>OMKS01001004.1_pt1 | contig 25907 bp, 19 predicted proteins | sample 1674721 | NCBI WGS metagenome assembly OMKS01 (sample SAMN06264996, study PRJEB25208) | sediment metagenome | isolation source: hot spring sediment | place: USA: California | collected 2014-09-02 | reverse complement strand
GTTTTAATGTAATATGCGCTCGGGAACAGCGGCATCCCGTAAGAGCGCGAGATGCCCGCGAGCATGATACCGCCGTCGGGGGCGAGCGCGATGGAGTTTATCATGTCAACATTCGCGCCGCCGAAAGCCCTCGTCCATATCGAGTCGCCGGTCGCGTCAGCCTTCATTAGAAGGGCGTCGCTGTTGCCGTGCGGCCCGGAGACGTGGTATCCTCCAATGAACAGAAAGCCTCCGCGTTCGGCGATAGAATTGCCTATCAGCCCCTCGTAAGTCTTCTCCCAGATTAGGTTTCCGCCGGCATCAGCGCACATGAGCGCCATCAGATTGTCGCCCGATGGCGCGACAGTTCCCAGAAGCACTAAGCCGCAGTCCGTGGCGATAATATCTTTCGCGGAGTCATTGCCCGCACTGCCGAAAGTCCTCGTCCAGAGTGTGTCGCCGTCCGAATCAAGGCGGATCAGCCAGATATCGCGTCCGCCATCGCCGAACGATTCGGTTTCGCCGATAACAGCATAGCCGCCGTCGGGCGTTCGAGCAATGGCGCTTCCGCGGTCCCAGCCCTCGCCGCCGAACATCCTCGTCCAAATTGTGTCGCCGGAGACGCTGATGTTCACGAGATAGAGGTTCGTCGTGCCGGCGATAGTCCGCTGGCCCACGGCCACAAAGCCGCCCGCGCCGTTGGGCGCGATGTCGTGCGGTTCTTCGTCGCCGGCGACCACAATCATGCGGTTCCAGCCGTCGTGAATCTCCGTGAAAACATTCGCCGCTTCGTGCTTGGAGGGCACATCATTGGCATAGACGGCGCTCACCGCATAGACGTAATCCTTAAGCTCGGGGGCGTATCTGTCGGTGAAGTTTCTTGCGGTCGAAGAAGTCACGAACTCGAACTCCGCCGCGTCGAGGTGTTTGCGATAGACGTTGTATCGGATGACCGGCTCGGTGTTGTCGAACGGCACATCCCAGCGGACATAGACGTGCCCGCCGGTGATGGCCTCGGCGGTCAAGCCTTCCACCGGCCTGTGCGTGATGACCGGCGGCGTGATATTGACTATGGCGTAATTCACTGTGGTAAGCTCGTGTGGAAGTTCATCGGGCAGGAAATACCACGCGTCGGCGGTGCCGCCCCAGCCGAAATTCGCGTGGAACTCGCCGGTCTCGCGGTATCCATCGATAACCACCGCGTGCCCGACCTCCGGGCTGTGAATGCTCAAATACGTCGTTTTGCGGTTCATGACATCCCAGAGAATGTCCGTGTAGAACGAGGGCGACGATGGCATTATGCCGTCTGCCGAGACATACCCGAACTTGTTGACGAGCGCCGTGGCCACATCGCGGGACATGGCCGCCGAGCCGCCGTCTTTGTATTGCATTTTCACCGCGACGCCGCAAGCCCAAAGGAACATCGCCCGCGTGGTGTCGTCCGGATTGAACCCGTTGGAGTTGTAATCGATGGTGTCCATGTTGGCAGTTGGCGCATCGATGAAGATGGGCGGGTCGGTAGCGGTGGACATATAACTGTCTGTGGTGTCGAAAGTTATGCTCTGCGGCCACTCCCAGTAGTTCACGATTTGCCCCATCGCCGTGACGACGCAACCAATGGGCGTCCGCGCGCCGGTCTCGGGGTCAATCGGGCAGAAAATGTTATACGGGTCGCCTTGATTCCATTTCGTGTCGAGATACGGCCCCCATTGAGCGGAGCTGGTGCGCTCATCGATGAGCGAAGGCGTGCGGTCGAGATAGCTCCGCCAAAGCTCGCGGTTTCGGCGAATTGTGCTCTCCGCAATGTGCGGAATCGCCCGAATCCTGCTCTCGATGTCGTGCTTGATGATTGTCAGCGGGACATTCTCCGGCGATTGGACTATCTCGAAGTCGGATTCGAACGAATACGCGATTATCGGCCGTAAATCTTTGGCCGAAGGGATGATAGCCCATCCTACCGGCTCAAACAGCGCAATAAACGCGATAGTCCCGTCGTCGCTATCGAGAGGGACGACCACCGCAACCGCGCCCCCGCCTTCGATTTCGGCGTGAGTCTGTGCAACTTGAATGACCTCGTTAAACGAAGGCGTTCCCGCAAAACAAACGACGGCAACCGCCATCGCGATAAGCATGATTCGATTAAGCATATCTCTCCAATCTCAAATTTCTAATTTTTAAATTGTAATCCAAAATCCTAATTAGTCAAGACGAGGAGCGGGATGAGATGGCTGGTAAATAGACATATATCCAGCTCTTGGAACGGATTATGGATTAGTAATTTTTAGCTAAAATGCAAAACACTAACCTGTTATCGAACAAGGCATATCTCGTCCCATACTTGACACCGGCAAATATCGCCATATATTGAACGATTGTTAAACTTGAAAGCGAGAATGTTGATGAAACCATACGCAAACGCGGAGACCATCGAAGAGAAGTGCCGGGAATGGCTCGACCGCGTTCGCCCGTTTAACCGGAGCGAACTTCGCGTGGAGCCGTCGAAGGCCGTGCTCATGGTCATCGATATGCAGAACTTCTTCCTCGACGAATCCTCGCCGACGTTCACCGAGGGCGGCACGGCGATTGTGCCGAATGTTCGGCGGCTCATCGAAACTTTTCGAAGCACGGGAAGGCCGGTGATTTTTACGCGCCATGTCCATCATCCCGATGACATCGACATCGGCATTATGGGCTGGTGGTGGGATGGCAAATGCGTCGAAGGCTCGCCGGAGAGCGAGATTTACAGGGAGCTTGCGCCGCTCCCAAACGAGAAAATAATTTCGAAGCACAGATATTCAGCGTTCTATAACACCGACCTCGAAACCGTGCTCCGATGCATGAAAATCGAGGACATAGTAATAACAGGCGTTATGACGAATTTGTGTTGCGAATCCACCGCGCGCGACGCATATTTTCGCGATTACCGCGTGTTCTTCCCTGCGGACGCTACGGGTGCGGCTCGCGAGGAATTCCACGTGGCGAGTCTCATGAACCTCGCGTATGGCTTCGCGAGCATCACGACGACGGAGAAGATTATCGGCGAACTGACGGCATAGTCAATCACCGATAACATTGAAAGGCAAGAACTTATGAATGATAAAGACAAGTGCCGGCTGGTATTCGGGCTTTTTTGGGGCGATGAGGGCAAAGCGAAGGCCATCGATGTTCTCGATGAGGGCGTTTCGGCGGTGGCACGCTACCAGGGCGGCGCAAACGCAGGCCACACCGTCCATGTCGGCGACGAAAAGTATGTTTTCCATCAGGTGCCGTCGGGGATTATCCGCGAGGGCGTGACGGGGCTTCTCGGCGCGGGCATGGTCATCGACCTGCCGGAGCTTGTCAATGAAATAAAAGCGCTCCATTCTCGTGGAATCGACTCGACCGGAAGACTGCTAATATCCTCAAGGGCGCACCTCGTCACACCCTTGCACAAAGCGATTGATGCACTCGATGAGAAGCGTTTCGGAATAGGAACGACGCTCCGCGGGATAGGGCCGACTTATGCCGATAAGTTTTCGCGAAGGGGCATTCGCATGGGGGATTTAATACACAATAAAGACCTCCAGACGAAAACTAAAATGCTCGTGGAATACTATAGGCCGATGTTCGATTGCGCCGGCGAGACACCGCCGAGTGTTGACGAAATAATCGAGCCGTTAATAAAATCCCTGCTCTTTGTTGAGGATTTCACTGGCGATGTGTCTGCGTTCATCCATAACTTACTCAAATCTGGCAAAAGCCTGCTGATAGAGGGCGCGCAGGGCGGTCTTCTCGACATCGACTGGGGGACATATCCCTTCGTCACGTCCAGTTCGACAGCGCTCTCCGGCGTGGCATCGGGGCTGGGTATCGATCCCCGTCGCATCGATACTGTCATAGGGCTTGTCAAGGCATTCACCACGCGCGTAGGCAACGGCCCGCTCCCCACGGAGCTTGACGGCCCCGAGGCCGACCGCCTTCGCGGCACCGGCGAGAATGATTGGGACGAGTTCGGCGCAACCACCGGAAGGCCGCGGCGTTGCGGCTGGCTGGACGGCTTCGTCCTATCGACTAATTGCAGACGATGGGGCGTGGATAAGCTGTTTCTCACGAAAATGGACGTCCTCGACGGCCTCGACACTATCAAAATTTGCAGTGCATACAAGCTCGACGGCAGAGTTCTGCGCAGTTTCCCATCAACAATCGAGGAGCTGGAGCGCGTCGAGCCTGTTTACGAGGAAATCGACGGCTGGGACGAGCCGTGCGCGCAGTTCTGCCGCTGGGAAGAATTGCCCGAGAACGCGAAGTATTTTGTCAAGAGAATCGAGCAGTTCGCAGGTTGCGAGGTGGGATGGATTTCCACCGGCCCGGCACGCTCGAATGTCCTTGTCAAGAAATAGGAGATTAGATATGGCATTGGAAATCATCAACATAAGCGACCTCGAAACCCGACTTGCCGAACTTCGGGGGTATCTTTGACCCGCCTTCTATCGAAAAAAGAATTGAGGAAATTGACAAGGAAGCCACCGCGCCGGATTTCTGGAACGATCAACATAGGGCGCAGAAGATGATGTCCGAGCGTAAGACGCTCGAGGACAGGCTGTCAGCGTGGAATTCGCTCGAATCGCGCCTTTCCGACCTCGCCGAGCTTATCGAGCTGTATTCCCCCGACGATGCCGAATATTCCGGTCTCCGCGCCGATGCACAGCGCCTCTCGCGAGATTTGGCGAGATTCGAGCTTCAGCAGGTGCTGTCCGAGCCGGACGACCGTAGCGGGTGCTTCATCGACATCCACTCCGGCGCCGGCGGCACAGAGGCCTGCGACTGGGCGGAGATGATTCTGCGAATGTATCTTCGCTGGTGCGAATCATCCGGCTACAGTGCGCACATCATCGAAATCACCGCCGGCGACGAGGCAGGCATCAAATCGGCCACAATCGAGGTTGACGGCAATTACGCATACGGCTACCTCAAGAGCGAAATCGGCATTCACCGCCTCGTGCGCATTTCGCCCTTTGACTCAAACAGCAGACGCCACACGAGTTTCGCAAGCGTCTTCGTCTATCCCCAAGTCGAGGAGGCCGCAGACATCGAGATTAACGAGGAAGACCTCCGCATCGACACATACCGCGCGGGCGGCCACGGCGGCCAGCATGTCAACAAAACCGACTCCGCCGTCCGAATCACGCACATCCCATCGGGCATTGTCGTCCAATGCCAATCCGAGCGGAGCCAGCACAAGAACCGCTTGGCGGCGCTCAAAGTCCTTATGGCGAGGCTCAAGCAAAAGCAAGACGAGGAGCTTGCCGAGGAACGCGCGGAGATGGAGTCCAAGAAAAAGAAAATCGAGTGGGGAAGTCAAATTCGCAGTTATGTCCTTCATCCCTACAACATGGTGAAAGACCTCCGCACGGGCGCGGAGACATCGAACACACGCGCCGTGCTCGACGGCGATCTCGACGATTTCATGCGCGCGTTCCTTTTGCAGTGACATGAGGTTTAGAGCGACCACTTGAACAGACGAGCGGCAACCTCAAGGCAAGACATGCCACGCTCCAACGATCTATTTCTGAAACACCACGCTCGATTTGCCGATGAGTTCCTTGGTTGCGGTGTCGAATACGGAGATGAAGAACACGCCGATAGTTCCGCCGAAGACTTGGAAATCGATGGCTTGCCCGTGCGTGAAGCCGGAAATGTCTTGCACAAGGCGGCCGGCGGCGTCATATTTTTTGACATCCACGGCTGTGTGGCGCTCGGCGCAATTCCAAAATATGGGTGGTAATTCGCGGAGAAACCGATATATTCTCGGGCTGAATGTTTTTTACGAAGGATGAGATGCGAATTATCTCTCTCGCAAGCGGCTCCTCGGGGAACTGCTATTTAATATCCGCCGAGGGAAAGAATTTTCTGGTCGATTGCGGAATTTCCGCGCGGAAAATCACTACGGGGCTTGCCGACTTGGGCATCGCGCCGGAAACCCTCGATGCCGTGTTCATCACCCATGAGCACACCGACCATATCTCCGGCGTTTTCGTCCTGTCGAAAAGGCTCGGCATGCCGGTTTATATGACTCCAAAGACTTATTACGCCGTCAAAGCATCGCGGAAAATCGAGAACCTTCGATTTTTCACGCCGGAGGAGCGTTTTTCGCATGACAAAATCGAGATTCTGCCGTTCAGAGTGCCGCACGACGCGGCGGACCCCGTGGGATACAAGTTTTTCACGGATGAGGGCGACATCGTGGTGGCGACGGACTGCGGCAAAATCACCGATGGCGTTGCGAGCGCAATCGACGGCGCGAGGGCGCTTGTGCTCGAATCCAATCACGACAAAAAGATGCTGGAATGCGGGCCGTATCCCCCGCACCTCAAAGTTCGCATCGCCGGAGAGTTCGGCCATCTCTCCAACGCCGAGGCCGCGACGCTTCTCTGCAATATGAACCGAAGCAACCTCTCCGCGCTTCTGTTGGGGCACCTTTCGCGCTCGAACAACCTCCCCAATATCGTGATGGACGAGGCATTGTCGGCGTTCGGCGGGGATTTCCACACCACGGCCGTGCAAATCGGCGACCAGTTTGCCCCGCGCGAGCTTAGGCTCTAAACTTCAAGCTCGGGCTGTTCGGCCTCATCAACATCGCCGTTGTCGTTATCCACGACCCTCGCTACGCCGGAAATCGCGTGTCCAGCGGGGACTCTCATTAGCCTCACGCCTTGAGTCGCTCTGCCGTAAGAACTGATGCTCCCGACGGTCGTTCTGAGAAGGACGCCCTCGGAAGTTATGACGACAATCTGTTCATCTTCAACGACTTGGAGCGCCGCAACGACTCTACCGGTCTTGGGCGTCACTTTGTGGCCGATGATTCCCACGCCGCCTCGGTGTTGCATGCGGTATTCATCCACCTGCGAGCGTTTGCTGTATCCCTTCTCGGTGGCGGTGAGAATCTCGCCATCGCCGTTGAGGGCAATCATGCCGACAACCTCGTCGCCCTCGCGGAGACGAAGGCCAATAACGCCTTGCGCGTTGCGCCCCATCTGGCGGACTTCTTCTACGGCAAAGCGGATGCTCATTCCGGAACGCGAAAAGAGAATAATCTCTTTATTGGGGTCTTCGACGAGCTGTGCGGAGATTAGGCGGTCGCCATCGGCGATATTTATTGCGATGACGCCTGTTTTTCGCGCGTTGACATACTCGGACAAAATGGTGCGCTTGGTTTTGCCTTTGGCGGTGGCGAAAATGATGTCCTTGTCGTCCTCGAACTCGCGAATTCGGCAACAGCTGGTGATTGTGTCGCCGCCGGCGAGGCCGATGAGGTTGACAATCGCCATGCCTCGCGCTGTCCGCGAGAATTCGGGAATCTCATAGACTTTAAGCGAATAGACCTTGCCGCTGGCGCTGAATAGTAGCACTATGTCGTGATTTGTGGCGGTGAAGAGCTTCTCCACGAAGTCCTCATCGCGCGTGCCCATCGCCTGAATGCCTTTGCCGCCGCGGTGTTGCTGGCGATAGACGCTGGTAGGCGTGCGCTTGATGTATCCGCGGTGCGTGACGCTGACGACGACCTCCTCATCGACGATGAAGTCTTCGGCGGACATCTCCTCATAGTTCGGGACAATCTGCGTCCGGCGTTCATCGCCATATTTCTCTTTAATTTCCTTCAAGTCGTCCTTGATGAGCGACATGACTTTGCGTTCGTCGTCGAGGATGCCCTGAAGGTATTCGATGAGCTTGAGGATGTCCTCCAACTCGGAGACGATTTTGTCGCGCTCGAGGCCGGTGAGGCGCGCGAGGCGCATATCGAGGATGGCCTTCGCCTGAATCTCCGACAGTCCGAGGCGCTTCTGGAGGGCTTCCGATGCGTCGGCGGTAGTCCGCGACTCTTTGATTATCTTGACGACGAGGTCGATATTCTGAAGCGCGATGACGAGGCCCTTGAGGATGTGCGCACGCTCTTTGGCCTTCCGGAGGTCGAATATAGTCCGGCGGATGATAACCTGCCTGCGGTGCTCGATGTATGCCTTGAGCATCTGCTTGAGGTTCATCTCTCGCGGCACGCCCTTGTCGATAGCGAGCATTATCACGCCGAAGTTCTCGGTGAGTCTTGTGAGCTTGAACAGTTTATTAAGGACGACCTGCGCGTTCTCGCCGCGCTTAAGCTCGATGTAAATCCGCATGCCCATGCGGTCGGACTCATCGCGGATGTCGGATATCGACTCGATTTTGCGGTCTTTGACGAGATTTGCGATGTGCTCGATGAGCGCGGATTTATTGACTGCGTATGGAATCTCGTTGACGATGATGGCCTCTTTTGTGCCCTTCTGGACAGGCTCGATAAACGCACGCGCCCGCGTGGTGATGGAGCCTCGGCCGGTCATATATGCATCGCGGATGCCCTTCGTGCCGAGGATAATTCCGCCGGTGGGGAAATCCGGCCCCAGAACGAACTTCATCAAATCTTCAATTTTGGCATCGGGATTATCCACGAGGTGAATCACTGCGTCGCATATCTCGCCGAGGTTGTGGGGAGGTATGTTCGTGGCCATACCCACTGCGATTCCCGAACTTCCGTTGACGAGGAGATTTGGGAACCTCGCGGGCAAAAGAAGCGGCTCTGTGAGCGAGTTATCGTAGTTCGGAACGAAATCGACGGTCTCCTTTTCGATGTCTTTGAGAAGTTCCTCGGCTATCTCGCGCATCCTGACCTCGGTGTATCGTGATGCCGCGGCGGGGTCACCATCGACCGAGCCGAAATTGCCTTGACCGTCAACCAAAGGATGCCTCATGCGGAAGTCCTGCGCGAGGCGAACGACCGTATCATAAATTGCCGTGTCGGAGTGCGGGTGATATTTACCCATGACCTCGCCGACCACCCTCGCGGATTTAACATGCGCACGATTGTGGAGAACGCCCATATCGAACATGGCGTAGAGGCATCTGCGGTGCACGGGCTTGAGGCCGTCGGTGACATCGGGGAGCGCCCTGCTGATTATCGTGCTCATGGCGTAATCCATGTAGCTCCGGCGCATCTCGTCTTCGATATCTATAGGCATCACATCGCCGATATAGTTCTCTTCCATCCTAACCTTTCGATTATCTCAGAGAGGGAGCTTCCCTCCCGATTTTCGTAATAAATCAAGTTAATAATTATAACTATTCTACCCAAAAAGTCAAAGCCGATTTTGCGAGTTGAGTTTGTAAGCTATTGTGTTACTTTGGAAAATCGGCGAGAAGCAGGGGAAAAGCGTTCAATGATTCAGTTTTTTATAAACTTCGGCCACATGCCCGTTATTACGGTTTTTGGGCATGCTATTTGAGATACACCACGCGCTTCGCCGCCGCCCGCCCGCCGCCCGGTCGCTGAGCGGAGTCGAAGCGCGCCCGGACAAGATACACGCCGGAGGGGAGGGAGGGGGAGGGTTGCCATGTGAATTCGTAGGTCGTAGGGGAAGCATGTATGCGTCCCGTTGCGGGCGAGGCATGCCTCGCCCCTACGGTGCCGTCCGGTTGCCGAGCGGAGCCGAGGCACGCCACCCGCCGTCCCGACACATCGTAAATCTCTATGCTGGCGGGCGCAAGACCCGCCCCTACGCCCTCGATGGAAATGGTCAGCGCAGAGTTGAACGGGTTGGGATAGGCGCGGATGGCGAACTCGTGCGGGAGGTCGGTCTCCGCGATGGACAGGTCGCGGCGCAAAGCCACAGTCAACTCCGTGGGCGGGCCGGATGAGACATAGACCGAGTCCAGCGTCTTCGGGTGATAGCCAGTCGCGGAAACATCGACAGTATAATACCCCTCACGGAGAAGCCGCCGGTTCGTCCCATGGACGGGATCGACGGTGCGCGGCGGAAAATAGGGGTGCTGAAGCTCTGCGATGTTCACTATGGCGTCGGTAATCGGCTCGCCGGATGATGTGTCAACGACATGTGTGATGAGCATCTGCCGAAGAGCGCGGTCTAAAAGCGTGTATGTTCCCCTTCCAACGCGCGCCGAAATTGTGTCGATAATCTCGCCCTCCCAGAACCGCTGGTTGGTGATTTCGAGGACGATGCTACAGATGCCGAGGTGGAAATAAGTCCACGTTTGGAGCTTGGGTGTTGTGTGGTAGCTCATTCCGCGGGCGTATGTGTTGCCCTCCTCGTCGAGAGTGGCGTTGGCATATTCGGTGCGGATTTCCAGCCAGTTGTTGATTGCGTCCGGCCCGTGGCCGTAGTGCTCGCCCTCATTGAAAAACCAACTGAACCACATCTTGTTGCCGCCGGTGGAACATGGCGAGTGGAAGTCCACGGCGAAAACCGGCCGCTTGCGAATATAGAAATCCCGCATGGTAATAACACATTGCTCGCTAAAGGGATACGGCCCTTTCTCGAACTCGAGAGTGGGGGCGACATATTCATCCCACATGTAATCCCAATTGCGGTTAGGGTCAACGCCATCGATGTGCAATTCGTATATGCCGTTGAAATTGAGGTCGCGCTTTGTTTTTCGCCAGTCGATGTATCCCGAGTCGAGGCACATGACGCGCCCGTCGGGGTTCATTTGAGGGATAATCCATATTTCCAGCTCCTCCCACCACGTCCTTGCTATGCTGTCGCCGGAATGGAGGCGGTGGAGCAAATCGCGAATCATCCACATGCAGACCTCGACGCCTGCAGGCTCGTCGCCGTGCATGCCCCCGTGAATTTCCACGACTGTCTTGTTCTGTTCGAGGTGCGGATTCTCGGTAATCTTCACGCCCCAAATTGTTATCGAGTCCACGCCCGAGTAGCCGAGCGACTCGATTACGCAATATGTCGAGTATGTGTCGGCCAATGCGGTAATCGCCTCGATTACCTGCGAGACAGTGTGGTATCGAGGGTCGAAGCTCGGATGCTGTGCAAATGACGAAATCGCTATTGCGAAGATTGCGACTGTTAGTATTGCTCGACGGGGCATGATCCTCCAAACTAATTTGTTTGATAAGAATTTACCGAAAAGCTCGCGAAAATCAAGATATAAGGCCGTTCGCGGGAAGTCCTGAAAGCCGGCGCAGTCGAAAAGTGCAATGCAACCTAACCCTTGAAAATCGAGGCAAAAAGCACTATCTTGTCATAAAATCAAACAGAAGGGGTATTATGCGCAGGACAGTCTTCTCGCTTTTTTTCGGTTTTCGCAATGATCATTCTCATCGTTTCCGGCTGTGAAAAATCGCCCGCAGAGCCTGATGAAACAGATGATGAGCTTCGCTTTCAAATCGCGCAGATGCTCATCGTGGGCTTCAGGGGAACGGAGCTTGACGACACGAATCACATCATCGCCGATATTGCGGAGAGCCATATCGGCGGGGTGATACTTTACGAATATGATGTTCCTTCCGGATCGAGGCCGCGCAATATCGAGTCTCCCTCGCAACTTTCCGCGCTGGTATCCGGCCTTCAGTCGCTGGACACGATTCCCCTCTTTGTTGCCATCGATCAGGAGGGCGGCTTCGTGAACCGATTACGAGAAAGCTATGGCTTCCCGCAGTCGGTGTCCGCGCAATATCTCGGTGAAGTTGATGATGCGGACACCACTCGCTATTGGGGGTCTCTCTGCGCCGCAACGCTTGAGGACATGGGCATCAACCTCAATTTTGCACCGGTAGTGGACTTGAACATCAACCCCGACTGCCCCGCAATCGGAAGGTGGGAGCGTAGCTTCTCCGCCGACCCGAATGTGGTGACGACCCACGCTTCGATAATCATCGAGGAGCATCGCAATCGCGGGATATTCACCGCGGTCAAACACTTCCCCGGGCACGGAAGTTCCGAGGATGACACGCATTGGGGAATGGCCGATGTGACAGAGACATGGTCGGAGGCCGAGCTGGAACCGTTCGCCCGCCTCATCGAGGACGGCTACAACGGCATGATAATGACGGCGCATATTTCCAACGGCAATCTTGATGCACTGTTCCCCGCGACGCTCTCGCATTCGATAATGACCGGTATTCTTCGCGATAGCCTCGGCTGGGACGGCATCATCGTCCCGGACGACATGATGATGGGCGCGATAGAGGAGTATTTTGGCATGGCGGAGGCCCTCGAGCTTGCAATCAATGCGGGCGTGGACTTGTTGATTTTCTCGAACAACTCGCCGGTTTACAATGCGAACATCGCCAGCAACGCAATTGCAATTATTGAAACCCTCGTCGAGGACGGACGAATCCCACGTTCGAGAATCGAGGAGGCATATTCACGAATCTCCGCGATGAAAAGCGGCATGAGGTAAGTTTTCCATCACTCGGAGGGGCGCTGGCACGGGGGTTGCGAGAGCAACCCGCGCGCCAGCGCCGGACTGGCGATACACCTCAAATACTTGCCCTGCAATGCATGCTGTAATTGAGCACCTCTTCGGGCGCGAAAAATCTTGCTATTTCTTTGCGTGCAGATTCGACGCAATCCGAGGCGTGGACGATGTTCTTGGCGGTTGTGATTGCGTATTGGCCTCGAATCGTTCCGGGGTGGGCTTTGAGCGGGTCGGTGTCGCCGACGACATATCGGGCGGTGTCGATTGCGTCCGGCCCGGAGAGCACCATCGCGATAACCGGCCCGCTGGTGATAAACTCGATGAGGTCGTTGTAGAAGGGCTTGTCGCGATGTTCGCCGTAGTGCCGCTCGGCGAGGTCTCGGCTCATGTGGAGCATCTTGATTGCGTCGATTCGCAGGCCTTTGTTCTCGAACCGCGAGATAATTTCGCCGACAAGCTCGCGTTGAATAGCGTTGGGTTTAATTAGAACGAAAGTGCTTTGGAATAGTGTCGTCATGTTTCCTCCGATTTCATTATGCCAGTTAAATATACCCGAAATCATGCGAAAAGACAAGCACTCTCGTGTGAATTTGACAGTCGGGGGAGTGTTTTGCATATTTTGTTAGTGCAAATTGCATCCTTCAATAACCGATAGACACTGGTATATATAATGCTTGCAACATCATTGGAGCAGATATTAAATTCCGGCTACACAAAATCAAGTATTTCAACAACTTAGCCGTATAACGCGCTTTAACAGAAGGAGTAGTCAATCTGTAGGGGGGGCCTATAGCCATTACAACTCGCGGGAGCGCACAGGGGCGCGAGGAAGTCCCCGCGAGGTTCCGCCAATTCGGCCAACCCGTTATCATTCCGGGGGATATGGGCACCGCGAGCTACATCCTCGCAGGCACCGACGTGCAATGGAACAATCCTTCGGGAGCACCTGCCACGGCGCGGGAAGGCGGCTCTCCCGCACTGCGGCAATCAAGGCCACACGCGGGCGCAAAATCCACGAGGAGCTTGCGGGCAAGGGCATCCTCGCGCGGGTCGATTGGCACAATCTCTATGCGGTATCCCGCGACGGCGAGAAGCCGGACAATCGTGTCGAAGCGCGCGGAATCGTGCCGTTTGCGCATGATGCGCGTGAGCGTGGACTCTCTGATAGCATTCGCGCTCTTATTTTCATTTTATCGCAATAATGATAGTCTAAAACATAGGTGTTAGTGAACCGTATTTATAGAACATGCCAGCTTGTTTTCTCGCCTCCCTATTCTTTGGCGAAGTGGCCAAGCTCGAAATCGATGCGCCGATTTTTCCCGAAAAAATTTAAAAAATTCCGGGCATTTTCACATGGAATAAGTCGATATAGCCATATCTTCTTATAATTCAAGCAGATATGATTGCGGTTATTTTCTGCATAAATTCATAATTATTTCAAAAATATTCATTTTAGGGGTTGACAAATCCTATTGTGTGAGTATTATATCTTGATCTTCGATAACGTTCTTTACGGTATTTGCCCTACTCCTTAACGCTTGTGTTAGTGCTTCGGCACTTTCGGCGTAAACGCCGTTGGAAAATGTGGGATTAGTGAGTGCCGCTTTCGGGGGTTAGTCGTTGCATTTCCCCTCCTTTCCCCAACGATTGCCCCCACTCCGACGGCAAAGGAGCTTTTTTCCCTTCATTTCCTGCCCCTTTGTCGAAGGTCAAAAAAACTACTCACTTGAGAGGCGTCGCGCTCGCGGCGCCTCTTGTTTTTTATGCGGAAAAATCCCCCCTGGCAAACGGCCTGTGCGCCAACTGCCTATCGCCGGAATAAGTCGCGTATTTTCTGGAAAATGCCCCTCTTCCCCTGCGGGAAAAGGAGCGTCTCCGACCAAAGCGGAGGCAGAAATAGCTCGACTTCGCTCGATTTCGCCATCTCGATGAAGTGATCGACCACAAGATGCGCCCTTCCGAGAAAATCCGGCGGCTCGTCCAGCGGCTTGCCAAAATCGTCCCAATGCGTAAGAAACACCCTGTGCGCACCGGTATCGATAACCGATTTGCGAAAGAGCTTTTCTCGATATTCTTTCGAGCGGAGCGCGAGGCCCGCGATAGTGATCGATATGGCAGTCGCGGAAATGGGCGGTGGATTAGTGTCGAGCCCGCCTCCGCTGACGAGGAAAGAGCCGAGCTTGTGTTCGATTAAAATCTTGAAAGTGCCGCCCTCACGGAACTCGGCCATGCGAACCGGCGGCACAAGTGGCTCGTCGATCTCTTCCTTATAATTTATGAGCGGCTCGACGATTTTTGGAAACGGCAAATGCTCCGACTCGAAGAAAGTCACCCTGAAAGTGCCAATCTTGTAGGGTTTGCCGATCTCCACCTCGCAGAGAAAGTCTTCGGGAACGCCGCCGCCCTTGCCGACATTCACCGCCGAACGCGACCCGAAAATTTTCGCGCCAGTGAGTTTCGCAACATCTGGGGCGTCGAGAGCGTGGTCTATGTGAGTATGAGTGAGAAGAACCGCGTTGGCTTTGGCTATCCCAATGCGGTCTAATGCTTTATGAATGATCTGTTGGTTCGGCGCGACTGTCTTGAGAAAATATTGCAGGCCGAGAATCGGCCCGGGGCGAGTGAAGTATGGATCTACGAAAATCGCCGTTTTCGAATCGCGAAATAGGAGGCTGTTAGTCCCGATGAATAACAACGAAACCCCTTTGGAACGGGGCTTTAGCGGCTCGGGAAAAAGATGCTGATACTCATCTGGCGACGGCATATCATTATTTGTGAAAATCGGAGCCTTCTGAAGGAGGCCAAAATGGTGGAGGCGCCGGGAATCGAACCCGGGTCCGATAAACGCTCTCCGGGACCATCTACATGCTTAGCACGGCATTTATTTTCGCACGGAAAACGCCGCAGTGCATAGCTTTCTCCGCGCTATTCCGCGATGATAGCAATTACGGTCGGCACGAAAAACCTTCCGCAACGCGCTTCGTATTACGGCGCCCGCATTAGGTCGTCCGAAGCTCGACTACCTAAGGGACGTGGTCGCTATATTAAGCGGCCAGTGCTAGATTATTTTCCGCATTTATTGCGGTTCCGGATTATTAACGAGGTTCCGGGAACTCGACATGCAGGTCACGGCTCGCTGAATACCGTCGAATCCATTTCGCCCCCAAAATCAAAATGGGCGTAAATGTTGTGGCTTAAGGGTCTGCAAACCGCCTACCTTCAAAAGGCGCTATTCGATTTTCAAAGATGCAAATTTCGTCTATTTCGGTAGATTATACATATTTTTTGCTAAATTTCAACAAAATAATTCGTGCGTTATCGTTGTTTCGCCGTCCTGTCAGCGGAATTATACAAATGAAGTGTCGATAATCAACTTGCGCGAAGGGCGGTGTTTCCGTATTTTGAATGTGAGGTGAAAAAGATGAAGAAAGTTGTCATTCTCGGTTCTGCCGGTTCGATTGGAACTCAAACGCTGGATATTATCTCGCGATTGCCGGAAATGTTCGAAGTCTATGGCCTTGCGACGCTCGACGAGGTCGAAATTCTCGCCATGCAGGCGAAAATTTTTCGCCCTAATGTCGTGGCGATTGTCGATGAAGCCGCGGCTCTCGAATTTAAAAATTCCTTCGAGGGCGATTTGCCGGAGATTTTAACCGGCGCGGAGGGCGTCGAGGAACTTGCCGCCCGCACGGACGCGGACATCATCGTCAACGCGATTGTCGGCTCGGCGGGGCTTCGGCCATCGCTTGCCGCAATCCGCGAGGGCGTGCGGCTCTGCACTGCGAACAAAGAATCGCTGGTCATTGCGGGGCATATCATCATGCCGCTGGTGCGCGAGCACGGTGCCGAGCTAATCCCGATTGACAGCGAACACTCGGCATTGCTTCAGGCATCGCTGGCGGGGAACTCCCGCGAGATTCGCCGACTAATACTTACCGCATCCGGCGGCCCTTTCCGCAGTAAGGACATCGACCTCGATACGATTTCTGTCGCCGATGCGCTACAGCATCCCAAGTGGAGCATGGGGCCGAAAATCACAATCGACTCGGCGACAATGATGAACAAAGGGCTCGAGGTCATCGAGGCGCGATGGCTGTTCGACATCCCCCCCGACCGCATCGATGTGCTCGTGCACCCGCAGAGCATCATCCACAGCATCGTTGAGTTCGTGGACGGCTCGCAAATCGCGCAGGCGAGCATGCCGGACATGCGCCTACCGATTCAATACGCACTGACATACCCCGAACGCCGTCCCTCGCCAATCGGGACTTTGAACCTCGCGGAGATTGGTGAGCTGACATTCGAGGAGCCGGACTTCCTGAAATTTCCCGCGCTACTTCTGGCGTTCGATGCTTTGGAGGCCGGAGGCTCTTCGCCGTGCGTTCTTAACGCGGCGAATGAGGCGGCGGTCAAACTCTTCATCGAGGGAAAAATCCGCTTCTCGGACATCGCCCGCACAGTGAACCGCGCGATGGCCGCGCACGAGATTATCGCCAAACCCTCTATTGATGAGGTTTTGGCGCTCGATGAGGAGATTCGCGAGCGAACCCTCCGAGACCATGCCCGATGAGAAACCCTAAAAATCCCGAATTTAGGCGATTTTCTTGTCATGGGAAAAATTTCTGTCAATACAACTATCCCGTCGTTTAAAAAACTTCTACACAGGCTATTAAGTTGATACATGGCGGCTTATGGACTTATCCACATTTGGCTAAGCTCGCGCATTGGCGCAGATGTCATTTTGAAGCTAACACTTAGCTTGTGATGATTTTCACAAAATATTTTTTGCGATTCTATCTTAATGCCATGCAAGCACTTATTAATATTATCTCGAATGTGAATAATTATATTTTGAGATATTTCTTGATAAAAATTTTATCCACACTATATTATTAGTGTCTTCGGGAAGATGAGTAAGACGTCTTTGAAAACTAGGTTACGAGGAGGCCGCGAGGCGGTCCGAACTTCGGTTTGGATGCTTCGCTCTCCGAGGAACTCGACCCGGGACGGCTCGTGGGAGTCGCCCACCGGCGCATTGAAAACGGACTAAGGAACCCAGTGCCATGAAGCAAACTGCACTTTTTGCGGTCGATTGAGGCCCCTTCGGGGTGCCCCGAGCGCCGCATCGATGGCCGGACTTTTCGATTAGCGGAGGGAGTAAACGCCCTCCAAATCGGCAAGACGACGGATTCGCCGCCTCTCGAGGCGAACGGAAGAAACATCCGCGACGAAAAGGCGATACGGAGTCCCCGGGCTAAAGGCGGCGCACTGCTTTCGAACAAGCGGTCTTTAATTAGGCCGAATGCTCGGGAGCGAGAGAGTTCGCGCGAGTAACCTACATCCCTCGGGATGCAAGGACGCGCCTATTCGAGCGCCCGCGACGAAGCCATCGCGCCTGCAAAGGTTCGTCCATTAGGACGAGGCAACGCGAGGCTCGATTCGCGCCGAAATGTTCCGCGAAAACCGCCCTTCCTTTGGGAAGAGACGAGGGTGCAAGCCCTCCGAGGCAACGCGCAATTCGCGTTCGACAAGTTCTGGCCGCGCCGGAAAAGCCGCCCTCCGGGGCTTGAGAAGGGAAACCGACTCGAAACAAAGGCCAATCCGTAGCGATTACGAAAAACCCATGGTGGACAGTGATTTGCCGCCGTTATGAAAATTAGCGGTGTTGTGAGTCGCGCAGTCGCACCGATGCTATCGACAAAGTGCAATCGCGGCCATAAGGTGAACGGACCCCTCGGGGCGCGAGGACTAAAAACCTCGCGAGAAATTCCAGCTCATCTTACGTCGCAAGCTCTGGAAATTCGATAATTGCGTCGAGTTTTCACGACACATGGGCCGAAAAATCCTGCCCACGAGCAAAAAGAGGCCGTCTTCGGACGGCCTCTTTTATTTTCGCTAATAATTTGCTCGCTCGGGGGCGTCGGCCTCCTCTGCGATTTATTAAATCGCAGAGGAGAGCGAAGTAGTCGGCATAAGGTCTTTGCCACGAAGAGAGATCTTGCCCGACTACTTCGCTGGCCGTTTACGGCCGCCGACGCCCCCTGAAAGCGCAATTTTTCGCCTTGCATCGAAGTAGCTTCGGCGTTAAAATATACAAACGAATTGTGTTCTGATTACTTAAATAAGATGCTCAAGTCGAATTACATCCTCATTTTTGTTGCTCTGGTCTTCCTCGCGCCTCTCTCGCTTTTCGCAGAGAATGTCGAGCGAAGCATCACCTTTGCGTTCACATCGAATTTTTTCAGCCAAATTTTGCCAATCGAGACCGACACCGGCTCGTTCGGAGGCTCGGCGAAAATTGTCCGCGCCGTGAGAGAACTTCGCCAAACATCCGAAAGATTCATCCTATTCGATACCGGCAACCACTTCGGCGGAAACATCTATAGACGCTGGCACGGCGCGCCGGAGATCGAACTGGCCAACATTGCACGATACGACGCGATGCTCCTCGGAGAAGAGGAACTGGCCATGGGCGAGGACAGGTTCGATAGATGGGCGCACCGCGCGGCCTTCCCGATTGTCCTGTCGAACCTCATAGCCCCGCCCCAGTGCAAGACCTGCAGGCACGTCATTCCATATAAGATCATCGAGCGCGGAGACACCAAAGTGGGCGTGTTCGGCCTTGTGCCAACGGAATCGAGTTTGCGAAGCCGGCCTGTTGGGATGCACGAATTTGAGGCGAATCCCGTCGAAGCCGCGAAGCTGACGGCGAGCTTAATTGCACACCGAGTCGATATCGTCGTCCTGCTCTCGCAACTCGACATCGAAGAGAATTTAGCAATCGCCAAAGAGGTTTGCGAAATCGACATCATCATCTCCAGCGACTGGAAACACTTCGAGTCCGAGCCGATGATTATCGAAGACGGCGAGGATTGCCGGACGATAATTGGATGTGCGCTCGGGCGCGGAATGCAACTCGGCGTGCTTAACACGAAGTGGAGCACAAACGGCAAGCTCGTCAATTTTGAATGGAATCCCCGAACGCTCGACGAAAAATTCCCGCCCGACCAGAAGGCATTCGACATCGTCTCCGCAATCGCCGAATCTCTCGAAACTGTGCAGAAATTCGTGATAACAAAATCGCTCGACGCGAGAGACGCAATCCTCGCAGGCGGGGAATCCAACGCGGGCAACCTGCTCTGCGAGGCGCTTTTGGCGAAATTCCCCCGCGCTGACATCGCGTTCGTGCCGGCAGGCTCTTTCTTCGGCGATAGGATTCTCCCCGAAGGTATAATCACGGCAAACGACATCCGCGAACTACTGCCATATGAAGACAAGGCGGCGCTTATCTCCATCGACGGCGCCACGCTTCTGGGACTTGTCGAGAGGTCGGCGTCGATGTTGGGGCGCCATCGCGGCGGTTTCATGCAAATCGCCGGAGCGGAGGTATTCATCAACACGAGCAGGTCGGAAGCCCAAATCTCAGTCGCCGGAAGCCCTATCGACGCGAACGCCCGATACACCATAATTACCACCGATTTCGTTGCCGAGGGGGGATTCGGATACTCCGAGCTTGCGGGATTGCCTTTCGAACGTGGCGGTCTCATCACAGACATACTTCTGGAACACCTCGCCAATAACGGCACATCCCCCGATTGGGACGACAGAATAAGGATTTTGCCTTGAAGAAACTTTGGCCGATAGTCGTCTTGGGAGCGCTCTTTCTCATCCTCGCCTGTGGCGAGCGCGTTGAAATTGGCGAGATGGTCGAGAACGCAAGTTTAGTCGATATCGAAGAATTCGCCGCCGAGCCAACGCCGTTCATGGATGAAGCCGTTCGGATCAGAGGGGAATTGGTGTTTCGGGGTGAAGTATATCGCCTGCAATCCTCAAAGGGCGCAGAAATCCTGTTGTTTCCGGTAGGCTTCGAGTTCTCGGACAGCCTTATTTCAACGAGAATCACCGTCGAGGGAACGGCGTTTTTTCACGAGGAGATCGAGAGGCCGGCAGTTGCCGTGAGATACCTCAAGGGTCGCTTTCCGCGGAAACTTCGCGAAGATTCGTAAGCTCGACCGTCGATACGATTGCCGCCTGTTCGCCGCCCCAGCCGAACTCCACCGTGCGAGTCAACTTCACCGGCAAATCCTTGCCGCGCCCAATCTCGCGAAGAAGCCAAACATCGTCGGAATTCGACCGGCCTCTCCCCTTGCGCTCGATTTGCATCACTCTGAAGAAGCCGTCGCCTGATAACAGAACCTCGAAAGTCTCGTCCCGCACGAAGATACGCGCTTTCCAACACATAATGCCCTCGAAGCGCGTCCGCGTTTTATTCACGCGAATCGAGTCGAAGTCCGTTCGTGCAAGCGCTATCGGCAATAGTAAGTCATCGGCGCAAAGCGAGTAAGGCATCTCCGTAAATGCGAACTCCCTTGGTTCATGCGAAAAGCCAATCAAATAGGAAGAATCCGCGCCAACATGGGTAGTATCATCGCCGGAAAAAACAGTGCATTGGGCGACGCATTGCCAACTCGAAGTCGGCGTCAGCCTCTCGCGGAAAAATCCCTCGATAACGGACGGCTCCGGCTGTGCAAAAAGCATGGCAGGCCCCACGAGAATGAGGCCTGCCAAAGCTGTCCGATATGCTCCGAGCAACTTTTATCCCGCGAGTGGTATTCCCAAGAAATCCTGCAGAATAAACAGCACACGCCCAATGAATAGCGAAAGTCGCGCCATCACCGTATAACCGAAAGTCGCGCCGAAACCTACCATGAGGAACCATATCCCCAGTTTGGCCGCGCCGCCGAAAACGCCCTTGTGCTCCTTCGAGAAGAAGAAGTAGATGAGCACGGCTAAAACGCCGATAAAGATCACGATATTGTTAATCCCTGTGGTTGTCCCGAAGCCCAGATGAAGCATGGTGGACTCGAGCTGGCGAAGCACCGACGCCTGCATACTTCTGGGAATTCCCATTCCCGCGCCGGCACCTACGGTAAAACATATCGCGTATCGCGAAAGCCAGCTCCATTTGGGAACAATTCGCAAGACCATCATGAGGCCCATAATGGCTGGAATTATTAAATAATAATCGCCATTTTCGAAAACGGGTATTATGAATCTCGGATTAACTGTGTTCGTCCACCAAATAACCATGAAGTATCCGATGGAGACACCGACCGTCACGTGTTCGGCCAGCTTGTAGAAGGGATTATCCTTATACAGGAAGCTAAGCACACTGAAGGTGAAGAACACGCCGAGCCATACCCAAGGGTTAGTTGATATTTGCATGTTCGTGCCTCCTACTTCTTTCTGCCGATGATTAAGTAGCCAATGTTTCCGATGATGATGAACAGGATGATGATGATATGTGCCCAGTTCTGGGCCTCCATACCCATCGTGGCCATACGTTTCTCTTCGATAAGCGTTTCGTATTCCGCCGCGCCCTTGAGGCCGCCAAGCATCCCCAAGAATTGGCCGGACTGAATGTATGGATATACATCAGCGGCGGAAACTGCTGTCACGCCGCAAGCCAGAGGCACATTGTAAGGTTCGTGGGCATACAGAAGCCAGTTCATATAAACTGCCGAACCCGCCAGAGAAACTATCAGATCATAGTCGGCGAAAGTTTCCACGCCTTGGAGAATGGGCAAATCAACTGTCCTCGTCCCGTAATAATCGACGGGGAAAGTCTGCTTCAAGTCCTCCATCATGTTCATGATGACGAGCGTGAAGCCATATTGCCAACCTAAAAAGGCATAATCGAGGCCGTTTGTCTTGTTGTAATCCTTAGCCGCATCGTGAATAACCGGTTCGATAAGCCCCGGCCCCTGAACCGCGAGGCTCATCGCCATAACCTTGACGCCGGCCTTGAGGCAGTGGCGGAACAAAGCATCGAACATCGGCAGAAGTTCCGGCGAAACCGACGGATCAAAATCCGCCGAAATAATCACGACATCGCTGGGCGTTAGTGCTTCGATGTGGTCATAAATATCCTGCACCTCTTTAGTGGCAGGAATCGGAAGCCCCATCTGGAAGAAGAAGGGGAGCGTCATCGCGAGCGCAATAATCAGATAGATAACCCTGCGGTCTATCAGAATAAGTCGCTCCCAGAAAGTTCTCTCTTGTTTTAGTTCTGCCATTTCATACCCCCTTAATCTCCGCCGCCCATGTAGGACCGCTCGATTCCGAGGACAATCTTGAGGCTGAGCATCATCATTCCAAGTCCGATGCCCAACTGCATAGCCCTCTTAGCGGCCATATTCGGGACGTTTAAAATCCAATTCGCAATGTCGGGGAAAGTCGGTGCTTCGGGGAAGATGAGCGTCCAGAAGCTCATCCCTTCTCCGAGCGGAATTCTCCCTATCATCACGATAATCGCGGCGACGAGAAGCGCGGTGGCTTGCGCCGAACGGGCGCGGAAAGCGCGATATGCCGCACTGGAGATGTAGAAGGCAAGCAGACTGAACATCGTCGCCTCAATTGAAACCAGCACGTAGAAATACATATTCGAGAAGACCGTGCCGGCCTCCATCCCCTGCGCAAAGCCGAAAATCGCCATGACAATCGAAACAATAATGGCGATTACCGAATACGGCCAAGCAGGCGCTTTCCTGCGAATTCTCATCGTGTGTGCGCGATAGAAGCTAATGTAGGCCAATATTGTGCCGAAAACACCAATAACGATAGCGAAGTTAAGATAATTCTTGAACAGGGTATCGCTAACCCGATGCGGCACGAAGTATTGGATTCCAAACACAAGCCCCATGATAAATGTAATTGCAAGCGGTATCTGTTTTTTCCAAAGCATGGGGCCTCCCTACTGTTCCAGCTTGATTTTAAACAGGTTGACAAACCACATGAATCCGGTGGTCATGGCGACAGTCCCCAGAACAATGACGACCATGTAGATGGCCTTGAGCATGTCCTGTGCTTTGAGAGTCCCCACCTGAAGCGGATCCTGCGAGAGATAGGCCGATGCCGCATACAGCTCTTCGCCGATAAGCGTGTAGTCGCAAGTCGTGATGAAGAACGGAATCTGCGTGACAGCATCGGTGCCGGCGATTTGAATCGAGCCGGTCATCGAGCCTGTTTCCGTCAGAATTAGCGACTCGGCGAAGAACATTCCCATGTAGAAGTTCGCCGCAGTCTTGTGGCGAACCATGAGTCCCGCGACCGCCGCGGCATATGAGAATTGACTCCCCGCGGCATAAAAAACGTCTTCTTCGTTATATATGTCCGGCCTTCCGGCGTCCATACAGGCGGTTTTCACTGTTTCCTGCGCGACAATCATAACGATTGGGTCATAACAGGGTATAAGTATTCGCGTTTGAAACTCGGCGGATTTCTTCGCAACACGCCCGAGAATCGTGAGTCCCGCGAGCGTCGCGATGTCGCTAATACCCGTGAGGCCAAGGACGTATAGAATTGGCCTTCCCATCTCGGTCGCTCTGCCCAAAGCCTCGTCAAGATGCGAAATTCCGGCGATAGGCCGCAGATAAAACTTCCGGCCCTTGCGTGCCAGAAACAGGAAGATGTTCACGAAAGCCACGAACAAGATGACGAGAACAAGAACCATGGCCTTTTGGCTGTGGAACCATTGCGATTCTGGGGTAATCGGGCCGAATACCTCGCTGTCGGCGAAAGAGCCGTCCGGGCCAAAATGGCGCACGAAATAGTAATATTCGCCCATATCCCGCAGACTGTCGGTAAACGTATCTCGGATTTGTCTGTCGATTATTCCAGCAATAGAGATTTGCGCGAAAGTGAATTTATTCGCAGGGTCGAACCCCGGAGTTCCCGCGAGCCAGACAGTATCTTTACGAATTATCTCGGCGTTGCCGCGATAGATACGGACGTAATCTTCTGGCCTTTCTGCGCGGAATGCCCCCGGACGGTCGATAGTCATTGTCTTTACAACGTGCGCTTCAGGATTATCGAGCGGTTTTCCGGCGGAGTTCAGAAGCGTCGCCTCGAATGTATATTCACCGGCCTCAAGCCCCTCGAAACGGAACGAACCGATTCCCTGAAAATCGTTGTCGAACTTGCCATCGTTCAGTTTGAGGCGGGCATAAAGAGCATCGTGATCATCGTTTACGAACATTCGATAGCTAACAGTCACGTCGAACTTGTCGGCCAACTGAGATTCCTCAACGCCCGCGACCGGTAATGCGTTAACCGGGATGAGCGTGTCGCCGGGGTCGAAGTGCATAAGCTCATGGCCTTCCGGAGTGGGAACGAGGTAATAGCTTCCCGGAATCTCTCTCTTTAGGAACTTGGGCGACGGATCGATCACTACGATATCGAGCGCTATCTCGGGAACGCCCCATCTGACAGCGAGAGCGCTACCGTCGTCGTTCTCAAAATCGAGAACATTCAAAGGATCGACCAAAGCCGGCGGCGTGAAATTATCGACGACGAGGCCGAATGGCTCACTTGTGCTCTTTTGTCCCGCGTTGTCATAAGTCGCGATGTAGAACATATCGTCTTCAGAAAAATCGCCCTTAATCTTGGCGGCGCCGAAGTCGGAGGCGTAAGTCCCGAGAATTTCGCCGCTTTCAAAAAGGGTATCGTCCTCCGTCCAGCGGTGAATGCTGTATTCGCGGACATCCTTGAACTCCCGAAGCTGGGGAATGAAGCCCTGCCAACCGAAGAGCACCTCCCCGCGCTCGGGATTCCAGCGTGCGGATGTATTAGCGGCGGGAATTGGCGGCTCGTCAACGGCTATGAATTCCATGATTTCCGTGACCGCCTTGCCGCCTCGGCCATCGAGCGCGACAATCTTGTAGTAATACTGCTTGTCCGCCTCGATATTTCCTCGGAGGAACAGCTGAACGACATCGAAGTCGAGTGTGTATCGTTTGTCCTCTGTGACGAAGGCAACAATCTTCTGACCATATTTGTAGAAAAAGGCCGTAAGCTCTTCGTCGAACTCGGCAATCCTCTCGCCAGCATCGCGGAAATCTTTTTCTCCTTGCGAGAGGCCGACCTCGAATACAAGCGACCCGATTCCCTCGGCGATTTTGAGACCGACAGAATCTTCTGCGAGAGTAGCCTTCTCGACTGTCATCCTCTCCGTTTCATCGCCGTCGTTTGGCGGCTGGATTCGGTAGTAGTTGCCTTCGGCGAAAACGAGTTCGCGCTCGTCTGTTTCTGGCTCTACCACTTCATCTTCAGCGAATAGAACCTTCTCGCCGATTTGCGCCAACGAGTCGCGATTCTCATCGGTTGCCTTGATGATGTGAACGCGTGGGGTTTCGCTTGAGGGGTCATCCAGGACAAGATAGTAATCCAAATGACGGACATTCGCAGAGGCAGTATCTGCCTCGACCGGCGAGGTCACTTGAACCGACCTCGTAGCCGGTTCGAGTTCGCCAAAAAGCTCCTCGGTTTCGAGCGAGTCTTTCGAGAGGGAGTAGTAAACCTCGTAATGCTTAGCCGTGGAGGCTTTGTAATGTCTCCACGCAATAACAAGGTTCGTCCCGTCGTCGGCGGGAATGTCGGTTACTTGGACACCGGTGGGAACGGCAGAAACCGTCTCCTCCTGAACACACCCCGAAAGGCTGAGCAAGACCCACATCATAGCGACAATAGCCGCGAGGGTCTTCACTTTCGGATGGTGCATCCTTTCTCCTTTCGTCAGGGCGAAATGCCCTTTTGTATTTTTATTTCCAATAATTCGAAAATCCCATCAATATATGATAAGAATTCCGTCTTCGCAAGGCCGAAACTGTCTCTTATACACATCTCCG
>OMKS01001001.1_pt1 | contig 25979 bp, 18 predicted proteins | sample 1674721 | NCBI WGS metagenome assembly OMKS01 (sample SAMN06264996, study PRJEB25208) | sediment metagenome | isolation source: hot spring sediment | place: USA: California | collected 2014-09-02 | reverse complement strand
GAATTTCCAATGATTTTGTAATTTACGATACAGATGATCAATTAGCTTTAATTAAGAAAATATTTAAGGATTATGGCATTGATCCCAAGAAAATAAAGCACAAGGCCGCCTTAAATGCCATTTCAGGAGCTAAAACGGAATTGATATCTCCTGCAGAGTACGCGGAAATTGCAGCAGGATATTTTCCAAGAACTGTAGCAAAAATATATCCCGAATACCAAAAGCGTCTTAGGAAAAACAATGCTATGGATTTTGACGACCTTCTAGTGGAATTGGTGCATTTATATGAACAGAATCCGCAGATTTTAAATAAATATCAACAGTTTTTTAATAGACTTTATTTTTATACTTCTACAGAGTTTCAATCAAACTCATCTTCTTCAAATTTATTATCAAGTTTATTAATAACTCTTGTACGATGATCCGATGAAACATGAGAATATCTCTCTACCAACTTAAGATCACTCCATCTTCCTAATTCTTTTACAGCATTTAAATCTGCACCTTCACGAACAAGCATCGTTGGAAATGTGCGTCTTAAAACATGCAGGGTTGAACGTTTTAACGATGCTCTTTTTATAACACGATACCATGCTTTTCATATATCTTTATAAGGACAGCCATCTGATTTGCAAATTATATGCTCTGATTTACGCTTTTGTTTCTGTAGATGTTCCGGAGCTGTATCATTTATGGAATAGAATCTTCTTTGTTACCTATCCTCCCAACATTATGCTCAGTATGACATTCCCAAAAAGACTTGCCCGGTTCCAAGACATGATTGGAGACATCCTTCTGCAACCATTAACAAGCCATCAAAAGAAAACAAAATAATTTTCAGTGAAGATGAGAAAAATAACAATGAATTATTTGACCACTTCGATGTAAGAGACTATTACCTCACACTCCCCTATTTTTTCAAATTTATCATTGAAAATTACAGCAGAATATATTATATTGTGTCGCGTGACAGATCGGAATCAATTTTATCAAATAAATTAGAATACAGGAGGAAAGCTCATGATTTGGTCGAAACAGACTCATTCTCTATCTCTATTAAAAGTTACGCTGATCATTAGCGTTGGTCTGGGCTTGCTGCTGACAGCTTGTTCGGAAAAATCGGATAAGCAAGAAGCAGCCACGGCTGAAACAGTTCAAAAGCTGCTAACGCCGGACGAAGCCGAACTGGCTGCGGCAGCTCCGGAAACTTTCAAAGTCAAATTTGAAACATCAAAAGGGGATTTTGTAATGGAAGTGCATCGCCCCTGGTCTCCCCACGGGGCGGACCGGCTGTACTATCTGGCAAACAACCGATTTTACGAAGGTGTGCGCTTCTTCCGCGTAATCAACGGATTTATGGCGCAGTTCGGTTATCACGGTGATCCTGAAGTGTCTGCTGTGTGGTCTGAAAAAAACATTCCCGACGATCCGGTGGTTCAGAGTAATAAGCGCGGTTATGTGACCTATGCCAAATCCGCCATGCCCAATTCCCGAAGCACTCAATTGTTTATCAACTTTAACGACAATTCGTTCCTCGATAATCAAGGTTTCTCTCCGGTGGGAAAAATCATTGAAGGAATGGAAGTCGTGGATCAGTTATACGCTGGCTACGGCGATGGCCCACCGCGTGGAAGCGGTCCCAATCAACAAAACATCCGACTGCAGGGAAATAAATTTTTAATCGATAATTTCCCCAAATTGGATTATATTAAAAAAGCATATCTGATTTCCGAATAAAATTAACAACAAGCCAGGTTTCTTTCAGAAGCCTGGTTTTTTCATTCCTCCGGGCGCCGCAGAACTGGCGCAGCGAAATCCGATATATTTAGCCGAGGCGCCCGGTTCCAACGCATAGCGCAAGCTGGCGCGCTGTTGAGACCCATGAAACAAATAACCACCGCCGCGAACTACTTTTTTAACGCGTTTTTCAGGTCCGCGGGGATCGATGCGCGTGCTGTGTGAATAATAATTCCACTGGTACCAATCCGCCACCCATTCGCGAACATTATCCACCAGATCATAAACGCCAAACGGGCTTCTGCCGTCGCTGGTTTGAAATCCGTTTTTTTCTCTGCCGTTGAAAAAACCAACCGGTGTGGTACCGTTATCAAATGGATCACCGCTATCCCAGTAATTCGCCAATGAACCGTCAATAGAATCGCCCCAGGGAAAGATATTGCCGTTGACGCCCCGGGCAGCCTTTTCCCATTCAGCTTCGGTGGGCAGACGTTTTTGATAAAATTTGCAGTATGCGTCAGCGCCGTGCCAGGAAACATAGACTACCGGGTGATTTTGCAATGACCCGACCGGAAAAAACTGACCTTCCCTGACAATAATTCCGCAGCCGTCAGCGCCAAGACGGATAAATTTGGCAATATCAGCCTCCCGATCCGGGAAACGCTTCTGAAATTCGTTCAGAAAAATTGCGTATTGACCATTGGTCACCGGGTATTTGTCAATCCAGAATTTTTCGACAAACACCTCACGCTGCGGCCGCTCATCCAGCTCATGATCGTCGCTGCCCATGATAAAATTCCCGGCGGAAATTTCGACCATTTCAGCAACATCAATCAACAAATCGATTGCGATGGAATCTGCTGGTTCGAGTTCAAACTGCTGGCTGTCCGCTCGTTCTGGATAGAGCAGCAGTTCCAATTCTCGTTCAATTTGAGCATAACCGCTGCTGATTAGCAGCAGTGAAAATAGCAACCAAATTAATATCCCCCTGAAAACCATTTGCAGATTATCATGACGCCAATTCATCAGTCATATTCCTGTTGTTAAATGATTAACAATTCTCCCCCCGTAAGCTGGTAATCGTTTCTCCTCTTAATATCAAAAGATTTTTGCTAAAAGTCAAGTTAAGAAAAATTAACCTGATGAGCTGAAAAGTTCCTTTTTGGGAAAAATGCCGAACAATCCGCCGGTATGAATAAACAATATGTTGTCAGTTTTACGAAATCTTGCTTGCAAAATTTGTTCCCGCAAACCAAACATGGCTTTGCCGGTATAAACCGGATCAAAAATCACGCCTTCGACAGCGGCAATCTCTCGAATCAATTCGATTTCCTGCGGTCGATTGAGCGCATAACCTTCGCCGACATAGCCGTCGATTATCTCGATGTCGGCTGCTGAAACAGCTACTGGTATTTGGTATTGATCAATCGCATCGTTACAAATGCGTCCGATTTTATTCACAAAAAAAGATTGGTCATCACACACGTTTATACCGAGCACCCGATAGGATTGATTGAAAAGTTTTCTGCCGATAATCAATCCGGCCTGGGTGCCGCCAGAGCCGGTGGCAATCACCAGATAATCGATGTTAATTTTCATCTGGCGTAACTGCGTAGCAATTTCCCGGGTTGCTTCAATATAGCCAAAGGCGCCCAGTGCATTCGATGCGCCCTCTGGAATAATAAACGGGCAATAGCCTTGTTGGCTGAGCTCGGCGGCTGATTGTTCCATAATTTCATCGACGCGCGCAGCGTAATCCTCCGCTGAAATATAGCGGATTTGTGCGCCAACCAAATGGTCAATCAGTATATTTCCGTCGTTAATTGCTGAGGGCTCGCCGCGTAAAACCAGATAAGATCGGATGCCAAGTTTTGCTGCGGCAACCGCTGTCGCCCGCGCATGATTTGACTGAAGTCCGCCGCAGGTGATCAGCACATCAGCGCCGTTTTTTTGCGCTTCTGCAATCACAAATTCTAACTTACGGACTTTATTTCCGGATAGCTCCGATCCGGTCAAATCATCGCGTTTGATAAAAATATTGGCGCCCCATTCCCGCGAAATCCGAGTTGCGGGTTCAATCGGTGTGGGCAGATTTGCCAACCGGATTCTGGACGGCAATTGAAATTGTTTCATTGTGTTCCCTCCTCAATAGTCCGCTGCAACCTGATTTTGCAGCACACCGAGTTTTTCGATTTCACCAGTAACCAGGTCGCCGGGTTTCAGTTCTGAAACACCGGCTGGTGTGCCGGTGGCGATAACATCACCGACCTGCAATGTCATGTGTCGCGAGATAAATTGGATAATTTCCGGCAATTTGTAAACTATCTCTGAAGTTGAAGCATCCTGTTTTATCTCATCATTAACTTTTAAAGAAATTCGTAGCTTGTGCGGATCTTCGATCTCCTCTGCCGGCGTTAAAAACGGTCCCATCGGGCAAAACGTGTCAAAGCTTTTCGAGCGCATCCATGGCTTTTTCTCCTCAATGTCCTCTATTTGTAGCGCTCGGGCGGTCACATCGTTGAGCACAGTGTAGCCGGCAATATGATCGAATGCATTCTTCGCCGAAATATATTTCCCCGACTTGCCGATAACCAAAGCCAACTCAATCTCATGATCCACCCTGCCAACGGCGCGTGGTAACAAAATCGTTCCCAGATGCGGCAATAATGAAGACGGTATTTTAGAAAAAATTATTGGTTCCGGCGGAACTTGTTTTTGAAATTCCTCGGCGTGTTTTATATAATTTCTGCCCAGACAAATGATCTTCTGCGGACGAGCTATGGGAACGTCATAGCGAATGGGCTCTGATAATTTTATATCATCCAGAGAACGAAAGTTGGTGACGGTGGTGATGATTTCCTTAATGGTTTTTTTATTGAACATCCCCATTTCCAACAAAACCTGTAAAAAGTACATCTCCGGCAGCCGATGTTGGCCGCGGATATCTTTGAAATAATCCCAGATCCGGGTGAAATCATATTTTTTACCGTCCAACTCGATGCCGATACGAGCCATCTGCTGCCCTTTGATAAATGAAAATAGTCTCACTAATTCACCTCTTGTTGTTTTGAATTCATATTAAAATTATCGGTTACCAGTCTTACCGAATCAGTGCTAACAAATTGTAATCAGCAAAATTTTCTGGTTTGATCAACAGTGACGACATCAATTGTAGATTGCTGATAGCAACTAGGTTAGCGTGTATGAAAATCGATCATTTTTTCAATTGCAGTTGAACATACCGGGCAAAACCCCACCAGGCTCTTGGAAAACATAATACAGTCGATAAACGGTCGATACAATCCTTCAGAGGAATATCCAGAGCCTTCGAATGCGCCGACTTTTCCGCGATATTGTTGGTTTAAAAACAGTTGCTCTCTTTGCTGATAGACCTGTTGATATTTTTCTTTAAATGTCGAATCGCTTCGGTCCAAAGTCATCAAAGCCTTTCCCAGAGAATCATAAGCTGCCTTGCCCCAGGGTGTGGGCAGCGGAGTCTCGTCTTGAATTAAATGATTCCACTTAACCGTTCCGTTTTTTAAAATGGCAACATTGGGTTCCCACGGATCAACGGTGAGGGGATAAAATTCGTTGTAAGCGACCTCAGAGGAATAATACTCATCCCCCAGTCCGGCAAAGGCATGGCCAAATTCATGAACAAAAACATATTCAGGCCACCACTGGCTGTTCTCACCTTTATCGCGCGCATAACAGGTTGAATACAGGTTAAAAATTCCGCCGCCACCGTAACGTTCTGAATTCACTACGATGTAAATCTGGTCGTAGGGAACCAGCGAGGCGATATCGCGAATCTGTCGATTTTCAAAACTCAACACATAGCGCGGCGAATCGAACGAATTATAAGACGCGCCCAACGCGGTCTGACGCCAATTATTTCTCCTCGGTTCATCAATACCAGAGTCCAGCGAAAGCGATTCCACGTACCAAACATTAAAATCTTTTTTGCGTGTTTTAAAGGGTAGGGTATCGAAAAGCACATCCAGCAGCCGCTTGATGTCCTGACGAAAAAGTTTCATTTCATTGTGCTGGTACCCGTCAGCAAGAATCGCAAGGTCAACTTTTTGATCGGGATCACCGTGTTTGAATAGCGCGCCGGTCTGGAAATTGTAGCGTCGAGCTTCACGGTTGATAAACCGGGAATTGGGATCGATAACGGTTGAGAAAATATCTTGAAAAAAATTATCGGCATCGCGAGCTGCAATTGTTAACTGAATCATTTTTTTGGGAAATGGAAATAACACCGATTCGTGAAACGTGCGGTAAATTCCCTTCTCCGCCTCATCCGTTGTTTGCCACTCACCAAACAGACTGCAAAAGCCCCTGGAAAAAATGAGTTGATTGGTCGCGACATCGCTGACTTTGACAAGGTACTTTCCCAAATTGAGGGTATCGATTAAATTATGTTTGTTTCCCGACCACAGTTGGCGTTGGTGAGTTAATAGGGCTGGCTCTTCATAAACTTTATCCAGACTGACAATTTCTTTGTTCTTGATCCCGGTATGAAAAAAATCCACCCGCATCGTCTTGTCCACAAAATATTTTTCAAAACGGACCGCTGCCCAGGTTGTGTTTAGCAACAGGGAAAATAAAATTGCCAGCAGCCAAAAAATTTTATTTCTCTTCATCATTTACCTCCGATTAAAACTCAGGTTCAATATTGTTTATTGACAAAATATACATTTTTTACGCCAATAATGCAACAATGATTTTTTAAATTCTATCTTTAATTTTGGTTTTTCATTTTTCTCTTGACTCTTTACATTTTATTTATTAAACTCAGCTTCAAATTTGTCTTTCTTTTTAACTAATTATTAATTATATTTTGTTGAATTGAAGAGCATTATTATTGCTCTCAATCAAACTCAGGAGTATTGAATCGTTTATGTCTGAACATGAAATCGCAAAAGTGTATGATCCGAAATCGGTGGAAGATCGTTGGTACAAACATTGGCTCGACAATAATTATTTTCACGCCGAGGTGAATAGTGAAAAAAAACCCTACTCGATCGTGATCCCTCCTCCCAATGTTACGGATGTTTTGCACATGGGACACGCCTACAACAACACCCTGCAGGACATTTTGATTCGGTTTCATCGCATGCTGGGATATGAAACAATGTGGTTGCCCGGCACTGATCACGCCGGCATTGCCACCCAGAATGTGGTTGAGCGACATTTAAATCGTACTGAAAAAAAATCGCGTTACGATCTCGGCAGAGAAGAATTTATCAAACGTGTATGGCAATGGAAGGATAAATACGGTAACGTCATTATTGAACAGCTAAAAAAACTGGGCTGTTCCTGCGACTGGCAGCGTGAGCGCTTTACCATGGATCCCGGTTTATCGAAAGCAGTCACCGAGGTTTTCTGCCGTTTGTATGAAAAAGGATTAATCTATCGCGGCGAATACATAATTAACTGGTGCCCCCGTTGCGGCACTGCATTGTCCGATGAAGAAGCGATCCACGAAGAGCATTCGGGTAATTTATGGTACATCCGCTATCCATACAACGAGAACAAATTCATCATAGTCGCCACGACCCGACCCGAAACCATGCTCGGTGATGTCGCAGTTGCGGTCCATCCGGAAGATAAACGCTTTAAAAAGTTGATCGGCAAAACTGTCACGTTGCCCATAATGAATCGTCAAATACCAGTAATCGCTGACGATGCAGCAGATCCCAAATTTGGAACCGGCGCCGTCAAAGTAACACCGGCTCACGATCCAAATGATTTTGAAATCGGACAGCGACATGATTTACCAGCTATCAACGTGATGCACGAAAACGGCACCATGAACGAAAACGCCGGAAAATATGCCGGCTACGATCGCTTTAAATGTCGCCAGGCGGTGATAAAAGAACTTAAATCACTGGGCTTGCTTGAAAAAATTGAAAAGCACGAGCACGCGGTTGCCCACTGCCAGCGTTGTGAAACCCTGGTAGAACCATATCTTTCCCCACAATGGTTTGTAAAAATCAAACCGCTGGCAGAACCTGCATTAAAAGTTGTTTTGGACGGAAAGATTAAATTTCATCCCGAAAAATGGGTAAAAAATTATAGCATTTGGATGGAAAATATACGCGACTGGTGCATCTCGCGGCAACTCTGGTGGGGGCATCGGATTCCGGTTTATTACTGTGATGACTGCCAACAGATCATGGTTTCCCGAGAAATGCCCCAATCCTGTGAAAAGTGCGCCGGTACAAAAATCACCCAGGACGAAGACGTGCTCGATACCTGGTTTTCATCTTGGCTATGGCCATTCTCTACCATGGATTGGCCTGAGGATTCGTCCGAGTTAAAATATTTCTATCCAACAAACACCCTGGTAACCGCAGCCGATATTATCTTTTTCTGGGTCGCCAGAATGATTATGTCCGGTTTGGAATTTATGGGTGATGTTCCGTTCTCTGATGTCTATTTCAATGGAGTGATTCGCGATGACCAGGGCCGAAAAATGAGCAAAACATTGGGCAACGGCATTGATCCGCTAAAAATGGTCAAAATTTACAGCGCCGACGCAGTGCGTTTTTCGTTGCTGATGCTCACTTCGGAAGGTCAGGATATCAACCTGTCTGAATCCAACTTTGAAATCGGCAGGAATTTTTCCAATAAATTGTGGAATTCGTTTCGTTTTCTCAGCCTGAGTTTCCAGGGGCAAAATAAATCCGATCTGATCCTTGATGATATTTCGGCAATTCCGAAAGCGCAACTGGAGCTGGCAGACGACTGGATTATCAGCCGGCTTCATCACACCATTAAAACGGTAAGCACAGCGCTTAAATCGTTTCACTTCAACGAAGCCGTGGATAATTTATACTCTTTCTTCTGGCGCGAATACTGCGATTGGTATCTGGAATTAATCAAGCCCAGGCTTTACGGCGAAAATACCGAGGCAAAAAAAACTGCGCTAAAAATTGGCATTTACGCGATGAGAATGATCGTAAAATTGCTGCACCCGTTCATTCCCTTTATCACTGAAGAGATCTGGCATCAAATCAAAACCGAACAGGAGCCTGATTTAATCGTCACTGATTGGCCTGATTATCAAGAAAACCGGATCAACCAGTCGAGTGAACAGGCGATGGCATTGTTGCAACAGACCATCGGCGCCATTCGAAATATTCGCGGGGAAATGAATGTGCCGCCGACTAAAAAAGCCCACGTGATAATTAAAAGCGCTAACAAAAACAATCTCCAACTGATTGCACAGAATGAAGGTTATTTAATGTCGTTGGCTAAACTGGGAGAGCTATCGTTAAAAACCGAAACTGAAAAACCAAAATTCTCTGCCAGCTCAGTCATTTCCGGTTTGGAAATTTTTGTTCCACTGGAAGGTTTAATTGATATCGAGCTTGAGCGCAATCGGTTGAACAAAGAGATAAGCAGGCTGGATACACAAATCCAAAACATTAGTAAAAAGTTGATGAATCAGGATTTTATTCGCAAAGCACCTCAGTTGGTCGTTGAAAAGGAAAAGAAAAAACTAAACGATTTTCGTATGATTTTTGACAAGCTCCAATCAAACCTCAAAAGTTTAGAGGATTAGGCCCATTCCGATAAATGGCTGGCTGCTAATATTTTTCATTTAATTGAAGGAGCATATCATGATTAATAAAATTCGTCTCATTTTCACCATTTTTCTGTTTACTGCAATCTCAGTATTTGCTCAAAAACGTGAGGTTGCGGTCACGGTTTACAACGACAATCTGGCAGTGATCAAAGATGTCAGGCAACTGGAACTCAAGGCTGGAGCCTCGGAACTGCGGTTTCGAGACGTTGCCGCCCGTATCGATCCGACATCGGTTCATTTCAAATCACTTACAGCGCCCGACAAAGTCATTATCGCCGAGCAGAATTATGAATATGACCTGGTCAATTCCAACAAAATTCTTCAGAAATATCTCGACAAATCAATCTCACTGACCACGGAACAGGACAGTTTGTTCAGCGGGAAATTGTTAAGCGATGATGGTTCCTTTGTAACGCTGCAACGAGCATCCGGTGGGATAAAACTTATTTCAAAGTCGAGAATCGTCAGCATCAATTTTCCTGAGCTACCCGAAGGGCTTATCACCCATCCGACACTGGTGTGGCAAATTATTAATCAAAACGCCGGTGTACATCAAACCGAGGTCAGTTATCAAACCGAAGGCATGAATTGGCACGCTGAATACGTTGCCATTGCCAAGAATGATGACAGTTCACTTGAGATCAATTCCTGGGTCTCGATTGACAACCGCTCCGGCGCTGATTACCCGGACGCCAAATTGAAATTGATTGCCGGAGATGTGCATCGGGTTCGACAACCGATTATTAGAAAACAAAGATTTGATGAAAGTGTCCAAATGTTAGCCGCCCGACCCGAATTTGAAGAAAAAAGCTTTTTTGAATATCACATGTACACATTGAACCAGCGCAGCACAATAAAAAACAATCAGATCAAACAACTCTCGCTGTTTCCGGCGACAGAAACCAGCGTTAAAAAAATCTATACTTTTGAAGCTTCAAAATCAGCAACTGAGGTTCGGGTGAATCTTGAATTTAAAAACAGCAAAAACGCAGGACTGGGCATGGCGCTTCCGGCGGGCAAAGTACGTGTTTACAAAGAAGACCCGGCGGATCACTCCCTGGAATTTGTCGGCGAGGACAATCTCAAGCACACGCCAAAAGACGAAAAAGTCCGCCTCTATCTGGGGAATGCGTTCGATATTGTCGCCGAAAAAAACCTTGTTGAAAAAAAGCCCACCGGGAAACATGAGCACGAAGAATCCTGGCAGGTAAACATCCGCAATCATAAAGAAGAGTTGATCGAAGTCATTGTTATAGAAAACATTTACGGATTCTGGAAATTAAAACAATCTTCCCATCCCTATGAAAAGGAAAGCGCTGAGAAAATCAACTTTGCAGTAAAGATTCCAGCGAACAGTGAGGCGACAGTTAGCTACACAATTGAAATAACAAAAAAATAAAATAATCCCCTCCATAAATGACAACGGATTTTTTTGTTGAAGGAGCACAAGATAAATTCATTCCCGCCAGGCGGGACATCTGTCCAATATCTCAAAGGCATTGGTGAAAAGCGTGCGCGGGAGTTAGTCAAAGTAGGCGTCGAAACCATTGGTGATTTAATGCAATATTATCCACGGCGCTACCTTGACCGTAGTAATATCACACCCATCAAAGACCTTAAAATTGATGAAACCGCGACGGTTGTCGCTACGATACAAACCTGTGGCATTCAAAAAGGTAAGCGAGCCCGATTTGTAATGATCGTCACCGATGGCAGCGGTAGTCTCAATTGTGTCTGGTTTAATATGCTTCAATTCTGGCAAAAGAAATTTAAACCGGGGCAGCTATTGGCGCTCAGCGGAAAAACCGGCTATTTTGGGGGCAAGCAAATGGTTCATCCCGATTTTGATATGCTTTCGGATGATGAAGAAAGTCCCTATTCGCGGGATGAATTTTTACATACCGGCAAAATTATTCCCATCTATCCGTCAACCGAAGCGCTCAGTCACGTCGGACTTGACAGCCGTGGATTTCGTCGGGTGATTCATTGGCTGCTGCGACAATACGGAGATAAAATTACTGATACTTTGCCGCCGGACTTTGTTTCACAATTAAATTTACTGCCATTTCAGCTCGCCATTAAAAACATCCATTTTCCGGAAAGTTTTCATCAGCTTAAGCAAGCACAAACCCGGCTCAAATTTGAAGAGCTGTTCATGTTGGAATTTATGTTAGCATTTCGAAAACACACCATCTTGCAGACTCAAAAAGGAATTGTTTTCTCGAAAGTGGGAGAACAGACGAAACAACTATCGGAAAAACTTCCGTTCGATTTAACCGCTTCCCAGAAAAAAGTACTGTACGAAATTCATGCGGACATGAAAAAACCGCACCCGATGTACCGGCTGCTTCAGGGAGACGTGGGTTCGGGAAAGACTATCATCGCACTGATCGCCATGATCATCGCGGTTGAAAATGGCTATCAGGCGGCATTGATGGCGCCGACAGAAATTTTAGCCGAACAGCATTTTTTAACCTTTCGCTGTTACCTTGAAGCTCTGGGTATTGATATCCGATTGTTGATCGGCGCCCAGCGTAAAGCAGAGCGAGAAGAAATTCTCACAGCTTTGCAGAATGGGACCTGCAATATCATCATCGGAACCCATGCAGTTATTCAGCAAGCAGTATCATTTCAAAAATTAGGGTTGGTGGTAATTGATGAACAGCATCGATTCGGTGTTTCACAGCGCGCCTTGCTCACTGAAAAGGGATTGAATCCGGACGTGTTGGTGATGACTGCGACGCCGATTCCACGGACGTTGTCTTTAACGGTTTATGGTGATCTTGATGTTTCCATCATTGATGAGCTTCCGTCAGGCAGAAAGCCGATCATTACCTCCTGGCGCTATGAAAACAAACGCGAGGATATTTACAAATTTGTCAAATCCCAAGTCGCCGCCGGAAGACAGGCATACGTGGTTTTTCCATTGATCGAGGAATCTGAAAAACTTGATTTAAAATCAGCCACTGAAGGTTATGAAAAGCTTCGATCCGGAATTTTCGCTGATAAACAGATGGCACTGCTCCACGGTCGCATGAAAAGTGAAGAAAAAGACGCCATCATGACTGCCTTTAAAAGCGGCGACCTCCAAATCCTGGTCAGTACCACAGTCATCGAAGTCGGTGTGGATGTACCGAACGCCACTGTCATGGTGATTGAAAACGCAGAACGGTTTGGATTGACGCAATTGCATCAGCTCCGCGGCAGAGTCGGTCGCGGAGGAGAGCAATCCTATTGCATCATGATCGCTAAATATCCAATAACAGAGGACGCGATGACCCGACTGAAAACAATGACAGAGACCACTGATGGATTTAAAATCGCTGAGGTCGATTTGCAGTTGCGTGGACCTGGTGAGTTTTTTGGTTCGCGTCAACACGGCATGCCCGAACTGAAAATTGCCAATCCGTTAACTGATTCGAAGCTATTATTAAAAGCCAGAGATGAAGCGTTTCGAATCGCCGGCGATTTAAAGCTTAAAGACGAAATGTTGCACTATCTGAATCAAAACACATTTTATCAGTCCTATAAAAATAAAATTGAAATGATGAGAATCGGCTAACCAGTTGGATTAAAATAGAATTCGCTTTGATTACCAACTTCGATAAATTGTATTGCCCGATGGAAGTGGACTGAATCTAATATCAATCTGTAATGAAAGTTTTACTTAGCGCTATATTATCTCAGTCTTTGGTTTATAAACCTGGTTTATTAGATATAGACTGATGCCATCGCTTTATTTTTAAAAAAATTAAAAAAAGCGGACATGATTTAAACATTTTATCAGCAATCAAATAATCAGCTTATCAAGCGATGGCATCAGTAATCCACCCAAATCTGATGTATTACTTATCGGTTAATTTTTATCTTGATTTAATCCAAATAATTCCTTACTATTAAAGTTATTTTTCAGGTTCGAGCTGTGAATCTACAAAATGCGAATTTGATTGGCCGCGGCCAGCTCAGCCGTTGTAAATTTTAATGAACTTTTTCCTTTTAATTGATTTTAATAATTAATACCACTGATGAATGTTAAGCAATCAACCAAAGTGCATTGGGAAAAATTCTGGGAAAACAGAACTGACATCGATCAGGTTTATTCCAATGAAGATCGTATTTATAAAAATTTAGCGTCAATCACCCCGATCAGCGCTAAGAAAATACTTGAAGTGGGTTCAGGAAGCAGCAGGGATAGTTTGCAACTGGCGAGTGCAGGAGCACAGGTTTTTGTTCTCGACTATTCGTCCAAATCGCTGGAAATAAGTTATCAATTAGCTCAGAACAATGGACAACAAATTAATTGCATTCAGGCAGATGCACTGCAAATGCCGGTTGCGGATGAGACGTTCGATATTGTATTTCACCAGGGATTGTTGGAACATTTTCGCGATCCAATGCCTATCCTGCAGGAAAATTATCGGGTATTAAAACCGAACGGACTATTGCTGGTTGACGTACCGCAGCGTTACCATATTTATACAGCGATCAAACACATTTTGATTTTATTGAATAAATGGTTTGCCGGCTGGGAAACTGAATTTTCGATCAGGGAATTGCGACAGTTGTTAAAACAAACAGGTTTTGTGATCAAAACAGAATACGGTAATTGGATGCGTCCCAGTCTGCTCTATCGTATCATCAGAGAGATTTGCAAAAAAATAGGTTTAAAGCTGCCGCTTTACCCCGGCGGGTTTAAAAGCATCGGTACCATTCGCGATAAAATTCGCAAGCAGGTATCAGCCCAAAGATGGGCTTTTTATACGTTCCTTGACATCGGTGTGATCGGACAGAAAAATAATATGGGAAAATGACTGAACATGGGGTATCGAATACTGGTCATCAACTGGCAGGACATCAAAAATCCGTTGGGCGGCGGCGCCGAGGTTCATTTACATGAGATTTTTAAACGAATTGTTGAGCGAGGGCATCAGGTCACGCTGCTTTGCTGCCGTCATCCTGAGTTGCCGAACCAGGAGATTGTTGACGGCATTCAGGTCATTCGACAGGGGAATCGATATCTGTTCAATTTCTGCGTTCCGTTTTACTATCGCAGATTATCCCGGACGTCTAAATTCGATGTGGTGATCGATGATATTAACAAGATCCCATTTTTTACACCATTCTTTGTCAAAGAACCAATTATCGGGATCATCCATCACCTGTTCGGCTCCAGTATTTTTATTGAAGCTCCGCCGCCGGTTGCTTTTTACGTAACGCTGGCTGAGGGATTGATTCCCCCAATTTACCGCAATATCCCGATGGCGGTTGTATCCGACAGCACTAAAACCGAACTGACTGAAAAAGGACTTAAGCCGGAAAATATTCATTTGGTATTCAACGCCGTCGACAACCGTGAATACAAGCAGTTGGCTGAGCTGAAAGCAAAATTCCCGGTTGTGGGCTATCTGGGTCGAATCAAAAAATATAAAAGCGTCAACCACCTGATATTAGCCTTTAATGAAGTGCTAAAAAAAATCCCCGACGCCCGATTGCTGCTCATCGGCGATGGTGATCATTTGCCGGTGTTGAAACAGCAGGTCAAAAAACTCCGACTCACCGGAAATGTAACCTTCACCGGCGCCACGCAACACCAGACAAAAGTTCGTCATTTGAATCAGATGTGGTTAATGGTCAATCCCTCTCCCAAAGAAGGCTGGGGGCTGACCGTGATCGAAGCCAATGCCTGCGGATTGCCGGTTATCGCTGCTAATTCTCCCGGGCTGCGGGATTCAGTGGTGCACGGGGAGACAGGATTTCTTTATCCTTACGGCGATTATCAGCAATTGGCAGCATTGATTATTAAATTAATCCATGATAAAAAATTACGCAAATCATTGATACCAAAATGTACTGATTGGGCGTTGCGCTTCAATTGGGAAAATTCAGCCAATGAAATGATGAATTTAATCACAAAGGTATTGTCTCGGAGGGAAATGCATGAAAAACGATAAACTCTTGAACCGTATTTTTGCCTTTTTAGTTTTTTTAATCTCAACCTTTGTCTATCTGCGAACCATCGCTCCCACTACCTCATTTTGGGATTGTGGGGAATTTATCGCCACCGCCCATATCCTGGGGATACCACATCCGCCGGGAGCGCCATTTTACCTGCTGCTCGGTCGAATATTCAGCATTATTCCATTTGCAACAGACATTGGTCTTCGCGTCAATGTGGTCTCCGCATTATCGACCGGATTAACCGTAATGTTCACCTATCTCATCATCGTTCGCCTGGTCAACATTTTTCGCGGTAATCCCAAGGATACCATTGACCGGATAGCAATTTATGGCGGCGCGATAATCGGTTCCCTGACATTTGCTTTCACCGACAGTTTATGGTTCAATGCTGTTGAAGCTGAGGTTTACGCTATCAGTATGTTTTTTACTGCTCTGGTGGTCTGGTTAATCCTGGTATGGTATGAAAAAGCCGATTCCGCTGCCAGTGATAAGTACATTTTGCTGATCGCTTATGCCATCGGGCTGGTAATTGGCGTGCACTTGTTGAGCATTCTTGCCTTGCCTGCGATATTTCTGGTGATTTATTTTCGTAAAACAGAAAAAATTGAACTCAAGAGCTTCACTATCTTTGCATTGCTTTCGGGATTGATTTTTTTTGCCATTTATCCGGGTATGGTTAAAAAATTCCCCAACCTGGTTTTACAATTAAGAAACAATTTTGGAGCAGAATTTACCGCGATTATCGTTATTGCCGGATTGGGCGCATTGCTCTATGCAATCAAAACTGCTGTCGATAAAAAACGACGTTATCTGTTCGTGTTGCTGGTTTCGTTTTTGATGATCATTATGGGCGTTTCAACTTATGCCATGATCTACATCCGCTCAAATTTAGACCCGGAGATAGATGAAAATGATCCGTCAACACTGGAAAATCTGGTCAGCTATTTAAACCGTGAACAATATGGTGAGTGGAGCATTGTTGAAAGGCGGGCGCCGCTTTGGGAATATCAGATAAAAAAGATGTACATCCGATATTTTGGCTGGCAGTTCATCGGCGTGGGACAAACGTTGGGTGAAGATGACCGCATTGTAGAAACAGTCAGTTTGCATGGGCTGCTCGGGATTCCGTTTATTTTTGGATTATTGGGCATGGTTTATCATTTTCGGAGAGATTGGCGCCATGCCTCGTTTATTGCCACGCTTTTTTTGATAACCGGATTAGCGATCGTCATCTATTTAAATCAGGAGGATCCTCAACCGCGTGAACGGGACTATGTCTTCACCGGATCGTTTATGGCTTTTGCGATATGGATCGGAATTGGCGCTTACGCTGTAATGGATTACATAAAACAACTGAGCCAAAAATATAAACCCAGCTTTCGTGTGGCAGCGACAGCGATCGTCGCAGTCATACTATTATTTATCATGCCCATTAACCTGCTTTCTTTCAATTATGAGTCGCACGACCGAACCGGTAATTATGTGGCGCATGACTATTCCCACAATCTTCTGGAAAGCTGTGAACCTAACGCTATCCTTTTTACCAACGGCGACAATGATACTTTCCCGCTCTGGTATCTGCAAACGGTGGAAAAATTTCGCACCGATGTTCGGGTGGTTAATTTAAGCTTATTGAATACGCACTGGTATATCAAACAACTGCGCGACCGGGAGCCCAGAGTACCCATCAGCGTCGACGACCGACAAATCGAGCGACTCCAGCCACGTCTCTGGGAAGAACCCAAAACCATAAAATTTGATGTACCTCGCGCTGCCTACCTTCGTGACATTGCTGACGCCGACGAAAAAAAGACGTTGATGGAAGAAATTGATCAGCAGCCGCAAATTGTATTTGAACTCAAACCCACTTTATACGGACGCGGCATCAGAGTTCAGGATATTATGATTTTAAATATCATTCAGACTAACCGTTTTCAAAAGCCAATCTATTTCGCGTTGACTGTATCCAATGAAAATCAGATCAATCTCAACGAATATCTGCGGATGGATGGGCTGGTTTATAAACTGATTACTTATCCCGGCGAGCAAATTTCACCGCCACATTTAAAAGAAAATCTACTTAATAACTTTAAATACCGCAATCTCAACAATCCGGATGTTTATTTCAATGAAAATATCAAAGGGTTGCTGCGTAACTACCAGGGAGCGTTTTACAGCCTGGCTCGTTTTTACCACAAGGAAAGATTGTATTCGGATATGACCGAAGTGTTGGACAAGTTATTCTCTGCCATGCCGGATACAGTCATTCCGATGAGGCACGAACTTGCCTTCCAGTTTGCTTTGATGTATGAAGAAGCCACCGAGATCGAGAAGGCTGAAGAAATATTAAATCGCATTCTGAAACGTCCGGATGTGCCACTGGATAATCGTTTGCAGTATCTCTATTATTTCTATCGTAATGATGAAGCGCTGGCTGCCCAAAAAATCCAACAGATTGTGGATGAAAATCCCGAGTATGCGAACGGCGTTTACTGGATGGCAAATTATTATTTGCGTACCAAACAATACCAGAAAGGGATGACCCTGTTAAGCGGTTGGCTTAACACGCATCCCGAAGATCAGACAGCACGCTCTTTTCAACAGCAATTACAAAAAATGTTGGAATCACAAAAACCAGACACAACAGCTTTGAATTCAGCGCCGGATGATACCCTGGGAACATTGGAATAAAAATGCGGAGAAGCTGAATGAATCGGGAGCCAATTTTTCATCGATTGTCTGGCTATATTGTTTTTTTGATCTCGTTTGCAGTTTATTTGGCGACAATCGCCCCGACTACCTCTTTCTGGGACTGCGGTGAATTTATCGCCTGTTCACATATTTTAGGAGTCCCCCATCCACCGGGGGCTCCTTTTTATCTGTTATTGGGCAGAATATTCTCCCTCATTCCCTGGGCACATGATATTGGCCTTAGCGTTAATCTCATTTCCGTCCTGACCAGTGCATTGACCGTGAAATAATAAATTGAAAAATAAATGACACATAGAGGAAAAAGATTTGAGTCGTAACCATCTGATTAGTTTAGTGAAAATTATTGTCAGCGCCAGTTTGATCATTTTACTGACCTCAAAGCTTGGATTAAAGGAAATTTTAAGCCAATTTAAACATACCAATTTAAACTGGATCGGCTTTGCAATTTTAATTATTACCATGAGCAATATCCTGGGCTCATTGCAGTGGCATCTATTGTTGCGCGCCCAAAACATCAATCTTCCGTTTATGCGAGTGGTCGGCTATTATTATGTCGGATTATTTTTTAACAATTTTCTAATCGGCTACATCGGCGGCGATGCGGTGCGCATTTATGATATCCGCAAATCGAGTGGCAATTCCTCAAGCGCTGTTTCCGCAGTTTTTTTGGATCGTTTTATGGGATTTTTCATAATTACCGCAATGGCATTGGCTGCCCTGTTATTTTGGCAAAATATGCTCCAATCCAAAACTGCGCTGTTTGTGATCCTGGCAATTTTTCTGTGCTGGATGGTATCATTTCTTTTCATATTTCATTTCAATCTGGCGCAGAGGGTGGGCAGATTGTTACGCTTCCTGATGAACCCCCGCATCAATGGCAAGCTCAAGGAGATTTACCTGAGTATTCACTCGTACCGAGATCAAAAAGCGACGATCAGCGTGGTGGTGATAATTTCTTTGGCGATTCAGTTTATCAGAATTATGGTGCACTACTGCGCCGCGCTGGCAGTAGGTTTAGAAGGTCAATTAAAATATTTTTTCATTTTTATTCCCATTATTGCGCTGGTAGCAAGCCTTCCCATTTCCATCGGAGGAATTGGTGTGCGCGAAGGCAGCGGTGTAGCTCTTTTTTCCAACATCACCGGCTTTCCACCTGAAATTGTGGTTGCCATGGAATTTTTGGCATATCTAATCGGTGTAACAGCTGCATTGCCCGGTGGATTGATCTTTATTTTGCGCAAAGAAAAGCCCGAATTTAACGATCAAACTACAGGAGGTATCCAATGAAAATGAATATATCGAAAATTTTATTGTTAGCAGTTCTCTCAACCATCATAGTGATTGTTGGTTGCACTAAACCCCTGCCCATTGGCGGAGATTATGAAATCCGTGTATTGGCAAACCCGGAAATATGGGAGCAGACAGAACCGTTAATTCGCGAAATTTTTGAAAAAATTGAACCGACTCCTCAGCCGGAAAAATTGTTCACCATCATCAAACAAGAGCCCAAAGATTATCAACGCTACAAAAATCTTCTTTTCCTGTCCACTCTTGATGCGACTGATGAACTTTCAAACGCCATCAATTCAAATCTGTCTGAGGCTGCGCTGGATCGGGTAAAACAGGGAGATTATATTTTCACGCAACAGCAAGTCTGGGCTCAGGATCAAAAAATTGTTTTTCTGGTGGCGTCCGATGTTCAAACCCTCATCGATTACATTCATCAGAACCGACAAATGCTATTTGATCAGTTTGAGGATTACTGGCGTGAGTTTCATCGAAATATTCTTTTTTCAGCTAAAGAAAAAATCGACATAGAAAAACATCTGTTGCGAACCTATGGCTGGATGATTCGCTTACCCATGGATTATTCCATGGAGAAACAGTCCGCCGGCGATCGATTTGTGATGTTTCATCGTACCTTGCCGTTGCGCTGGATTTCAGTTTTTTGGAAAAATGCGTCCGATCCCAATGTGATCACCAAAGAATGGTGTATCGCCAAACGTGATCAAATCGGTTCATCGCAGTATGAAGGCGATAGCGTGGAGCAAAAATGGGAAGAAGTGAGAACCGAAGAAGTTGAATTTTGCGGCAGACACGCTTTGCTGCTTAAAGGACTATGGAAAAATGATGAAAAAGATGCCGGCGGACCTTTTCGCATGTACTGTTTTTTTGACACAGATACCGAACGTATCTATTTCATCGACATGCACATGTTTGCCCCGGATTTAAAAAAATCAAAAATACACTATTTGAGGCAAATGGACATCATCGCCCGAACCTTTAAAACAAATCTTGAGGTGAAACCGGAAGATTTATGACCATTTGATAATTATGCTTTTATCAATATTATTCGAGGGCGTGATTTTCTGGGACACCAAAATCCTGCGCAAAAACAATTGCTGTTCTCGCTGATTTTCGGTGATCATTTTGAACCAATGATCTGTTAAATTCATTTTTTATGAACGTATTGGAGAATGATTAAAAATTTACATCAACTACAGAACAGTTGTCCTCGCCGCGGAAATAAATGTGGGTAACTTTGCTGAAACCTGTCAGAAATTTGCTGAAACGACACATCCGCTACCATTCCGTGATCGCGAATATATTCAATATGCGGGGTCCCGTTTTGAGTTATCGAACTCATCAGACAATCTCGGTTCGGGTCAAATTCAACCGAAATTAGCTTGTTCTTTTCTACCAATTTGCGATCAAGGGTCGCGTCAAATCGAAACCAGTTTCCATTGAGTGACAGCGCTGTAACACCATGCCAAAATAAGATATTACTTCCCAAAAGTTGCCGGACATTCTGTGGTAAGGTATGATCCGCAATATCAAAAAAGTAAATCCCCGCCGGAATGCCGCAGCTCCGCGCCAGAGAGCAGAACAGTATCGCTTTTTGTGTGCAAAACCCTCTCCCCTGGTTCAGTATCATCGATGCGCGGTAGGCGCGTTCAGAAGCTCCGGTCCGAAAAACATAGCGAATCTGGTCCCTAACAAAATAGAAAATGCGACGGGCTTTTTCATTAGGATCATCAATACCTCTGGTTAACTCTCTTTTTTTAGCAACTATCGCATCATCGTCAGCATTAATCAACCGTGTGGCTTTCAAATAATCCAGAAGAATAGTTTCCATGAGTACCATTGATAACAAGTGTTTTCATTAGCGCGTAGCCATTGCGGCAATCTTTCTATAATTATTAGCAGACAATCGCCTCTCCCCCATCTTCTGCATTAAACTACCGCTGGCACGCAACAGCGTATAGATAAGCGACCAGGAAATATTCAAAAGTCCTTTGACCAGATCACTACTCAACGCTTTGCGATGTAACTTCAACGCGCCTTTGAACTAAAAGTATTTAAAAAAAACCGGCAGGTATTCTCGTCGTTTAGTAATGTAAGAATCAATCGCCCGCTCCACAATCGGCTCAATTTCCTGTCGGGATTCAGAAGATGCAGTTTGCGTTTTATTGTTTTTAAAGCGAACCATATAAAAAAACTTTCATCAACTTCTTTTTGAACAAAATCAGCTAACTTTGTCCATTTTAATTCACGGCGCTGAATAATGTTCCATTTTTAGAAACAACAAAACACTTGCATTTCACTCGATATTTTATTAAAATGTAGCAGACAAAAAAAAACATAACCCGTACTTGTGTTTAACGGCTGCTATGAGAGCGGTATGAAAAATTCATGTTCGAGCATATATCTGAATTTATTCATCTTTTGTTGTTGATTATTAAGCAGAGATTGTCCTTATTGCAGAATAGTTACCGCTTTGAGCAAGACCATCGAAATTGAACAGCAGATCGATGAAATTTATCCGGAAATAGAACTTAACCTCATCAATTTTTAGGCATATTATCAAAAAAGTAAGGTTATAGCAGATCAGAAAAAATCTAATTTCTATCCCCAAAAAAAACTTATAGAAAACAACCTGTTGCTTATCGGACCAATATTATCGGAGTCTAAAATGAGAATTATGAATTTTGTATGCTTTTTTACGTTCTTAGTTGGAAATATTTTTGCTCAGGATGCTTTTAATACTTATCGCCTGCCATTGGGCGATCCGCAAACGAAAATGAGCTTCTGCGCGGTAAGGTCCGATCAGATTTTAGAAACGCGCTCGAATCAGGAGCTATCCTTTGAACAATTGATTGAACGGCTCCGAAAAAATCGCGTTATCTTGATCGGGGAAAGCCATACCCACTATCGACATCACCAGGTTCAATTAAAAATCATCAACGGACTTATTGATGCTGGACAGAAGGTCTGCCTCGCATTGGAAATGTTTACTCCGGCACAAAATCAGGTTTTGGACGATTTTATTAACGGCAAAATTCCGGAAGAGACATTTCAAATGCAATCCGACTATTTTAATATCTGGGGACATAATTATCGCTATTACCAACCGATCTTTCAATTCGCCCGCGATAACGGGATCAAAATGTACGGAATCAACATCGAATCACAATACGCCCGAAAAGTTGGCAGGGGCGGCATGAAAGCGTTATCCGAATCCGAGTTGACATCGCTGCCAATGATAGATACCACCAGCGCCGAACACCGTTTTTATTTTAATACCACAATGGAAGGGATGGAGGCGGTTGCACCCGATCAATTCCGAAATATCTATCAAGCACAATGTCTATGGGATGCTGCAATGGGAAACGGCGCCATCAAAGTTGCTAATGAGAATCCATTAAGCAACGTCATCGTGCTGGCTGGTAGCGGTCATGTTGTTTATGGATTGGGAATCGCCAGAATTATCAGCCTGCGTAGCAAACTATCGCAAACATCAGTCATCTGCATTGACGTACCGGATACCTTACAGGAATCTGTCATGATGCAGGTTAAAAAACAGATAGATCAACAAAAGACAGAGACTCAGAAAAAGATACCCCCTGTTATGGGAATCTCAGATAAGCAACAAAGCGCCCCGTATACCATTGTGATCAGAAGCCTTGCCGATTTTCTGTGGGGCGTTGCTGAACAAGAAAAAGAGCTTTATCCTTCGTTCGGATTTAGTGTCCGCGAAAAATCAACCGAAGGATTTGAGGTCAGCCGTGTTATTCCGCAAAGTCTGGCTGCGGACTGGGGAATTAAAACGGGAGATATGATCATTGCTGTAGATGGGAAAGATTTCAGCGACAGGGCGCATTTAATAAAATATTTGTCATTTAAAGATTGGGAGGATACTATTTCTATTCATATCATCAGAGATGAAAATGAGTTGGAGTTATCATTTGAAATCATCACGCCATAAATTCGCTATTGATTCAGGCTAAATGAAACTATGCATCAATAGATATCAAACCGCACCAGCCTGCCGTCAAGCCCGCCATTGGATAACGGCTTGCGCCAGGCAGGTTTCAATCCGACACAAGGGATCAAACTACGGTCGCCAAAATAGAAATAGGCAGTTGATCTCTGACAGCGCTGCTTGAGAAAATCGCCCAATTGTCTATACAGTGAAGAAATTTCTTCTTTTTTCCCCTGCCGGATTCCATAGGGTGGATTGCCAACGATAATCCTGTGTTCCAATTTTTCAATTTGATTAAAAGGTTTGGTATTAATTTGAACCCGATCCCCGCCCGGCAGCATCGCCAGATTGTTTACAGCAATTTTAGTTGCGGCTGCAGAAATATCACTGCCAGCAATTAAGCCGACATCGAATTCTTCAATCTGCTTGTCTGCTTCGAGCTTGACCTGTCTCCAAAGATCAATCTCAAAATCCGGTAACGATTCAAAACCGAATTTCTCCCGTAAAAAGCCGGCAGGGATTTTACAATGGCGCATCAGCGCTTCGATCAACAGAGTGCCTGAACCGCAGAATGGATCATAGAGCGGCAGTTCTCCGTTCCAACCGGATAATTTAATAATAGCCGCCGCCAATGTCTCCTGCATGGGTGCGTCCACTGATTGCCGGCGATAGCCGCGCCGATGCAACGCGCCTCCGGAAACATCCCAACTAACCGTGGCAAAATTGCTATCGATATGCAAATTGATCGCCACATCCGGTTCAATCCGCTCTACGTTGGGACGTTCGCCCGTCATTTCCCGAAAATGATCTACAATGGCGTCCTTGACATTTAGCGCTGCGTATTGTGAATGTGAAATCTGACTCCGTGACACATTAGCGAACACTGCAAACGTTTTATCAATAGAAAAAAACTGATCCCAGCGAATTTCGCGACATTTTTTGTAAAGATATTTTGGCGAATGGCAATGGAATTTAACCAACGGAGCCAGAACCCGAGAAATCAACCGCGAACAATAATTGATTCGATAAACAACATCTCTGGAAGCTTCAAAGTATATGCCACGAAAATCGGGCGCTACCTGCTGTGCGCCCAGAGCCTTTAGTTCTACAGCGCCGAGCTCTTCCATTCCCGCAGCAACCTGGGCAAAATAGCGATTGGTTTTTTGATATTCGTACATTGAATCAACACAATCTAATTTGAAAACATGTTCACTAAAAGTCCGGGGTTTGCTGATAAAAGTTAAAAATCCGCTGTTTTCACCTGACAGTCAGACGGTTGTCATAATCGCTAAATAACTATAGTTGGCAAGCTACCTCGCTGTAATGACTTTAGTCATTTTTTTACTGCCAAAATGCGACTGAACTCGCTACTACCAGCCTAAATTTAGTTGTAATTATAAAATGAATTGCTATATATTGTGATATAAAAAATTTGCCAAATTACAGTTAAACAATTTTTTGAACAACTCCCTCTGGAAGCTCGAGCATATTATTCGCCAACCAATCGGTGGCTTTTGTCACGTAATTTGGTAAAACAACCATTTCATCTGCATTAAATTTGCTGAGAACATAACTGGAAACATTTCCATGAGTTGGACGAGAAACGCCGATGCGGAAACGATAGAATTCGCGCGTCCCCAAATGGTTTACAATGGACCGCAGACCATTATGACCGGCAAGCCCGCCGCCTTTTTTCAATCCCACCACACCAAAATCCAATTCAATATCATCATGCACCACCAAAATAGTATTCGTCGCTAATTTGAAAAACTGTGCACATGCAACCACACTTTCGCCGCTGTTGTTCATAAATGTTTGAGGCTTTAATAAAACGATCTTTTCATCGCCAAATAGTTGTTCTGCGTATTCTGCCTTAAATTTTGACTTCCATTGCAGATTATTATTCTCTGAAAATTGTTCGGCAACCATCCAGGCGATATTATGCCGCGTTTGTGCATACTGCTGTCCTGGATTTCCGAGAAATGTAATCAGTTGTATCATCTTTATTCTTCGATCCCGGCTTGCAAATGAGGTTGAATTTCGTTTTAGGGTGATGGATAGTTTTCGCTGTCCAATCAGGCAAATGTAAATTTTTGTTTTCAACGTTTCTGAAAAAATAGTAGTGAACGGTGATTGCCGTTCACTACTATTAAATAATTCTGAAGTAGTTTTAGCTGATAATTTTTAAAATAATTGCTAAAAATATTGATTTCAAATTGTTGTTTCTTTCAAATACCAATTCGACGCATCACTGAGCAATGACTGCACCTGATCGACCATCTTGTGCGGGTCTAATAAAAATCCATCCTGAAGCATGAGCACCTGAAACAAGATATCGGTTGTCTTTTCCAGGTATGAATCTTTGGGATTCCGTTGAAAGGTCTTAAGCATATTTCGAATCAACGGGTGTTTGGCATTGATTTCCATAATTTTCTTTGAAGGCGGCGCATCTTTATTGACCACCTGCATAATTCGTGACATCTGCGCAGAGATTCCTCCTTCAGCCGTCACCAGCACCGCCGGACTCTCGGTAAGCCGCTGGGAAATTCTGACCTCTTCTACCTGAGTGCCAAGAATATTTTTCAGCCGGGTGCATAATTTTTCCAATTCGAGGGAATCCGGCGCATCCTTTTCAGACTCAGTCCGATCACCTTGTCCATCTTGCTTTTCTGGTTCAATTTTTTTCAACGATTCCAGATCAGCCTGATCCGC
>OMKS01001000.1_pt1 | contig 25985 bp, 20 predicted proteins | sample 1674721 | NCBI WGS metagenome assembly OMKS01 (sample SAMN06264996, study PRJEB25208) | sediment metagenome | isolation source: hot spring sediment | place: USA: California | collected 2014-09-02 | reverse complement strand
CACTTGGGCGTCCACGGGCAACACCATCCTTAACATGGGCGCGGTTCCCCGCTTTGTGGATGTTGACCCGCGCACCCTGAACATGAATCCCGCGCTGCTGGAAGAGGCCATAACGCCGCGCACAAAGCTCATCATGCCCGTCCATATCGCGGGGCATCCCTGCGACATGGACGCCATCCGCGTTATTGCCGACAAATACGGCCTGCCAGTGGTTGAAGACGCCGCCCATGCGCTTGGGGCAACATACCGGGGCGTTCCCATTGGCGGAAGCGGCACCGCCTGTTTCAGTTTTTACGCCATAAAAAACATCACAACAATGGAAGGCGGCATGATTGCCTTGCAGGACGAGGACGCGGCTTCGCGCCTGCGCCTTCTTGCTTCCAACGGCATGACCGCCACTGCTTGGGACCGTTACGGGCGCAGCGCCATCAGCGCGCCGCCCGAGGTAATTATACCGGGTTATAAATATGCGTTGGGAAACGTGAATGCCGCGATGGGCATTGAGCAAATTAAAAAATTTGCTCGTTTCAAAGCTTCGCGCGCGCGCATTGCGGCCATGTACCGCGCCGTTTTATCTGAAATGGATGAGATAGATGTTCCCTGTGAGGCTCCCAATGTGGAACATGCCTGGCATTTGTTTATAATACGGCTTAAGTTAGATAAAATAGGCTGGACACGCAACGAAATCGCTTACGCGTTGCGACAGGAAAACATAGGCACAGGGGTGCATTTCTACGGATTGCATCTACATCGTTATTATCGGGAAGCGTTGGGGTTGCGCCCGGAACAATTCCCTGAGGCGACGCGCCTGTCCGACGAAATACTCTCGTTGCCGCTGCATCCGCAGTTAAGCGATAAGCAGTTGAATGAAGTCGTGTCTGCGCTGAAAAAGGTGCTGTCTTGGCGCGGCAAGCGCTGATGAAAAGGACATGGGCTCAGGGTATCGGGTCGAGTTGTTCCTGATGACAGGCTGCGCCCGGCAGGCCGAATATCTTGCGCCCGGAAAAAGAACAAGGAATATCATGAGATTCGCCATATTTTTACTGCTTTCCCTATGCGCCTGCGCGTTTGCGGATGCGCTTGAAGCCGGCGCTGCCAAGATTGATATTACGGCGCCCGTCGGCACACCGCTGAGCGGTTATGGCGCGCGCATGGGCCGAAACTCAACGTCGGTTCACGATCCTGTGTGGGCTCGGACATTATATCTTGACGACGGTGAAACGCGCTTGTTTCTCGTAAGCGTTGATCTCATCGGCATAATGCCGGAGCTGCGCGCGCGGGTGCTCGAGCTGGCCAGTGACACGGTGTCGCCTGAAAATATTATTCTCACCGCGACGCATACGCACAGCGCACAAGGCGCCACAACACGCAACATCCTGATTCGTTTTGTATCAGGCAGGTACATACCTGAAGTGTTGGAACAAACTGCGCAGGGAATCGTTGACTCCATGCGCAACGCCTACGACAAACGTAAACGCGCCGCGCTGGGATACGCCGTTGGCGCGCATGAGGGACTATCTGTTAACCGTCGCTACGCCGACGGGCCTATTGATGAACAAATCGGCGTCATACTTGTGGAAGACGCCGACGGTAATCCCATTAGCATAGTCACAAATTTTTCGGCGCACCCCACCTCTGTGGGAGGCGAAGACTTTTTCTCCTTTTCTTCCGATTATCCCGGTTTTTATTATCTCGAAATGGAGGAATTGCTGGGACCGAGTTGCGTTCCCATTTTTCTAAACGGCGCGCAGGGCAATCAGACCACGGGCAATCCCGAGCAAAAGTCTGGATGGGAACGTACAGAATCCGTGGGGCGTTCATTGGCGCGATTGGCCTATAAGACAGCCGGATATATCATGTTTGGCGACGTGACGCTGCGTGTTCACTATAAGGAAGCGGCGCTCCCCGCGACCCTGCTTGACATATTGCTTCCCGACAGGGTGTTTTTGCAGTCTCTTGAAATAAACGACCTGCTGATTAATTTTTTTCCTGGCGAGGCATGCGTGGAACTGGCGCTTGAGGCGCGCCGCAGAGCGTTGGCGCGGGGCTATGAAGCGCAGTTCTCTGTCGGCCTTGCCAACAATCACCTGATGTATTTTGTGCCGCGTCATTTGTATTCCGATCCAACGTATGAGTCAACATCAACATTTTACGGCCCGGGCATAGAAGATTGGTTTTACGAACAATTCGAGAGCATGATGAGCCGCCCCGTATCACGTGACGATAATAAAGAACAGACGGAACACAAACAACCCCCTGTTCTACTTGTTCACGAAATTCCCAATGGTGTTGTGGTTGATCTTGAGGGGACGCCACGCGAGATTGGCATTGCCCGAGGCGGGGAATTTCTTGAGGATATCCAGCGGTTGTATGAAATGCGCGTGGTTTCCAAAGTTGACAGGGGCGAATGGACGCCATCGTCGGGCATGCTGCGTTATATTCCGTCCTTTTTGGAAACAAAGGCGCTCATGCTGCCAGTGTTGGGCATGGGGTCACGAGTATTGCTTCAGGAGCTTTCGCTTGACCTGATACGGGAAATGGAAGGCATGGCATCGGGCGCTGATCTGCCGTTTGACGCATTTTGGCTTTTGCAGCATGCGCCGCTTTACGACCTGATAGAAGAGAAAACCGCGTTGTTCGCCGCGCCCCTATGCACGATGTTTGCCGCAGTGGGCGAACGCGCAGGCGCAGATGAATTAATTGTCGGTAGAAATCTGGATTGGGCGCTGCCTGAACAAAATGTAATTACACGGACGCGTCCCACTTCCGGCAATGCGTTCATGCAGGCCGGTTTTCCCTGGAATGCGGGGGTTTTTACCTGCATGAACGAAACCGGTCTGACGGTGTGCGTCGAACGAGTTCAAACAAGCGGCATAACGCGTCCCGACAAAGCGCCCATTGAATTTATTTTACGGGATATTATGCAGTTTTCCGACGACTATAACACCGCTTTGAATCGCCTGAGGCGCAGCGCGCATATATCAGGCGTGCATGTTTTGCTGGCCGGGTTTGTCGAAGATGAGCCCCGTGCCGCGATTGTGGAGTTTGGCAAAGAAATCGTTGTTCGAGAAGAAAAAAACGGCTTGTTGCTTGGCGTATTGCCGGACAACACGGTTGCGGACGAGTTCACCATTGGCAGGTATGCGACAATTCAGTCCTTCTTTGCCGATATGCGGATCATCGGCGACTTGGATGCGCAACGCGTTTTAACGTCTTTTGACGCGGCATCTCGAGAGACGGTGTCACTGGGAGACGTTTGGAATGACCATACCCGGCACAGCGTTGTTTTACTGCCCAAATTCCGCAGAATGAACCTGGCCTTGCCCGATAACGACGGCAACCCCGGTGATTTCCTGACAATACCACTGACGGGAGAATTATTCCATGAGTGAAGTGGTTCGTAATTATACCTGGGGCGGCAGTTTGCGAAAGCGCCGCCGCAATCTTCGCAGACACAGCAGCGGTGTCGCAAAGTTTGTCTTCCCCCTGCTCGTTGTTGTGTTGCTGCTGTGTCTTTGGTTGACTCGTGACAACTATGAAAGAAGCGCTTTTGTGCCCGCTGACAATAACATCGAGTTTTATGTAAACGATATTTTGGGTTGTCGCGACGCACTGATCGAAAGCCGGGTGTTTTCTCTTGCGCCGGGATGGAACGAGGCGCAACGGGTGTATAAAATTATTGCGGGCGATCTTCCCATCCCGGAATGGCTTCTGAATAATCTCAGCGCTGACTTGTGTCACGTTAGCGCTCCATCGTTTGACCGTGTAAACAATGTCGTCATATCCGTGCACATGACCCGCATCGGAGGTATTGCGGAAAGGTTTATTCGTTTTTCGCCTTCAATAGAAACGGATTTTGCCGGGGGCTTGCGCCTTTTCCATGTTCCGGACGCCAACATTTATTATGCCGTTCGCGGACGCACACTGTTATTTTCTCCTCATCGCGCAAGCCTCATACGGGCGCTTACGCTGTCTCCTCCAGAGACCTTGGATAGGAGCCGTTTTATGGAAAGCGCCAGAAAAGCGGCGGGAACGGACATTTTCTGCCGAATCAAGTCCAACGCTTTGGATATGACGGACAGCCCGTTTGAGCAATTGGAAATTGTGCTGCATCTGCAACCCGCTACGGTGATTGCGGAAACCGAGTGTCGCTTATCCCGCGAGTTTGTCGAACAGTACGCGCCCTTCATGGCAACATTATCGCCGCGGGAGTTCCCGGTTCCTTTTGACTGCATGGCAACGTTAAGCGCGGATATGGGCGTGTCACCGTTGGAATTGATAAAAACGTTTGCAACCATGTTTCCCGCGCTCGAACCTGTCGCAGGGTTGTTCGAAGAAGCCAATGACGATTTAACGCCGGTCGAATCAATTACGGACGCGCAGATGTTGTTTTATAATGCGTTGCGCCTTGCAGAGACCTCCATGCGTTTCGGACTGTTCGGCGTCGAGCCCTATGAGATGCTCCCGGCGCCGTTGCTTGCTGCAACATTTGCTGCAAACACGGATATGGTACTTGCGCTTTTTGAGCGAATAGCGCCGGTTCCTGAGGAAACGGGCGAGGTGGACTTGGCGCCGCGTCTTGATGACGACCATTTGTTGGCTTATGTGCCTCTTATCGGCGGCCCGTCTATTGAACCTGCCGTTGCGAGTTACGGTCACGGTCTGTTATTCAGTTCGAGCGCCGCGCTCGCGCGCAATTTGCTCCAATCCGATCAGTTGAATCAACATTACCCGCGAATGGGCAATTTGTATATCGCCATCCGGCCGCTTCCGCTTGTAAACGCATGTTTTGACGCCGCGCGGGAATTCGCCATATCCGGACTGCTGCGCGGGCACAATGGAGACAGTATTGAAGAAACAGCGAACAAATGGCGCGGCGTCGTTTCGGAACTGGATGATATTGCGTTATTTGTAGCCTGCGACAATTATGATGTGCGCGCTGAGTTGAAGATGTCCATGAACAAGGCGCAGCGAGAAGACTCCGACACGCCCGCGGAAACGGGGGAAAAGGAACGACAGGATTAAATTATGGCGGACGGCCTTAAAATAGTAACGAAAAACAGACACGCCTGGCATGATTATTTCGTGTTGGAAAAGCTGGAGGCGGGTATTGCGCTTGCGGGCACCGAGGTTAAGTCGGTGCGCATGAAAGGCGCTATCAGCCTGAAGGAGTCTTACGTGGATTTTGAAAAGGGCGAGGCATGGCTTGTGGGCGCGCGAATAAGCCCGTATGAACAAGGAAATATCAACAACCATCCCCCTGAACGCCGCCGTAAATTATTGTTGCATAAACGGGAAATAAACAAACTTCAACGCCGGGTTGAAGAAAAAGGGCTTACTGTGGTGCCGTTGAGCGTCTATTTCAAGCAGGGCAAACTGAAGATTGAAATAGGACTTTGCAGAGGGAAACATTTTTTTGACAAACGCGCCACTATTCGCGAACGCGAAACAGATCGGGAAATACGGCGTTTGCTGAAGAGGCAAAAATGAATTCCCTCGTGATTGAATCAACGCGCTTTCCGATGATGTTTTATGGGCATTGTTTTTTTTCAGCGGGCATATATTGGTATAGTATCTTTTCAAATAGGTGCATCCTGAATAACCGGGAGCAAAAAAAATGCGTTACGCATGGGAGAAACACAATGAAAAAGATTGTATTGCTGAATGGTTTGGTAATGGTACTGTTCGCGGCGCTTGTCACCGGATGCGCAACCGGCGGTTCGGGGCTTTCCGACGAAGAGATGGTGCGGCTTCAGCTCGACCAGTGGTCACAGGGACTAATTGAACAGGACATGGACAAGTTCCTTGCCACCATCTCGGAAAACTTCACGGCCCGTCAGGCGCCGGACAAGGAAACACTCGCCGGATTCATTGAGCAGGCCATCGAAGCCGGATATCTTGATGAAGCGGAAGTCAGCCTTGAAGATGCGCAATTCACGATTGTGGATGGCGTGTGCAGCGTCTATCCAGTGGATTTGATGAGCATCGCCGGCAGTGTCGCAGTAGAACTTACTTTTACCAAGGAAGACGGCAAATGGCTTGTCACGGGCATGGATGTTGACGGTCTGTAATTTTTCGCAAAATACGCCGGGAAATGCGTCGTTGCATGCGTTTCCCGGTGTTTCTTTTCAAGAACTCTGATGGGACAGCATCTATGAAACGTTTTTTCGTCCTCCTTCTACTGGTCCTCTCGGGGCTCAATCTGTTTGCCGTTGACGTCAATTCCCCCGCCCCCCTTGTGGTTGCCACCTATAATATTCATCATGGGGAAGGCGCGGACAGCCAGATTGATCTTGAGCGTATCGCCCGCGTTATACAAGCACTCAAACCGCATATCGTGTGTTTGCAGGAAGTTGACCGCGGCCTGCCCCGTACCAATAACATTGACATGCCCGCTGTTTTCGCCGAATTGCTTGATATGACGGTAATCTTTGAGCCAAACTACCGGTTCGCAGGTGGTGATTACGGCAATGCAACTTTTACCAGTCTGCCAATAAGGGCGTCCCGGAATCTGACGCTTCCCAATCCGACAAATGCAGAGCCGCGGGGTTGTTTGATAGTAACGGTGGAATGGCACGGCCGACAGGTGGATGTAATGAACACGCATCTGGGTTTGAACGGCCAAGAGCGCCTTGCGCAAGCCGAAGCCATTGTAGCGGAATTCGGCGACAATCCGATTATCCTTGCAGGTGATATGAACGAGCATGTGACGGCGCCGGGCATGCAGCGGATTACCTGGCAACTCATTGACACCATAACGAAGACTGACAACACAATACGCGGAACGGTTCCCGTCAATAACCCGATGCGACGTATTGATTATATCTTTGTGAGCAGCGCATTTGAGACGCTTTCTTCGGAAATCATTTATAATGACGCCACACGCGTCGCTTCTGATCATTTGCCGTATAAGGCGTCCTTGCGGTTGAAGCCGGGAGAAAACGAGTAGCGCCGACGGCAACGATACCGACAGCCGCATGGTATAATATATGCAATGAAACCCATGTGTAATAAATATATGCGCTTGTTCCTTGGGGCGCTTCTGTTCCTAGCCTTTCCCATGAGGGTATGTCCGTATATTCATGGGGATCATGATCACGACGATGAACGTGGGCAGGCGTGTTATGCTTCCTGCTGCGCGCAGTCTTCCGCGCATGTGGCAGTTATCGCATTTTCCGGCGATTATAATTCGGAAAATAAAGACGTGCTGTCTGTTGTGACGCAGAAGACCGCGGGTTGTTTGATGTGCGCCTTACACGACTGTCCCTCCCGTTTTGCGCTTTCAAATAATGCATACGCCTCCAGTTCTTTTCAAGATATCCTTCCTATGGGAGCATATTCCTGTCCGTTTTCCGTTTCGTTGAAAAACGGCGTTTGGAATACCCATTCCGCTGACAGAGGTTGCATCACAATCTACCTGTCTCATTGCCGTCTTCTTTGTTGATTCAACATTTCGTACCTCAACAGTAGTAATTGTTTTGTAGAAATGTTTGAGACAACTCAAAGGAGACAAAAATGATCGAAAATGTTTTCGCGCGAAGCGAAGGAAAACCAAAGGGATTCACTCTGATTGAACTGCTGGTCGTTATTGCGATTATCGGCATTCTTGCTGCAATCCTGCTTCCCGCCCTTTCGCGGGCAAGGGAGGCGGCGCGGCGCGCCAGCTGCCAAAACAACCTCAAACAGATGGGACTCGTGTTCAAAATGTACGCCAGTGAAAGCCCAGGCGAAAAATACCCGCGCACGCGGCGCGGGCTTGCCGGTCTGGACGGTCTCTCGCTGTATCCTGAATACTTGAATGACGACAATATTATCGTATGTCCTTCGGACAGTGACGGCAAAATGCTGCTGACCACCGGCGGTCCGGATAATGTTGGTTTTTGGTATTATCTGGATGAAAGCAACCAACGGATTATTGATCCGGGACGCTTTAGCACGCTCAGCTACATCTATTTGGGTTGGGTGGCTGTCGGCGCCGAAGAACTGGAAAATATCGCTTCGATTCAGCGCGCCCATGGCGTTACTTTCAGCGAGAACATTGATCATGAGATAAAGGACCGTGATTTGAATACAGCCGACGATGCGGGCGGCTTGGGGCCGGCCACCGGAAACGCCGGTACCGATACGATCTACCGGCTTCGCGAAGGTATCGAGCGCTTCTTGATTACCGACATTAACAACCCGGGCGCACACGGATGTTGCGGACAGTCGCATGTGTTTATCATGCTCGACACCGTCAGCACGGCGACGCAAAACTTCAATCACGTGCCGGGCGGCAGTAATGCCCTTTGCATGGACGGTCACGTTGAATATATGCGCTATCCCTCGGAATACCCTGTATGTGAAGACGCGGCAAAAATCTTTCACGACTATAGTTTTTGAGGCCGTTTGCGCAGGCGTCGCCGGACACATTACATGAACAATGTGTCCGGCGCGCTTCTTTTCGCAGTGAACGCTGAGAATATGATATAGTTCCCCTGTCGTGAACGGAACCATCCAGCGAGAAATCTGCATGAAAAAAGCCATACTTGCCATAGAGGACGGAAGCATCTTTGAAGGGCGCGCCGTAGGCGCCGACGGAGAATCCGCCGGTGAATTGGTGTTCAATACGAGCATGACCGGCTACCAGGAGATTCTTACTGATCCGTCCTATGCAGGCCAAATCGTGACCATGACCTGCCCGCATATCGGAAATTACGGCGTGAACAAAGACGACGTGGAGTCGGATACGCCCCATGTGTGCGGATTTGTGATGCGCGAATGCTGTTTCGAGCCGAGCAATTGGCGCGCCGTTGAAACGCTTCCTGAATACCTGAAGCACCACGGTATTGTCGCCATAGACGGCGTGGATACGCGGCACATCACACGATTGCTGCGCACCAAAGGCGCCATGAAGGCAATCATCAGCGCAAGCGACTACAATCATGATTCGCTCGTCGCCAAGGCGCGCGCAAGCGCGGACATGGCGGGCAGTGACTTTGTCAAGGACGTGTCCATCAAAGAGCCGTATGAATGGAACACGCCTGATAATCCCAAGTATCGGGTGGTAGCCATTGACTACGGTATCAAACGCAATATACTGCGCCTGCTGGAACAGGCCGGATGCGCCGTTACGGTCATGCCCGCCACGGTCGGCCCCGAGGAAGTGCTCGCCCGCGACCCTGACGGCGTGTTCCTGTCCAACGGTCCCGGCGACCCGGCGGCGCTCCCGTATGTTTATCCCACCGTGCGCGCGTTTATAGAAAAAGAAATCCCCATTTTCGGGATATGCCTGGGACACCAAATTCTTGGCCATGCGCTGGGCGGCACTACGTACAAGCTCAAGTTTGGCCACCGCGGCGGCAACCAACCTGTCCTCTACTGCGACACGGGCAAAGTGGAAATCACCGCTCAAAACCACGGGTTTGCAGTGGACGCCAATTCGTTGAACCCGGATGAAGTGGTGTTCAGTCACCTTCACTTGAACGACAAAACCTGTTCCGGCATGTATCACAAGCGGCTGCCCATCTTCAGTGTGCAGTATCATCCCGAATCTTCGCCGGGACCGCATGACAGCCGTTATTTGTTTGAAAATTTCACGCGATTGATGGATGAATACAAAGTCAAACGCGCAGCAGTCTGACAACCAGTGTCGCGTATTCAACACATTACAACGGGAGGTTCTTTACCATGAGCGATTACACGATTCTTGGGGCGCAGAGTTACAGTTTCCGGCATTTCGACACGGCGGGCGCGTTGGATCAACTGGCAAAACTGGACTTGAGCATGATTGAGTTTTGTGGGGTCCATTTTCCGCCTGATCCGGATAATATCGAGTTGCCAGGAATCATGGCGCTAATCAAAAAACGACAGGCAACCGTTCCCTGCTACGGCGTTGAAGGTTTCGGCGGGGATGCGGCGGAAAATCGGCGTAAGTTTGAATTTGCCTCCAAACTGGGCGCGCAATATTTAAGCGCCGACCCTGAACCGTCTTCCTTTGCCGGGCTGGAAGAACTGGTGGATGAATTCGGCATCAAAATCGCCATACATAATCATGGCCCCGGCGCGCGTTACGACAAGGCGACGGACACCTTGAACGCCGTAAAGAACCTGCATCCCTTTATCGGCGCGTGCGTGGACACGGGGCACATCATTCGTTCCGGCGAAGCGCCGCATGAAGTGATCGAGCGGTTGGGCGCGCGGGTGCATTGCCTGCATCTGAAAGACTGGAAAAACGGCGGGGAAGAAACCGTTATCGGCGAAGGCGACCTCGATTTGCTGAGAACGGTTGCCTCGCTTCGCGCCATCAATTTTGACGGTTTCATCTGCATGGAGTTTGAACTCGACCCCGAAGACCCGACGCCGGGTATGATGCGCGGCATGAAGAATTGGATTGATGCGGTAAACGCGTGAACTGTGCGCCCGCGTCCGACTGAAGGTTATGGCTGTTCCGCCCGCCGCTTGATTTCCGCAACCGCATGGTCAAGAACCGGGTCGCCGCCCTGATTAAAAAATATGTCCAAGTTCTCTAGCGTGAATGGCGTGCGCAGGTCAGGCGCGACGCGGCTTTCCATATCTGCGCCGCTTGTAACCAGGATGTTGCCCGCTTCATCCAGCATCCGCCCTGTGGGATAGCTGATTTTGTGTCCTTCGGGCATGGTTATTTCCGCTCCAAGATAGGCATAGGAGCCTTCCGTGGCAAGCGCGCCCACAACAAACACGTGCGGCAGCGGCGAGAGCACGTCCACAATGGCCTGAGCGCTGTCGCGGGTGTTGCGATGTATGAGCATTCCCACGGGGCCGGTGTAGACCGGATCGCGCGGTTCGACAACAAGCCGCTCGTCTTCCCGCAGCGCAAAGCCGCCTTTCTCCGCGCTATAGGCGACCACATTCCTGAAAAACAACGGCTCATTTGTAAAATGCCCGGCAAACGTGGCGGCCAAGTCGCCGGCGCCGCCGCTGTTGCCGCGCAAATCGAGAACAATACCGCCCACTTCCGCCTTGGCAAATCGTTCCACCGCGCGGCGAAAAGCGCGGGCGGGATAGGGCATTACCAACGTGGGCGACTGACAATATATCTTGATATAGCCAATATTGCCGTCAAGCAAGCGTGTTTCCAGGGGCGGTTCAAATTCGCTGAACGGCTTGCCTTGTCGGGTGAGGTCTTCAAGTCCCTTGAACATATCGCGGCGCGCGCGCAGGCGCGTGCCCCAGATGCTTTCCTGTCCGGGATTGTGGAACAATACGGTCACCTCTGTGCCGACAGGCGCGCGGGTCAACATCATGCTTTTTTCAAACAGCCTGTATTCATGCGTGGCGGGTGGGTGGTCGCTCCATAATACGGATGTCGCATTCAGCGCTTCCCGCGCCGGCATCCCGTTCCACTCGATAATTTCAGCGCCCCAACGTATACCCGAATGCTCGGCAAATCCGTCCGCCTCTAAATCAGCGACAATTATTCGGCCATCGTCCAAAGGCAGCAGCGAAAAACCGTAATCGCCGCCTATTGCCGCCTCGCGATATTCATCTGGGGCGGAAATATGCATATAGCCGTCAGATATGTTGAAAATGTATTCACGCAATGCAAGATAATAGGCGGCTTCATCCCCCGCCGCTTCCGCATCGTCAATGCGCGGCTTGTACACATCATACAACCCTTCCCAGTCTATCCCTTTCCAGTCTGTGAAGGGATATTCGCGTGAAAGTTTTACATGCAGCCCGTCAAAGGCTTCCGACCACGACAAACTTGAAAAATTGCCAGCATCATACCCCTCGAACAATTCCCTTATGGTTTCCATGCCAATCGGCGATTTGGGCAAGGGGACGGTAATTTGCGTGAGCGGAATCGTGGCGCGCGTACAGCCGAATAAGCCGCCAAGACAAACAAGACAAAGAAGCGCAGCGCGGAGGCTGTTTTTTCGCGAAAAATTGCACATAAAGCGAGACTTCCTATCTATCAGGGACACAAACGTGAACCCGGGAAACATTGTATCACATTCAATCTGTTTTTGAAACAAGACGTTTTCGCCAAACCGCTTTTGTTCCCAGAAGATAGGAGCGCTTCCTTTTGATTGCGCATACCGCGTTTCGTCAATAACACGGCAGTGATGTCGCGTTCACGTGTTGCATCTATTTCTCTGTTTTAAGGTCAAACACATGTATGGACGACTTGTTATCCTCCGGAACAAAATAGAAGCGCAACCCGGTATCCGTGGATTCGACATAAAGTGGATTCTGCGTCCATGCCGGCGCGGCTGGCGGGCGCGGTGGCACGGGTATTTGGTGGTGCGCGCGCAGTTCTTCCACATGCACGAGGTCTATGCCGCCCAGACGCAACCCGGCAAACCGGTTGTCCGGTAATGAATAGCCTTGTATGCCGCCGCACAGAAGATACGGCGTTCCGGGAATGCGCTGCATGTCCTGATAGTCAATGTAATGGCTACCGTTGGGCTGCATAAGCGGATTCTGCGGGTCGGGCACGCTCCACTTGCCGTCGCGTTTTTCGGTGTTCCATCGGTAGAATCGCCGTGATCCCCAATTCACCGCAACGAGAAAATTTTTATCCGGAAAATGGGATATTGCGCCAAGGTGGTCGTCGAACCGGAACACTTCGCGATATTCTATCGTGTCCGGATCAACGGCATACACAATAGAGGCGCTGTCCGGACGATATTCGCTCACAGAGACCCAGATGTTCCTGCCGTCGTAGTCAATGCCGCCCGGATGATACATCTTTCCTTCGCCCAATGTAATCTGACGCAACAGCGCGCCATTTCGGTCCATTTCGAACAGATGCCCTGTTCCCCTGTCTGTTTTTCGGTCAATAACCTCCACCGACGACAAATAAAAGCGGTCGCCCGCAGCCGTCAAGCCCTGGGGGTGGTGGGTTTTGAATCCCACCTGCCGCGTCTCGACCAAGCGCCATGATGAACTTTTTGTCAATTGCCTAAAATGCTGCTCCAGCGCCGCGCCGTTGTTATCCGCGGCAAAGGCGCCATTTCCCAGCCACGCCAACAGCAACAGCAAAGTCATTCCATATCCGGTAATGTCTATCAATATGCTCTCCTTGCAAGCATAACCCTTGGCTTGCTCTACTGCGCCAATGCACTATATCATGATAATTCAATCGCCTTCAATTCATAAAAGGATTCACATTGACATCATCCGCAGATACAACACGTGTACGTGACGCTTATGGGCGTTTCTTTGATGCTGCGCCGTTGCCGCTGCCGGAATGCCCGGAAGGTGACGGCATTTTCGGTTCATGGGGCGTTGATGACGCCGGACTTCCGCGCTACACCTATGAAATGGACCATTCTCGGGATGAACGGGCGAGGTATCATACCAGCGAGGGCGCGTCCCGCGATCACTGGCATGCGCTCGGCAACGACCGCATAACAGCGCTTGCCCATAACGAGGGATATGTGGAGGTGATGGACTGGGACCGGGCGGGCAAGTACATCAACAAGTGGGACCCGAAACGCGGGCAATTCGCGGGAGGCTACAAGTATGTAGCGACGGCGGGGCGCACATGGAACACGCTGTGGTCGGAACTGCCGGCGGATGCGCAGCAGGAACGCTATTTCGGCGTTGGTTATTTCGAGAAACGCACCCGTTGCGCCGGGCTGCTGCTGGTGGAGCGTATCGAAGCGCCACCCGGCGATGTGCCGGCGCTGTTGTCCACCAGCCGCATCACCAATGAAAGCGATGCGCCCCGCGAGGTGGCGCTGATAGAGTTTTGGTCGGCGAACCTGCATATCCTGTTGCCCACGCCGGTCATGACGCATAAACTGGGACGGTTGTTCACGGCGTGGCGGCGACGTTTCAACCGACATTTTGTCGTTGACACGCATGTTGATGATGCGGCGAAAGTATTATGGGCCGCGTGGCGGCTGAAACGTCCCCCAAAAGCGCCGCCACGCGACAAGGCAACATGGGGCGATTATTATCCCAACGCCGCATTTCTCGCATGGCTGGACGAGGAGCCGCCGGTGGCGTATACAACGGACGGCGAGGCGTTTTTGAAACACGCTGAAGTGACGAACGGCGCGCTGCTCAAAAACGCATGCGCCCGGCGCGGCAATGTTGTTCTGGCGGCGAAGCGCGTGTTCATGCTGCAGCCCGGCGAAACCCGTGAACTGCGCTATCTTTACGGCTACGCGCAACCTGATATATTACCAAACTGCGTCGCCGCTTATGCGCAACAGGCGCTCGCCCCTCCCCCACGCCCGCAGATTGAGTTCGTCACAGCCGACGCAGCATGGCTTGACCGGGAAACGCGTTGGCACTCGTATTATCTACAGGCCAATGCCATTTATCAGGAATTTACCAAATGCCATATTGTTGATCAAGGTTCGGCGTACAGCGCATTGCACGGCGCAATGGGCGCGCACCGCGATTTTGCTTTGTTCGCGTTGCCGCTGGTATACCTGCGTTCCGATCTGGCGCGGGACATATTGCGTTTTTCCATGACTTCGCAGGACAAGCGCACCGGCGCGTTGCCCTATGCGCATATTGGATACGGCAAGCAGTCCGGCGCGGGTTTACACGCGAGCAGTAGTGATCTCGATTTGTTTTTTCTGTGGGCGGCTGCCGAATATCTTAGGGCAACTCGCGACTTTTCTCTGTTGGAAGAGGCCGTCCCGTATCATCCGGCGTTGGCGGGCATTGCCGCAAACGGTCTCGAACATCTGCGGGCGGCGTTCAATCATCTGCAGCATCGCGTGGGCGTAGGAAAACATGGATTGCTACGTTGCGGCACGGGCGACTGGAATGACGCGCTCATAGGTTTCTCGAAACGAAAACTCGCCACTATCCGAAAAGGCGAATCTTTGTTAAATGCCGGACTTGCGGCGATGGCGCTGCCGAAACTGGCGGATGCCCTCGCGGCGCATGCGCCGGAGTTTGCCGAACAGTTGCGTCGGTTTGCTGACGAACAAGCCCATGCTGCAAAGCAACTCTGGGCCGGACGTTGGTGGGCGCGGGGTTATCTCGGTATTGGTAACAGGGTGCTGGGGCACGACCGGCTGTTCTTGGATTGTCAGGCGTTCCCGACCCTGGCCGGATTGCTTGCGCCGTCGGAACAAAAGGAACTGCTCGCGGCCATACAAGAGTGTTGCATCGCTCCGCAGCCGTGGGGCGCGACGGCGTTGTCGCCGCCCATGCGCGGCCTGTTTCTGCAACCCGGCGCGGACACCAACGGCGGCGTATGGGCGGCGGTGGATGCATGGACGGTGTGGGCGATGGCGATCATGGACGCCCGCGCGGGTTGGGATTTCTTCCTGCGCACCACCATGAAACAACGCGCGGAAGCGTACCCGGACTTGTGGTACGGCATCTGGTCAGGCCCGGACGCCTGTAACGCCCAATGTCACACGCGCCCCGGCGAAACCTATAATCATGTGGTAACGCCCATGACCGACTTCCCCGTCATGAACGCCAATTACCATGCAGGACCACTGCTTGACATCATCAAACTTGCGGGCATCGAACCGCATGGGGACGCGCTGCGCATTGCGCCGAAACTGCCTTTCGACAGTTTCGTGTTTCGTTCGCCTCTGGTCGGCGTCGCCTATCTGCCGGATGCCTGTCGCGGCTATTACACGCCTGTTGCAGACGGACGCTTCACCTTCGAGGTGCAGTTGCCGAAAGCGATGGAAACGGCCGAGGCGCAACTTTATGTGAATGATGAATCAGTAACCGGCGAAGTGCATAATGGGAGAATCCGTTTCAGTACCGATAGATGTTGTGGACAAAGAATTTGCTGGGAAATACACCAGACTGCATTCAACACGGCTGTGACTGTCTGATTATGACGCATTCAATAGATATGGACGAATTATCAATCGCTATCAAACGCCAAGCGTATGCACTGGGGTTTGACGCTTGTGGTATTGCTTCGGTGCAAGCCGAGGCGGACGACGGTTTTGATGCCTGGCTGGACGCGGGGTTTCATGCGGACATGGCATGGATGGAACGCACACGGGACATCCGACAACAGGTATCACTCAAGGTTCCCGGCGCGCAAAGCGTGGTTGTACTCGCAAAATACTATTACCGTGCCGACGCCGTCCCTGCACCGGATGCGCCACGCATCGCGCGATACGCCTGGAGCCGGGATTATCACCGGGCGCTTGCCAAACCATTAAAACAACTCGCGGCGCATATTGCTGAACTGTGTCCCGGCGCGCAGCAATACGCTTCCACTGACAGCGGCCCGGTGCGCGAACGGGTTTGGGCGGCGCGCGCGGGACTCGGTTGGAACGGCAGGAACGGTCTTCTTATCCATCCCGAATTCGGGTCGTGGTGTTTTCTGGCGACTATTATCACTACGGCGAAACTCACTCCGGATACGCCTATACCGGAACGCTGCGGTTCCTGTTGCGCCTGCATAGAAGCGTGCCCCACAGACGCAATTATCGCCGACCGGACGGTTGATTCGCGCCGCTGTATTTCCTACCACACCATCGAAAATCGCGGCGAAATACCCACGGAAATTGCAGAACGGACGAGCGGTTGGATATTCGGCTGTGATATATGCCAGGAAGTGTGCCCATGGAACAACATACCCCGCGAGAACGCCGGTATTGAAATTCGCGCTGAATTCGCATCGCTTGATCCTGATGCGCTGGCCGACATTTCCGATGAAGCGTTCCGCCGTTTTTTTAGCGGTACGCCAGTCATGCGGGCAAAACGCGAAGGCATTTGTCGTAATGCCGGTATTTTTCTCCGTAATCATAAATGACTGCGCCTTTGTCGGACGGGTCGGACGTGTCAGCCAGAACACCATGCGCTGCTTACTTTTTAAGGCAAGTGCAACTTCAGCTGATAATTTGATACTGTGGTCAGACATGCTTATACTTGATCATACGTTGGGAACAGGAAACCCGAAAGGAACATGCTCATGGATTTTTCCATACCCGATGAATTACAGGTTGTATTGAAAAAAGCCCGGGAATTTGTGGAGCAGGAACTCTATCCGCTCGAACCAATCTTCTTTGAGCAGGGCTTCGCGACGGTGGAACCGGAACTGCACAAGAAACGCGCCAAGGTAAAGCAGATGGGGATGTGGCTTCCCCAGATTGAAAAAGAACACGGCGGCATGGGCTTGTCGTTGCTGGAGCATGGGCTGTTTTCAGCGGAAATCGGGCGCACTCCGCTGGGCAATTTTGCGTTCAACTGCCAGGCGCCGGATTCGGGCAACATGGAACTGCTGCTGCAATACGCCTCACCGGAACAGCAGGAGAAGTATCTGAAGCCGTTGCTGAACGGCGACATCCGCAGCTGCTTCGGCATGACAGAACCGGATTTTCCGGGCTCGAATCCCGTGTGGATGGGCACTACCGCCGTCAAAGATGGCGATGACTACGTGCTGAACGGGCGCAAGTGGTGGACGACCGGCGGCGACGGTGCGACCTTCTGCGTGGTCATGGCGGTTACCGACCCGAACGCCCCCCCCCACTTCCGCGCCAGCCAGATTCTGGTGCCTACGGACACGCCCGGATTTATCATCGAGACTACCACGCCGTTCATGGGACATCGCGGCGAGAGCTGGGCGAGCCATTCCGAAGTGCGGCTGGATAACTGCCGCGTGCCGCAGGCGAACCGTCTCGGCCCCGAAGGCGCGGGCTTCCTCATGGCGCAGGAGCGGCTCGGGCCCGGGCGCATCCACCATTGCATGCGCTGGATAGGCGTGTGCGAACGCGCCTTCGACCTCATGTGCCAATACGCCGTGAAACGCGACATCAGCCCCGACCGACCGTTGGCGTCGAAACAGTTCATACAAGGTTGGATCGCCGAAAGCCGGGCGGAGATTGACGCGGCGCGGCTGATGGTGCTTCATGCCGCATGGGTGATTGACAACCACGGCGCGAAAGCGGCGCGGGACGACATTTCGCTTATCAAATTCACCGTCGCCAACACCATGATGCGCGTCGTGGACCGCGCCCTGCAGGCGCATGGCGGCCTGGGCGTTACGGACTACACGCCGCTGGCGATGTTCTACCGCATGGAACGGGCCGCCCGCATCTACGACGGCACGGATGAAGTGCATAAGTTGTCCGTGGCGAAACGCATTCTGCAACGGTACGCATAAGAGTCTTCACATTAATATATACGGGATAAAGGGCTAACTGTACAATGACCCGACTGTTGGATGAACCCCGTCCTGTTCGGGAAGGGGAAGAACTTGACGTTGTGCGCCTGGGCGCGTGGCTGCGCGATGCGGCGCGCGGCGTGGACGGCAACTTGGAGATACGTCAGTTTCCGAGCGGTTTCTCGAATTTGACGTATCTGGTGCGTTGCGGCGAGCGTGAAATGGTGTTGCGCCGTCCGCCCGTAGGCAGCAAGGTGAAGGCGGCGCACGACATGCAGCGCGAGTACCGAATCCTCAGCGCATTGCATCCTGTCTATCCCGCCGCGCCGGAACCGCTTGCGTATTGCGAGGACAAAGAAATCATCGGCGCGCCGTTTTATGTGATGGAACGGATTCAAGGCGTGATTCTACGGGGTAAGAAACCGGATGGCTTTGAGTGTACGCCGGAATTGGTACGCCGCTGTTGCGAGGTGTTTGTGGACAACTTCGCGCGGCTGCATGACGTGGACTACGCCGCCATCGGCCTAGCGGATTTGCGGCGGGAAGGTTCGTTCACGCAACGAAATGTAACCGGCTGGATAGACCGGTATCGCGGTTCCCAAACGGACGACATCCCCAGCATCGAGCAACTCGCCGCTTATCTGAAGGATAACTGTCCTGAAGACACGGACGCGGTGTTCATTCACAATGATTATAAATTTGACAACATTGTGCTTGACCCCAGCGATCTGACGCACATCATCGGTGTGCTTGACTGGGAGATGTCTACCATTGGCGACCCGCTCATGGACTTGGGTGTTGTGCTCAGCTACTGGAACGAGCCCGAGGACATATCCATCGGCATGGTTCCCTGTTTTCTCACGCTGGAACCGGGATGCATGACCCGGCAGGAAGTGGTCAACGCTTACGGAGAACGCACCGGACGGGACGTATCAAGTATACTGTTTTATTATATCTTCGGGTTGTTGAAGCTGGCGGTAATCGCGCAGCAGATTTATTATCGCCATAAGCAGGGATTGACCAAAGACGAGCGCTTCGCCGGGTTGATCTTTGTTGTTGGCGCGTTGGGCATGACCGGCGTAAAGGCATTGGATACGGGCGAAATATAGTTAAGGTGAACCAGAAGGAGCCATCACCATGAATCCCAATCTGAACAGACGTACTTTCCTGAAATCAACGGTGGCGCTGTCAACGCTGGGCGCATGGCCGGGCTTTGGAACAGGCGCGCTGGGCGCAACGCTCGCGCCGAATCCGTCGTCTCGAAAACTCGGCATCGTGCGCGGCGCGTTCTTCTATCCGCCGGCGCAGGTGGTGCTGGACGGCAAATGCGAGGACTCATGGAACGTGCATCAATGGTTTACTTGGCCAGGCAACCAATTCAAGCCGGAAGAGCAGCAGCAAAAGTTCATGGGGGAGTTACAGCGGATTGTGGACGGATTGGCGCTTGAGTTGGTAATGGATGATGCGCCCATCTACACCAACGCGGCCATACAGGCATTCATTAACGAGGTCGCGGACACCAAGCCGGACGCCTTGTTGTTGTTCAATTTCTGGAATAGTTTCAGCAGCAAGATTTTTCCCATACTGGACGCCTTTGACGGGCCAATCATTCTCTATCATCCTGTCGGCGCCAACCATCAGCTGCCGCCGGAACGGTTTCGCACCGAGCCGCGCCTGCAATACATTCATTCCATTGAGCATTACGACGCGCTTGAAAACGGGCTGCGTTCCGTCCACGCTTATACGCGCATGGTCAACAGCAAGGTATTGCGCGTGTCCGGGCGACTGGAACAGGAAGCGGACGATGTGGAACCGTTTTTCAACACGCCCATCCACGGTGTGCCTGCCGCACACTTCAACGATCTGTTCGATGCCACGGAACTGACCGACGATATGCGCCAACTGGCTGCAACCATACGCAAAGAGGCCATCAAGATCACGGACTTGAGAGACGAGGCGTTTCTTGACGCGGCGCGCGCCCACGGCGCCGTGCTCGAATTGATAAAGCGGCACGACGCGGACGCCATCACCATAGAATGCCTGTTCCTGAAGCACCGCAAGCCCTGTCTCAGTTTTGCCATGAACAACGGCGCGCTGGTTCCCTGCGGTTGCGAGAACGACCTGAACGCGACGCTGTCGCTGATGCTTGGCGCAAATCTGTTCGGCGTGCCCGGCTTCCAGCACAACCCGGAATTCGACACGGTGGAGAACCTGTACTTCGGTTCACACTGCACCTGCACCCCGCAACTTCGCGGCGCAGGCCAAAACCCCGCTCCTTATGAACTGCGGCCTTTCTTTCACCAGATGCCCAAAACGCTCGCCTTGGACGTGAAATGGCCCGCCGACGAACCCGCCACGTTGTTCAAGTACCAACAGCCCCACGGCGAAAATGACGCATTGCTTCATGCGTGGGACGGACAGATTGTATCCTCGCCCGGCTGCCCGCCCACCGGCGGCTGCGCCACACGCGCTTTGGTCACATTTTTCGATGTCAAGGATATCTGCGAAGTCTATCCCGGCCCGCATCCGTCATTGTTCCACGGCAACCACGCAAAACGGGTCAAGACCTTTGCCCAACTCTACGGGATTGATATAAAAACAAACTGCTGAGGATATGAACCCAATCAAAGGAGAACAGCCATGACAACCGCATTGACGCTTGTACTGCTTGCGGCGTTTTCGCAGGTCGCCTATGAACCCACATGGGAAAGCTTGGACGCGCGTCCGAACCCGCAATGGTTCGAGGACGCAAAGTTCGGCATTTTCATCCACTGGGGCGTGTATTCCGTGCCCGCATGGGGTCCGAAGGAACGGTATTCGGAATGGTACTGGCATGACATGCAGAACAAGAACGGCGAGACTTGGAAGTTTCATGTAGAAACCTACGGTGAGGATTTCCACTATCAGGATTTTGCTCCCATGTTCAAGGCGGAGATGTATGATCCGGAGTTGTGGGCGGACATCTTCAAACGCTCCGGCGCGAAGTATGTGGTGCTTACCTCAAAACATCATGAGGGCTTCAGTCTCTGGCCGGATGACAACAACTGGAACTGGAACGCGCGCGACATCGGGCCGCATCGCGACCTGTTGGGCGACCTCACGGAAGCCGTGCGCGCCGAGGGTTTGCGCATGGGGTATTACTACTCCTTCTATGAGTGGTTCAATCCGATTTACCGGAGCGATGTTCATCGTTATGTTGACCAGTACATGCTTCCTCAGTTGAAAGACTTGGTGGAAAAATACAAACCTGATCTTGTGTGGCCGGACGGCGAATGGGACCATCCCGACACCACATGGCGTAGTACCGAGTTTCTGGCATGGCTTTTCAATGAATCTTCCGCGCCAAAAGATGTCGCCATCAATGATCGCTGGGGCAAGGGCGCGCGCAGCATCCACGGCGGGTTTGCCACGCCTGAATATCAGCATCGTTCAGAAGGACCGCTCATGAACGCGGGGCGGTTTGAAGAATGCCAGGGCATGGGCAAATCCTTTGGATATAACCGCAACGAAACCGCCGACAACTACCGCAGCACCACCCAATTGTTGCACCTGCTGATTGACACGGTAAGCCGCGGCGGCAATCTATTACTGGATATCGGCCCCACCGCCGACGGACGCATCCCGGAGATCATGCAGCAACGTCTGCTGGAAATGGGCGAATGGCTGGCTATAAACGGAGACGCCATCTATGGCACGACCAGCTGGGATGACGCGCCGGAAGTTGAGGATGTGCGTTTTACAACCAAAGGCGACACGGTTTATGCGATATGCCTCAAATGGCCGGGCGCGACACTGACACTGCCCAATGTGGTTGGCGCGTTAGGTGTACAAGCCGCCCTGTTAGGTTATGACGGCGTTCTTGAAACGGTTGTTGACGCCGGCACGGTAAGAGTGCAGCTTCCCTGCATCCCTGTAGACAGAATTCCCTGTGACCATGCATGGGTGTTTCGTTTGACAACCGACTGAATGGTCGGCATGGGCAGTATAGACAATATTGACAAGATGGCCATGCACATTGTGGCATGGATTGTGTCCCTCATGTTCATTCCGTCCATCAACCAAGGAAAACAGTCATGAAAATCGGCGTAAGTTCTTACAGTTATTCCCGACTTGTTCATAACGGTGTCATGACCGAACTGGACGTTATTCATAAGGCAAAGGAAATGGGCTTTGACGCCATCGAATTTGCGGGGTTTAACCTGCCCGAGGGCGAAACCGCGTTGTCCTTTGCTGAAAAGGCGCGCGCAACGTGTGAAGCGGTGGGGCTCGATGTCATCAACTATGCGGTTGGCGCGGATTTCATTCAGGGAAGCAACGGGAATCTGGCCGCTGAAATCGAGCGGGTCAAGGACGAGGCGCGCGTGGCCCACGCGCTGGGCGCGCCCGGAATGCGCCACGACGCAACGCGCGGTTTTCCCGCGGGGCATGTGGGCGCGAAAAGTTTTGACGCCGCACTGCCGCGTGTTGCCGATGGCTGCCGCGCTGTCACCGAATTCGCCGCGACACTGGGCGTACGCACCATGGTGGAAAACCACGGCTATTTCTGTCAGGACAGTGCCCGTGTGGAAAAATTGATCTGCGCTGTTAACCACCCCAACTTCGGCGCGTTGATTGATATAGGCAACTTTGCCTGTGCAGACGAGGATTGCGCTCAGGCAGTGGGCTGTCTGACGCCTTACGCGTTTCATGTTCATGCGAAAGATTTTCATTTGAAGCCGGGGACGCTTGCCAATCCGGGTGAGGGCTGGTTTTCCTCGCGTGCGGGCAATTATCTGCGCGGCGCAATTATCGGCCATGGCGATATACCCGTAGCGCAATGTTTGGTGATTTTGAAAAGCGCCGGCTATGACGGCCCATTATCCATTGAGTTCGAGGGCATGGAAGAGCCTGTTTTGGGCATTGATCTGGGACTGAAAAATCTAAGGCGCATGGTAGAGACGATTTGACTTTTTTGGGAGCGGCAATGTCTGTAAACCCCCGCCTAAAAAAGCATGGCAAAAATGTTGATTTTAATCGCCCATTGCTGTAACATACCGCATCCTGTATTGTACCAGTGCATGAAATGTATCCATTATGTGTTTGTTCCGGGATCGTGTTTGTGCCGCGTTTGCGGGCACGGTCGCCGGTTTTGTATAGAGCCCAAACATTAGGAGGGTTTATGAGTTGCACAAGGGTAGACATCTATTAATGGACTGTCGAAATGTGGCCCGAGAAGTCTGTTTGAACGACAGAATGGTCCTGAACGTGATGGCACGTTCAGCGGAGCGGGCCGGGGCAACCGTCGTATCCCAGGTACGTTACAAGTTCGGTAGCGATTCTCCGCCTGGGTTTGCGGCCGTCGTATTGCTCGACGAAAGCCATTGTTCCGCGCACACCTACGCGGATCTCGGGCTGATAGCTATGGACGTGTTCACCTGCGGAAACACCAATCCGCGGGATGTGCTGCGTTACATTCAGGAGGAACTCGATCTCGGTGATGTCACCATCACCGAAGTCGGCCGTTTCAGTACGCCCGAAGAACCCTACCTCGAAACTCTCCTCACGCAAGAACCTGCGCTGGCCTGCTAATCGGCTTTCCAACATAGGTTTATCTTTTCCATGTCTCCAAGAGAACTACGCGACGGACGCATTGACGGATTAACGCCGTTGACAAGTCTGGATTTGAATGCCGTTAATTCTTTTGCCGGGCTGGCGCGCGCCATGGCGTCAACATCATTTGGCGGGCGCCGGCTCGGTCAGGCATTGGATGTGTGCCTGGCCATGTTCCGCGATCCCGACTGTAAGGTTGTGATGACTTTGTCGGGCGCCATGACTGTGGCGAAGCAGGGGCGCATCATCTGCGAAATGATTGACCGGGGCCTAGTGCAGGCCGTGGTGGCGACGGGCGCGCTCATGGCGCATGGCCTGACCGAGTCCATTGGCTTGACTCACTACGCCATTGATCCGGATTCGGACGACAAAGAACTTTTCCTCAAGGGTTACAACCGCGTATACGACACGCTTGAACTGGAAGCGAATTTGAATGATGTATGCGAGGTGGTGGCAGACGTGCTTGAGAAATGCCAACCGGAGCAGGGCGTCTGGTCGTCCGCGCGATTTTGCCGCGCTGTGGGCGAAGAACTTGACCGACGCGACCAAGGCCCCGGCATCCTTCGCAGCGCATGGCTCAAAAAAGTGCCCGTGTTCATCCCCGCCTTTACGGATAGTGAAATGGGACTGGACTTCTCGACCTTCACCATGAAAAGGGCGCTTGCCCAAAAAGGCGGGACGCGTAAGACCGTATCGCCACAGGAACTGTTCACCGCCATCCCCCCCTATAATCCCTTCCTTGATTTACAGGAATACGCGCGGTTTGTGGGCGCGGCGTCTACATTGGGCATTTTCACTGTCGGCGGCGGCGTGCCGCGCAACTGGGCGCAACAGGTGGCGCCCTACTACGACATCACGGCGGACCGCCTTAACTTGGAATTGCCTGCGCCTCGTTTTAAGTACGGGGTGCGTCTTTGTCCCGAACCGGTTTATTGGGGTGGATTGTCCGGATGCACCTATTCGGAAGGCGTTAGCTGGGGTAAGTTCATTGCGCCGGAAGACGGCGGGCGGTATGCGGAGGTGCTTGCGGACGCCACGGTTGTCTGGCCGTTGCTCATGAAAGCTGTTTTCGAAGAACTGGACACATAAAAGGGATGTAGTGCTCGTTCCATATCACCGCAAACGTGAATCCAAGCCAATCGCTTTGTATAATACCCTAAAGTACACCACGGAGGTATCAAATCATGCAGCGACGAGAATTCATGAAGATTGCGGGCGGCGCAATGGCGCTTTGCGCATCAGGAAAAGGGCTGAACGCCTTGGCGCAAGCGGGAGAAAGCAGGAAGCCGAACATCATCTATATCCTTGCAGATGATTTGGGTTATGGCGACTTGGGTTGCTATGGACAAGAGACCATCAAGACCCCCAATATTGACCGTATGGCGGCCGAGGGACTGAAATTTACGCAGCACTATGCGGGCAGCACCGTTTGCGCCCCCTCTCGCGCCTGCCTTTTAACCGGGTTTCATACCGGACATGTGCATGTGCGCGGCAATGGGGATTACATTTTGCGTCCGTCTCCCGATGATATGACCATTGCGGAACGACTCAAAGAAGCGGGCTACCACACCGCCATGATAGGCAAGGCCAGCGTAGGTTCAAACAACCTGCCGTTGGATTTGCCGCGGGAAAAGGGATTTGATTATTTCTTTGGTTATCTTGGGCATGGCGACGCCCACCATTATTTCCCCAAAGAGTTGTATCGCAACGGGGAGAAAATAGAATACCCTGGAAACAACTTGCATGAAGGAACGCATTACAGCCACGATCTGTTTTTTGAAGACACAATGCGCTATCTTGACGAGCACAAGGACGATACCTTCTTTTTGCATTTGTCCATGCAGATTCCCCACGCAAGTCTCTGTGCGCCTGAAGAGTGGAAAGAAATGTATCGGGGGCAGTTCGATGAGGAGCCAACGATTCAGCGCCATTACCGAAGCGAGCCGGAACCGCGAACAACCTTTGCCGCCATGGTGTCGCGCATGGACTGGGAGGTTGGCAAACTTTTGGATAAATTGCGCGAACTCGGCATTGCGTCGCATACCCTCGTGCTGTTTTCCAGTGACAACGGCGCCATGCATGAAGGCGGACATGATCGTTTCTTTTTTAATTCAAGCGGCGTGTTGCGCGGCGGGAAACGCGATTTGTACGAGGGCGGCATACGGACGCCCCATATTGCGTGGTGGCCCGGAAAAATTGATCCGGGCGCGGTAACCAATCACCCTTCCGCTTTCTGGGACTTCACCGCCACAGCGTGTGAACCTGTCTCTTATACACATCTCCGAGCCCACGAGACCGTACTAGATCTCGTATGCCGTCTTCT
>OMKS01000999.1_pt1 | contig 25996 bp, 12 predicted proteins | sample 1674721 | NCBI WGS metagenome assembly OMKS01 (sample SAMN06264996, study PRJEB25208) | sediment metagenome | isolation source: hot spring sediment | place: USA: California | collected 2014-09-02 | reverse complement strand
ATAATTTATGCCGGGACTCTCTATATGGGCAGCAAAGGTGATCCGGAAAAATTAGACAGCGTGCGCAAGATATTTATCTCAGCTATTATAGGTTTGGCAATTATTTTGGCCTCGTATAGTTTGGCTAGTTATATTTTAAGCAAGCTTTTGCAGACAACAGGAGTGGAAATGGTTGGCAATGGCGAATCAATAAATCAGAATATTAATAATGGTTGGTCAGATGGAAACGATGAAGCTGATGGAGAAGACATGGGTTTGCTTATTGATGAAGATACACCAATATGTCTGGCAAAGATTTGTACTGATAGCGCTGAATTGTCTGGATTTCCAATCAGGGCTTATGATGAACAAGGCGAAGCTAAATATTATGACGCTGCTGTGATTGCTACTGACGGTCAATATTTGTATACCAGAGCCTGGTGGTATGGCAACAATGTCAACCGCACTTATGGGGTAATATACCAGGCACAGATGGCTATAATATCATCTATAAAATCGGCACAGGATTTGGCAATACAAATTTGGGAGAAATAGTTGAACAATATGTTTGGCGCGATCGTTATTCTTTGGAAACAGGCTATGAATATAGGCTTCCCTTAACTTCTATGACTTATCATAAAGACGGTCATTTTTATGCCGGAAGAAGACGCTGGGATGGTATTAATAATTATATTAATCGCTTTGTTTTTAGTGATGCGCCAGTTGCTAATCCTTATAATGGGGAAATGGAAATGGCGTTTTGGTTTGAAAATGTTTTATTGCCAACGAGTTTATACGATATTAATGGCTGGCCTTATAATCCTGGTAATATTACTTCAAATGGTGATTATTTATTTACGCTTGGGCCAGAAGGCAGTAGAAATACTAACCCAACTGGTGTAAAAATCAAGGTTTTTGCAATAAATGGTGATAATATCACACTGGTTAAGGATTTTATCATGCCTAATGATCCTGAAGGTTTAGGCATGCCAGAGGTCTTAACTGGCTTTGTGGCGGTTGATGATATTATTTACATTATTCCCTGGATGAGACGTGGAAAAATAACAGCTATTAATTGGCGCACTGAAGAATGGCTAGAGGCCTGGTGGTCGCATAATAATATAACACATGAAGTTAATGGCCAGTATGACTGGGTTAATGATATATTCTGGATTGGGGAACATTCCAGATATCATTATTTGTCAAATAAAATCCATGCTTATTCCAATTGCCAGCGTTGATAAATTTAAACTTAATAATAATTTACAGCCCGAATGGTGGTTTTTTTCACTGTTTCATTTAGACGGAATTTTATTAGCAACTGAATTTCCGGACAGCATAGAGATTAATTTTCAGCCAAATCAATAATAAATTTATGATAAATTTATTTAAAAAAAGAAGAGTAGTTTTTTTCGGCTTAACTATACTTTTAGGCTTGTTTTTGGCATTTATTCAGATCCAGGCTGTTGAGCTGGAAGTCGGTTTGGAATACGGGGCTCAAACAGGTTTAGGCACTCAGGATATCAGGGTGACAATCGCTAATATAATCAGGGTGTTTTTGGGGTTATTGGGCATTGTGGCCGTGGCTTTAATAATTTATGGCGGCTATTTATATATGACGGCTGCTGGCATGCCGGAAAAAATAGACAGGGCAAAAAAACTTTTGACTGGCGCGCTTATTGGCTTGGTCATTATTTTATCTGCTTTTGCAATAGCTAGTTTTATTTTAAGCACTTTGGTCGGCGTGGTCGGCCTGCCGTCCGGTCCAGAACCTGGCCCGTCACCAGAGCCAACCCCCACTCCGCCGCCGCCAAGTTATTGCGCTGATCCTACAGGCGATACGTTCCCTTGGCTTTGTATTGATCCTAATAGCGGTTTGCGGGGAGCGGGCGTGACAGTGACTGCTGGCAATATTGGCGCAACTCCGGGCGAAATTTTCATGATAGATAAAGACAGCAATAGATACGAAGTAGAGGTTTTAAAATGCAAGGATACTGATAGTGGGTGGTTTAATCCCATAGCAAATAGTGATTTGAGCCGTTTGGTGATTAAAATTCCGGAAGATTTAACTTTAGCTGGCAATGATTATCATGTTGTAGCTGTAACTGCTGAAAACTTGTCAACCTTTGACAAGGATTGGGGCATTGGAAATCGTCAGGATATTTTTACTTTAACCGGAGAAAATTTATCTGATGAGCCTATTTTAATTTGTTTGTTGGATGAAAATGATAATGAAGTTTATAGTGCTCAATTTGAAGATAGCAGAAAATTAAAAGGCCAAAGATTTGGCGCGGCTCAAGGCAGAGTGACTTTTAATAATCAAGAGGCTGATATTTTGGATTGGGGAGAAGAAATTGCTCAAACAAGCGTGCCTTTGACCAGTTCTGGCTTTGTAAAATTAATATCCAGCGCTAATAAAACCAGTAATGGCTTATGGACTGATATTTTTTGCGAGACAGGCGATGGTTGTTTGACTGGTTGCTGTTTGAATGGCCGTTGCGCAGACGCAGAATATTGTCTGCCGTACATTGGTCAGGCTTGCGCTGATGCGCCGGCTTGCACTGACGCAGGCTGTTATCCTGACTTGGTTTGCGCTGCTGATTGTACTTGCCAGGAACCGGTTTTGCCCGGACCAGGCCAAGGTTGCGATGCTGAACCAGAGGTAGCGGGCTGTCAGCTTGGCGAGTGCGCCCAGGGATTGTATTGTTCCAGCGCTGAAAATTGCACTTGTCAGTATTTGCCGGTAATTACTGATGTTATACCTGATAATGGCGCGCCTGGCAATTTTGTGACAATAATCGGCCGAGGTTTTGGTTCCAGCTTGGGGCAGGTGATATTTTTAGGTGATGAAACAAACCCTAATGATGATAAAGCAGCAATTTTGCCAATGGGCTGCGGAGCAGAAAATATCTGGAAGGATAACCAGGTGATTATTGAAATTCCTGAAGGCGCGGTGACTGGCCCGTTAAAATTGATTAATGCTGATAATTTAGAAGATACTACAAGCAATGATACGGGCGTTGTTTTGGATTTTGTGATTAATGATATTAATCGGCCGAGCATTTGCGGTTTGAATCCTGACGAAGGCGAATTTGGCCAGCAGGTTGAAATTGACGGTAAAAATTTTGGGGAAATTATTGGCCGGGCTTTGATTGGCGGTCTGGAGTTTGATAATAAAGCTAATTGGGAATGGTCTGATTTATTAATAAAAAATTTATTAGCGCCTAATATTGAGCCTGCTACTTTGCCGGTCCAGGTTCAGACAGAAGATGAAGACGGCAATCCTTTAAACAGCAACCCTTATAATTTTAAAATTCTGCCTTCGGCTGTGGCTCCGCGTATTGATTATATTGATCCTGATTTTGGGCCAACTGGCCAGTATGTGACTATTTTTGGCAGCAATTTTGGCAATGAAATCGGCCTGGTCAGGTTTTTAAATACTGAAGGTGAAACTGATTTTAGACAATGGCAAGCGGCTGATACTAATTTTCCGGCTGGTTGCGCCAATGCTTATTGGCATGACAGTTATATTGTGGTTAAAGTGCCAAGCCAAGCATTGACCAACAGCCAGATCGTAGTAGAAACTCAAAACGGCTTGTTTAGCAATACTGTTAATTTTAACCGTTGCCAAAGGGATCCTAATACCTGCCCATTAAGGCCTGGCATTTGCCGCATTCAGCCTGACCAAGGGCCGATTGGCACAACTGGCGTGACTTTGTATGGTGAAAATTTTGGTTCTTATTTGGCTGGCCAGACAAAAGTGAATTTTTGGCAAAACAAAGAGGTTGTTGATAATTTGGCAAATTATTGGACAGGGGGACAAGTCGGATCCGGCCAAATAGACAGTGACTTACCCATGACAGTGCCAGTCGGAGCAGAAACCGGGCCAGTGCAATTAATTGACCAATTTGGCATAAGAAGCAACCAGATCAAATTTGAAGTTTTGGATTGCCGCGATGATCCAGACATTTGCGCTCCGGGTTTGGTTTGCTGTCAAAGAAACGGAATTTGCCTGCCACTAGAGGAATGCGCTGAAGAAATAGCGCCAATGTGTACTTATTCTTGGAGCTTTACTACTGGCGAGATTCCTGATGTTTTTACGCCGCCCCAGGTTGTAGAAGAATTGCCTTGCGGGGAAAATACCCAAAGCCCGACTCCTTGGAAAAATTCTACTGATAACTGCGCTAATATCTGGATTTCAGCCCGTTTTAATCAGGAAATGAACACAACTACTTTAAATGAAAATACTATCTTGGTTCAAAATTGCGGCACAGGTAATGTTTTTGATGAAACCCAGTGCGGCAATACGATTTCATCTTCCGCTATTGAGCCAATGGATGATATTGGTTTTATTTTTAAGCCGGTGGGGGATTTAATTCCTAATACCTGGTATAAAGTAACTTTAAGAAGCGGAGACCAGGGCATTAAGTCAGCCCAAAATATTATGCTGGATGGAGATTTTGACAGGATTCCGGGCGGTGATTATGCCTGGGCTTTTAGGATCAGAAATTCAGCCGAACCTTGCGAGATTGATAAAGTTGTAGTTAATCCGCCAGATGCTGTAATTCGCTTCATGTCCCAGACCCAGGAATATAATGCTTTTGCTTTGGCTGAAAATTGCAATATTTTAAACGGCGATATTTATAACTGGAGCTGGTATAAAGTTTACAGCAATGGACAGGAAGAAGCGGCTCAAGCTTTATTAAATAATTATGGCATAGCCTTGATTTCAGAAAACGAAACAGACGCCGGCCGGGTCAGGTATAAGCAAATAGCCACGCCAGTTAAACAGGGATTGGTTTATGTGGCGGCTCAAGCCTTGGATAAAAAAGATGATAATAACCGCTTGTCAATAGATTTGAATATTCCAGAAATTTTCAGGATCCATCCTGACAATGGCTTGATGCACCCGGATATTAATGCTTATGTGACGATTTATGGCCGTAATTTTGGGGACAGCCAGGGCGCCAGCCGTGTTTTATTTGAAGAAGCAGCAGCTGAATTGGCTGATTGCCCTAATTCTTGGACAGACACCATGATTCAAGTCATTGTTCCCAAAGCAGCCAGGGTCAGCAGCGAGCCAGCTAGAACTTATAGATTACCGACACCAGATAAAGAACCAGGCATGATTTTGTTTTATGATATGGAAGATTTAAGCAATGTAATTTTGGAAGATAAAGTCGGTAATTTTGACGGTGAAATAAAAGGCGCGCAAAGAATAAATGACCAGTTTGGCCGGGCTTTGTATTTTGACGGCCAATCAGCTTATGTAAAACTGCTTAACAATTTAAATTTAAACACCGGCAGTCTGGAATTTTGGTTTAAGCCCGAGGGAACCGGCCGCCAGGCCTTGTTTAGCGCTTCTGACGGCACAGCTATCAATATTTTTAGTATTGATTATGACAGCGGAACAAACCGCATTTACATAACAATTGATGAGACGACCAATTCAGTTTCTGCCGGAGCCGTAAAATCAAACCAATGGAACCATCTGGTTTATACTTTTGACGGCAGCCGATATGTTTTTTATATTAATGGCATGAAATTTTATCATATTAGTGGCGGAAATTCGGTTTTTGCTGCCAGTAATTTTTCCACTAAAGGATTTTTGGCTGATGTGGCTAATAAGACTGATGTTTTGATTGGCGCTAAAAACAGCGGCAATGGTATCCAGGATTTTTATCAGGGCCGGCTGGATAATTTTGCTGTTTATAACCGGGTTTTGACTGCTGAAAATGTCAAGAAAAATTTTGGCTTGGCTTTGGGGCAGGTTTTGCTTTTAAGCTTTGAAGAAACTGGCGGGGAAATAAAAGATTATTCAGCCAATGATTTTAAAAACATGACGCTGGCTGACCCGGCCCTAAATTTCAGGATTGACCAGGGCAGATTTGGCCGGGCCATTAGTTTTAATAATAACAACCGCATTAATATAAATGATAATCCTTCATTTGTTTTTGACAGCGGACTTACCATTGAAGGCTGGTTTAAGCCTGCCAATACTTCTTTAAAGACAATTTTTGAAGCTAATAATTTAGCTTTGGGCGTATTAAATTGCGGAGGCTCAAATCAATTCTGTTTTAGGGTATTGATTGCTGATGAAGAAACCCAAACAGCTAGTTTTAGATACGCGGCTTTGCCTTTGGATAGGATTAAATTAAATGAATGGAATTATTTTGCCGGAGTTTATGACGGCCAAAAAATTAAAATTTATTTGAATGGCGAAAAGCAAGAATACGAGTTCAAAGGCGCGATTTATCAAAATAATAATTTCAAATCAGCTTGCCTGGGCGGCTGCGCCAATAATTTCAGCGGAGACCTTGATGAGATTGTGGTTTATAACAAAGCTTTAAGCGAGAGTGAAATTTTTAAGCGGGTCGGCGCTAAAAATAATTCCCAGATAAAAGTCCGCACAGCCAGCGGTGAAGCAATAAGCGCACAGACTTTTAAATACAGTGAAAATGTTTATCCTTTTTTATGCAGTTTAGTGCCGGATTCTGGCCTGGAAGGCACGCAAGTGGCTTTGGGCGGAGATAATTTTGGCGATTCGCATAAGACTGTTTGGCAGGGCAGGGAATACGAGATTGGAAGCTACACCTTGTTTAATCATGAAATAATTGATCTGGCTGACATCAGAAGCTGGGCCAATATTTTAATCAATACAATTAATCCTTTTAGCGATGTTGGCTCTCCAGAAATTCCGGTTTTTGCCAGTATTGATCCTTATTCTGAGCCATATATTGATGGAGACAAAAGCGGCGCTTGGGATGAAGGAGAGGTTTTTGCTGATATTGACGGTTCAGGCGAGTATTATAAACATGTATATGAAGTTGAAGATTTTGAAACAGGGGAAACAGTGGGTATTATTTCCTTAGACAGCAATGAGCTGCCTTTTTACCTTGCTCCGGTAATCACTGCGATTTCGCCTGATAATGGGCCCAAAGGCCAGTGGGTGACTATCAAAGGTTATAATTTTGGTCACGATGAAGGCGAAGTTTATTTTTATAATAACCAAGAAGCTGAACTGGCGCCTTGTTATGTCAGGTGGACCAATACTTATATTCTATCTATTGTGCCAGAAGGCGCGCAAAGCGGCGATGTTTATATTAAAACAGCCAAGGGATTAGAAAGCAATCGGGTCAGATTTACTGTTAATAATAATCCTTTGGGCGCGGGCTTGTGCGATGTTTATACTGTTTTTAAAACTTGTGATGGCGGTTCAAAAAGCGGTTTTATCTGCCAAAGCAATGCTAATTGCCCGGGAGGAAGTTGTAGTATTGATAACCGCTCTAAGACTGGCACGCCTGGCGATCAGGTTTTTGCTGAAGGCGACAGGTTTGGCAATGAGAAAGAATTAAGCGATTTGGTTTTTACTTTTAATAATCCGGCTGAGATTAATTTGTGGAGCAATAGAAATTTAGCAGGCGTGATCCCGGCTGGCGCTATAACAGGCGATGTAAAAGTGGTTAAAAGATTAGAAACAGGCAGAAGCTGTGTTGGTTTTAGTATTGGCAACTGGTGCCCAAGCGGAGAATATGAAATTATTTATCAGGATGTGCCAAGCAATCCTATTTTCATGACTATTAGTGATATTTGCCAAACCGGCTATTTAGGCGTCCGCAGCGCCAGGGACGGGGGCTTTCCAATAGAAACTTATAGTTTAGACAGCCAAGGACAAAGAGAACCATACGAAGAGATTCTTTTAAGTTTATCTGCTTCTGACGGCGCATATCTTTATACTACGGGTGTTAATTGGATTTCGCAAAGTTTATTGCAAAGCTATATCAGCGCTGAAGATACGCCAAGAACAATCTGGAAAATTGGCACTGGTTTTAATGGCACTGATTGGGGCAGGGTTTATAAAAAATATCAGTTTGATTGTACAAAAGCTACAGGATCTTGGCTTTTTACAACGCCTAGTGTATGCAATAGTAATGCCTGGTCATATAATGCTCCCGGTTCTTTAATTATGACTAGAGAAGGAAAATTATATTTTGGACTGCATTATATAAATAGGGCTGGAGGGGCATTACTAAGGGGCTTTTGGCTGCCGCAAGTAATTTTTTATGAAGATTCTGGCACTTATAGTTTTGCTTGGGAGAAAATTCCGCAGATGTTGTATCATGCTAATTATGATAATTTTAAGACAATTGAAGCTAATGTTAATAATGTTCTTCTTGCTCCAAAAATGGCTTCTAATGGCAATAATATTTTTGTTTATTCCTTGGGCACGCCAGAAGGAAGAGATGGCTATTCTTTTCAGGTTTTTGATACCAATTGGAGATTAATAAAAGAATTTAGTGTTTTTGATGTGCCGGATGATACTTACTTGCGTACTTTGGGCGGGGGCCTGCGTCATTTTTTAGCTGCTGATAGCGAGTATTTATATATGAACCGTTTTACCCAGATTATTGACTGGCGTAAAGAAGAATTTGTTACTGGTCAGTGGACGCCGCAATTTTATACTAAAGAATATCACGGCCATTATGACTGGAAAAATAATAAATATTGGTTAGGTTCGGCCTGGAATGATGTGCCACATACAAGCATCCATCCAGTAGATCAATCTAAGCATAACAGGCTTTATCGTTATTCAGAATGTGAAATAAAAGCCAGGGATTTTTGCCGGACTGATGAGGATTGTTTGGCTTGCGGTCCGGGTACCAGCAGTTGCATTGATGGTTTGTGCACTCCTTATATTAGAAATTTTTCGCCCTTAAGCGGCGCAGTTGGCACTTGGGTGACTTTGGAAGGCTGTTATTTTGGCTGCGGAAACGGAAGGGTTTATTTTACAGGAATTGATGAGGACACAGGTGAAGCGGATTATAACAAATTAGCTTTTAATGTTGAAGAAGAATATCCCGATTGCGGTACAAGCTGGCGCTGTTCTTATGATTATGCTGAAAATTTTGACCAGGTTATTATTGAGGCGCCAAATAAAAATATTTTGCCTAATATGGATTGCCCGATAGACAATTGCCCCCCGCCTGGTTATGATCCTAATGACGCGATTGACGGGCCGATTATGCTGATGACTGCTGATGGTTTGCCAGCAACAACAGAACACCTTACCCCGTCTGATTTTGATGTTAATGATGTTTATGGTCCTCAAATTTGCAATTTAATTCCTGAAAAAGGCCCCAGAGGCGAAATAGTCCGGGTAGTGGGTGAAAATTTTGGTGATTTTCCGGAACCGGAAAATAATGATCAGGTTAAAAATGATCAGGTTAAATTTGAACCTACACAAGAAACTTTTGGGGAACCTTTTATTGATGCTAATAACAACAGCCAGTATGATTTGGGCGAGGCATTTACTGATATTGATGGAAATGAAGCTTGGAGCTCAAATTTGGAGAAAAATGATTATAGTTTTGAAATAACTTCGTTTATCAATAACCAGACCAGGGCAGATTGCCCGGCTAATGACGGCTGGGATAATAGGAATATCTGTTTTCAGGTGCCTGATGACGCGGCTGGCACTGGCACTTCCAGAAATACAGCTAATAATTATGTGAATGTTTTAAAAAATGGAATAAATAGCAATGCTTTGAATTTTGCTGTTGATTTTGGCCTGGAAGGCGATTTGGAAATTGTTGATGTTTCAAAGGTTAGCGTTGAACTTACAATACCAAAACATAGCGAAGAAGAATTCTGCCGCAATGGCATAGTGGATATTTATTTTGACCGGCTGATTGATTCTGCCAGCTTGCAAAATAATGTTAAAATTTCAGCTTGTTCTTCCGCCACTTTTTCTTATGATAATTCCAAAAGTTTCATTGTTTCTGCCGGTCGATATTTTAAGAATATTTTTAGCAAACTAGTGGGACATAGACAAGAAGCCTGGGCGCAGGATTGCACGGACTTGCCAATTGATTCATATAATCTGGATATTTTAAATACTTATAGCAAATCCATTGTGTCTTTAATTCCTAAAAATCTTTTGGAAGTAGAGCAATTTTACAGAATTACAGTCACTGGCGGTGAAAATGGCATTAAAACCTTGCAGGCTGGAATTTTGAATAATGCTAATTCGCCGGTGTCTGACAGCCAGGATTATATTTTTGAATTTAAGACACTGGGGACAGCTGGTGATTCTGCCAGTGGTATTTGCAATGTTGATTGGATTGATACATTGGTTTTTAGCAAGCCTGATAATGACGCTGAATTTAGAAATGATGATTTATTTACCTGCGCTGGCAGAGATGATTGTTTATTAGATCATGATTATGACCAGGATAGTGAAACGCCTGGCAACCAGCATATTTATAAAGCGATTGGCAAATCATTATCTGGTTTTTCATTAAAAGCTTTGTATCAGTGGAAAAAGACTGATTCTATTGATCCGCAAAGGGCTTTGGAATTATATAATAAAGAAGAAAAAGGCGGAGACATCAGTGATGACGCTTATATTGTGAAAAATGAAACAGGTTATGTTTTTGTTACAGCCCGCATGGTAAAAGAAGCAGTAGCAAAATTAATTGTTTCTGCCCAGGCTCAGGGCAGTTGGGCCAGCCCAGTCCAGAAAGACTTTTTGGTGTATATTTTGCTTTGTGAAAACCCTTGGCCGTCTTTGGATGAAAAATTTCCAACTTCTGATATTATCAATGCCTATAACATGCAGACTTATTATTGCCGCGACGCGGGTCCGCCAGGTCCGGCAGGTGATTTGCCGGCTGCTAAAATGCTGTTTCCCGAAGTGACTAATTTAAATAATTTAAGAAATACAAATTTTGAACAGGGTGATTTGATGTATTGGAGCATTATGGACGGCAATGCTTTTGAATTCCAGCCGGTTTATTCTGATATAACTTTAAAAAGAGACGGCATTTCCAGCCAGATACAAGGAAATTGGTGGATAGGCACAAAAGAAAAATACAGGGGGAATTCGTGGGAAGATATTATGGTTGATCCGCAAAGAGAATACGTCAGAGGCATTTTACGCTCTCAAGCCTTTTTAATTGAAGGCGATCAAATCAGATTCAGGGCTGGCGGCAGTAATAATGCTTGGCCGATTAATTCTGTTTCCAGCATCGTGGGTTTGAATGAGGCGAGCATTAGCGGGGTAACAGCAGTTGTTTTTGCAACAAGAAACAGCCCTGATCAAGATTTTATAATCAGGCAACAGGCAACAGGCCAGGGGATTACAACCATGCGCGAAATATCTTTTGATGTTAGCCAACACAGGGGAGAAACTGGTATAATATATGTATATGATAATAATACAAGCGGTTATATAAATTTTGATGATTTGCGGCAGTATGATCAAGGGGTACAAATACCAATCAGATTTTAATAATCAAATAACAAAGCCAGATATTAAAAGCTAAGCGACTTGGCAACTTAATTTTCAAGAGATCAGAATTTGTTTTAGCTTTGATATTTGGCGATTGAATTTTTTTAAAAATTTTATGGTTAAAGAAAATAAAATCAAATATTTTTTCTTGGCTGTTTTAGCGTGCCTTATTGTTTTAGGCGGTTTTAAGTTTGTTTTGGCCCAGGATATTTTGGGCATTGATGTTTTATTAAGGGAATACTTGTTTCCGATCAGCTCATATGAAAAAAGCGGTACGCCTGAAAGCAAAAGAGGACTTGAATGCGGTCAGTTTGCCTGGGATGAGGGTAATAATAATTATAGTGATTTTTATGACTGTAAGGATTTGCCAAACTTTGGCGCGGCGGGCAAGGAAGTGACTGAATGGCTTGATGGCGCTGGCGTGTTGGCCAGGAAAAAAGCCAAATTTACTTATACTTTTAATGTAACTCGCCAGGCTAATTATGTTTTTAAGCTGGATGCTTCTAATGACGCTGATAATTTTTCCAGATTAAGCCGGCAGCAGATTGATTATATTTATAATGATTTAAACATAACTTTAGAGGGCCTTTTGAATTATATAGGCGAAGATATTACAGCTGATGATTTGGCGGTTTTAGGCACTAGTGAAAGTTTGAAATACGAACTGATGCGGAATTTGGTTTTTAGCGTTTATCTGAACGGAGAGAAAAAAGGTTTTGTTTTTGCCAAAGCCACGGCTCCGAATCAGAGACAGGAAACAGAAATAGTTATTGGCAATTTATTGCCCGGGGAACATACTATTGAATTGCGTTTTTTAAGCGATTATTATTATGATTTTTCAGCCAAAGAATTGCCGGCTTATCTGGCGAATTTTAGCAACGCGGATCTGGATGAAGATAAAATTTTAGACATAAATCCAGTGATTCATTCTGTGGCCATTGACAGCATTATGCCTTCAGATGACGTGATTGGCATCAGAATATACCAAAATAAAGAAAATAAAGATATTAATAGCTGGTATAATGAAAGCGTAATTAATCCTTCGTCAGCCATAGAGCCAATGACAATTGACGGTTATGAAGCCATAAAAGATGACCGGACAGTTTATGTTAATGCGGCTAATTTAATGGAATTTAAGGTTTGCCAGGGCGGGGCCGATGACGGCAAGGAATGCGAGAGTGATGAAAATTGCAGCGAGACCTGCCAGCCCAGGAAATTTTTTTATACTAATGTTTATGTTATTGCCTATAACCAGGCAGCTGCGCCATCAACCATTAATATTTTTAATCAGATGCTGGACAACTGGCAGTTTAATATTAATTTGGACCCAATAGAAAAAGATATTGTTAAAGAGAAATTAAGGCGGGATGTGAGAAGGTTGGCGGATTTAAGGATAATCAGGGAACTGCTGGAAAATTATAAAGCCCGGCATGGCAAATATCCTGCTTTGGATGCAGGCACATTTGTTAAAAATCATACAATTTCAACCTGGCCGTCCTGGCAAGCGACTTTGGGCAATGAGCTTGGTTCTGCTTTGCCAACAGATCCTTTTAATATAATGGCGACTGAACCAAGGGGCCCTTATGATTGCAGTGATCCGATTGAAAGGCAATATTGCCAGAATATCTGCAGCCGGGATAATGCGGGCAATGCTTTGACTGGTTGTCCTGCAAACCAGCAGTGCGTTGGTAATGAGTATTGCAGTATTTGCCCGGCGCCTTATGATGAAAAAACCTGCTGGGATGAGGTTAATTTAAGATTTGCTTATTCAGAATTAAGACCGCCTGCTTGCGGAGATTTTATTGCTGGTTCGTTTAATTTGGGCGGCACGCTGGCTGATCAAGTGCAGAGCATGGAAGATTGTATTGACGGGGCTTTTGTTTATCAATATACAGCCTTGGACATTGATGGCGATGGCCAGGCAGGCGACGCTTATTTATTGAATTATAGATTAGAATATACTGAAAGAGATATTTGCGCGCCAGGCCAGTGCATTTTTGGCAACCGTTGCTACCAGCCTGGTTCTTGTTTGGCTGAATGCGGTTATGTAGATGGCGAATTAGTTTGCGCCAAGCCTGATTTTAAAAATCTTTATTGCCTTTTTGGCTCATGGATATCTTCTTGCGGCGATGGTTTTGTGCAAGAGTCTTGCGGTGAAACCTGTGATCCGGCCCGGCCATTGGAACCAGGCGAATCATGGTGCGACCATACATATGGCGAGCAAAATTGGTATAATGAAGGAGCTATTAGCGGTTCATGCAGCCCCTCTTGCCGGCTTGAGACAGTTGAAGATTTGGGTTATGTTCCGCCGCCTTATTCAGCTGACCCGACTATTTTAAGCTGTGGCGGTTATTGCGGCGATAAAATTATCCAAAGGCTGGCTGGCGAGCAATGCGATGAAGGTCTTTTCCCGGGACCAGTCAGAGGGGATGGAGCTGGCGTGGCGCAAGATTCCCAATATAGGTGCTCTGGCAGCCAAGGCGGGCAGCCGGTTTTAAAAGAAGCAACAGCTTGTGAAAAGTATGCTGATGATTGGTGGAAAAACGTGGAAAATTCCTGTGCTGCCTTGCCAACTGATAATAACCAGCGCGTCAGCAGATTAGGAGAAAATGATTTATTAGCTTTAGGCGGTTTTAGCGTCAGTTATAAATTTAATGTAGAGCAAAGCAGTTCTTATACATTCAGGATAAGAACAGCCAATTATGGAGATAACTTAAGCAGTTTAACAAATGATCAGATAGATTATTTATTGTCTTTAAAAACAGAAGGCGATACGCTTTATAATATTACACCTGACAGGGGATTAGATATCCCTGAATTTGGCAGCGTAAGTTCGGCTGACACCCGCAAATATGATTTATTAAGAAGTCTGATTTATAGCGTTTATCTTAATGGCGAGGCAGAGCAAAACAGGGTTGGTTTTATTATTGTGCCAGCTAGAAGCCAGGCGCAGATTCAAGAAGGAACTATTTCTCTTGGCGCTTTAAGCCCGGGAGAGCATACTGTTTACCTGCGTTTTGTCGGCGATCATTTTTATTGGGATTTTGAAAATCTTAGCCCGCCTGATTATTTGAATAATTTCAGCAATGCTGATACTGATGATAATGAAAAAATAGATGTTAATCCTTTAATTGAATCAGTTTCATTTTTTTCTCCGGAATTGGGCGTGGGAAATTGCAAAACTTTTGGCGGCTGGTGCGGTGATGGCATTGTCCAGCTTGAATTTGGCGAACAATGCGATATAAAGAGTTATTTTTCTCCTTCTCCGGCTGAAACAGTTAATTTGGTTAAAAATCCAAGTTTTGAAAGGGTTTTTTCACCTTGGCAGCGAGCCGGTGCTGAAGTCAATCTTGATGAGCGAGATTATTTTGAAGGCCGGTATAGCCTGAAAATTGATTCAGCCGCCGGAGATTTTTGGCTTAATCAATCTCTTAACATGTTTGCTAATAAGCCCTATAAAATATCTTTTAGAGTCAAAATGATTAGCGGGACAATTAATGCTGTCCAATTTGAAACAGGCGCGCAGGCAGCAGGCGAATCATGGTTTGGCAATCAGGCTGGTTTTACAGAATTGACTGATCAAGAAATAGGCGGCTGGCAGCTATATCAAATTGATAGCTTTGCTTCTGTTCAAAATAGCGCTAAGTTCAGAATTCTGTTTTCCGCGCCAAATTCATCTTTTTATTTTGATAATGTTTCAATCATACCTTTGGATCCTTCTGTCAGGCCCCAGTATTTGTGCGGAACAGAGCGGATTACAGGCAAAATTTGCCAATATCGCGGCGGGTATTGCGGTGATGGAATAATACAATCTGCTTTTGGCGAAACTTGCGATGACCGAGTTGGGTTAATTTGTTCAACCAATGCTGATTGCGGCCAGACTGGGTTTTGCGCTAATGGCATTTGCCAAAGCGTTGACTGCAATAATGTTTGCAAAAGCACATATTGCGGTGATGGCATTGTTCAAAGGCCAAATGCCGAAGGCGTGTATGAAATTTGCGACTGGGCCAGCGACCCCTTGTGTTCTTTTGACTGCCAAAGAATAAAAATGGGCGGTTCTTGTTCTCATGACGCAACTTCGCCCTGCAATCCTAATATTGATCCCAATTGCCGGCAATGCGCTGCCAATTTGTCCTGCACAATTAGGAATTTTGGCGATACAGAAACAAAATGCCTGGGCACGCGCGGCAGTTTAGGCTGTAAATCCAATAGAGATTGCATTTTGGGCTATTATTGCGATTTAAGCAGCAGCAGATGCGAACCGGAAATTTCCACTTATTTAAGATATCATCCTGAACCAAAAACAAGCTTGATTTTGCCAGAACCTTCCAGTGTTGCTTATGATATAAACATTACCTCTTGTCCGGATTTGCGCCTTATTGGCCTTGGGAGCGAAAGATCTTTTGTTTTGGACCGTTGCACAGGCATTAGTTGGGAATCTGCTGATAATATTTCCCGTCCCAAATGGACTTATCAGCAAGCCTTAGAAGACGGTTGTGGCGGAGCAACCAGGCTGCCTAATATTACTGAATTATACAGTTTGGTCCGGCAAACCAATCAGGGCTTGTTTTATTCGGACAAGGAAACTTTAAGATTGTGCCCTGTTAATTGCATGTATGATGAAAATTCTCCAAGCTTATGCGCTGAATGCCCTGATGATAATTATATTTATTGGTCAAGCACTTGTACTCAAAAGGCTGATAACGGTTCATGTGAAAAAGCTTTGGCTATTAATTTCAAATACGGCAGCATTGAGGAATACAGGGTCAGCGACGGGTTTAAAGTCCATTGTTTAAGGGATTCAGAGTGCGGCAATGGCGTTATAGAAGAAGGAGAAACCTGCGAGTTTTTTGTAGGAGCTGACGGGCGCTTGATAGAACAGGAGATAACCAGGCAATGCAGTGGATTTGACTATGATGGAGGCTTTTTGCACTGCGATCCCAATACTTGCAATTTTAAGTTTAATAACTGCTATTTTAATTCGCGACTCAACCAAACTTGCGAAGAAGTCTGCCAGGGGCAAAAAACCCTTTCTTGCAAATCAGTCGGCCTAAATGTCAGTAAAATTGATGATTATTATGATATTGTTGAAGGAACTTTGGAGATTGCCAATGACGCTACATTGATGGATATTGACCAAAATGGCAATTGTTTTGTGCCAGGCAGGCAGATAACCTGCGATTATCGTTTTGTTGACAGGCAAGCTAATTGCAGGGATACAGGAACTGGTCAGCTTTCGCCTTACCGTTCAGAATATTCTTTCTGTAATTGCGCTGAATAAAAGAGCTGCTTATTATTTTGTTATTGGTAATTATTTCAATATATAATTAAAAATTTTTAATTTTAATAAGATTGTATGGGAAAATTCCCGGGGATAAAAATTTATATTTTTTTAATTTTATTAGTCAGCGCATTTTTTATTGGCTTGAATCTTGTGGCGCAAATTGAGCAGACACCCTGGATTTTGAGGGCATTTTTAAAAGGCGAAGCCTGCCCGAATTTTACTGACATTAACCATTTGACCATGAAAGACACCTGTACTGGCTTGGTTTGGGCTAGGCATGAATCGCCGACTTATAAAATTTCAAATGATCCAACGCCTGGCTATAATTGGGAGCAAGCTAAAAACGCTTGTGAAAATTTAGCGCCAGCCGGCATGTTCAGGCTGCCGACCGTGGCTGAACTTTTGACTTTGGTTAAATACCAGTGTCAGGATCCTGGAAGCTGCTCTGCCATGTTGGACAGGTCAATTGTAGATGAGTTGCCTGGTTTTTCCAATGCCACTTATTGGACAATTGATAATTTTAACCAGCCAGCCAGCTGGACAAATCCCCAGGCTGTTCCGCCGGGCAAGGAGGTCAGGGATTACAAAAGATCAGTCAATCTTTTAAACGGCAAAGCTGATAACCCTGTTTATAATAAAGAAATGCGGCTTAATGCCTGGTGCATTGTCAACCGGACCCCGGAAATTGTAGAAAAGAAATTCACCAGCGCTAATTTGCAAGGCATAGCAAACGGCCAGCAAGTGACTGGCGGAGAATTAAAAATAGTTTATAACCGGAATTGTGCTAATGATTTAGACTGCACTAATGCGGGAGTGGGCACAATATGCGAAACCATAAATAATAAAAAGTATTGCGTTAAATATGAAAATGTCAGCTTTGAGTCGCCGAGGGTTGTAAGCTGTAATGCTGGCTATCATGTGGAGGGTCAAAATTGTGTTGTTAATCCTACTACCCCGACTGATGATTGTCCGGCTCCTGAACTTGTTGCTTTGGGCATTGGCGCTAATGAGATTTGGAAAGGCTCTATTTTTAATGGCCATCGCATTTGTGTGGTAAATAGTTGCCCGGACGGTTATCATGTTGATTTTGATACTTTTCTTTGCGTAGAAAACAAAAGAGATTGTTTCTTAAGCGCAAGCGGCGCTTGTAAAGGCGGTGATAATGACGGACAATTATGCTCGGATGATAATATGTGTCCTGGCGGCCAGTGTATTAATTGGTTGGTTTCAGCTTCGCAGGATTGGAATGCAGATCAGGGCCGATGGGAAGATTGCAGGGTCCAGGCTTGTTTATATGACGCAATACCAGACGGAGCTGTTTGTAAATGCGAGGCAGCAATCAGGGACGGTTATTGCACGACTTGCACTGGCGACAATCATTTGGATATAGATAATAATTGCGTTTCAAATATCGGGAGTGATTGTTCCACGGATTCAGAAATTAAAACATGGAATTGGCAAGGCGGCTTGATTGAGGGATATTGGGAATGTGTATTCCAAAGCTGTAAAGCCGGCTATCATGAAGAAGATGTGCCCGGAGTTTGCATTCCGAATGAAGTTGCTTGTTCCCAGTCAGCTGAATTGGATTCTTATGGCTGGGTTTTGAGCGCCAAGCAAATATGGAATGAAATTCAAAAACAATGGGGATCTTGCAACGCGCTGACTTGCGCAGCTTTATCTATTTTAAGCGGCAGTGATCCAACAACTTGCGAGTGTGTCACTTCGGGAGATTATACTAGCAATCCAATAGTCAGAGATAGAATCTGCGCTTATTGCGGCAATAATGTACTTGATTTTGATGAAAAATGCGATACTGGTGCTTATTATGAGGTGGTAAGGGATGAAAATTGTATAAGTGATCAGGATTGCCGTAATCTGAGAACATCAATTGAAATTGATTGCATTGATGATAGCCAATGTCAGGACAATACTTGCTTAGATGGTAGCTGTACAATTCAGGCACCTAAGTATTTTAATACTTATTGCGGGACAGCTGATCCCAGAAAATGTATTGAAATTTTGCCCAAAAAAGTGCCGCCACTATATGAAAGAAAAATAGACATTGTTTTTATTTTTAATACTAATACTAGTAGTGCCGGCCAAAGAAATTATAGCATGAGCGCTTACGCCACGCCTATTTGCGCTGTGGCTAATCAGCTGGCAAATACTTTATTTGACGGTGTTTATTATCTGGATGTCAGGTTTGATATGATTTTATTGCCAGAATGCTCTAACCCTGCAAGGCCAGTCTGCGAAAGCGGAGAGCTAGGCACAGCCTCAACCCCGTCTTTTGAATTTTATAAAAATGAAACTGATTTAGCTTGCAATAATGATTCTGATTGCCTGGCTATTGAAGAAAATTCATATTGTGATACATCTAAAAATATTTGTATATTTAGAGAAGAAAATGCTGGTTATTATCCGGATCCAGATCCAAGGACGGTTGATGGCTGTAGAGAGTGGGGGCCGGGCATTATTGATATAATAACCAATCGCCAATGGTTAGATGGCGGGCTTAAACTAATTATTCCTGTTTCAACACAAGGACCGCTTGGAGGGACTATAGGAGAGAGTTGGCTAGGTTGGAAGGACGCTGGTTATAATTTTTTAACTAATAAGGTTATTCCTTCGGCGCAAGATAACCAGGTGATGATTTCTCCTATTTATTTAGAAAGCAGTCCAAGTGATAGTGTGGAAACAGCAATAAATAATCTGGCCAGCCAGACCGGAGGCGCAGCCTTGTATAGTTTAGGCAATACGCAAGAAGCTATCGATGCTGCGGTTTCAGCTTTATTATCTCCTGCTTTAATTCAAAAAGGCCCTATTTGTGATGATATAACTGGCGATGGAATTATGGATTGTGTTTGGACTCCTGATTGCTCCGCTTTAGCTATAACTGAAACAGCTTGCAATGATTTAAACTTTATGTTTTGTTCTTGGGATGCGGAGGATAATATATGCAGAAACAGTTTTTAAAATAATTAATTTTTTCTATGAATAACAAAATTTTAATTTTTTTAATTGTCATTATTTTGCTTTTAGTTCTAGCCATTGGTTATTTTGCATTGACTCTGCCTAAAAAGCCGCAGATTGCCGAGCAAAATATTAATGTAGCAGAAGAGGCTCCAGCTCCTCTTGTGCCAGCAGTTTCGCCAGCTGATTTTCAGCCGCCAGAATCCATGGAATTCCTTTATTTTTTTAATCTGGCTGTAGCAGAAGAAAATCAGGATCATTGCTATAGAATACAAAATATGGGCCAACAGCGGATTTGCCTTGCAAGATATGACGAATTATTTAAAAAGTAAAATTCCAATAAGATATGAAATTTAAAGTTTAAAAATTAACCTATAAGCTTATGTTTGAAAAACCAGGCCAAACTCCGGGGGGAGCAAGCCCAATGGGGCCTAATATGCCTAGCTCAACGCCGCCTCCACCAGCGCCGGCCCAAGAGCCGGAAGATATTTTTAGCGGCATTAATACTGGCGGACCAAAAATTGCTGAAGATTCAGGCAAAACAATTTTGCCGCAAAAACCTAAAAAAGGCGGGGGCAAGCGCATTGTTTTAATTATTTTAATTGTTATAATTGTTATTTTGCTGATTGTGGGCGGGGTTTTGGCTTATTTAAGCTTTTTCCAGACCTCGGAAATAGATCAGCCAGAACCGGTTGCGCCAGCAATTGATGTTAATGAAAATATCAATGCCATTGTCAATGAAAATATTAACGCGGATGTTAACATAAATATAAACGCTCCTTTTGATGAAGATGAAATAGTTTTGCCTCCGGAAACAGTTTTGATTTACAGAAGCAGTTTGGACAGCGATGGAGACGGGTTAACTGATGTGGAAGAAGATCTTTATGGCACGGATCCTAATAATCCTGATACTGACGGAGACGGTTTTTTTGACGGAGAAGAGCTGATTGGCGGCTATGACCCCACAACCGGCGATGGCGCGCTATTGGAAGATTCTGACTTGGTTGAAAAATACAGCAATTCAATTTTTAATTATGAAATACTTTATCCGTCGCCCTGGACAGCCCTGCCAACTGACCAAAGCTTTAGGGAAGTTGTTTTCCAGTCAGCAACCGATGAATACATACAGGTTTCAATTGAAGATAACCCAGGCCAGATGGATTTGATTTCTTGGTATCTGACCTTGTCGCCTTTAACCAATGTGAATCTTTTAACGCTGGAAAATACCCGAAAAGGTCATGAAGCCCTTTTAAGCCCTGATTTGTCAACTTATTATATTAAAACTCAAGCCAGGCCAGATAAAGTTTATGTCATAGATTATTATGCCAGCAACAGGACAAACGCCAACTTTTTGACCACCCTAAAAATGATGGTTAATAGTTTTGATTTGTTTTAAAAAGTTTTAAAAGCAAAACAGGGATAAAAAGAGATTATTGATAAAAAAGCAAATTAGTTATAAAATAAAAGCCTAAAGATAAAGCCGCTTAATCTTTTAGATTACTTTGGCTATTTAATAATTTAAAAACAGATTTAATTTTTAAAGAATATGCTTTTTGGCAAAAAGGAAAAAACAGACGAGCCAGCCAAGCCCGCCAAACCCAGGGTGGAGCCTTTTGAGATCCATGTGATGCCTCCCAAATTCCATAAATATTTGAGCGTTAAGAAAAAAGGTTCTGGCAGATTAATCCTGATTATTGTTATAATTGCGGTTGTTTTGGCTGGCGGCGCTTTGGGCGCTTATTATCTCATGAAGAGCATGAGCCAAGTATCTCCTGCTTTGCCAACAAACATTAATCAGCCTAGCGAAGTCAATACAAACCGAAACCTTAACCAAGTCCGGGCTGATGTTAATGAAAACATTAATGCTGACATTAATGAAAATATTAATGCTGTTTTTGAAGAAGACATGGAGCCTGATATTATTGAAGATATTAATATCAATGAAAATAGCAATGTTAATACTAATTTAAACGTGCCCTTGCCAGCGCCGGCTTTGACTTATACCAGCAGTACTGACAGCGACAGAGACGGGCTGACTGATGTGGAAGAAGAATTATACGGCACGGAAAAAAATAGGCCTGATACAGACGGAGACGGGTTTCTTGACGGCGAAGAATTGATTGGCGGCTATAATCCCAAAGTTGGCGGAGGCGCGCTTTTGGAGACTTCGGGCCTGGTTAATAAATATAATAATCCTGTTTATAATTATGAGATTTTATATCCAGCTGCCTGGCTGGCTAGGCCATTGGATCAGAGCTTGAAGGAGGTTATTTTCCAATCCAATACCAATGAATATATCCAGATTTTTGTGGAAGAAAATCCAGAAGAGCTTGATTTGGTTGACTGGTATCTGACCCAGTCGCCTTTGACCAGCATTAATCTTTTGACCAAGGAAAAGACCAGAAAAGGCTATGACGCGCTTTTAAGCCCTGACAAATTGACTTATTATATTAAAGATGATTTAGCGCCTGAAAAAGTTTTTCTTATAACCTATAATATCGGAAATCTGACCAGGGTAAATTTTCTGACTACTTTTAAAATGATGGTTAATAGTTTTGTTTTAACAAGAGACTTGGCGCCTGCCAGCGAAATTTTGGAGGAAGAAACAGAGGAGTTTTTTGAAGCTGAATTATGATTATAAATTTTTATTCCAAGCTTAAAATTCGCTTGCCCTTTGGCAGCGAATTTGCCAGCCGAATAATAAAGCAATCTGCCAAAGCATTAAAAATAAAAAATAATTTTGAGCTTTCAATTTCAATAATTGGCGATAGGGAAATCAGGGCATTGAATAAAAAATACAGGCGCAAGGACAAGGTTACCGATGTATTGTCTTTTAGCCAGAAAGAAGGGCAAGATATTTTTTGGCCCAAAGAAGAAGGAGATTATCTGGGCGATATATTAATTTGCTGGCCCCAGCTTAAAAGGCAGGCCCGGCAATATGGGAAAAGCTTAAAAGCAGAATTTGGCCTGCTTTTAATTCACGGCTTTCTTCACCTTCTGGGCTATGATGATAAAACAGATAAAGGCAGTTTGGAAATGGATAAATTGCAAACTAAAATTTTAAAAAAAATATGATCAATTTTCAGCGCTTGGGCAAAAGTTTCAAATATGCTTTTTCTGGCTTGCAAAAGGTTTTTAAAGAAGAACAGAATTTCCGCATTCATATTATTTTTGCTTTGGCAATTTTAATTCTGGCTCTTTTTTTCCAAATCCGGCTTTGGCAGGTTATAATTTTGATCCTGGTCATCAGCTTAATTTTTATCTTAGAAATTATTAACAGTATTTTTGAAAGGCTGCTCGATTTGCTTAAGCCGAGAATGCATCAATATGTCAGGGATATTAAAGATATGGGAGCTGCTTTGGTTTTGGTCGGCGCGGTAGCGGCTGTTTTGGTCGGTATTTTGATTTTTTTGCCTTATATTATCGATTTATTTTTTTAAAAATAAACAGCAAACATTAATAACTAAATTAGCAATAAATAAAATTTAATTATGGCGCAAGAAGAAATTATTGTCGGCTTGGATATAGGCTCAACTTCAATTAAAGTCGCTGTAGGCCAACGGACAAATAGCCAAGAAAAACAGCAAAAATTACACATTGTCGGAGTTATTGAACATGAGGCAGAAGGCATTAACCGGGGAGTAATTACGAGCATTGAAGATTCTGTTAACAGTGTCAGCAAAGCTTTGGATAAAACAGAAAAATTAATAGGCCGGCCAATTGAACAGGCTTGGGTAAGCATTTCAGGCGGACACATAACATCTCAAATCAGCAAGGGAGTGGTAGCAGTTTCTAAAACTGACGGAGAAATTAGGGAAGATGATGTTGAAAGAGCAATTGAAGCGGCCAGGACAGTAACAACGCCGCCCAATTACGAGATATTGCATGTTATTCCCCGCAGCTTTAATGTTGACGGCCAGGCTAATATAAAAGACCCTGTGGGCATGACTGGCGTGCGTTTAGAAGTTGAAACTTATATAATTGAGGGTTTAAGCTCGCAGATTAAGAATCTAACCAAATGCGTTTATCAGACAGGGCTGGACATTGAAGATTTGGTTTTGTCTATTTTAGCCACGAGTGAAGCGGTTTTAAATAACAGGCAGAAAGAGCTGGGTGTTGCTGTAGTTAATATTGGCGGCGCTACAACAGGCTTGGCAGTATTTGAACAGGGAGATTTGCTGCATACAGCAATTTTGCCCATTGGTTCTGAACATATCACGTCAGATATTGCCATTGGCTTAAGAACATCTATTGACGTAGCTGAAGCCATTAAATTAAAATACGGCGCAGCTTCATCAAAGGGATTGGAAAAAAAAGATGAGTTTGATTTGAGGGAATTTGATGAAAGCGAGGAAGGTTTGGTCAGCAAAAAATATTTAGCGGAAATAATCGAAGCCAGAGTGGAAGAAATAATGGAAAAAATCGATGAAGAATTGAAAAATGTTGACAGGAGCGGGGCATTGCCTGCTGGTATTGTCCTGACAGGTTCAGGCACTAAATTGCCCAAAATTATTGAAATAGCCAAGAAGAAATTAAGGCTGCCTGCTTCTTTGGGCTATCCTTGCGATATTGTCAGTGTAATAGATAAAATCAATGATGTTTCTTTTACTACAGCGATTGGCCTGGTAAAATGGGGCAACCAGCTGTACCGCCAGCGCAAGGGGCTGTCTCGGTTTAAAAGCGTAGCCGGCGCAACGGGGAAAATGAAAAAATGGTTCAAATCTCTGATGCCTTAGGCTGAAAATAGTTGAATACAAAATTTGTCCAAAATTGTGAACAACCCAGTTTACTTATTAAAAATAAGGTGCTACAATGAAGAAAAGTTAATTAGCGATTAGTTATTAGTCATTGGCAATTGATGATTTGAAGTTTATTATAAAAAATATACTTACAATTAATAATTTAATTGCCAATAAACCAATAACCAAACTTTAGAATATATGGAAATAAAACCTGAAATAGAAACTTTTGCCAATATTAAAATTGTCGGCGTGGGCGGCGGCGGCGGTTCTGCTGTTAATCGCATGATTGACGCTAAAATAAGAGGCGTTGAATTTATCAGCCTTAATACTGATATTCAGGATCTTCATTATTCCCAGGCTGATAAGAAGTTGCATATTGGCAAAACAGTGACGCGCGGTTTGGGCGCTGGCATGGATCCAGAAATTGGTTGTAAAGCAGCCGAAGAATCGCACAATGAAATTAGAGAGGCTTTAAAAGGTTCTGATATGGTTTTTATTACCTGCGGTTTGGGCGGCGGGACTGGCAGCGGAGGCGCTCCGGTTGTTGCTGAAATAGCCAGAGAAATTGGAGCATTGACAGTTGCGGTCGTTACAAAACCTTTTTCCTTTGAAGGCGCGCAGCGCAAAATAATTGCTGACACAGCCTGGGAACATTTGGGAGAAAAAGTTGATACCTTAATTACAATTCAAAATGACCGTTTATTGCAGATTATTGATAAAAAGACTTCTTTGCTTGAGGCATTTGGCATTGTTGATGATGTTTTGAGGTATGCGGTGCAGGGTATTGCTGAATTAGTAACAGTACCTGGCTTGATCAATGTTGATTTTGCGGATGTAAAATCCATTATGAGAGAACAAGGCACAGCCTTGATGGGTATGGGTAAAGCTGATGGAGAAAACAGGGCGATTGAAGCTGCCAAGGCAGCGATTTCCAGCCCGTTATTGGAAGTTTCAATGGAAGGAGCCAAAGGCGTATTGTTTATTATTTCCGGCGGATCTGGTTTAAGCATGCATGAAGTTAATGAAGCAGCTAAAGTTATTACTGCTTCAGCTGATGATAATGCCAAGGTTATTTTTGGCGCTATAGTTGATGAAAAACTTGATGAAGAAGTTAAGCTGACGGTTATTGCTACTGGCTTTGAAGGCAAATCATTAAAGAACAAGCCGGCAGAAAATAAAAGCTTTACAGTGTCTAAAAACGCATATAAACCAAGCCAATTTTTAACTGAAGAGGCAGTAGAAGAAAAAAATGAAGACGAAGAAAAAAACAATAAGAAAATAAAAGAAGATTACAAGATGCCAATGGCTAAAAAAGAAGAAAACGAGGAAGATTTAGATATCCCGGCTTTTATTAGGAAAAAAATGATGTAGCAGTAAATAGCTTAAAGATTTAAAATATTAGGGAAGGCGCCTTTAGCGGGCGTTTTTTTGAATTTTTGGAATAATTATTTTAGGGTAAAGTTTGAAAATCGTACCAAAATGATATAATTTCATTATGGTAAGATGTTCAAAATGTTTTAATAAAAAACTTTGGCAATTAAGTGATGGGCGGTTAAAATGTCGCCAATGCCGTAAAGTTTTTACAGTTAAGAAAACAAATGGGAAATTATTAAAAAGTATAATTTCCGAATTTCTTCTTGAACATTCAACTGACATTATTCTTAGCAGAATTAAGGTCTCAAAGTATCAATTATTAAAGACCTTAACCTTGTTAAGAAAAAGAATGAC
>OMKS01000998.1_pt1 | contig 26033 bp, 31 predicted proteins | sample 1674721 | NCBI WGS metagenome assembly OMKS01 (sample SAMN06264996, study PRJEB25208) | sediment metagenome | isolation source: hot spring sediment | place: USA: California | collected 2014-09-02 | reverse complement strand
GTTATGCCCCGACTCCCTCGACCAGTATCAACAGGGGCATAGCAGATTACGTGCGGAAAAATGCCCCGGAATCTATCCTATAGGTAGGGAGGATGTCATGGAAAAAGAACAGGGCCCGGAAAAAGAAGTGATCGGATCATATACAATAGAGCCGATCGGGACGGATTGCATGGGCCGAGTAGTGGCCCGCCTGACCGTCACATTATCAAAGCTGGACAAGAGCGATCGCATTGATCCATCCATACACGCGCCCACCTGTCCTGTTGAGGGGGATGATAATCGCGTGTCGTATCAATGGGGATGTGCTCAGGGACGTGAGCGGGTACTGCACGGCGAGTTCACCGGCGATTCGTGGGACCAGGCGTACAGCATAGCCAGGTCCCGAGTAACCGAGTACGTCGAGTTTCTCCAGCGGCGGCGTGAGATGGAGCGTACCGCGCCGCCTCCGGAGCAGGCGGAGATAATTGTAAGGTAAACCCAAAATTGAGACATTGACCTTCCTCCTCTCCCCTGATAAGCCCCGTCAAATCATCGGCGGGGCGTTATTTATCTTGATTTTAACGGTGGATTTTCGTATATTTAAGCATTAAAATACAACTGGTTAACAATTCTGAATAATCACATGACCTCCACCCTATCAGCAAAAGACCTAAAAGCCCGCATCAAGGCCGAACGCTCGGAAAGAAAGCGGATCATCCTTGAAGTCCTCAGCGAGAATCGCGGGCGGTTTGAAACGAAGACCGCGCTTGAACGCCTAAAGGCGGCTGGATTGTACGCAAACGGGGGTCTGGCCGATCAATGGGTACGATACTATCGGGACGGGGGAGAATGAACTGTATATTATAAAGCGTGACTTTAATTTATTGTCGCAAATTGCGATCTTAAAAATAATACTTGACAATAAAATAAAATTTATGTAATATGGCGGCAGACGGAGGCAATATGAAAACAGGTGTTTTTAATCGCTGCTTCCGGCTGCATTGGACAGAGGCGGCGGGGGTGATTGTTTGGGGGGGTATGGATCATAAAATGAACTTCAAAAACCGCATAATCGGATCAGGTGTTGAAAAGGCCGGGCAACTTCTGGTCAATTCCTATAATTTCAGAATCCACGGAGAACTTCAACAAAAAGGTGTCAAAGGATCACTTGATGAAATCGGGTGGATTCAACAAGTCATCGTAAATAAGCAAACCGGCCGGATTATAGATGGTCATTTGCTGGTGAAGCTTGCGCTTAGGGAAGGCGAGGAAACAGAAGTTCCGGTTGTTTATGTTGATCTAAGTGAGAACGAAGAGAAGCTGGCCTTGTCTTTAATTGATCCGCTGGCCGAAATGGCGGTGATGGATAAAGAGATTTACAAATAACTGCTCGACGAATTAAATACGACTAGCGCGGATTTGCAGGCGACGTTGGATGAGATAGCCAAACAAAACAAAATTGATTTTGGGTTGGGCGAAACACAAGACGCAGAACCCCAAATTGATCAAGCGGAAGAACTGAATAAAATCTGGAAAGTAAAAACCGGCGATCTTTGGCGGATTGGGGATCACCGGCTTTTGTGTGGGGATTCGACGAAACGCGAGGATGTGGAAAGGGTCATGGGGGGAGAGAAGGCAATTCTAATGGTCACAGATCCGCCCTATGGAGTTGAGTACGATGCAGATTGGAGAAATCGGGCTGATCGTGCCAATGGAAAGCCCTATGGCGCTCGCGCCATAGGGGTGGTGACAAACGATGAGCGGGTTGATTGGACAGACGCATATTCGCTATTGATATGGGTTAAAAGTAATATTGTTATCAGCCGCGGTGATTATCACTATAGGCACGAACCATGTTGGTATGCGGTTCGTAAGGGTAAAAACCATAATTGGCAGGGCAGTAGAAAAGAATCCTCTGTGTGGGAAATAGATAAACCTATGAAATCAGAGACGGGGCATTCCACCCAAAAACCGATTGAGTGTATGGCAAAGCCGATTGAAAACAATACTGCTATTGGCGAATTTGTCTACGACCCCTTTGCGGGTTCCGGCACCACAATGGTCGCCTGCCAGAACCTAAACCGCAAATGCAGGGGAATAGAAATATCAAAAAATTATTGTGCCGTAATACTTCAAAGAATGAAAGATGCTTTTCCTGGAATAGATATAAGCAAACAATAACAACACGGCAACAACACAATGGCCCCAAATCCGCATAAAATAAAAGGCAAGGGATTTGACGCGCACCCTGAGAACATAAACAGGAAGGGCGCGCCCAAAAAGGTTATAAACCGGATATCCGAAATAACCCAGCGAGACTATGGGATCAAGTTAACAAAGTCGGACGTTATCCAGATGATCCAATATTGCCTTGAGATGAACCTTGATAAACTAAGGGATATAGTCAGCAAGCGGGACGAGCCGGTATTTGTAATTTGTATTGCTACCGCTATTTTACAAGACATGAAAAAGGGTCGCATCTCGACCGTAGATAGTATCCTCGACCGGATCTATGGGAGGCCGACACAGGGAGTTGCAGTCGATCCTAAAAATAACCGAATTATCCTTGAAGTAATTCATGACCGAAGTAAGAAAGTATAAGGTTCATCAAATTGAACCGCACGAGAAGCAGCTTGAATTTATCAACAGCAAGAAGAAGCGGAAGATCATTCGTGCGGGCCGTAGAGGCGGGAAGACCTGTGGAATTGCATATTATGCTGTTGAAGAATTCTTGGCGGGTCATCGGGTTTTGTATGCAGCACCTACACAAGATCAGGTCGGGGCGTTTTGGTTTGAAGTTACAGCGGCACTTTGGGAGCCGATAGAGGCGGGCGTATTTTATAAAAATGAGACGAACCATGTGATTGAAAGCCCCGGAACAAAAACAAGGATCAGAGCTAAGACAGCATGGAGTGCTGACACCTTACGTGGAGATTATGCGGATAGGCTTATATTTGATGAATGGCAGCTTATGAACGAAAGCGCATGGGAAATGGTCGGAGCGCCGATGTTGCTTGACAATAACGGGGATGCTGTTTTTATTTATACTCCGCCGTCCCCGAAAACAAGAAGCGTTTCAAAGGCAGACGATCCTATGCATGCCGCAAAGCTATTTAAAAAAGCACAAGAAAACCCAGATTGGGGAACGTTCCATTTTACCAGTTTTGATAATCCCTATATTTCAAAAGTAGCAATCGAAGACCTAAAAAAGGATATGACCTCTCTTGCATACCGGATGGAGATTATGGCCGAGGATATAGATGATAATCCATCGGCTGTTTGGAAACGCGACTGGATAGAGGAAAACCGGGTGTTGTCTGTTTCTGATCTTGATCGCGTGGTAGTAGGTGTCGATCCGTCTGCTACAAAAGCCGGTGATGAGTGTGGTATTGTTATCGTCGGAGGAAAACTGATAGATGCAAAAGTGCATACGTATACCCTAGCGGATGAAAGCTTTCGAGCATCTCCGAAGGAATGGGCTTCGCGGGCTGTTTGGGCGTATTACAAACATGAAGCAGATTGCATTGTGGCAGAGTCGAACCAGGGCGGAGAGATGGTTTCCGAGACTATCGCAACGGTCGATCCGAACGTCCCCGTTTATCTAGTTCACGCTTCACGGGGCAAGGCGATCAGGGCGGAGCCTATATCGGCAATCTATGAGCAAGGCCGGGGTCATCATGTAGGTGTGTTTGAAAATTTAGAAGATGAGATGTGTATGTGGCAACCCGGAATGACTTCACCAAACAGGATGGACGCGCTGGTCTGGGCTGCAACGGATATATTACAAAATTATACAGATGCCAATATGTTTTTGTCCGTTATAACTAGCCGGTGAGGAAATAGTAATGGCATTCAATCCCTTTAAGCGTAAGGCGGCGCCCGATCCTTTAGGTGTTTCTCAGATCAGAAGTATTTCAGATAAATATTATGGATTATTTAACATTGCAGATCAGAAGCTTCAGCTTATGGCGTTATATGATACCATGAGGCGTGAAATTCCGTTTCTAGATGTGGTCCCAAGAAAGATAAATAGGCTGATCGGCGAGTTTGTGCTGACTTCCGATCATCCGAGGGCCGAGGAGGAGTTGAGGAACTTTCAAGAAAACGTACAGGTAAACTGGATTCAGCGCGGCTGGCGGGTGTTTCAATCTCAGATGTTTGATTCAGCGGCGGCTAAAGGCTACGGCATCGGAGAGCATATCCTTCATCCAAACATGAAAACAATTCAAAGGCTGGCTGTTGGCAAACCTGAGAACCTGGCGTTAGTTAAGCGTGAAACCGGCGAGGTCGTTTTAGGGAATGCTGATGAGACTTTGCAAGGCCGGGAGTTTGACAACCCGGATTTGATACACTACTTAGCGTTAGACACAAGAGAAGGCAGGCCGGAGGGATTCAGCCCGATGTACAGCCTGCCGTTTATTCGTGACATGTTTATGAAAATGCAATATTCATTCAGGAACGCCGTCTGGCGGGTGGGTGATCCGTCGTTCGTGGTTATCATTAAATCGAAGAACCCGCGAGAACAGGCCGTTGCAAATAAGATCGCGGCGAACTTTGCGGCGGACTTAAAGTCGGTTATGAAGATGCGGGCGGACGGTGAGACGGGTGATATTGTCCAGCCCTTAGGTGAAGGCCAGACGCTTGAGATAAAGATGTTAGGCGCGGAAAGTGAATTGCCGTCGTTTGAATATCCGATGGATTTAATCATTGATCAAATCTGCGCGGCGGTCAGCCTTCCGGCGTGGATGCTGTCAATAAGAAAACCTGAAGGGATGAGTTCGACGTTATCACAGCAAGAATCGGATATGGTGACAGCTGATATAGAATGGTATCGGGATATGTTCGATCCGACGATTGAAAAGATATTTGGAACACAGCTTATTCTAACCGGCAACGCTGGTGCAAGGTGGAATTGGGAATGGGAAGGGGTAAGCCTGAGAGACGAAAAGATTCAATCGGAATCAAGGCGGAATAACGCACAGGCGCTAAAAATAGAGCTTGAATCTCTTGCCAATCTGATCGAATGGGGAGTCTATACAAATGAACAAGAGGTTGAGGATTATCTTGAAAGGATCGGGGTTAAGAATATCAAGGGCGCAAATGGATGGCTTGCAAGAAGGGTACAGGACATAGAAGCAGAGCGGACGATGAAGTTGATGAGCTACAGAAAGGGGTTGAGCGATTGAGCAATAAAACGTTTAGGGAGACAGGATGACCATCTCCCGGATGATGTCAATAAAGCGCGGGCTTATCATTCCTGAGAGTGAAGTCTTTTGTAAATCTTGCGACTGCCAAAAGAATATTATCAATGAAATGCGGCTGGCGAGAAAGTCCCATCGTTATCCGGAGATGCAGAAGCACATAATTTCACTGTTTAATGATTTCATGGATCTGGTCACAAAGTACGAAATCAAGATGCTTGAAGTTTTGGATTTGCCGGGAATTGAGGAAACGCGAAGATTTGAAAAGGCAAAGTCGCTTGAAGGGTTTACTTACAACACGGCGAAAGATTTTGCGCTTGTTCAGATCATTTCTCAATGGCTTGATGATATTGTCGGGGTAGGTTTCGATCCTAATTCTTTGTACGGTCGCGCACAAGTGAACGCCTTTGCAATTGGATTGACCAGAACTTTGATGAACCTTTCAGCCCGTGCCCCTGAAGGCTTTGAACCGTTAAGAACAAGCGCCGTTCAAGTAACAGCCGAGAACGTATATTTAAAACAGGTAATCCTTGAAGGCGGGCAGAGGATTAAAACGGCGTTAGCGATTGAGAATATGGGAATTGTTCGGGCGGAATTACAGCATATGGCAAGTATGGGCTTGGGGCCGCGAGAGGTTGCGCGGAGACTGCATAAAATCACGGGTGAAGGGAAGGCATGGTATTGGCTCCGGCTTGCAAGGACAGAGTCAGTTTTTGCCTATGAATCGGCATTCACGGCGCTAGCCCACGAAGAAGAGTTTAATTTCGAGGAATGGTCAGCCGGGAAAGAACCCTGCTATATTTGCGACGCATTAGACGGACAGACGTGGCGAGTAAACGAAGGGCCGCGTCCTGGATATGATACGCATTCGAATTGTCAGTGCATTAGAATGCTATTATATTTTACGGACGGGCCAGTAAATAGGAAATGGGATAGGGAAAGCCCGTACGAGGTAAGGCCGACCGAAGATGAAGTTGCGACGTGGCGCGGGACAAGATTGAATCCTTTAACGGGATGAAAACAATTATGAAGATTAATTTCAGCAGGGTGAATAAAATTCCTGTTATCTATGCCGACTGGAAAAAACGGACGATGAAAACGCTTCCCTTTTGGTTGAGACAATTAAAGAAATGGTGAGCAAATAACATTTAATAAATCGGGGGTTATTATGAAATCGAAAATAACAAAAATTTTTCAATGTGGTCTTTGATCCAGTTTATGTTTTGCTGGCCATCGTTGTATTTTTATTGGTTGTTATATTTTTTACTTGTCCATTGATCACTTTTGTGTATAGTATTTTGAGTTTTATTTTTGGGTGTGTGGTTGTAATTGTATTTTGGAATCTTTTTTCGTGAGATTATAATGAAGCTGAAAATAACGACGAAATTTTTAGGGGATGACCCCGATTTGACTAAAGCCCTGTTTTTATTGTTCGGCATTTTGATTGTTGCTGTTCCCCTTTCTATATTTTTATACGGCGTTTTAAGGTTCATCATTGTTAAGTGATTTTCACTAAATCGGGGCTTACAATGAAGCTAATAGTTAAGAAATTCCTTGAGGTATTTTTATTGATGTATACTTTTGTGGGCCTAAATTCAAACTTAAGAACGGATGGTTTTTTATTTTTAATAAGCGTTTGTTTCGTCGTCTTAATTAAGAATGGAAAATGACATTTACCTGTAAGAAATGCGGCTGGACTGTCAGTCATTCGACACATGACAATATCGCTGAAATCACAAACGGGCATTGCCTTTTATGTTGGACGGTTATCTTTGATAAGGCATACCCAAAGCCTAAAAATAAGGTAACCATATTCGCAGCGTGTGGACCGGGACTTGGAGACAATATACTTTTTAACGTAATTAGGGAGCAATACGAAAAAGACAATCCCGAAGAAACAGTGATATATTTAAAGGAATCGGATAACCACGTCGAGGCGATAAAGAAGCATAATCCCGGCAAGTTCTTCCAGAACGAATTTTATAAAGAAGAAATGAAAGGATATATAAACTCCTGCATCGTTTACTATAGACTAATGAATGAAGTTTGTGAATACGCAAAGGCAGGGATATACCCGAAGCTTGACATTGAATTTAAGTCTGTTAACCTGCCGTTTGATCTGTTTGTTGTTTTGAACTTAAGATATATTGAGAAAGCCCCGCAGAAGAACGTAATGCCAGAGCTGGGTTTGCAAGTTATTGAGACTTTAATCCGGGCGGGAAAGAATGTCGTGATTGTCGGGAATGATGAAAAAACGGTTCAGGTTACTTCTCCGCAGGTTTGCGATTTGCGGGGCGTACTTACACTTTCTGAGATTGCCTATCTTTGTCAGCGATCGGAACTTTACGTAGGGCGTGATTCGGGACTTGTCCATGTTGCGGCCGCGGCGGGAGCGAAAATATTTGCATGGGACTTCAACGGGACGCGGTGGTTTCCGAAGACAGGGAAACTTTATACAGCATTAACAGAATCAAGGCACGCGGAAATATTAAACAGATTAAAGGATTGTATCGGAGGCATCTATGAAAGAAATTCTTAAGTTTATCTGGAGCGTATTTTTGCTTGTTCTGTTTCTGGCTGGATTTCTTTTTAGGATGATTTTATACGCGAGGTATGCAGTATGGATGTAACCCTTGACAAGCTAAGGGAATATTCACATTGGCCTAAAGAAAAGCCGGGATATGATTTTGATGATCACGGCTGGTTTGGGGATTATAACGCGCATGTACTCGGAAAGTTTTTAAATGACAAAACGCGGGTTATCCTTGAAATTGGGTCATGGCTTGGAAAGTCCGCAAGGTGGATGCTTGATATTGCCCCAAACGCGGAGATTATTTGTGTCGACACATGGAAGGGGTCGGAAGAACTTAAAAATGAATATCGGCTTGATGGCTTAAAAGAACGGTTTCAGGCTTCGTGTTGGGAATATAGGGATAGAATTATTATGCTTGAAATGGAGGGTATCCTGGGCGTTCATTTAGTGTCCGAGCTTGGGATTACTCCGGAGGTTGTTTATATTGATGGTTCGCATCAATATCTTGACGTGCTTGCGGATTTACGGGCAATTAAGAAATGCCTTCCAGATTCGCAGGTTGTCGGTGATGACCTTACAAAGCAATTCCCCGGCGTTGAAAGGGCGATAAACGATATGGGGTTAAACATTGAAAGATTAGGAGGTGTATGGTGGGAGGTCAAAGAATGAACGAATTGCTACAGCCCGTTGTGATACGTCCGCCGGATGACATGCCGGAAGAAGAAAAAAGGGCCATGTTAAGCGATCCGGCATGGGCAATATGTCACAACCTTGCGGCGATTTGCCAGCGGCTTGACATTTTGATCCAGCAGCAGAACCGGGTAAGAACAACCGGTGATCCGGCGATCATAGACAAGATAATCCGGGGAAAAGTTCGGTGACTTCTAATCTTACCATCGCAACCGGCTGGTGCGTAAATAAGGACAGGCCGCAAAGCATAGTTAGGGGCCATCTGGTTTATAAGTACGACTGGATGCGGAAATGGCTTGCCTATCACAAGCGACAGACGAGGGCAGATTTCTTTTTATATGAAAGTTTTTCAGATTTCATGCCGGACGCTAAAGGGTTCGACAATATTGTTCATGCGGCAATCCACTTTAAAGATTTGCCATTCCGCCACGATTGGGCGGCTTCGTTTATTGTGGGAATGCAATATGCTTTCTTGCAAGGGAATCATTTCCTATACATTGAACAGGATTGTCTTGTGACCGGCATTCCAGGGCTTATAAACTGGGCACTGACAAATTCGCCTAAAATATCGTACGGATACGGCGAGTTTTCGTACATGACCGGATGGGCTGAGATGTCGTGCGTCTTTGTGAAAAAGTCGTATCTTGTCGAGGCGATAACAAGGATGAACGAATCGGGCATAAAAGATAATTCGGGCACGCCGATATTCGAGACGGTTTTTCATCAAATATTTTCCGATTCGCTTGTTCCGTGGCCGTTTGGATATGGTCGGAAAAGGCCGATAAATTTTGATGATCCTATCTGGTACGGACATCAAATGAGCGACGAACAGATCGAACATATAATAGGGGAAAACTATGGAAAATGACCCACTGGTTGAGATGTACCGAATTCTCGCGGCAAATGATAGTGACCAGTCAATAAACGCCGGAAAAATGTTCGGCGGAATATTATTTGCGCTATATTCAAGCATCCGTAAAACAAGAAGTGAAGAAGATGCAATTAAATTAGCGTGTTTAATATGTGTTGTCTATGCAAACGAATACCGTAAATCACAAGAAACCGGAGGCAAAGATGGAACGGAAGTTGAAAAGCAATGAACGCAAATGCAAACAGTGCGGCGCGATCATAAAGTATTCAGTACGTGACGCGAAGGCAGGGAATATTCCTGATTATCCCGTGTGTCCTATGTGCAGTAAAAAGGTTACACGGGGAGAAGTTCAAACGAACAGGTTCAAGCCTGAAAATACTTTTGCGGAATTAGTCGAAGTAAAGACAGATGAAGACCAGCCTAAGAAACGGCGCAGGTTCGGTAAGGACGAAGTGGATGAATGACGGTTTACATTGCGATAGATGTAATAAACGCCTTGCGGAGGCATCGGGAGTGATTATCGAAATACAGTGCCCCCGGTGTTCAAGTAAAACGCGGTTTAAGTTTTTTAAGGATATTCAAAGATGGGATATTATCGGGAAAATTAAGAATATATTAAGTACTGAAAACTAAATTTATAAAAAAGTGCTTGACATTTAAAAATTGATTTAGTACACTAAGGCAGAATATAAGCGATTAGCAAGCATCCCCTGAAATTTAAAGGGGGATAGAGCCTCTTAGAGAAGGCCGCAGGTAGCAATACCTGGCGGCCTTTTTTTATTATCTGGAGGCGACTATGGATTTCATTCGCAAGAGCAAAAGGAACTTCCAGTTTACCGTTCACGATGCCATTATTTTTACGTCCGACGATGTAATGATTTACGATGGCGTTGCATATTTCAAATTGGTAAAATTTAAGAATGAAGATGAGTGCCGGGCGTGGTTTGAGAAAAATATCGAGGGCGGTGTCATGAAATTCGATCAAACGAAATCTATCGTTAAAACACTATACGGAATCAAGGCTAGTGCCGGGAATCCGACTAAGGCCGAATGGGAAAAGATCAAGTCTTTAATGATCAATCCTGATGAATTTACCGTTGATGATATTAAAGTCTATCACCCGGTACTTGCGAATAACTTCATCGACCGTGACACTGAAAGATTTTCGTCCGTGACGATGAAGGGCTTTGCGAATACCCTTATTGACAAGCCGATGCTTTTAGGCCATGAGGGATCGGGCGGGTATAATAACCCCGGACAGGGTAGGTTCTTCAGCGCTAAAATTAGGAAGGTTTCCCGCGAGGAAATGGCCCAGCTTGTCGGGTCTTATCCTTACAAAGATTTCGATGGGCTTTTATCGGAAGTCGAGACGGATGATGGCGGGTTTTACGTACTTGACACTGCCTTTTACATGTTGAAGGACAACCCGCTTGCAAGAGATATTGACGCGGGCATTGCTAAAGATATGTCTATCCGGTTTCGCGCAGAACGCCGAGAAGCGGTTACGGACGCGGACGGTGATTTAAAATATTACGTATATCGTGGAGCCGGTGAAGCGTTCGAAGGCTCCATTGTTTGGCTTGGCGCTCAGTATGGCGCTCAAGCAAGAAAAAGTTTTTCCCTTGTGCCGGAGGGAAAGCCGGAGAGATCCGGGAAACAGGAACTTACAAACCGAGAGGTAAAGGCTATGAAATACACTTCCAAGTCTCTCGACATTAATCTTGAAATCGAAGGGAATGACCTAACGATTATTGAGAAAGAAGTCGAGCCGAAAGTAGAGGCGCTGATCGGACAAAAAGCAGAACTTGAAACCGAACTTAATAGTGCGAAAGCACAGGTTGAGGAGCTGTCCAAAGATAAAGAAGCCCTCGATGCGATCAAGGCAGTTTTTGGTGATAGTTTTGATGCCGGTCAGGCCGAAATAATTAAAGCCCAGGCGGAAGCAAGACACGATGAGATGATCGAAAAGGCCATTAAATTCGGCGCGCTTCTGGGGCTGATTAAGAATGAGGACGCTGACGCAAAACGTAAAGAGCTCGGCGAAATGCCCTATCCGGCGTTAGAGGAAAAGGCGAAAGAATACGAACAGATTTACGATGCGCGAAACGTCCAGCCCGGACAGCTTAAAGAGAAAACGGAAAAGATTCCGTTCGGCACGGCTGTTCAAGAATCTGATTTTAATATTTTCAACTAGGAGGTCGAAATGGCTTTAAGATCTGCAGGTGCGGGCGACATCGGAACCGGCGTAATGATCGGTGGGTGCGTACCCGATTCTATTTTAAAAGCCGCGATTGATGCGGCGATTGCCGCAGGAACGGAAGTCACGGGAATGAATGTGCAGTATAGCACAGGCGCGAACTATGAACTGACAACCGCGTCTGATAATGCCGCGATTCAGGCCGTGATTTACGATTACAGGAAAACGGCGGATACTTATAGTATTACTATCGAGGCAATTGCCTATCCCGATGCTGACGGTTTGACGCGTCCGGCGCACATGGTAAAGACTTTCAGCGGAACCGCGTCGCTCGGCAATTCGATTGTTCAAACTTCGGCAACCGCCGTAAAAGCATCTACTACGACAAAGGTTTGTATTGGTCGGGTGCTTGCGGTTAATACTGCGGACACAACCGTGGATGTCTTAATCTAAAGGAGGCCACAATGCTGGTTAAAGTAAAATCTGGAGCGGCCGCCAATCTGAAATGGCATCCGCAAGGCGAAATCACGGCAGACGTTCACGGCATCGCCGAAAGTAAAGGCAAGTCTGTTACGTCCTATTTCGAGGACATTAAAACCGAACAGGTCGGACAGGCCAGTCCTTATGCCGGGATGACGTTGCTCGAAATTGTCAAAAAAAGAATGAGCGATCCCAATTCTCCGATGACCGCTGTTGAAGAGTATATGAAGGCGGCCGGGATCAATCCGCGTCACGACACCGTGAGTAAATTCTTCGATTTTTCAGACACGTCTGTAATCTTCCCGGAGTATTGGAAATCCCAGGTCTGCATGGGACAGCTTAAAGCGGGACTGACGCAGAATCTCGTGATGATGGTTAATACAATTACGTCCAGCAATTATCACAAGCTGTATCTTGAATCCACTGAAACCGAAAGACAGCTCAGGAAAACGTCTCCGGGCGGAGAATTTCCGAAGACCCGGATGAGTATGTCCAAACAGTCGATCAATATCCCGAAATTCGGACGGCTGCTTGAAGTACCTTACGAGACGATTGCACAACAGCGGCTCCCCGTCTTCGCGGCTGCGCTCCAGAAAATCGGAATGCAGATCGAGATTGATAAGACCAATGAAGCCCTGTACGTTCTTGTCAATGGCGACGGAAACAGCAACACGCCGGGTAAGACCGGGAATGGCGTTATCACGAACACTGACAAATTGTTCGAGATGTTTACCAAGCTGGATATGCCGTACAAGATCGACACGCTGATTATGCGGAAAGCGGATATGGTCAAATATCTCGTGACCGTCTCTCAGTTTTCTAATCCGCAGAATCAATTTGCGTTTATGCCGCTGGTTCCCCCGAAATGGTTCGAATGGGATGACGCAACGGCGCTGTCCGCCACGAGCATCCTGGGTATCGACAGCCGGTATGCGCTTGAAGAAGTTAACACGGGTGACATCATGGTTGAGACGGACAAAATCATTTCCCGCCAGATCAACCAGACCGTGATTTCTCAAGCGGTCGGTTATTCGGTGTTTGATAAAGAAGCTGTCTGTCTCTGGACAAACGCGTAATGGCAAAGGAAAAAACACGGAAAAGGGCGGCTCCGTTTTCGGGGCCGTCTATACCCGTAACTGCGAATCGACCCGTAACCCTGTATGAGGATGCAAACGTATTTGTATTTTATGCGACGGAAAAAGATGTTTTAAGGAAGACCGTCTTTGAAGTCCCGGATACGCATTTTTGGCAGCATAAAATCGTACAGGAAAAAATCTTATCATTCGCTCCTGTCGAGGTCGATTTGAAAGAACAGGAAGAAGAAGAAAAAGCGGAGGTTAAACAATGAAGAAACTCTTAGTATTTCTGGCATTGATCCCCGCGCTTATCTTTGGTCAGGCTTCCAAACCGCGAAGTTTTGGGAACGCGTATCTCTGGCTGGATTGGATCGAGAACGGTGAGAAGGATTTCACCTATATCGGAACAATCACGTTCGACAATGACGCGGCTCTGGAAAACGAAAGAGAGGGTAAATTTTCGCTTACCTTTAACGCGGACAGTACTATTCTCGGAGAGCTGTTCATTGTGTCTGCAAAAGATACGCCGGATGTGGCGGTGAATGATAATTTCAAAATTCATTTCACGGCTTATAATGATTCGGCGGAGGCTATCAATTATGTAACTATTGAAGCCGTGGTGCTGGACGAAACGGACGCGACCGAAGACGGGCGGATCAATTTTAAAGTCATAACGGCTGGATCGCAAACAACCCCGCTTTATTTGTCGGGGAGTGATGCAACCGTTGCAGGGAAGATCACGGCGGCAACCGCAGACATTACTCTTGCGGCCGATCTTGATAGCGCGGCGATCCGCAAGGCATTTATCGCAAGTCACAATTTTTATGCCGATACATCTACATCTAACGATAACTGGGGTTTCGAGGCCCAGGAAATTACAGCCTATACAACCGGGCTTGAGTTAACCCTGAAGATAGCAGTCGAAAATACCGATGGTGCAACGCTACAAATCAATGCGCTTGGAGCAAAGAACGTAACAAAAGCGGCTTCTGCGGCTGTTTCGACGGCACTGGCAACCGGCGACGTGATTGCAGGCCAGATTATTAAGGTTGTTTACGATGGAACGCAATTCCAAATAATTAGCAGGCTCGCACAGTAACTAAAGGGGCGGGCGATCCCGCCCCATTTTAAAGGACTTGCCATGAAAAAATGGATTATCCTGTTTCTCGTTTTCCCGGCGACCTTGTTTTCACAACGAAGATTTGTGAAGAATGATTTCTGGGTAACAACGTCAACGACCACCCCGGACACGGTTTATTCCGATTCGCTTTATATCGGCAATTTTCACAAGGCTTCTTTTTCGGTCGTTTACGATGAAGCGGATACTACGGGAACGGTCTCGGCGGTAGTTACTTTCTGGGTTCATGACGGGACGGAATGGATTGCTATTTATTTACATGATAGTACGGGATCGGATTCGCCGATCAGCAATTTTTCTTTTACAGCTGACGGGTCAAAAATTGTGGCGATGCCATACGATATGACCGCCAGATATTTCAGGATGCGTGCGATTGTCACGGGTGCGGATTCCGTTGAAACCGCTACGTTCAGGGGTACGGCTTACTTGCAGGGGTTGTGATGTCCTTAGAAATCGAGGCTGACGATGTCCGGGCGCGGCTTGCGCTTGATTCGGTTGAATTAACAGATGACGATTTGGATACGGTTACGTTTATTCCTTTCGCCGATGCTTGGATGACAAAGATTTTAGAAATCAACAGCACGGCGGAGGCCGATCTATCAGACGAACAGATTGCAATGCTAAAAGCCGCAAAGGTGATTTTCGTTGCGATGAAAGTAGTTACGAGAAAGACTGATGATTTCCAGGTTGGTCCTATAAGGATAAAATCCGGCGATATAAAGGCATTGAAAGATGATTATGAAGATGAAATAAATGCAATCTTTGAACTGCTTGATTTTGTCAAACACGAACTCACAAGTCACGTTGTAGGCGGATCGGATTATATAGATAATTATGTAATGGACACGGATATATTGATATGAGCAGGCAGGATGTATTTCTTGGGAAAATTAAAAGATACGGTACGGCGGCAAGTATTTTAAGCGTAACCGGAACAGCGTGTCCGTGTTTCTTATATCGCGGGCAAAATGCGTATTCGGCGGAGTGGCATAGATTAAATCCTACAGCTGCGACTTGTTTAGGAACGGGGAAGATAAATAGGATAACGGAAAAGATCGAAGTAAAAGCTTTTTTTTATTCACCGGCAGCGGTGCATTCAACCCTACCGGACGTCATTAAAAACGAAATCGGGGAAACATCAAACACAGATCTAATTATGGTTGGAACACTTAACACAACGGCGGGCGGGTTTTTGGATATGACAACTTTTGTTGAATGGGAAGATCCACTGACTTACGACGGAAATAAATATCGAATCAGGAAGGTTTACAATTTAGATATTACTAATAATATTGGGCAGATGATATTACTCAAAAGATCTGCGTGATGCAAGGCGTTGACACATTCGGCTGGCAGCGTAAAAGGAACGCTATTCTAAGAGAATTGACAAAAACTATTCCAGTGGTCGTTCAGAAGTCTTCGGATGAACTTCATAAAAAAGTAAACGATAATCTTTTAGGGAATATTTATATCCCCGGAAAATTGCCGGTTCGAGTGATCACAAGCACTTTGCGGCGATCTATGAAAAGAAAGAAAATTAGCAAGTACATTGTATCGCTTTTTTCGGATGAAAATATAGCAAGCTATAATAAATACGTTCACTGGGGAACGCGGAAACTATTGCCAAGAAGATTTTTAACCGACGCGGTTAACGAACGCAGAACGGCGATTGAAAACCGAATGAGATATAATATTATAAAAGCGATCCGGGCGGTAGGGCAATGAGAGACGGCTACGAAATAGACGATCTGCAAAGCCTTCTGTATGCGGTATTTAAAAAGTACGCGACAGATACCGCTCCGTGGACAAGCTGGGACGTGATTAGGGGTTATCCGCAGGTAGAATATTTTGAACTTGCGACCAAGCCGTTTATTTATATCAATTCCCCGACGCTGATTTCAAGGGTTTATATGGCCGGTGGTCGCGGGCGCGGGAACTTTGAAGTTATCGTTGGATGCTGGGATCATAGAGATCACGGCGGAATCGAAGAAGTGAACATAATGACAGGCCATATATTGGATTTGTGTAATAACCCAAAGTCTTTACAATCGAAGAAGTTCGACATAACTTTGGGAAATGATACATACTCAAACACAACCCTCACGGCACGGGGGGCTTATGTGATTGAGGCGATAGGGCCGCGCGATCTTTCGGAAGGGCCGAAGGATTTCCGGTGCGAGGTAACGTTAGCCATAAGATATTAGGAGGTAACAATGGCTTTAACTGATCAATTAGGCAAACCAGCAGAGAACGACATTCAGCAAGGTCGCTATACGCTAACCCGTGCTCATTTGTGCGAGGCGGCGGTGGCCGCTCCGACTATTCCGGTCAATCTTGACGGTGTACAATCTGTAAGTTGGGGGCCTGTTGAATGGGGCGCGACGCGATCCGTGTTTCAGCAAGGCGGCGGCGACGAAGCCCTTGAAACCCGGCGCGACCCGAAGGTTTCCGGGCAGATTACATTCTTAAGGGGCGCGGGCTTTGATGAGCTTGCCGAGCTTCTTGGGATCACCTGGGTAAACTCCGGCGGGTATGCATCTCTTCCGTATTTCAATGAGAGTGATATGCCGGTATGTACTTTTGAGTGTATCGCAAGGGCAGCGGACAATGTAACGCATTTATTCAGCCAGGTTTTCCCGGACGCTATCCTTCTTGGGTATGCATGGGACAACCCGATGGACGATTCTGAATGGGCGCTGCCGTTCTACTCTCGGCGTGAGCCGTTTCCGCTTTGCGGCGGTGCGTATATGGTTTACGACCAGTTCACGGGCGACGGATCGACGACAGACTTTACGCTGTCTCAAACTCCGATTGACCTTGTAGATGCATCGAACCGAAGGTATTGGGATTATGACAATTTCGTTTATATCAAGGAGAAAGCTTCCGGTGATTCGACCGGAACCTTGCAGCGGACGGGATATTCCAACGTCACGACGACCCTGACTGCTGCGACAGCCCCGGCGGCCGGAACGGTTATTCAGGTTCTATACGCTGCGGCGACCGCCTAAAAATGGAGGCAAATATGAAATATGAATATATTACACGAGATTGTCACGAGATGGGAGTTTTCTCCCTTTGTGGTTGTGAGCCTGGCCGGTATCTCGAAATACAGGAGAACGGACGGCGGGTGATCCTCGCCGTATACCCAGAAAAGTCGAGACTTCCGGCCCGGTTTTTTTTAACCTGCGAATTTGAAGACGGCAGTCAGAAAACGTTTGACGTTATCCCGTCGAATCAATCAAAAACTTGTTTTTCGACGGAGTATAAAAAAAAGAAATTCAAAATGCTTGAAATGGCAAAGGAGTAAATAATGGACGGATTTACCTTGCTTAAAAATGCTCACGCGAAAAAGCAACTTAAAGTAACGTTTGAAATCCCTATCGAGGGCCACAAAATTCCGGTTATTTTGACCGTTGGCGACCGGCTTGCTATCGCCGAAACCCAGGACAGGATTTATCAGATTTATTATTCAGAATATCAGGAAAAAGGGCTTGATAAAAAGCCTGTAAACGAAATTGATTTTGAGGCAGAACTTGACAGGTTCAAGGATGACGCGGACACTCTGAAGATTTTAAAAGACCAGAAGCCGAAAAACCTTGCGGATCAGATGGCGAAAAAGTATAGCAGGCTCCGGACGATTCAAGAAGTGATTCCGGGGTTTCTGAAAAACCCTGATGGGACGCCTTTCCTGAAGACCGAAGAACAGAAGCTTGAAATGCAGGAAATTATAAAAGAGGATAACGACCTGTGGATTCTGCTCGCGGGAAAGTATACGGAATTATTTATAAAAGCGAAAGACATTGAAACCGCAGTAAAAAACTAATTGAGGCCGGAGAACTAAACGAATGGATCATAACAGATGCCATCGCTAAAAGATACGGGCTTTTCCCATTTGATCCGGCCTTGAAATCAAGCCTTGAAAATCCGTACAGAAGAGCTTTGATGCTCGCGGCGTTAAGGGAAAAGGGGGAAATGCAGTACTTTATGGAGTGGCTACCGGAACTGTTAAGACCGCTCTTTGAAGCCCCGGCCATAAGAATTATAAACGCTTTATATGGACTTATAAATTTGAAGAAGAGAAAAAACTTTATAAAGCCAATTAAACAAATATTTATAAGAGCAAAAGAAAGGCAAGAAGGAAAAGTAATGGTCATCCCGGACGGCAAGGGCGGAACAAAAACCATTAGGGTGATGAACTGATGTTAGGATTGACGGGCGGCGGCGGACGCGACATTCTGGTTCATATCGGACTTGAAGGCGATGCGGCTTTTATGCGAAAGCTTCAAGGCGTAGACGCACAGGTACAAAAAACGGCAGCCCTACAAAGCGCAGCGTTAAACGCGGCGGTTCTTGCAGGCGCGGCGGCGTTTACTGGTGCGGTTATCGCGGCTACCAAGTTTGAATCAAAAATGGCGGACGTTCACACGCTTCTTGGAAAAGAATCAAAAGAATTTGATTCCCTGAACGCGTCTATTCTTGAACTTTCTACAAGAATGCCGAAATCTGCCGATGAACTCGCTGGTGCTTTATATCAGGTTGTTTCCGCAACCGTTCCGGCAAGCGAAGCAATGAACGTTCTTGAGGTTTCTACAAAAGCTGCGGTCGGGGGCGTTGCAGATGTGTCGAGCACCTTTACTTTGTTTAGTTCCATTATCAAGGGTTACGGTTATGAGTGGAGTGAGATAGACAAGATTTCGGATATTGTTTTTCAAACTATTAAACTTGGCCAAACAACGATGGCCGAACTTGCAGCTACGATGGGCGGCGCTGTTCCAATTGCGTCAACTCTTGGAATTAGCCTTGAGGAGCTTGCAGGCGCAGCCGCAACGTTAGCCGGGCCTACTGGAAACACTGCCGAAGCGATGACCCAGCTTGAAGGTATTATGGTAATGCTTGCAAAGGAACCCACTGCAAACCTCGCAACAGCCTTTGAAGCCCTGGGTGTATCAAGCGGTCGTGAGCTAGTTGAAAAATTTAGGTCGCTTTCGGGTGCGATGAACGCACTAAAAAATTATACCGAAGATTATGGGCTTGAAATTGGATCGCTTCTTGGTCGTAAGGAGGCAATGGTTGGCTTTCTTGCATTGACCGGCGCGCAGGCCGAAGACTTCGCAAGCAAGACGATGGCGATGTATAACGCTACCGGCCTTGCAAATGAGGCGTTTGAGATTCAGCAAGCTACGATGAAGGCGCAAGTCGAGTTAATGAAAAACCAACTGAATGTTGCCTTTATCGAACTGGGCAGTAAAATCCTTCCGACTTTGACCGACGCGTTGACGTGGATTAATACCCATCCTGAAACATTTATGGCGATTACAAAATCTGTTACAACTTTAATAATGGCGGTTGGTGGATTAGCCGGAGCATATAAAGCCATAATTGCAATGAAAGCTTTATGGGCGGCGAGCTTTGGGCCGGTCGGCATTGCAATCACGGCGATTGTTGTCGCGCTGGGGGCGCTTAATGCCGCAGCGGAAGCCCATACACAAGAACAACTAAAAAGAATCAGAAATACAAACGAGGAATCTCTGGAGCTTTTGAAATTAAAGGATAGATATGGAGAGCTTGCAGGAAAAACAACCCTAACGACAAAGGAACAAGAAGAATTTGACAAAATAACAAAAATAATCACGGGTAAGTTAAAAGAACAAGGTATTGAAGTTATTAACCTAAAAGATAATTATGAGGATTACATAACAACTTCAATCCGGTTGCGTCAAATAGGATTAAGAGAAGAACTTGAAAGAGTAAATGAAAAGATTGTAGGGCTTGCAAGCGGCACGAATATTTTGGGATTTGTTTTACAGGGTCTTTCATTCCAGCTTAACAGTATGGGTGATGCGGCGCAAACTGTTAGAGATAATGCACTTACAGCACTACTTGAAAAACAAAAAGCACTTACCGAGGAAATTGAAGAATCGACAAAAGTGTTTGGGAAAAATACTATTGCGGCAATGACAAATTCTGGGGAACTTAACGAAGCCGAAAAAGCAGCCCTAAAGGCTGAGGCCGCTGTAAGAAAACTAAAAGAAGAACAAGAACGCCTTGCGGAAATACATCAAACTCTTGCAGATGCGGGCGTCCAGACAAACCGATCTATCCAGGAACAAATTGATAAATTCGAGGGGTTATATAGGGTTGCAAAATCCATAAACGAAGATCGGGCGATTGCACAAATTATGGATGAGTTGAATAGGCTTTACTTGCAGATAGGTACGGATACTTCCTTGCAAAAATACATTGAAAACATGGGCGGTGCAAAAGATGTAACAACAGAGATGCGGGTAAGCACATTTGACTTTTTAGGGACGCTCATTGAGACAGTTCCGGAAGTTGAAAAATACGTAATGGAAAACGCGCATCTTATCGAATCGCAAAAAGAAAGCACAACATTTACGAAAGAAAATGCCATAGCAATGGCCCAGCTTGCCGATCAGGTTTTGGGCGCTGAGGGCGCACTTGGTAAAATGGTCAGTGTTCTATTTACCTTTGTTGCTAATCCCGTTTTAGGTGCTGTTCAATTTCTAACGTTTGCACTTGGTGATATGTTCGGGACGACGGACAAGGGCATAAAAACGGTTGACGATTTCATTGATTCTCTCGGAGAAACCGGAGCGGCGATTCGTGCGGTTGATCTTGAAATTAAAAACCTGGAAGGTGGGATAAAGACGCTTTCCGAGGTACTGCAAGACAACAGGGATATATGGGTTGATCTGGGGTTTCAGGTTGAGACAAGCGGGGTTTTTAGGTACGGCGCTGAAATGGCTGCGAACTTGCTTGCACAGTCAGAGGGATTTACCAGTCTTTCTGATGCTATTGAAATAACCCAAGAAAAGCTTGACGCGTTCGTGGCTTCAATCGGGTTTGATACCCTATTTAAGGACGCGGCGAAATTCACGGAAACCTTGATTGACGAAACCGTAAGGCTTTTGGATTATTATGGTTCGACAGAATGGGACAAGTCTCCATTTCTTCAAATGCTTCATGAACAGTATTTAGTAAACAAAGATATTCTTTCCGGCCTTGATCCGATGAGTCAGGCGTATGCAGACCTGAACGCGCAACAGGTCATTTTGGGTTACACAATGGCCGGGCTGGTTGGAGCGCAGGAACAATATATTGCTGGGCTTGATGAAACTGCAAGACAGATACTTATTAATGCGGGATTGCTTATTGATTATGCCGCCATACAAGAAGAGCAGAGACGCATACAACAGGAAGTCTATGAAACGGCAAGAGACGCGCAAGAGCAGTGGTATAAAAACAGGGAAGAGTTAAAAGCGTTTGCAGAAGCGGAAGCGCTAGCGGCGAGAGAGGCCGAAATACTTGCCGGGGCACAGGCTGAGGCAGCGGCGGAAGCCGAAGTACTTGCAAGGGCACAGTCCGAGGCGGAAGAACAGGCAAGGGCATTTACGGAAGCACAGGCAGAAGCGGAGCGCGTCGCAAGGCTGGCCGCCGAACAGTTCCGGAGAAATGCTGATGCGGTTGCAATGTATGATCATGCGTTACTTGCGCTTGATTGGGATTCTCAGGTTGATGTTGCAAACCAATTAATTGATTTGGGTATAAAATCTGAATCTTCTATACGTGCACAAATCATGTCGCTTGAAGCCCTGATGGGTGCGCTTGATCCGCTCTCTTATGAATATGAACAGGTGCGCGATAAGGTTGACAAGCTATATGGTGAATTGGGTGAGACATCACCATATCAAACACAGATTGCAGTACAGAGAGAGGCCGAGCAAGCGGCAAAAGAATATGAAGAACGGATTAAGTCTTTGACCGATGAAGCGTTTTTGTTAAATGGTGTAATCGGAGAACTGCAAGACCAGAAAATAAATATAGATACAGAGGCAATGACGCGGGCGGTTGAACTTATGGGGCAAATGGATCAGCTCCGCGACTTACAGGCGTATTTATCGCAAACGGAATTTCAAGTCGATTTCAATTATGTCGCAAACGCACTTTCGGAAATAACAGGAAAGGCTAAAGAGTTGACCATTGAATGGGGTGAAATGCTGAAAGCCATTTTCCAGGATTACACCCAATTTGAACAGGATATGAAAACCGCACAGGCGGCCATTGAACAGTTGTTGTATTTTAAAATTGACTTGGACGTAACGGACGCAGATGAACAAATAAATGCAGCTATTGTCAGGATGCAGGATTATTTAAAGGAACTTAATCCCGAATCTCAGGCTTATAAAGATGCCAAAAAATCTCTTGACGATTTGATTACACTATACGGAGAACTTGGCCTTGAGGTTGACCGAGAAAAGGCCATTGAATTTGAAACGCAAAACGCACAAAATCAAATAAACGCACTGGGCGTTCAGGTTGAAGGATTGTTTCAAACTGCATCTGAGGATAAAATTGCAATAGATGCGGACATTGCGGCAGCACAAGCAAGGGTTATGCAAATAGAAAACGAAATCGAACAAATAAGCCCAAACGTTACTGTGAAGGCTAATGCATCAAGCTTGATTGCCGCAAAAACATCCGCTGAAAATCTGGAACTTGCCATTAATGACGTACCTGACAATAAGCTTATTAATTTAGATTATAATGCATTCGAGAAAGCTTATGAAGCAATGCAAAACATGAAGACAATCTTAAATGATATAGCCAAAACAAGGAATATTTCGATCGGTCTTACATCTGTTGATACAGCCATGTCACGGGTGGGCAGTCTTTCGGGACAGCTGAGTGCGATACCGATAAAGAATCTATCAATTAATATTGACAGTGTATTTACGGCACTTGACTATGTGGCGATACTTGCAAATAACATTAAGAACCTACCAAACAAAACAGTGACCGTTACCGTGAATTACGTACAAAGCGGATCGTATCATGAAGGCGGAATAGTTCAGGCTTTCCACGAAGGCGGAGCGGTGTTGGATTCGGCGAACATGATTGTCGCTCATGAAGGTTTAGGATATTACAAGGGCCGGAAAGAAGTACCCGCAAAACTGCTTGAAGGTGAACAGGTGATTCAGCCGGATGTGGCCGGAATGTTCTCCCCGGCTCAATGGGATTCGTTCAGGGAAACTGGCGATCCGGGAGCGTTGGGCGGGGATCAAGGAAATACTCCTGCTATTATTATAAACGAGCCGGGGCCGTTAACGTCGGTATCTTTTACCGATAATCATGTAACGCCACGCCAAAAAGAACAAAAGGCCTATTCAGTGAAAACATTGGATCAATTTAGACGGTTTAGATAATGGATGTTTTGAGAATACAAATTGCGTCAATGGGGGTTACGTGGACAACGAATTATGATTTCGATGACAACGAAATTCAATCAGTTGAAATGCGACCGGCTGTAAGTTCTGAGGTTTTTGTTTCAGATGTTCAGGCTCCATCGGTGCAAGACAAGATTAAGGTGAACGTTTCAAGCAATCACGATATAACCCCCAAAATAATATCAGTGCAAATAAAACATCATTATTCAACAACAGAAGCAAAAGTTCATGCGATATATCAAAGCGAAGGGATGTGCCGGGTTTATTATAAATACTATATTGATCCAACGGCATATTATCAATGCTTATTACTTCCCGGATTTATCGAAGACTATTACATGGGCGACAAAGAGACGATTATTAGTGAACTAAAATTTTATCAGAATTCGAGCCAAGCATGAGCATTCCTGCAAGCTGGACAACGCCGCTTCAAAGGCGTTATCCAGTACAAGTTGTTTGCGAAATCATAATTGATCCAGACGGAGAGAATATAAAGCTGGACGGATTCCATAACTTGAGACAAGCATTAAATATCCCCGTATATTCCTGGGAGCTTGATCCGGCATATCAGTCAGAAATGATATTCGATGATATGTATTTAGATTTTTATGATCTGGATGAATTCTTTCATCCGCTGACAAGTCGAGACGGTTACAAACCATTTAAACAATATACGACTGGGCTTTATACGACTCCTACGGCTACATCTGCGATATTACTTGGGCATTCCGGGGTGGCTGGTTTTGATGTTTTTCGTGCCGGGGATATGGTTAAATTTGTCAGTAAATCAAATCCGACTGTAAACGATACCGTGAAAATAACTTCCGTTGACTTTTATGAGGTTGTTGTCTTGGGTGGTGGTAATTATTTTTTACAACGAATATACTTTGAGGCGGGATCGTTATCTGGTAGTTATGTTGCCGGAGACATAGTGACAAGTCAACCGTTATTGGGTAAAATAGCAGAAATAAGAATTAGACTTATAGGGCAGGGAACTTCTGGCGAATATACGGTTTTTCGCGGAATCATTGGGGATGGATTTGAATGGCGGAGCGGTTCTGCGCTTTTAAAGTTAATCAATATTTATGGATTGTTCATGCAAAATATTTTAAAAATACACTCTACAAGCCACACTCCTATACAAAGGGTAAACGCAAGTGGAAAATTGGTTGCATCGTTTAGCTGGCCGGTAAAAACCGGTACAGGGTCACAGGGTGGACAATTATCATATATAGATTCGGACAATGCGGGGGGGTATGCTTATGATGTATTTGGGGATGGTTCTTTCGTTTTTGGCGCACACGGAGGCAACGGGCTACACACATATTCAATAGACGGAAGTGGAAATTTGACACACATAGATTCAGACGATCAGGGCGACAGTGCTCGCGGGGTTTGGTCAGATGGAACGTTTGTTTATCTTGCAAACGGAACTGGTGGACTACACACATATTCAATAGACGGAAGTGGAAATTTGACACACATAGATTCAGACGATCAGGGCGATACATATACAAGCGTTTGGGGAGACGGAACATTTATTTATACAACAAGAAGTGGAAGCGGATTAAGTTCGTATACCGTCGATGGAAGTGGAAACCTGACCTGGAAAAACACAATAGACCAGGGATATAATTATAACCATGTTTGGGGAGACGGAACATTTATTTATGCTTGTGCTGGCCCAAATATATATAGTTATACGATAGACGGAAGCGGTGTATTGACACACAAAAGTACGTACACATGTTCCCCCACGTTGGGGTGGATTAACAGATTATGGAGTGACGGGACATATTTGTATGCAGTGAACACAAAAGACGGAATATTCGTTTTGTCGGTTAGTGCGACAGGCACGTTTACGCTATTGAGTAGAACCTTTATTTCTGGTACATATTGGGGAATACACGGAGGCGGGAATTTATTGTTTGTGCGAAACCTTAGCACCGGGTTGCATTCATATAGTTTAGATTCAAATTATAATTTAATGGAATTGGATAATTTGTCTCTCTATTCCGGGGAAACCGTTTTTTTTGACGGAACGTTTATAATGGGCAACGACGCATCCTCATCGATACAAACATTCGGGCTTGATTATGCCTATAACGATATGACTATTTATAGCGGCGCAAATTTAGGACAATGGACGTTTACGTTTTCAAGTGATAGAAATTTTACGGCGGTCGGGCCGAATACAAACAAGGCTGGATCAACGCTTTCTGATTTTTACGACCAAACAGGTGCGACTGATTCACAGATAAAAATACCGTCTTCTTTCTGGCATGGTACGCCTGCCGCCGGAGACATTTTCCAATTTTATGTTTCTGCGAATTTTAGTAACGCATCGGTTGGTGAAATAATACAAGAATTGATTTCAGATTATGGCGGATTGCCAGCAGCTTATCATAATATTGACACGGCGGCCCTTAGTGATGATTCAGATAAAATAACATGGTCTTTTGATTCTTCACTGACTGTTGGTGAGGCAATAACCCTCATGCTTCCACACGCTATGGGAAATTTATATTTAGATGAATGCATTTTAAAGTTCGAAAGGAAAGAGCCAAGTGCCTAATTTTACTTCCATAAATAACGGATCAAGCATAAAGACCTGTCTCTTATA
>OMKS01000996.1_pt1 | contig 26056 bp, 26 predicted proteins | sample 1674721 | NCBI WGS metagenome assembly OMKS01 (sample SAMN06264996, study PRJEB25208) | sediment metagenome | isolation source: hot spring sediment | place: USA: California | collected 2014-09-02 | reverse complement strand
CGAAAGGGGGCAGAAACAGTCAGCGAAGGCCTAAACTGGTGTGATATGCTCTCTACCCGATCAATTTGACAATTTGCTTCTTCCGCAACGACTGCCGGGGGTATACAGCGCCGTTGCGCAGCTAAATGTCTTTTTTTAAAGCGCGCTGGTTGGTGAGTTGAAATTGTCAAATTGTCAAGAACCGTCCCCAGTTTGTGCCCAGTTTGTGCATTTTCCAGGCGGTCCTTCAAGCGTTGCGCCGAAGGGGTCACGGCCAGGCCACCCTTGCCGCTGCATTTTACACAGCCGGGCATCTGCTTGCCGACAGTCGCAACCGTCTGAATCACTTCATCCAGGGGGATGACGGCATTGAATCCCGAACGGGCCATGACGGCGGAGGAGAAGGCATTCACGGCGGCGCTGATGTTCTTGCCCAGGCAGGGCACCTCCACCCGGTCGGCCACGGGGTCACAGATCAGGCCGATCATGTTCTGGATGGCCATGGAAGCGGCGGCGACCGCCTGCCCGGCCGTTCCCCCCATGAGCTGGACGATCCCGGCCGCGGCCATGCCCGAAGCCGCGCCGCACTCCACCTGGCAGCCATGCTCCTCGGCGGAGAAACCCGGCCCCATGGCAAACCAGGCGCCGATGATTCCCGCGGCGAAATAGGCATGGATCAACTGATCCGGGGTGGATCCCAATACAGCGGACACGGCTTTCAGCACACCGCCCACGGTTCCGCAGGATCCCGCCGTGGGGTTGGCCACGATCACCTCCAAAGCGCTTTTCGCCTCCATAATTGCGGACACATTGGCGATTATGGGGTTGACAATAGTGGCGGGTATCACTCCAGCCTGTTCCGCCTCATCCACCCGGTGGGATTGCCGGTGCAGAATACGGTCTTTGTATTCGGTGCCATCCAGGCCCTTGCAAATACTCTGGTCTACGATTGCGATGATCTGTTCCATGCTTTGTTTCAACGCTTCCCTGGAAAGACCACTGCGGCATTCCTCATAGACCAGGCCCACCGATCCAAGGTCAAGCCCCCTGCGTTCCGCGTATTGAAGCATTGCGTGGATGGAATCAAAGGGAAGTGTTTTCTCGTTGCCCGATACGATGGGAAGAACCGGGTCGATCCGCATCCAGCCCGGAGGCACCTTGGGGAAGGGTTCGGGTGACTTCAGGTTCAGCAAGGTTCCGGCCGGCCCTCGACATTCCATTCGCCGGACTGTCGCCTGCAATGGCGGTTTCAACGCCCCTATGATCGACCCCGCCGCTTCGTCGGCCTTTGCCTGCTTTCCTTTGCCGTAAAATGCCAGGAGTTCATGATAATCCCCCCGGATTTGTGCGCGAAAGTCATCTATCCGCTGAATCTCAAAGGCGCCACCACCGGTGGAAATCGCCTGCACCCTCACCTGCTTACCGGTTTTTCCCTCCAGGGTCAACCGCACCGTATTGGCATGGGTGGTGGGGAAACGGCTGATGCCGTATTTGATCTCCACCCCGCCTTCCCTGGCCGGCAACCCGGTCTCTTTCATGCGGTCGTCACGGATATCGAGGCCCAGCAAGCCGCCGTCGATACCCATGGCGGTGCCCTGTTCGCGGTAGTTGGCACACCAGGCCCCATCTTTGTCAAACTCCACCAGCGCAGCGCGCAGCGGCTCGTTCAGGACCTGCAGGCATATCCGTGCGATCCGCCAGGAAGCCGCGGTGTGGGAGCTGGAGGGTCCGCGCATGACCGGACCAATTACTTCGTTAAAAATGCTGGGAAAGCTATTCATAAAACCGGACTTCCTCTCCGAATCCCAGTTTGCGGGATTTCTGATAGATCCTGTCGGCCACGGCCAGGTCCTGGATGGCGGTACCCACACTCTTGAACAGGGTGATTTCCCCGGGCGAAGTCCTGCCTGTGATCTTACCCAATACCAGATCACCGATCCCGCCGATGATCTGATCGTCCAGGTTGCCGAATCGTAGCACGGCCTTGACGAGGTCACCACTTTCTCTAATACAGGCGCTTTGGTCATCCAGGAAGATTCGCGACAACCGGATCAGTTCCGGGTCCAACTCCTGCATGTGGGGCTTGAATGAACCGACGGCGTTGATGTGCGTCCCCGGCCGGATATGTTCCCGGCCGAACAGGGGCCGGGTGGCGTTGGTGGCGGTGCAGACAATATCCGCCTCCTCCAGTACCGAGAGGTCATGGGCGATCACGATTTCCGCCGGGATCCTCTGTCCCATCTCTTCCAGAAAAAACTCCGCCCGCTCCCTGGAGGTGTCGAATATCCAGATCCTTTCAATTGGCCGGACGGTGCAGACCGCCTCCAATTGGGTGCGCCCCTGGGCGCCGCAACCGAAAAGCGCCAGGTTCCGGGATTCCTCTGGGGCAAGCAGGTCCGTGGCCAGTCCACCGGCGGCACCGGTACGGATGGCGGTGATAAACTCACCATCCAGCATGGCCAGCAGTTCACCAGTCCGGCTATCGAAAAGCAGGACGATCCCGGTAATGGTGGGAACACCTCGAACCGGCCCCGTATTCCGCTGAGAGAGGACTTTCACTCCAGATGCGCGTTGATCACCGGAAAAAGCCGGCTTCATCAGCAAAGTCAGTCCACCGTCGGGCGAATCCACCACGTACCGCCCGGGTACCACGCTGGTACCTGCAGAAAGCCCGGCAAAGGCGCAAGACATGCATTCGATGGCCTCGCCCATGGTGAAGTGAGCCGCCATCTCCCCCCTCCGGATCAGGATGGCAGCGGATCTTCGGGGAGTTTTTCCGACTTGGACCATGTTCGAATTGTAGGGTTGAGTGGTCGCAAAGTCAAAGCTTCACAACAATCCTTTCCGGGATGAGGAATAATGGCATGAGAGCAAAGAATCAACGGGGGTTGTCGGAATCCGTGCTTTCTTCGCCGTTGTCCACATCAACGGCCATGAGTTCCCGCGCCTCTTCCAGGCGATCCGGGGGCACCATGATCCTCACCTTGCCCAGACCGTTCATGGAGATGGCCAGCAAGCGGCCGACCGATTCGAACTTCAGCATGCAGGGAATGCCGAAACTATCCAGCTTGGCGCGGATGATCTCGGCCTCCATAAGGCCATCAGTCACCAGCAATTCAGCCAGGTTTTCCGGCATGAAAGCCTACATGCGCACGGCGACGCCGGCCCAGGTAAGGCCCGCTCCGAAAGCGGTCATGAGCAGGTTGTCGCCTTCTTTCAGGCGTCCTTCTTTCCAGGCTTCATCCATGGCGATGGGAATGGTTGCGGCGGAGATATTGGCGATGCGATCGATATTGATATATGTTTTTTCGCGGGGGATACCGGCGCGCTTGATGGTGGCGTCGATAATGCGCGTGTTGGCCTGGTGGGGGATATAGAGGTCGACGTCCGCCGCGGTCAGGCCGGCAAGCTTCAGGGCCTCTTCGGCGGATTCCTGCATGCGCAGCACGGCATGCTTAAAGATCTCGTTTCCCGCCATGTGCACGGTGTGTTTTTTCAGGCGTACCGTTTCTTCACTGGCGGGCATGGCGCTGCCGCCGGCGGGCTGCAAAAGCAGGTCGCCCAGGTTGCCGTCGGCGCCCCAGAAAGTCGAGAGGATTCCGCGCTCTCCCTCTTCCAGCGCCAGAACTGCGGCCCCGGCCCCGTCTCCAAACAACACGCATGTGTTGCGGTCTTCCCAGTTCATCATGCGCGAAAGCACCTCAGCGCCGGACACCAGGATGCGCCTGGAGGCTCCGGTCAGCAACAGGCTCTGGGCCACGATCAGGCCGTACAGGAACCCGGAGCAGGCGGCGCCGATATCAAAGGAGGGGATGGGCGGAATGCCCATCTTTTTCTGAGCCCAATTGGCCGTGGAGGGAAACGCCGTGTCCGGGGTCACGGTGGCCACAATCAAGGTGTCGATATCCGTCAGTTCCAACCCGGCATCCGCAACCGCCTTCTGGCACGCTTTGGCGACCAGGTCCGAAGTGGCCTCGTTGTCCGCGGCAAAATGACGTTCTTTGATTCCCGTGCGGCTGGTGATCCACTCGTCACTGGTATCCACCAGGCGGGACCAGTCTTCATTGGTCATCACCCGCTCAGGCAGGTATGACCCGGTCCCGATGATTCGAACCCGTTTCACTTCAAAGCCTCGCGAAAGTAGAGAAAATAGATCTGGATTCCCAGTTCCCGTTTGTCGGAGCTCTGCGGATCCAGCATGGCCGGTACAAACGCCTTGTCCGTCTCAATGGTAAAACGAAACTCGTAGTCGTCGCCCATCTGCGCCGGGGCCAATGTGTAGCGCTTCTCGAACTTGGCGGTCTCGGGGATAAATTCCCCGAGCAATTGATCGTTGATACGGAAAATCACTTTCTGATCTTCTATCTTGGCCTTGTCCACGCCTCCCTGGATAATCAGGGTGGACTCCTTTTTGGGATTCTCAATCACGCAAACAGCTTTCTTGGTGGTCCACTGCCAGCGGCGCTCCCGTGGGTTGTCGAGTTCCGGATCGGTCTCCACATTGTTCCAACCTTCGGCGTACACGATCTCCGGAGCCACTACGGACGCAGGATGAACCTTCACATTCTTGCGAAACAGCATGATTTTTTCATCTTCAGATGAATCCGGGTCCCACAGACCCACGGTAATGCGGATCTCTTCGTAACCTTCAAAATCGATGTCGATCTCGTCCAGGAACTTGGGAATAAACAGTGTCCGGGAATACTCCACTTTCTGCCCGGGCCGCCATTGAGTGGTCAGGATTTCGGGCATATGATCATCCTGGACCAGCATTTCCTTGCTGCGTGTGCGCCAGAAATGCACAAACACGGCGTAATCTTTGGAGAAGCCCTCGAAATCCTCGGAAAGACGGTAAGTGTAGTCCATCTTTGCGAACAGGAAATCGGTCAACATATCAGGTTGAATGGCCAAGTTCAAGTCCAGACCACGTGGCTCGGACCCTTTGCCGCAGGAAAGAAACACCAGGGCAGCCAGCGCCGGCAGGCAAAAAGTCTTTATCCGCATACTACCTCCCTTTGTCTCGTCAACAAGACAGGAAACAGAATAAGCGATAACTTACCACATTCAATGGGTTAAATCAACTAGACAAAAACGGGCGGCCCCCTGGGGAGGGGCCGCCCGCACGGATGGGAACAGCCGAAATTTCAGCTGATTATTTCTTGTCCATATCTTCGTATTCGGCGTCAATGACTTCACCGTCATCTTTGCCGCCATCGGATGCCTGGCCGGACTCCGAACCACCCTCGGCATCACCTGCTTCCTGTTGCGCACCGCCTCCGGAACTCTGGTACATCTGGGTGGATACTTTCGAAGTGAGTTGGTTGATGTTCTCAATTTCTTTGGTAATGCGCTCGTCATCTCCGCTCTGCACCGCTTCCTTGGCCTGCTTGACCGCGGCTTCCACTTCACTGACCTGGTCCGCGGGGATCTTGTCTTTATTTTCCGTCACCAGTTTGTCCAGGGCGTAAGCCAATTGATCCAACTGGTTGCGCCGTTCAATGGCTTCCTTGCGCTTGATGTCTTCATCACGATGACTATCCGCTTCCTTGACCATCTTCTCGATCTCTTCTTCAGAAAGTCCACTGGAAGAAGTGATGGTAATGGCCTGCTGCTTACTGGTAGCCTTGTCTTTTGCGGACACGTTCAGGATGCCGTTGGCATCGATATCAAACGTCACCTCAACCTGGGGAACGCCCCGGGGCGCCGGGGGAATCCCGGTCAGGTGAAACTTCCCCAGGGTACGGTTATCACGAGCCATTTCCCGTTCTCCCTGTACCACGTGAATTTCCACAGTACCCTGATTGTCCTCCGCAGTGGTGAACACATCGGTTTTCTTGGTGGGAATAGTGGTGTTTTTCTCAATCAGCTTGTGTGCAATACCGCCCAGGGTCTCAATTCCCAGGGAGAGGGGTGTGACGTCAAGCAACAAAATATCCTTGGCTTCACCGCCCAGTACACCGCCCTGAACCGCGGCTCCCGCGGCCACAACCTCATCCGGATTAACCGTTTTGTTGGGTTCCTTGCCAAAGAAATCGGTAACCAGTTTCTGCACCATGGGAATGCGGGTCGAGCCGCCCACCAGGATGACTTCGTTGATGTCGGAAACGTTGATCCCCGCATCCTTGACCGCCATCTTGCAGGGTTCCAGGGACCGCTTTAACAGGTCGCCCACCAGTTGCTCGAAACGCGACCGGGTCATTTTCATGACCAGGTGTTTGGGGCCTGAGGAGTCGGCGCTGATAAAAGGCAGGTTGATTTCCGTCTCCATGGCGGTTGACAACTCGATTTTGGCCTTTTCCGCGGCCTCTTTCAGGCGTTGAAGGGCCATTTTATCTGCGACCAGGTCAATGCCCTGGTCCTTTTTGAACTCGCTGATGATCCAGTCGATCAAGCTTTGATCGATGTTGTCGCCTCCAAGGTGGGTATCGCCGTTGGTGGATTTGACCTCAACGATGTTCTCGCCGATCTCCAGGATCGAGATATCGAAAGTACCGCCTCCAAAGTCATAGACGGCGATCAACTGGTCTTTCTTTTTATCCAGGCCGTAGGCCAGGGCGGCGGCGGTGGGTTCGTTAATGATGCGTTTTACTTCGAGCCCGGCAATGCGCCCGGCGTCCTTGGTCGCCTGCCTCTGGGAATCGTTAAAATACGCCGGGACGGTAATCACCGCTTCCGTTACTTTCTCGCCCAGGTAGTCTTCAGCGGATTGTTTCAGCTTTTGCAGGATCAACGCGGATATCTCAGGCGGGGAATACTGCTTGCCGCCGATCTCGATGCGGGCATCATCCTTGGGACCCTTGACCACTTTGTAAGGAACCATCTTGATCTCTTCGGTCACTTCAGAATAACGCCGCCCCATAAAACGCTTGATGGAGTAGACGGTATTCTCCGGATTGGTAATGGACTGCCGCTTGGCGACCTGTCCCACCAGCTTTTCACCATCCTTGGTAAAACCCACCACCGAAGGCGTGGTGCGCCCGCCTTCCGCGTTCTGTATGGTCTTTGATTCTCCCTTTTCCATCACGGAGACCGCGGAGTTAGTGGTCCCCAAGTCAATTCCAATAATTTTTCCCATTTAACTTCTCCTTTTGAAACGTAATTCCATTAAGAGTATAACCCTGATCCGTGCCGGTGTCAACAGTTTCATGAGATATTTATCAATAAATCCTTAGTGTGCTGTTGTCATATATCTAGCCGCCGGCGGTTACAATCCCTTGACAAGTCAACCGATTCGGGCTTTTTTTCCACCCTGAAAACAGTCGCTCTATTTACACCTGAGAGAAAAAGTGATATAAGAGTTCGATTATTCTTATGGAAGGAGGTTGAACATACCCAAAAAATGGTTCAGAATCTGGGAAACCACTTGATTGTCGAGATGTACGACTGCTGCCCGGTCATTATCAATGACACCAAACGGGTGGAATCGTGCTTGAAACACGCGGTAGACCTCTCCGGCGCGCACATGGTGCAGTCGGTGATCCACCACTTCAACCCCCACGGTGTCAGTGGGGTTATCGTGATTGAGGAGTCACACTTTTCAGTGCATACGTGGCCGGAGTACGGCTATTGTGCCCTGGACATCTTCACGTGCGGGACGGAAGTGGATTACTATACCGCGCTTGAATACCTCAAGGGCGCCTTCAAATCAAAACACATCTCGGTCAGTGAAGTGAAACGTGGAATACTGGACCTGCCGGTCAAACTCCTGCACAAACCCGAGACAGTAAGGGAGCAACATGAAACAGTCAACGCTTGACATAAAACAGGAATTTGAGCGGTGCAACGCCTGGGGATTGCTCACCAGCCTCGACATCCATGACTGCAACGGAGAAACCATCCGCGACCCCGAAGCCATCCGCCGGTTCGTCATTGAATTGTGCGAACTGATTGAAATGAAGCGCTTTGGTGAACCCCTGATCGTCGATTTTGGCGAAGATCCGCGGGTAAGTGGATATTCTTTAACCCAGTTGATCGAAACATCCCTCATCTCGGCTCATTTCGCAAACGCCGGCAATGCGGTTTACCTGGACATCTTCAGCTGCAAGTACTACGATCCGGAAACAGCGGCCCGCTTCAGCGCCGATTTCTTTGGCGGCCGCATTGCCAACCAGAACGTGGTCATCAGAAAATAACTTCCCGGGCGCCCCGCGGTTGCGGGGCGCCCGGTTTCATTTACCACGGGAGGCCGGCCATGACCAACTGGTTTGAAGAGCAACTGGACATCGATAAGGGGCGCGCTTTGCGCATCCGCACCCGCAAGCTGCTCGAAAAAGTACGCTCGGATTTCCAGGAAATCAGGGTATACGAAACGGATGCGTTCGGGCGCATGTTGGTCCACGACGGCGTCATCATGCTGACGGAATTCGACGAAGCCCATTACCATGAAATGATCGCCCACGTGGCCCTTGTTACCCACCCATCCCCCAGGGATATACTGGTGGTCGGTGGCGGCGACGGCGGGACCTTGCGGGAGGTACTGCGCCATCCCCTGGTTCAGAGCGCCCATCTCTGTGAAATCGACCCAATGGTGGTTGAAGTCTGCCGCAAACACTTTCCCGGACTGGCCTTTAGTTTCAACGATCCCCGGGTTTCTCTCCACTTTGACGATGGAGCTGAATTCGTCAAACGCCATTCGGCGGCTTTTGACGTGATTTTCGTGGATTCCTCCGACCCCATCGGCCCGGCCGAGGTGTTGTTTGAAAAAGAGTTTTATCACTCCATGAGGAGCGCCCTGAAGCCGGGGGGCATCGTCATTACGCAGTCGGAATCTTTCATGTACCACGCCGAATTAATCGAGAAAATCGCCGCCTTCTGCCGCACCATTTTTCCGCTTTACCGTTACTATTACGCCCTGGTTCCCACATACCCCAGCGGATTGATCGGATTCAGCTTCTGTTCCCTGGGACCGGATCCCCTGAACGACATCAACCCCGAACGCATTGCCGCCCTTGGCCGTATGCGTTACTATTCCGCCGAAATCCACCGCTCCGCGTTCACCCTTCCGGCAAGAGCTGAGGAAATCTTTAAAGATTAGGGCATCACAACGATCAATCCAGGATTATCATACCGTCACGGGAATGACTGTAATCGAAAAAACCACTCGCCCCTGGCCACTCGCCAATAGGGGCAATTCACGAATTGCCCCTACCCCTTCATTCCCGATTCAATATCCGCCACGGTCTTGGGAATTTTCGGGCCAAGTACGCGGTGTCCTTCCGCGGTCACCAGCACATCGTCTTCTATGCGGATTCCCCCGAAATCCCGGAACGTTTCAAGCGCATCGTAATCAATGAAATCACTGTGCGCTCCTTCCCGGCGCCACTGGTCAATCAAAGCGGGAATAAAGTAGATTCCGGGCTCAACCGTTACCACAAACCCCGGGAACAGCTCCCTGGCCATGCGCAGGGCGGATAATCCAAACTGCCGGCTGCGGCTGATGGTTTCATCGTACCCCACCAGGTTTTCTCCCAGATTCTCCATGTCATGGACATCCAGGCCCATCATATGCCCCAGGCCGTGAGGAAAGAAGAGGGCATGGGCACCCGCCTGTACGGCCTCATCCACGTCTCCCTTCATCAGGCCGATCTCTTTGAGTCCGGTGGCGATCTCACGCGCAGCCATCATGTGGCAGTCCAGAAAACGCGTACCGGGGCGCATGGCCTGAATGGCGGCTTCCTGTGCCCGGAGTACGATCTCGTAAACCTGGCGCTGAACGGGAGTGAAACGCCCCCCCACCGGGAAGGTGCGCGTGATATCTGAAGCATAGTGTTCCGGTGATTCAGCCCCGGAATCCACGACCAGCAGATCATCTTCCCGCATTTCGTTGCCGTGGAAGTGATTGTGCAAGGTCTCCCCGTGCACGGATAGTATGGTGGGAAAAGAAATATGGCTGTTCGCTCGGCCCACCACTCCCAGAAGGGCCCCGGCCACTTCGCCTTCGTTGACTCCCGGCCGGGCCAGATCCATTACGGTTTCGTATATGCGCGAAGAGATCTCCAGTGCTTTTTCGATCTCCCGGATCTCGGCCTCGCTTTTTGTTGACCGCTGGGTTACTACAGCCCGGATCATTGCTCTGGAAGCATGGCGATTGACGGCCGCGACGTCTAATCCCAGCCATTCCGCGATCCGCACCTGTTCTTCCATGCGATAAGGCGACAGGAAGTGAATGCGTCGCCCCGCGTTCACCGCCGCGGCGAGACGCTCGGCCAACTGGCTGTTGTCACCAGTGGAGTTGATCCCCACCACGTCGGCCAACTCGCGTACCGATGGCTGGGGGCCCATCCAGATGATGTCGTCAATGTCGAAATCGTTTCCGTACAGGTAGTCGCAATCTTCATCCACATCGATCAATCCGACAAACCCCGGCTTGTCCACACCGAAGTAATAGAGGAAACTGCTGTCCTGACGGAATGGATACGTATTGGCCGGGTAATTCATGGGGCTTTCGCCGTTCCCTGGAAACAGCAGCAAGCCGGAACCCATCTGGCGGCGCAGGACCTGCCGTCGCTCTCTGTATACGGATGCGTTAAACATGGTTACGCCTCCTATTTTGCTGACTCAAAACAAAAGGGTAAAACAAATCAGGTTTCGAGGCAACCGTGTTTTCGACCCGGCGGCTACTGATCTTCTTCCAAAGCCTGCTGGCATTTGACGCAATACAAAGCAAAAGGCAACGCCAGCAGCCGCTTTGTCGGGATCTCAACTCCACATTCCTGGCACTTTCCGTAATCCCCGGCCTCGATCCGCGCCAGTGCCGCATTGACCTTCTCCAGACTGGCCCTGGCATTGGTGGCGATTAGGGAACCGAATTCCCGTTCAATCAATTCAGTCGCCTGATCTACTTCATCCATGCTGTCCCGGCCGCTTTCGACCTCACCGTCCTGGGCCTGTACCAGGCGGTTCAGTTCTTCGCGAAGCCCAAGCAATCTCCGTCCAAAACGCTTCTCATCTCGCGCATCCATTTCTTCCTCGCTTTAGCGGTGGTATGCATGGCCCTTGATAATGGAAAGGGCACGATACAACTGCTCAAGAAATATCACGCGGAACAAGTCGTGAGGAAAAGTCATGGGTGAAAAAGAAAGGAAATCATCCGCCCTCTTGCGGACATCTTCAGCCAGTCCGGCGCGGCCACCCATGACAAACACCAGTTTGCCGCCGACCCGGGACATGCAGCCTGCCAGAAATTCGGCGAATCCCTGGGAATCAAGGCTGCGCCCGCAAGCATCAAGGCCGACCACGTAATCCTGGCGAGACAGGGTTTGCAGCATCTGTTCCCCTTCCCTTTTCCGCAACAACTGATCGTTCGCGGATTTTTGTTCCCTCAGATTTTTGAGTGTGAATTTTACATAAAATTCAATGCGTTGTAAATACTTTTTTTCCAGGACGGCCAGTTCCTTGAATTTCTGCCGCCCCGGTACCAGGAAGTCAACTTGATTCATAGCGTTTCAAGCGGTTGTAAAGGGATTTGCGCGAGATCCCGAGTATCCGCGCCACGGTTGTGCGGTGGGGATAGCGGCGCATCAAATAACGGATGTATTCTTCTTCCAATTTTTCCAGGCTCCATTCCCGGGCACAGGCCAGCTCCAGCAAAGTGGTCCCGTCATGGACCAGGTGCTCGATTCGTTCATCCGTCAACATCCCGCCAAAGATGCGGGCGGATTCAACCAGGTTCTGGAGTTCGCGGATATTGCCCGGCCAGGGATAATCCCGTAAGCGCCGCCGCCCATCAGCGGTCAAGCGTACTTCAACCCCGAACCTCCGCGCAAAGTGCAGCAGCAGGGAACGAATATCCTCCGGTCGCTCACGCAGGGGTGGTACGGGAACTGTCAGGGTGGAAATGCGGTAGAAAAGGTCGGACCTGAAAATACCTTCACGCACCCGTTTTTCAATATCCATGTCCGCGCTGAATACAAAACGCGCGGTTACCATGCGTTCACGGACATCTCCCAATGAATAATATCTGCGACCTTCTATGATTCGCAACAACTTGGCCTGGATTCCCAAACTGAGCAAATCGATGCGGTTTAAAAACAAGGTGCCGTTTCCCGCCGCGGCCCATTTCCCGCTGAAATCGTGTTCCGCACCGGTAAACGCCCCCCGGCGATATCCGAACCATTCGCTTTCCAACAGGGTCTCCGGCACATCCCCACAGTGCAGGTTCAGGAATGGATGACCACCGCTGACGGTGTGAAGATACTCCGCCCAAACGTCCTTTCCAGTACCCGTTTCTCCAGTCAGCAGCACCGGTGTTTTGAGTAAAGCGGCGCGGTCCAGGAGGCGCCGCACCTCCAGGGAAGCGGGATCGGTTAAGTGGTCAACCGAGACAAAATCGGTAGTGTTTGGCATCCATCCAGAGTTTTTCCAAGGCAAACTTGCGTCGGTTCTGCGCGGTAAAAACATGCACCACGAAATCAAAGTAATCAAGCAGAATCCACTCGGCCGCTGCTTCTCCCTCTGTATTGGACGCTTTCAGGCGATGAATCCTCCGCAGCCGGCGTTTTACTTCGTCGGCCACGGCCAGGTTCTGCCGCGCACTGTTTCCGTGGGCAATCACCATGTAATCGGTCACATCACTGATGTCCTTTATCTTTAAGACAACGACATCGTGAGCCTGCTTGTCCAGCATGGCACGTACCGCGTCTTTGACTTCAGCCGGAATGCGCCGGCGCTTCAGGTCTTCCAGAACGGCTTGATAGGCTTCACTCTCCATATAGGCCTTTTTCCTCCATTACGTTCTCTACACAAGGGTCCAGCATTTCCACCGCTTCAGGGCCGCCACGGCGCCAGCGCCGGATCCGGGTCGAAGAGAACGGCAGGGTCTCGGAATCATAAACCAGAACGTTCACGCCCGGCGGATCATGAAAACGCAACGGGTACATGCGCATGGGAACACCTTCCGCGCGCAACAGGGAACGCAACCCGTCCAGGTGACCCGCCTTCCGCAACACCACGATAAACACGATGGTTTGCAACAGGCGCCGCCATTCCTTCCATGTTGGAATATCCAGAAATCCCTCGCTGCCGGAAATAAAAAAAAAGCGATCCCGGGGATACCGGCGTTGCAGCCGTTCCACCGTGTCAATTGAATAGGAACGCCCCTGACGGTGCATTTCGATATCTGATGCCCAAAATTGCGGGTAGGGGGCCAATGCGGCCCGCAGCATCTCTAACCGGGCTTCTGCATCCGCCACGTTTTTACGGCTTTTGTGTGGCGGGTGGGCGCTCAAAACATAAAGAATCCGGTCCAGGCGGAAAGTCTTTTGCGCGCGGATTCCCAGGTCCACGTGCCCCCGGTGGACAGGATTAAAAGTACCTCCCAGCAGCCCGATGTCACGACTCATGATACAATCCGAAAAGCCGGGCTTTCAACATCTCCAGGTTCCACTCCCGCAGCGCCGATATTTCCAGGTACGGCAATCCCTGTTGCTCGCAATACTCCCGCAAGCGATCCGCGCCGTTCCGCCCCGTATGGGAGTCGAGCAGATCCGCTTTATTGCCCACCACGATGGCGCGTTTCCGTAACAGACGCGGATCATGCGCCGCCAACTCGCCTTGCAGCATACGTAGCGTTTCGATTGGATCACCTTCGGTGTAGGCCGACACATCGATAAGGTACAGCAAAACCCGATTTCGTTCAATGTGACGCAGGAAGCTGAGTCCCATCCCCTCGCCGCGATGTGCCCCGGATATGATGCCGGGAATATCAGCCACCACCAGGCTGTCGTAACCGTGATATGCCACCCCCAGGTTCGGCGTTAACGTGGTAAAGGGATAATCCGCAATACGGGGGCGGGCGCTACTGATTCTGGAAATCAGGGTGGATTTGCCGGCATTTGGAAGGCCCACCAGACCGGCGAATGCGATCAGTTTCAACTCCAGGACCACGGTGATCGATTCTCCCGGGAGTCCCTTGTCCGCCCGCCTTGGCGCCTGGTTGACCGACGATTTAAAGCGGAAATTTCCTCGACCCCCCTTTCCTCCCCGAGCCAGCTCAAACTCCATGCCCGAAGTAGAAAAATCCACGATCAGGCGCTCTTCAGGATGGGTCTTGATTACGGTTCCCGGAGGAACGGAAATCCGCTCATTCGCTCCACTCCGCCCCGTCCGGCGATTGCCGCTGCCGGGGGCACCATTGGCGGCGCGTATGGCATGACAACGGGTGAAGTCCACCAGCGAATGCACCTGGGGATCACTGACAAGGATGACGCTTCCTCCTTTGCCACCGTCACCGCCGTCCGGTCCTCCCCGGGGAATGTACTTCTCGCGGCGAAAACTGACACAGCCGTCCCCGCCGCGCCCGGCATGAAAAGTGATTAGAGCGCGGTCAACGAACATAGTAGGGGAAAACAATGACAAAGGGTGGAACCGGAAACAGGCTCCAGGAAAAACCGCTTAATTGGGTACCACCTCGACGAATTTACGCTTGTTGCGGGTAATGAACCGAACCGTGCCGGTTACCAGGGCGAACAGAGTGTCATCCCGGCCCACACCCACATTGTCTCCGGCCTTGATCCGTGTTCCCCGCTGACGCACGATAATGGATCCCGCCGGAATGCTCTCTCCGCCGAAACACTTGACTCCGAGGCGTTTGGACTCACTGTCCCGCCCGTTCCTGGCACTACCGCCGGATTTTTTATGTGCCATCAGTTATTCTCCTTGCCTGAATCTTTCTTGCCCGTTGTTTTATCCGCCGGAGTTTTAGCGGAGGCGGGTGCCTTTTTGGGGGCGGCCTTCTTCGCCGTCACAGGCTTCTTTTCAGTTGCCTTGGGCGCCGCCTTCCCGGCAGCCGTCGTTTTCTTTGCCGCCGTCTTGGGCGCTGTAGCTTTAGCGGAAAGATCAGCTTTAGCAGAAACGGAAGCAGGTTTATCCGCCGCAGCCTTGGCGAAGGCGGGATTAATCTCGATGCGTTCGATGGTGATGCGGTGCAATTGCTGGCGATGCCCCTTGAGACGCTTGTATCCTTTCTTGGACTTTTTCTTGAACACAATCACTTTGGGGGATTTGAACTCGTCCACGATGCGCGCGTGGATGACTCCATTCGTCACATAAGGCTGCCCGAGGTGGAGTTTCTCATCCTGGATCAGCAAGACGCTGTCAAATACCACCCGCTTTTCCTTGTCTATTCTGGCCTCATCGATGATTTCCACTTCGAGAACTTCACCCTCGGCCACTCTATACTGCTTGCCACCGGTCTCAAGAATCGCAAACATGGGTTCTGACTCCTATTCAAAAATACACACCCTTATATCACAAAGAGGCTGATCAAGTCAAACCATCTGCTCCTCTGATCAAGGCTCCGGGCACAATGTTTCAATTTTTCTTGACCCGGCCGGCATGGTATAATCCCCCACCTGTCATGCCGCTAGCTGAAATCGTTCTCATCGCCCTGGGATTGTCAATGGACGCGTTTGCCGTTTCCGTGGCTGCGGGACTCTCCTTGCAACGCAACTGTTTTCCTCATGCGCTGCAACGAGGCGTGGTCTTCGGCCTGTTCCAAGCGGGAATGCCGGTTCTGGGATGGTTCGGCGGCATGGGGTTCCGTCCCGTCATGGCCCCGTTGGACCATTGGATCGCCTTCGGACTCCTGGTGTTTATCGGACTGCATATGATTGCATCTTCATGGAAACCCGCGGGTTATCAAAAACCCGGCGGTGGATTCGGCCAACTCGTCATACTGGGAATCGCCACCAGTATCGATGCCCTGGCCATCGGATTGACCTTTGCCTTACTGGGGGTCGACATACTCTTTCCGGTCCTGATTATCGGCGCAATCACCTTTTTCATGTCATTTGGCGGTATTTACCTGGGGCAACGCGTGGGCAGACTCTTTGCCCGCAGGGTCGAAGCCCTTGGTGGGCTGATCCTTATCTTTATCGGCCTGCGCATCCTGGTCAAGCATCTGGTTGAGGGGATATGAAAAGAGTTGGAGAGAAGGAAACTTTAGACTTTTCACTTCAATCCAGTGATAGAAACTCTACGGACTCGTGATGAGAACTTCCCGGGACTTGTGATAAAAACGCATTGCATAGCCTTCAGGCTGGTATCATCACAGCGCTTAGAGGCGCATCATCACAGTTCGGACAGGCATTCCAAGCCGACCTGCCAGGCCGGATTCCTCATCACTGACACTCCATAGTGCCATTACAGGGCTTTTACTTTCGACTTTTCACTTTTCTCTTTCGACTTTCGACCAGACTGTTGTCATCTACAGGGCGCAGGCCGCCGTATTGCAAATAGCCGGAATCGACGATCCGGCGCACGCGGGAGCTAACATGGGCGGTTTTGTAGAAGTGAGAAGGTTCGGTATCGTGATCACCCTGATGGCGGCGTTTTTTTTCTCTGCGCTTAGGGCCCAAGACGAAGTCGTTGAACGGGTCGGGATTCTAAACCGTGAAGTAGTGGTGCGAGTGTTTGCCGGCGATGACCCGGTCTCCGGGCTGACGCGCCAGGACTTTTCCGTATTTGAAGACGGCCGGCCGGTCCCCATCACCAGTTTTCGCGAAATCCGCCGCGCCCTTTCACCGGAGATGAAATTCGGACCGGAAACGGCGGTGAGCAAGCGGGGACGGCTTTTTCTCTTCCTTTTATGGTGGAACGAGGAAAGCCGCAATTGGCCGCAGACCTGGTCCTATTTTATTGAGCACATTTTCCGTCCCGGGGACCAGGTTATTCTCAGCAGTGACCGGCACGTGATTCAGATCAATTCCCCGGCAGAGGAAAAAGAAAAACTGACCGCTTTTTTTCATGATCTATCCAGCCATCTAAAGCAAAGAAAAGTTGAAAAAATCCATCAGACTGCCATGTTGGAGCAGAGTGTGAAAAACTTTCATGAAGCCCTGCTGGAAAACGCGGAAAAAAAGGCGGCATTCAAAACTCCGGAGCAGGCATTGCGCAATGAATTCAAAAACCGCTACGGCGGCATCCTGGACGACTACCGCCTGACCCGCCTGCGCGCACAACCCGCCATGTTGCAGCGCCTGGCCGCGGCATTGCGGGCCGTGGACGGGGAAAAATGGGCCTTGCTCTTCATGCATAACGAACGCCTGCCCATGATCCATGTCAAGAGCCGCCTCTTTCTGGACGCTCCCATGAGTCATGAAACCTCGGCGGAACTGAAGCGTTTCGTCGATGATTGTGACAAAAAGATGCGCATGGCCACGGACATGGCCGTTCAGGCCCGGGACCTGATGTCTCTTTTCATTGGCGCCGGGGCGACTTTTCACCTCTTTCTCAGCGATGTCGCCAGTGAAAGCCCCGATACCACGCATTTGCGCTGGATGCCCGTGTTTTCATCGTGGGAATCCGCTTTTCGCAAAATCGCCTCAGACACCGGCGGCGACGTGCAAAACACCACCCGGTTGAGAACCGCGCTGGAAGAGGCGGCATCCAGGCCGGACATCCACTACGTACTTACCTACAAACCGGCTGTTCCCTCTCGCAACCCCGAAGTGAAAATCCAGTTGGCTCAACCGGGCCTGGAAGCGGTCTATGCCCGCAAACTGGCGGCCCGGGAAATTCGCCCCCTGAAGATTTCCGACCCCGTTTTCAATAAAGGTCAACTGCGTTTTGAGCTCGCCGACTATCTTCAGGAAACAACAGAATCCGGCGAACTCAATGGAGATATCCATATCACGGTTCGCGCGGAATCGAATGGCAGAGAATCCCTGGAGTACACAGAGATTTTGTCTCCCCATGGCGAGGCGGTCATGGTGGAAATTAAGATGAACTTTCCTGAACCGGGCGATTATCTCGTCAGCGTGGCGGCCCAAGACCGCTTGTCCGGGAACAGCACCCGGAGCTACACCCGGGTTCGCATTGCCTCACCGCAGGCGGAATCCCGGAAGCTCATGGAAAAAGAGCCCATGGACCCGCGATTGAAAGCGGTGATGGACAAGGCTGCCGATTATTGCAGGCGGCTGCAGCGCGCTGCGTTCCGCTTTACCTGTACCGAATGGGTGGATGAAACCACATTGGAGCAAAATCCCCTCAACCGACGGGTGGAAAAAGTGGACCGCCATTGGCGTTATGACTACCAGGTGGTGGGAGAGGGCGCCGTTTCCGAACAACGCCGGCTGGTACGCGAAGGACACAAACGGGTCAATATCCCGAACTCGGATCTCCCCACGCGTTTTGCCTCGCAATACTCCGTATTCATGCCCGTCACTCTCCTGGGAACACTGAATCGACCGGCCTACAACTACCGGTTGATCGACAGCGAACGCCTGCAAAAGCGGAATTGCGCCGTGGTTGAGGTGACTCCACTACAGAAAATAAAGGGGCCTCTTGCCCAGGGAAGAGTCTGGGTGGATGTGGATAACGGATCGGTGCTGAAAATCGAGATGCATCCCCGTGGCGTGCACGGCAGCGAGGCCCTTGAGGCGGCGGCGGAAAAGATGTCCGCCAAACTCGACCTGAACGTGGTTCACTGGTATCTGGAAGAACGCCATGGGCTACGCTTCCCTTCCAAAACCGAGTTTTCCGAAAGTTACGTGTTCGACAAGCGCGTGGGTACGCGCAGTACGCTCATACCGTATGCGAGTGAAACCCATGGCGGCAGGGCCACAACCGTGGTTATCCCGTTCCTGGAGACCCGGCATCGCCGCGTGGAATTCTACCGTTTGACCCAGGAGTACAAAGACTACCGTTACTTCGAAGTTGAGAGCAGTGTAAAAGAACTGAACCCGGATATCTCTGAATAATCCGGGCGGACCGCTCCGGCTTACTGGTGGAAGGGTTCGAAGTTGAGGAAATCCGCGTGGTGAACGATAATGGCTTCCACCGTGCGCTTGGCGAAATTGCCTTCCTTTGAATGGGAACCGATAATGTGCACCACTTCGTCCGGGAGTCCATGCTTGGCCGCCATGGCCGCTCCGCTGATGGGATGGCGCAAATACTGGCCCATCTCGCTTTTGACCACCTTTCCGTCCCGGCGGTCGTACTCCATCAGCTTGGCCACATCATGCAGCAGCGCGCCGGCCAACAGAATGTCCATGTCGATTTTGAGTCCGTCATAGTATCCATCCAACTCTTTGGCAATCACCAGGGCGGTGCGGGTGACGTTGTTGGTGTGCTGAACCAGGTCGACATCCGTGTCCGCAATCAGCAGGGTGAAGGGGACATCCTTGAGTTCCTCGACTTCCCACCCTCCCCGGCGGATCGATTCGGCCCAGGTCTGGACCACTTTCTCGCGCAGCTCCTTTTTCGAAATTTTATGCAGGTCCAGGAAAATCGTTTCAATCTTTCTGTGGTTCATTCGCTTCTCCTGATACTGATTTCCGCCCTATTCTACGCCAGGCGAACGCTTTTGTAAACGCTTTGTTTCCGCCTCCCAATCAGCCAGGAAAAGTTTTCCCGCTTCCCCCACGATACATGAGCGATGCTCCAGCCAATCTCCGCAGTTGGCATACACATGATTGCCTTCACGCACCAGCAGCGGTTCATGCACATGCCCCAGCACCACCCCGTCAAAACCGTTTGAAAAGTACCTTCGCGCGGCCGCCAGGTAATCCTTGGCCCATGCCTCATGATCAATGCTGAGGTGGCGACGGCTCCCCCGTGATGTGACCTTGGCCAGGGCCATGCCCCAGTCCGCCGGCAACAGGTGACGGAAAAGCGCCTGTGATAACGGATTGTGCAGGATCTTTTTTAAAACTCGGTAACCGCGATCATGGGCGGCCAGGCCGTCACCATGGGCCAGGAAAAACCGCTTCCCCCCGAAATCAAGCACCATGTTCTCACCGGGAAGTTCCAGTCCCACCTGCCGGGAAAGAAAGTCGCCGGGCGCGAAATCGTGGTTTCCCGGTAAAAACACAACCCGCCAACCGGCATCAACCAGGCGGCGCAATTGATAGAGAATGTCGAAAACCCCCTTGGGCACAACATGGCGCCATTCAAACCAGAAGTCAAACAGGTCTCCGAGAATAAACAAGTCGCCGCTGCGATTCTCGAGGTATTGAAGAAAACAGAGGAAATCGCGACGGCCGGGTTCTGCGGCGGGATCGCCGGCATGGATGTCGGAAACCAGATAAATGCGCCCCATCGCCTGATTGTAGGCGAATCAATCCGGCGAAGTCAACGAAGCACTCAATCAGCCGTTGATCTTGCGCAGGGTTTCTTCAGCGTTCTCCTGGCTGTTGAGCTTGACAAAAATTTCCGGCCAGCGCTCCTGCGCGTCCAGGATGAAATCGATCACTTCGCGCACCGCCCCCCGTCCACCGTAACGCTTGGCGATAAAATGGGAAATGCGCTTGATCAGGGGATGGGCGTCTCCAACCGCCGCGGAAAACCCCACCATGCCCATTACTTCCGCATCACCGATATCGTCACCGATATAGGCCACCTCTTCCTTTGACAAGTCGTACTTCTCCAACAACTCGTTGAAAGGCATGGTCTTGTTATGAACGCCTTCGTAATATTCGTTGATGCCCAGTTCCTCCACGCGGCGGCGCACGGCCTCACTGCGTTTGCCCGTGATAATGGCCGTAATAATGCCGGCCAGGCCCGCAAACACAATGCCCGTGCCGTCTTTGACATCAAAGGACTTGACCTGCTGCCCATCGGGAAGCACAAAAAAACGTCCGTCCGACAATGTCCCGTCCACGTCAATCACGATCATCCTGATCCGCCTGGCCAATTCCTTTTGATCCATGTTCATATTAAAACATCTCCGTACGCCACAAGTCATGCAGGTGCAGCAATCCCGCAAGGCGTCCTCCACGGGTTACCACCAGGGAAGTAATGCGATGGTCTTCCATTTCTTTCAGGGCCTCCACCGCCAGGCGATCTTCCGTTACCTGGAGGGGGTTTGGCGTCATGCAATCAACCGCCCGGCGCTGCAGCAGCCCGGGATCCCGCAACAGGTTGCGGCGCAAGTCACCATCCGTAATCACGCCCACTACCAGATCATTTTCATCCGCCACCACGGCAACACCGAAACGTTTCTGATCGATTTCCCGGATCACCGACTCCATGGGATCGTGCGGCCGCACCCGCGGCGCGGCTTCTCCCGAATGCATGAGATGCGCCACCTTGAGTAACTTCTTGCCGATAGACCCCCCGGGATGGTTGAAGCGAAAGTTTTCTTCCCGGAAACCCTTTTTTTCCATCAGGGCAATAGCCAGGGCATCACCCATGGCCAACGTCAAGGTCGTGGAAGTAGTGGGAACAAGTCCGATGGGGCAGGCTTCGTTCTCCACGCTGCAATCGATAAAGCAGTCGCTTTCACGTGCCAGGGTGGATTCCTCGCGTCCCACCAGGGCGATGAGCTTCACCCCGATCCGGCGGATCAGATTGATCAGGCGCACCACTTCCAGGGTTTCCCCGCTGGTTGAAAGGGCCACAACAATGTCATCTTCCATAATAATGCCGATATCCCCGTGCAAAGCCTCGGAAGGATGAAGAAATACCGCCGGTGTCCCCGTGGAAGTCAGTGTGGCGGCGATCTTTTTGCCGACCAACCCGGATTTTCCCATTCCGGTGATTACCACCCGCCCGCGGGCGCCGAACACCAGGTCCACCGCCTCCGTGAACCGCGAATCCAACCGCTGCACGGCCAATTCAATGGCTTTCGATTCAGTCCGAAGTACATGACGGGCGATTTCCAAACAATCCATCAGGTCACCCCATGCAACTTGCGCAAGCGAATCAGTAGTTTCCCCAAATCCTTGAGGGAGAGCGAATTGGCCCCATCTGAAAGAGCTTTTTGCGGATGGGGATGAACTTCCAGGAACACGCCGTCCGCGCCGCACACCACGCCTGCGGCCGCGATATGGGGAATAAATTGAGGCTGCCCGCCGGACACGTTGCCTTCCGCCGGGCGTTGCACCGCGTGGGTGGCGTCGATGACGACGGGCACCTCCAGGGACTTCATAATGGGGATGGAACGAAAATCCACCACCAGGTCATGGTAGCCGAAAAAGGAGCCCCGTTCGGTCAACATCACGCGCCGGTTGCCCGTGGAATGAATCTTTTCCACCACCCGGGCCATATCCCCGGGAGCCATGAATTGCCCTTTTTTTACATTTACGGGCAGCCCCGTATCGCCTGCCGCCAGCAGCAGGTCGGTCTGGCGGCAAAGAAAAGCGGGAATCTGCAAGGCATCCAACACTTTGCCGGCCGATTCGGCCTGGGCGGGTTCATGGATATCTGAAATCACCGGCAATCCGGTTTCCTCCCGGACTGCGCGCAGCACCTCAAGGCCTTCGCGCAAACCAGGACCACGAAAAGATGTGAGAGAGGATCGATTGGCCTTGTCAAACGATGCTTTAAACACGACGCCCAGATCCAACTCATCCGCCAATTTGCGGATCTGCCGGGCGATTTCAATGGTTCCCGAGCGCCCTTCGATCACACATGGGCCCAGAATGAAAAACGGGGGGTTTGCCGTGATGTCCAGATTCCCAACGGAAAACCCGCGTTGCATGCCGCCATTCTACCACAAAGGTGCTGCAGGAAAAAGAGTTGATCTACAAACCGCGTCATCTGTATAGATCAATCTTCCAGATCGTCTTCGGTCGCATTCAGGTTTTCCAAATCGCCCATGCTCATCAACACTTCCCGCTGGCTGCGGCTGTTTGGCGGTGAAACCACTTCCCGCGCCTCTAATTGATCGATCAGGCGGCCGGCACGGGCATACCCGATGCGCATGCGCCGCTGCAGGAATGAAGCGGAGGCCTGGCCGGTTTCAATCACGATGGCCGCGGCTTCATTAAACAACTCGTCCAGGTCGCTTTCCCCCGCGCCTCCAGGGGATGTTGAGCGCGGCTTGACCACCTGGGTATCGTACCTGGGTTTCTCTTTCTTGGCCAGGAAGTTAATGACCCGCATGGCTTCCTCTTCGGAAACATAGGCGCCGTGAAGGCGGATCAAACTGGCCGTTTTCGGGGGAAGAAACAACATGTCGCCGTTGCCGAGCAGCTTCTCCGCACCCATAACGTCGACAATGGTTCGGGAATCGAACTTGGAGGGAACGGCCATGGCGATCCGGGAAGGAAAATTGTTCTTTATCGTGCCGGTGATTACGTCCGTGGAGGGCCGCTGGGTCGCCAGAATCAAGTGGATCCCAACCGCCCTGGCCTTCTGGGCGATCCGGGCCACGTCGTCCTCGATCTCCCGGGAGCTTTCCAGCATGAGGTCGGCAAACTCATCAATGATAATGACCACGTAGGGAATGCGCTCCGTATCTTCGAGACGATCAAGCAGTTCGTCGCCACTCTGGATCAAGAGGTCCAGTTTCTTGTTGTACTGATCGATGTTGCGTACCTGGAGACGGGCGATCTTCTGGTAACGCTGCTCCATCTCCCATACCGCCCAGTCCAGTGCGTTCTTGGCCAATTTGTTGTTGACCACAACCGGAGTCAACAGGTGGGGCAAGCGGTTGTAAATGGCCAACTCCACTCTTTTGGGATCGATGAGTACAAATTTCACATCCGCGGGAGGCGCTTTGTACAGGATACTGAGGATAATGGAGTGAATGGCCACACTTTTGCCGCTTCCCGTGGCACCGGCCACGATCAGATGCGGCATCTCGCGCAAATCCGTGATAAAGATCTCTCCGCTTTTGGTTTTGCCCAATGCCAGGGTGAGCGGCGAACTGGAGCGCCGGTATTCGTCGGATTCAAGAATTTCACGCAAGTGAATGATTTCCCGTTTGCGATTGGGAATCTCGATGCCGATGGCCCGTTTGCCGAGGATGCGTTCGATACGCACGTATTGCGCTTTGACCGCCAGGGCCAGGTCCTCCGACAGGTTGGTGACGTCTTTGACCTTCACTCCGCTGTCCGGTTCAAACTCGTAGGTGGTAATCACCGGTCCGGGGGTGTACTCACGGATATTGCCCTGGATGCGGAATTCCTCCAAAGCCGCCGTCAGTTCATCCCGTTTGCGGTCAAGCTCCTTAAAATCGATCTGGCTCTGTTCCGTAACCGCATCCAGGTAGGTTAGTGGCGGAGCCGTATAGGCCGAACTCTGCATCAAGCCGGTTTCTTCATCCGCAAACAGGAAGCTCTCTTCCGGAAGGCGGCTGGGCTCCCTGGCAATGCGCCTGGCTTCCGCCGCTTTGGGCGCGGGTCCGGCTTTTTCCTTAGCGGGTTTGTTTCTTGTTTTCCCGGAAGGCGGTTGAGTTTCCCGGCGGTACTTGGCACGCACCTTTTGGGCGCTGCGTCGCTTTAAAAAAACCTTCCTGGCCTCCCGCAACCATTTTCCCAAAACCTTCAGCAACTCCCAGAACGACTGAATCATTCGTCGCAGCGACACCTTGGCGATCACCACCAGGGCCACAAGCATGAGGATCAGGAAAAGCCCGCCGGCGAAAAAGGGTTTCAATTCCGCGCGAAAAAAGCGGTGGAGAAAAAGGCCGACCATTCCACCGGTGTGAATAGACATGCCGTCAACAACCGCCTGGGGATACAGGCAGGTGATAAACCCCGATGCAGCCAGGACAAGAAGCAGGTACCCGGCACTCTTGGTTCCCATGCGGGCAATGCCGCGGTTCAGGAAAAAATGCACCGTCACCATCAACAGGAAAAACACCACGCCGTACGCGGCATATCCCAACAAATTGAACAACACGGCTGCCAGCTGGGCCCCCAAGCGCCCGCCGTAATTGGAAACAGTTTCCCGCATGGAGGAATGAAAAAAACTGGGATCCACCGGAGAGAAACTGAAAACGGAAAAAATCAGGAACACCGACAAAAAGAGAAAAAGAATGCCCAGGATCTCGTTGCGCAGTGTGAGTTCCGGTTCCGGCCCCTTTGTCGAGCGGTGCTTCGCCATTTGCATCCACTATACCCGCGGGGCGAGATCAAGTCAAGATTTCAACAAAGGGTTCCCGGTGGCAGGCGGGGCGAAAGAATTTTCGCCCCTTGTAACCAACTCTTCAACTCTTCAACTTTAATCTCGGCGTAAGCGTCTGAATCATATCGGCCGTCATGGACTCCAGGTCATACTCAGGGGTCCACCCCCACTCCTGCCTGGCGGCGCTGTCGTCCATGCGATCCGGCCAGGAATCGGCGATCGCCTGGCGCATGGAGTCGACTTCGTAACGGATCTCAAAGTCGGGGATATGACGGCGGATCTCTTGCGCCAGTTCAGCTGGAGTAATGCTCATGGCTGTCACGTTAAACGCGTTACGATGAACCAGTTTGTCACCCGGCGTCTGCATGATTCGCAGCGCGGCATTCAGCGCGTCCGGCATGTACATCATATCCAGTGCCGTATCAGGTTTCAGGAAACACGTGTATTTTCCTTGGCGAATGGCGTCGTAAAAAATCTCCACCGCGTAGTCCGTGGTACCGCCCCCGGGAAGGGTCTCATTAGAGATAATCCCGGGATAACGCACGCCGCGGACATCAACCCCGAAACGCTCGTGGTAGTAGTCACAAAGGAGTTCACCGGCCACCTTGGTCACACCGTAGATGCTCGTGGGACGTTGAAGTGTGTCCTGGGGAGTATCCTGCTTGGGGGTGTCCGGACCGAAAGCGGCGATGGAACTGGGCACAAAAACCGCGCAACCATTGCTTCTGGCCAATTCCAACACGTTGACCAATCCGTCCATGTTGACTTTCCAGGCCAGTTGCGGCTTGCGCTCACCCACCGCGGACAGAATCGCCGCCAGGTGAAAAACCGTATCGATCCGGTACTTTTGCACCACTTGCTCCATCTCTTTGGCGCAGGTGACATCCAAACGCTCAAATGGACCTTCACGTAGAAACTCCGCGGAAGGCTCCTTCAGGTCCGCTCCCACAACGTTTTCCTTTCCGAAACGGTTGATCAAAAGACGCTTTAACTCGGTTCCAATTTGCCCCGAAGAGCCGGTTACCAGGATTCGCTTCATTCACACACCTCTGCCAAGTCTGGAATGCCCCAGTGTAGCGGATCGCCTGGAATCTTGTCAAGCACACCGACATTATACCTGCTGTTGGAAAAGCTGATTCTATCCCCTTTGGCTGTGGTTTCCGGCCTGCGGATCGTTGGCATAACCTTCCAGGCGAAAAACGGCTCTCCGGTCGCAACCGGTTGCATCCCTCCCGAAAATAGGGTATATTCACAATTTGCACCCCGGGGACGGGCCCTGTTGATC
>OMKS01000994.1_pt1 | contig 26072 bp, 22 predicted proteins | sample 1674721 | NCBI WGS metagenome assembly OMKS01 (sample SAMN06264996, study PRJEB25208) | sediment metagenome | isolation source: hot spring sediment | place: USA: California | collected 2014-09-02 | reverse complement strand
TTTCAAGCAGAAGACGGCATACGAGATCTAGTACGGTCTCGTGGGCTCGGAGATGTGTATAAGAGACAGCCTTTCAAGTTACAAAGTGCGTCCGGCTCTTGTTATATCTGACGATGTGTTCAATCAAAAAAATAAAGATGCAATCTTTTTATTTATAACATCTCATAAATACACGTCTGATTACGACTATTATTTAGACATTAAAAGCCCCGCTTTTCGAAATACGGGACTTAAGGTCGCATCTACATTTCGAATGTCTAAAGTGATAACACTGGAACAATGTCTTGTCAAAAGACGCTTGGGTTTTGCTGATAAGAAGCTTATGACAAAGATCGAATCCGGGCTGAAATTGCTGATGAATCTTTAAGCCTGCTTAGGTGTGTCTCGCTTAAGCACGGAAGTCATTTTTGGGTTTCTGGTAATATGTTATATCGGATGAGGCAAATATCTTTCAACGTCTGTTTGTTTGCGGGTGTGATTTTTCCGCTGATGGCGAAAGCGATCTCTTTGCCGATACCGAACAGGGTGTTTGAGAGCTGTCCGAAGGATGGGGATGCGGCCATTGCCGATTTGCTGGAGCCGATTCGAGAAAAATACACGCTCCCTGCGATCAGTGCGGCGGTGGTGAACCATCAAGGGCTTGTTGCCGCAGGGGCTGTGGGAGTGCGCAAAATCGACGCCAAGACCCCCGTAACGATCGATGACCTCTGGCATATAGGGTCCAATACCAAGGCGATGACCGCGGCCTTGATCGGGCGGTTGGTTGAATGCGGAAAACTCCGCTGGGATTCCACGCTGGAGGAACTCTTTGCGGAACTGTCCTGCGTGATGCGGCCGGAAATGAAAGCGGTTACGATACTCCAATTGCTTTCGCATCGGGCCGGACTGGAGGCGAATTATGACTGGCATCAGTTATCTCAAATGAACACGCTTAGAGAACAGCGGTATGCCGTTGTGCAAAAAGCGGTTTGCGATCCCCCTCGCCATCCTCCCGGCTCGGCAAGCCATTATTCGAATGTGGGTTATGTTCTGGCCGGCGCGGCAATCGAAAAAGTTACCGGCCGTCTATGGGAAGAACAAATGGTCTCGCTGCTTTTTGAGCCTTTGGGTATGACCTCCGCCGGTTTCGGCGGCACAGGCACACCCGGACAGCTTGATCAACCGTGGGGTCATTACGAAAACGGCCGGCCGGTCGCTTTGAACGGGCCGGAAACGGACAACCCTCCTATCCTCGGGCCGGCCGGGCGCGTGCACTGTACCCTGACGGACTGGGCGGCATTTGTCATCGACCAGCTCAGAGGGGCGTTGGGCCAACCGGCTTTGCTTAACCCTCAGACCTATCAGCGAATTCAATCCCCCCCCTTCGGCGATGATTTTGCACTGGGCTGGCTGGCGGTCAATCGCGATTGGGGCGGCGGAACCGTGCTGAATCATACGGGCAGCAATACGATGAATTATGCCAACGTGTGGATTGCCCCGAAACGTGATTTGGCCGTGCTGGTTTTTGTGAACCAAGGGGGCCAGGCGGGCTTTAAGGCCTCCGACGAGGCAGTCGGAGTGTTGATTGACGCCTTTATTCAAGACCCCAATGAGCCGCAACAGGCTGTTAATGAGAGTTGAACCGGCTGTCGTCGGTCGCCTTTGCCGTCATCGTATTAATACCCCTGAAATTGCAATAATAATTTGCATTCTCTATCTTGACGGTTTATGCATACCATCGGTAGGCGATATAGACGATATAGACCGCCAGCAGGATCACGCCTTCGATTCGCGAGAGGGTAAAACGGGTCCCCATCAGCGGCAACGTCAGTACGGCGGTCCCCAGCATCACCGCGGCATCAACGCCGGTCAGTCCCGCGGCGGCAAAAGGCGCGATAGCGGATGATAACCCCAGTATAGCCAGCACATTAAAGATATTTGAGCCGACGATATTGCCCACGGCGATATCCGGCTGTTTACGGACGGCCGCGACCACCGAGGTGGCCAGTTCCGGCAGGCTTGTACCCGCGCTGACCAGGGTCAGGCCGATGATTGTTTCAGACAGGCCGATCAGTCGGGCCAACCGCACCGCCCCTTCGACCAGCAATTTTGAGCCGAGCACCAGCAGCACAAGCCCCAGAAGAACCGCCCCGATGCTGACCCATCCGGCACGAATCGAACGCGAGGAGGGCTTGCAGAACATGTGTTCGACCTGATCGGATAGGCTGTCGGCCGGGCAGCGTCGGGCCAGATGAAACGAGAACACCGTATAAGCGACGATGCCAGAACTTAACAACAGACCTTCGAGGCGGCTCAGGGTCTGATCGTGCAGGACCGCGACGCCGACCAGCGAAGCGGCAATCATAATCGGCATATCCACACGAATGATCCGGGCGGTGATGTGAATCGGGCAAATCAGAGCGGATAAGCCTAAAATAACGGCCAGATTGAAGATATTCGAACCGACGACGTTGGCCGCGGCGATATCGCCCGAGCCGGCCAGGGCCGCCTGAAGGCTGACGGTCAATTCCGGGGCACTGGTGCCGAAAGCGACAATCGTCAGCCCGATGACCAGCGGTCCGACGCCCAATCGTTGGGCGATGGCCACGGCCCCCTTGACCAGCATTTCAGCGCCGATATACAGCAGCGCCAAACCCGCACTCAGCAACAGCCCTATCATACCCACACCCTTGTTTGTCCGCCGCAGCGGTTTTTTCTGTTCGAATTCAACAAAAACGTCTATAATGATAGTGTTTTTCGTTCCGAATCATACAGGAATTTATTGTGCTGACAGAAACGACAAGTAACGACAAGGCCCGCGAGGCATTTCGGACGGAACTGGCTCGTAAAGCGGATCTTGCCGGTCAGGAACTGGGGCGGATACTGGACGCTCAGACAGGGATTCCGCCGCGGCTGCTGGAAGCGATGCGCTATATGCTCCAGGGCGGCGGCAAGCGGATTCGTGCAGCGATGGTGCTATGGTGCAGCGAATTGACGGCCGGCCGGATTACGGTGGCGGCGCGTATTGCCGCGGCGGCCATTGAGATGGTGCATACGTATTCGCTGATTCACGACGATCTGCCGGCGATGGACGACGATGATATGCGTCGCGGCCGGCCCAGTTGTCATAAACAGTTTGACGAGGCGACGGCGATTCTGGCCGGCGACGGGCTGCTGACGCTGGCCTTTGAGCTGCCGGCGCGCCATATTGACGACGCTCAGGCCGCGGTACGGATGATTCGCACGCTGGCCGAGGCGGCTGGGCCGTCGGGGATGATCGCCGGGCAAATGGCGGATTTGGAAAGCGAAAACGCCGCCGGAACGATGGACCGATTGCGGTATATTCATATCCACAAGACAGCCAAGATGTTCTCCGCGGCCGCGGGGCTGGGGGCGATTGCGGGCAATGCCTCCGAGCGGGATTTGACGGCCCTGCTGCAATACGGCCTGAAAATCGGGCTGGGGTTTCAGATTGCCGATGATTTACTTGATGTGACCGCCAGCAGTGAACAGCTCGGCAAAACCGCCGGCAAGGACGCCGCCCAGGGCAAACTGACGTATCCGTCGCTGGTCGGGGCGGATGAATCGCGCGTGCTGCTGCGACGGGTAACCAACGAGGCGATTGAGGCTGTCGGTCATTTCGGCCCGCGCGCCGATATCCTGCGGCAGCTTGCACTGGAAATGCTGCATCGAAAAAAATAACCGATAAGACAAATGAAAACGACAAGGAATTTTGAACAGAATTGAACGGTATGACAACATTACTTGATACGATAAACGGGCCGGATGATTTGCAGTCGCTGACGGTCGATCAGTTGACACAGCTTGCCGAGGACATACGTCAGACCATTACGCATTCGGTCAGCCGCACCGGCGGGCATTTGGCCAGTAACCTGGGTGTGGTGGAATTGACGATTGCAATGCACCGCGCGTTCGATTTTCATCGGGATCGTCTGCTGTGGGATGTGGGGCATCAGTGCTATGCTCACAAAATCCTGACCGGTCGGCGCAAGATGTTTGAGCGACTGCGTCAGGAAGACGGCCTGAGCGGTTTTCCCAGTCCCGCCGAGAGCGATTGCGATGTGTTTACCGTCGGCCACGCGGGCACGTCCATCGCCACGGCGCTGGGCATGGCGCTGGGCGCCGAGCACAACGGCACGGATGAAAAAATCGTCGCGCTGGTCGGCGACGCCAGCATCGTCAACGGCCTGTCGTTTGAAGCGCTGAACAACATCAGTCTGGTCAAGCGGCAACTGCTGATTGTCTTGAACGACAACTCCATGGCGATTGATGTAACCCAGGGGGCGATGGCCGGTTTTCTGTCGCGGGTGCGCCTAAGCCATACCTATGAAGACATTCGCAAGACCACCAATCGGATGCTGGAACATTTGCCGTTGATCGGCAGGCGAATGGAAGAAACGCTGGAGAATGTCAAAAAGACACTGCGAATGGCGATTTCACCGAGCCGACTGTTTGAAAGTCTGAACATTGCCTACTTCGGCCCGGTGGACGGGCACGATATCGCCTCACTGATCGATTTGTTCAAGGCGCTGTCGGAGCTGGATCGGCCGGCCCTGCTGCATGTTTATACCAAAAAAGGTAAAGGCTTTACCCCCGCCGACGACAATCCGTGCAAATATCACAGCACCGGCCCGTTCGAACTGAACGGCGAAAGCGAAACCCCGACAGGCGGCGAACGGACCTTTACCGAGGCCTTCGGCGAGGGCCTTGCCGAGCTGGCCGGGCGCGACGACAAGATCATTGCGATTACCGCTGCCATGCCGGACGGCACGGGACTGGCCAAATTCCGTCGGCGCTTCAAAAATCGGTATTATGACGTAGGTATTGCCGAAAGCGTGGCGGTGGATATGGCCGCGGGGATGGCCAAACAGGGGCTTAAACCCTTTGTGTGCATTTATTCGACCTTTTTGCAGCGGAGTATTGATCAGATTTTCCAGGAGGCCTCGCTGCAGAATCTGCCGGTGGTGTTCTGCATCGACCGTGCCGGAGCGGTCGGCAATGACGGACCAACCCATCACGGATTGTGGGATATCGGCTATCTGCGCATCTGGCCCAATGTGGTCATTGCGGCCCCGGCCGACGAGTGGGAATTGCACCGGTCGCTGGAATTGGCGGCCCGTTCCGATTCGCCGTTTGTCATCCGTTATCCCAAAGACACCGTACCGGCCGAGTCGCACAGTTCACAGATTCCCTATCAGATCGGTAAAAGTGCGGTGCTGCGCGAGGGGGATTCGGATTTTGTCCTGGTCGCGCTGGGCTGGCCGGTCGGACAAGCCCTTCAGGCCGCCGAACAGTTGGAACAGGACGGACTGTCGGTAACCGTCGTGAATGCCCGATTCGCCAAGCCGCTGGATGAGGCCTTGTTAGAGTGGTTCCGGATGGGAAAAACTGTTATTTCTATCGAAGATCACGGCATTGCCGCAGGCTTCGGCTCGGCCCTGCTTGAAAAGGCGACCGAAACAGCCCGCAAAGAAAACGACGAGCAGTTTCTTGACAGCATTGGGCGAACGGTTTTGCTGGGCGCCGGCGATGTGTATTTGCCCGCGGCCAAACGCAGTAAGCAGCTTTTCTGGATGAAAAATACCGCCGATCAAATTGTCGAAACCGTAAAATGCCTCAAATATCAGCCCGAAAAAGTCGATAGTTAAAGTCAGAAGACCCCAACGTTAAGAAGACAGAAGTCTGTCATCGGGCGCGTATGAAAAAACCTAAGTTAATTGTTTTTGGTGATTTAAGTCGTCCTCACGCGCGGGAAGCGATGGACCGGTTTCTGGCGTTTGTCCGGGGGCGCGCTGAAATCGTCGCCAATTGTCTGGAAACCGGCTGCGAGGTGAATGAACTGCGGCAGGCGGATTTTGCGGTCGTTTTCGGGGGGGACGGCACGATTCTTCGGGCCGCGCGTGAATTGTGCCGCACCAGCGTGCCGGTCATCGGGGTCAATGTCGGCAAACTCGGCTTTCTGGCCGAATTCAGTATTGAAGAACTGACCGAACAATTTGACCGTATTATTATAGGGCAAACGCTCATTGAAAAGCGAATGATTCTGCATTGTGATGTTATCCGGCAGGGACGAGATATTTTTACCTACACCGCCGTCAATGATGTAGTTCTCACCGCCGGGGCGCCGTTTAATATGCTCGAATTGAAGCTGACCGTCCAAAACCAGAAATTGGCGGTCTGTATCGGCGACGGCGTGATTGTCTCTACACCAACGGGTTCCACGGCGTATAATCTCTCGGCGGGCGGACCGATTTTGTCAGCCAGCCTGTCGGCCATTGTGCTAACGCCGATTTGTCCGCATTCGCTGAGTTTTCGCCCTGTCGTGCTCAACGCCGAACAGCAGCTTCGCATTGAACCGCTGCGCGTCAACGAAAACACAACGTTGCTTTTGGATGGTCAGGTACAGCAGCGGCTGTTGAAAAATGATGTGATTGCGATCCGCAAACACGCCGGCCAATTTTTGGTGGTCAACAATCCCTTGCGAACGCAATGGGACACGCTGGCGAGCAAATTGAGCTGGGCACAAAAACCGCGGTATGCGGACCGCCAATCAAAAACCCAATTGCTCAATGAACAGGGAGGTAAGATATGAAGAATGCCATTAATTTGATGATTGTTCTGGCGGTATCGGCCGCGCCGCTCTGGGCGGTGGAAAACCCCAATGTCCGTTCATCGATCAGTTCGCCGGCCGGGGCGCCGACAGCTGTCCCCAGCGCCGGGCGCAGCGGGCTGGTACCCAGCCGTCCGTTTGACACGGCGGGTAGAGATAATATCGTTACCGGACATGTGGGAGGCATGGCGCATTTCCGGGGGGCCGTTCCTTACAGCTCCGGCTATTACTACGGCTCGGCGGCCACCAGTCCGGTCGATAATTTTTTGCGACGGTCCTACGATCCTATCGCGTCGGATCGTTCGCCGGGTCAATTCCGCTCGTATTATGACCCGCGGCGTACCGTTGCCTCGACCACTCAGCCGGGCAGGGCGGGGTTGTTCACGCCGATGATCACCAGCCAGGGGCAGTCGGATCCTTATACACCGCCGATGCTGGCTCAGACGGTCGGGACGCAGTATCGCCCGCGTCCGCTGTCGCTCAGCGGCGCCGAACTGGAGCGGGTGCTTGAGCGGCAAATGCAGGTGCGCGAGGAAACCGACCCGTCGCGCCGAGTCCCATCGACAGAGCAGGTCATGGCACGCGAGGAACGATTAACCGAGTCATTGTTCTTCAAAGACTATTTGCTGCCGGAAGAACTGAAGGACAGAGAACAAATTGCGCGTGAGCGGACGGATACCCCGGATACCGAGCAACCGGAGGCAGACTTAAAACCGGAAGAGCGCATTCGGGATGAATTTATCGAAGAACTGGAAGAACAACTGCGACAGGAAGGTTCCGAACGCATCGCGGAACTGCTCCGCGAGCGACCCGAACTATCCGATTCGCAAGCGCAAGAGGCCCAGCAGCCGCCCGTCACCGGCGGACGGCCGTCTGATGCGGCAATCGACGGCGAACAGGACGAACCGATCCTGACCGAAGAACAGCAGGCCGAAGCGGCGGCGCTGCTCAGCCAGTACAAGACCTTCGAACGGCTTGCCGCGGCCCGTGCGGCGCAATATCTGACCGCCGCCGAGCGGTTCCTGAAAGAAGGTAAATTCTACAAAGCCGCCGATGCTTTTGCACTGGCGGCGGTCTGGACGCCTCGCGATGCGCGCCCCTATGCCGGGCAGGCGTTTGCACTGTTTGCGGCGGGGGAATACGTCAGCAGTTCGTATCATTTGCGCAGAGCCATTGTTCGTAATCCAATGGTTGCGTCAGAAAAAGTCGATCTGGCGCAACTAATCGGCGACCGGGATGTGTTTGAAAACCGGCTGGTCGAAATGACCAACTGGCAGCAGCGCAGCGAATCCGGTGAGCTGGCCTTTATGATGGCCTTTGTGCTGCATCACGACGACAAACCGCAGCGCGCCGCCGAGGCAATCGGTCAGGCCCTTGAGAAAATGCCCGATGATCAGGCCGTTCAGATTTTGCATCAGGCGATTACGGGCGGTCAAGCAAGTCAGGATTAAGTTGAAGGCCGCCGCCATGATGGATGTTGCGTGCCCGGGGGAATGCGGGTGATTTCGTTTGCCGAACAACCGAACGGGCTTGACGCCGAGGCCCTGCTGGGCGAGCAGGGGCGGGCGGCCCGGCAATGGGCGCACTTTGAATCGCGTCCGCAGCAGCTCGCGATGGCCCGGCGTGCACAGCAGGCCTTTCGCGAGTTGTTTCATCTGGCGGTCGAGGCCGGCACCGGCGTGGGCAAGAGTTTTGCCTATTTGGCCGCAGCGATGGATGTCGCGCTGCGCAAGGCCGGTCGCGTGGTCATCAGCACGTACACCATCAATCTTCAGCAGCAGCTTGTTCAGAAAGACATTCCTTTTCTCGAAGCACTGCTGGATGAGGGCGTTGTTGTCCGTCTGGCCAAGGGCCGCGGCCATTATCTGTGCAAACGTCGGCTGGACTACGCCAAACATCGTCAGCAGCGTTTGTTTGACGACAGCGGCGTGGAACTGATCGCGCTTGCCGATTGGGCCGCCCGCACCGAAGACGGCACACTCAGCGACCTGCCCGAATTGCCCTCGCCGCAGGTCTGGCAGGCGGTTCAGAGCGAACACGGCAACTGCAAGGGGCGACAGTGCGGTTATTACAGCCGGTGTTTTTACTGGCGGGCACGGCGGCAGCTTGAGGCAGCTGATATCATCGTCGCCAATCACGCCCTGTTGTTCAGCGATCTGGCGCTGAAGAGCGAAGGGGTCGGGGTGCTTCCCGATTACGACTATATCGTGCTTGACGAAGCGCACACCATTGAGCATGTCGCCGAAGAGCATTTCGGTATCCACATCAGTCAATACACCATCGCCTCACTGCTGGATCGGCTGTATCATGTGCGGCGGCGGCGGGGTCTGCTGGCCTGGCTCAATGACGCCGACGAGGCTCGTCGGTGCGTTCGGCAATGCCGCACGGCCCAGCAGGTCTTTTTCGCTCAGGTGCAGGCCTGGTTTGCCCATGCCGGAGAAGAAACCGGCGGCCGGTGTGAGCCGGGCTTTGTGGATGACAATCTGTCCGGCTCGCTCAAAGAACTGCGGCTGAGTCTGGTGCGTTTGGTCAAGTCGCTTAAGGATGAAGAAGACAAGTTTGAGTTGGGCCGCAGCATCGACCGATTGGCGGAGGCGGAGGCGGACTTGCGCGACTTTCTGCAGCAGACGCGAGAGGACTGCATCTATTGGGTCGAGGCGGAAAACGGCAAATACAGACGCATCACGCTGCGGGCCGCCCCGCTGGATGTGGGGCCGTATTTGCGCGAGCGGCTGTTCGGGCCGCACAAGGCCGTAATTTTGACCAGCGCGACACTCAGTTGCGGGCAGGCGAACAAACAAGGCTTTGCCTTTTTTGCCGAGCGGATCGGGCTGGATACGTTCGAGGCCCTGCAGGTCGGCTCGCCGTTTGACTATGCGCGTCAGGTGACCTTGTACATTGAGGCGGACATGCCCGATCCGAATGCGCCGGACTTTATCGACAAAGCCGCGAACACCATTCAAAAGTACCTGCTCAAAAGTCAGGGGCGGGCGTTTGTGCTGTTTACCAGTTACGCGATGCTGCGGCAAACGGCCGAGCGGCTCGAAGACTGGCTTGACCGACAGGAGATGAAACTGCTGGCCCAGGGCAGCGGGCTGGATCGCGACCGGATGCTGTCGTTGTTCAAGCAGGACGACCGATGCGTGTTGTTTGGCACCGACAGCTTCTGGCAGGGCGTCGATGTGCCCGGCGAGGCGCTGTCGAATGTCATTATCGTGCGTCTGCCGTTTGCCGTGCCCAGCCACCCGCTGATTCAGGGACGCATTGAGCGGATGCGCCAACAAGGGCAGAATCCGTTTATGGAGTATCAGCTCCCGATGGCGATTATCAAGTTCAAGCAGGGCTTCGGCCGATTGATTCGCAGCAAGAACGATACGGGTATGGTCGTTGTTCTGGACAGCCGCATCGTCCAGAAACACTACGGACGGCAGTTTCTGGCCGCGATCCCCGAATGCCGTATGGAAATTGTCACTGCCGCGCGTTTTGATGCGCTGTGACAAGCCGCCAGTCGTCTGACTTCTGACGCTATGACAACGGCGAAGTCGGCGATTCGTCGCAGAAGGCCAGTTCGGGAAAGTGCGGCTGTTCGGCGATATCGGCGGTCATCGCCTGCAGGGCCGAGCGGAGTCCTTCCTCAATGACCGGATGATAAAAAGGCATCCGCAGCGCGTCAAAGACGGTCATTTCCCGCTGAATGGCCCAGGCCAGCAGATGGCCGAGATGCTCGCCGGCCGGGGCGCACAGTTCAGCGCCCAACAGCCTGCCGGACTTTGAGTCTGCGTACAATTTCAACAGGCCGTGATTTTTGTCCTGAATCATCGCGCGCCCCTGGTCGGCAAAGTCCACACGCCCCACCACACACGAATTGATGTCCAGTTGATCGCGGCGCCTGCCGACCAGCACGATGTTCGGGTCGGTAAACGTAATCTTCAGCGGAGTGCGGCGTTTGAAACAGGCCAGCTCGTCGCGCACGGCGTTATACCCGGCCACCCGCCCGTCATCCCAGGCCTCGTGCAGGATGGGGTCTTTGGCGTTGGCGTCGCCGGCAATGAAAATCGGCAGATCGCCGACTTGCAGGGTCTCGGGATTATAGCGCGGGACGCCCTTGTCATCCCTCTCCACACCCAGCCGCTCCAGCCCCAAATCATCGACGTTGGGCCGGCGTCCGACGCTGACCAGAATCGCCTGGACTTCTTTTTTGTATGGGCCGGCGCTGACGCTGAGCGTATTGCCGTCGGCGGTGATCCGGGCGGTGTAACCGCTCCAGAGTGTCATATCCTGTGAGAGCGCATCAACCGCCGAGGCAGTCACTTCCGGATCGGACAATCCGGCGATGCGTCCGGAGCGGGCAATCCCGACCACGTCCACCCCCAGACGCCCCATCGCCTGGCCCAGTTCGGCGCCGATGACACCCAATCCGATCACGGCCAGCGATTTGGGCAGGGTGTCGATTTCGAAAATGGTATCGCTGGTCAGAATCCGATTGCCCAGGGCCGCCCACGGCTTGGGCACAATGGGACGCGAGCCGGTCGCGATGATGATGCGTTTGGCCTCAATGATACGTCCGGCGACCTCCAGGCGATGGACATCCAGGAAACGCGCCCGTCCCCGGATCAGCTTGTCGCCAAAACGCAGCGTTTTTTCAATCATTCCACCCGTGAAATAATCGCGCAGTTTTCGCACATAGCGCATCACCTCGGCTCCGTCCACCCGCAGCGCGTCGGCGTTTTGGATGCCTTTTTTGGCCAACGCCGTTCGACGGTGATAGTCCTCGGCCGTCTGGATCAGGACTTTGGAGGGCATACAGCCCACCCGGGCGCAGGTCGTGCCCATCGGGCCGTCCTGAATCAGCACAAATCGGTCGGTAACCTGACGGATTTCCCGCAGCGCCACCAGTCCGGCCGTACCGGCCCCGATGACCGCCACATCAACATTCAGCGTATGCATCTATTCCCCTGTGGTTGTTCTCGAAGCACATCGATAAGCGTTTTTTAGTCCCACTTCAAGATGCCGCCGGTGTCGGCACTGGTGGCCATGGCGGCGTATTTGCCCAAGGCGCCGTAGGTAATGCGCGGCGGTCGGGGCGTCCAGGCGGCCTTGCGTTTGGCCAACTCGTCGTCCGACAGCTCGACGCGAATCGTGCGGGCGGGAATATCGATGCTGACCGTATCGCCCGGCTCCAGCAGTGCGATCGGCCCGCCGACGGCGGCTTCGGGGCTGACATGACCGATGCACGCGCCGCGCGTGCCGCCGGAAAACCGCCCGTCGGTAATCAGTGCGACCGATTCGCCCAGCCCGGCGCCCATAATATAGCTGGTGGGGCTAAGCATTTCCTGCATCCCAGGGCCGCCTTTGGGGCCTTCGTAACGAATGATGACCACATCGCCGGGTTTGACCTTGCCGGCCAGGATCCCCTCACAGGCCTCTTCCTGGCTTTCAAAAATGACCGCCGGGCCGGTATGTTTGAGCATCGACGGCGCCACGCCGGCGGATTTGACCACGCAGCCGTTCGGGGCCAGGTTACCGCGCAGAATGGCCAGGCCGCCGGTTTTGGAGTAGGCGTCAGCGACTTTATGGATACAGTCGGTATTCTTAATCTCCGATTCAGCGATGTTTTGGCCGAGTGTCTTGCCGGTTACGGTGATACAATCGGTCTTCAGCAAACCCGGAATCGTGCTGATTTCCTTCAGGATGGCACTGATGCCGCCGGCGGCATCGACATCCTCAATGTGCCAGTCGCTGGACGGGGAGACCTTGCAGATATTGGGGCATTTGTCGCTGATGATATTGATCCGGTCGAGATCGTATCGAATCCCCGCTTCGTTGGCAATTGCCAGCGTGTGCAGGACGGTATTGGTCGAGCCGCCCATGGCCATGTCGAGAACAAAGGCATTGTCGATCGACTTTTCCGAGACAATATCGAGCGGTTTGAGGTCTTCTTTTACCAATTCGACGACTCGTCGGCCCGCTTTTTTGTACAATTCCTGACGTTTCGGATCGACCGCCAGGATAGTTCCATTGCCCGGCAGGGCCAGCCCGATGGCCTCACACAGGCAGTTCATACTGTTGGCGGTGAACATCCCCGAACAGCTCCCTTGGGTCGGACAGCCGGCACATTCCAGCTCGATCAGGCGGTCTTCGGTGATTTTTCCGGCGTTATAGGCGGCGACCCCTTCAAAAATCGTGATTAAATCGGCAGGTTTTCCGTCTTTGGTCTTGCCGGCTTTCATCGGCCCGCCGGAAACAAACAGCGTCGGGATGTTAATCCGCATCGCGGCCATGAGCATACCGGGTACGACTTTGTCGCAATTGGGGATACAAATCATCCCGTCAAAGCAATGCGCCCGGCACATCGTTTCAACCGCATCGGCGATGATCTCGCGCGACGGCAGGGAGTACTTCATTCCGCCGTGTCCCATGGCGATGCCGTCGCAGACGGCAATGCTGTTGAACTCGAACGGAATCCCGCCGGCGTCGCGCACCGCCTGTTTGACGACCTTGGCCACCTCGTGCAGGTGCACATGGCCGGGAACAATGTCGCAGTAGCTGTTGGCAATGGCAATAAACGGTTTCTTGACATCTTCTGACTTCAATCCGCAGGCACGCAGCAGCGCCCGATGCGGGGCACGCTGAAAACCCTCTTTAACGGAATTACTTTTCATAGTCTCAATCTCCATAATCTCAGAAATCGACGTTCGCTCATCATTCATTACGGTCGTAAGAAGTATAGTCGCTCCGGAAGGATAGAGAAACCCAAAAATCCTGAAAAACCGGCATCTTTGGCTCGGGACCGGGATGAACGGGCGATCCATTCACGGAGGCAACTTTTCGGAATTCCTGTTAAATCCGCTATTTATCTGTTGTCAAGTGGTCGTCAAGGGGCTATAATTGCGCCTAATGTTGATGCAAATGCAGAGGTTATACCGGTTTTCTAAGGAGAACATTATGTCGGGCAAAGCAAGTCTTATCGCAGCGTCGGTCGCCTTGGTTCTGTTGACAGTGGTTTCGGGGTGCGGTCCTTCGGCCCGGGTGGCGCTTCAATTTACTCCCGAATCAACAGCTTCCTACGAGGTCACCACCGAAGTGACAAAAGATTTTCGTTTTGAACAGCCGACGATGGACAAGCTGCGTGAAGAGCAGACCAAGACCCTGATCCGGGTCGGTTACACGCAAACAGTAACGGATGTGGATGATCAGGGTGTGGCCAACTGTGCGGTGACGATTGACCGTTTGTCAGTCTATATGACCAATAAAAACGAAGAGCGGCTTGTGTTTGACAGCGCCAACGAGGCGGATCGAGGCAATCCGCTGATGCGACTGATCGGCCAGCGCTACACCGTTCGAATTTCACCAAAGGGCAAGGTGGTCGGTTTTGACTCCCAAGCTGCCCAAAAAGCGGTTACCGCCGGATTCGAAGGGCGTCTGGCCGAGCGTTTGGTCAACGAAGAAGGCCTTCGTGAACGCCATCAGATCCCTGCGCTGTGGGGCATCAACGGAGATTCTGTGGCGGTCAAGAAGTCCTGGCGGCAGGTCGAGCCTTCGCCGCCGGGCCTGCTGTCGCCCAAGAGCTTTGAAAAAGTCTATACCCTCAAAGGGATCGAAACGCAAAACGGACGAAACGTCGCCGTTATTGAAATGAACGCGATGGAAAGCGCCGAGCCGGCGCCGGACCAGGGGCAGATCTCCGCCGCGGCGGGGATGGGATTTTTTGCCCGTATGTTTGACAGCCAGGACGACTACACCGGCAAACTGCTGCTGGATATGGAAAACGGCGATGTCCTTGAATACGACGAGACGCTGATCAGCACGTATCTGGCTCAGGAAATGCCTTCCAACGCGCCGGAGGGCGCAGCGCCGGACACGCTGATTATGCGGTTTACGCATCGTATTTCGATGAAACAACTGCAACCCTGATTAAACGAAGGATTGAGCGTGCATTCAAAACTGTTTTGTTTCCTCTGCCTTGCGGCGGTTCTTGCGGTCAGCGGCTGCGGGGGGCCGTCCGCAGCCGGCGAATTGCTGCTGGTCAATTTTGAAGAACACCAGCCGCTGCGTTATCGGATGATCTCGCAGCGCCAAACCCGCATTGATCTGAAAGGCGAAACAGGCGCTCGGCAATCAGCTCCGCAGACCATGACCGAACGACTGGAACTGGTGATGGTTTATACCCCCGTCGAGGTCGATCTGTTCGGGCTGACCCGGCTCAACGCGACCTGCGAATCGGCCAAGGTAACGCGAACGACTTTTTCGGGTCGCGACGGGACAAGCGACGCCGTCGAATCGCTTCCGGAATTGCCGTTCACGCTGACCTTGACGCCGACCGGACAGATTGAGGATATGACGGATTTCAAGCGCGTCGTTCGTGAATTGGGCAACAGGGCCTTTGCCCGGACACGCGCCTCGGCCGGGCGCGTCAAAGATCCGGATATGATCAGCGATTTGATCGCTCTCCAGTGGTATGTCTGGGATACCATCGCCTCGATTGACGAACCGCTGAGCGGATTGTCGGCTGGATCGCGCTGGCAGGCACGGCAACTGCTGCCCTGGCCGGCGCCGGTACCGAATCCACCCACGCGAGTCACGACCTACACACTGGAAGAGATCACTGAAGAAAACAACCAACGAAAAGCCCGTATCACCGGCACGTATGAGCTGACGGATGATTTCCTGAGGGATATTCCGCTGCCTTACGAAGGCGCCTTTCAGATGCGCGGGCTGTTCGGTTTTTTGCGGCGGTATCGCTTTGAATCCATCAGCGGCGGCGGAACACAGGTGTTCAACATCGACCGGGGCATCCTTGAAAAAGACCATCAGGCGTACACAATGAAGGTCCCGGCCGACTTTATGCTGCCGCTGGGCGATTCCAAACCGGTTCTCAACGTCGAGCAAACCATCTCTATTGAGCTGCTGAAATGAGTGAATTCGGGCCGTTGGAACGCAACAATCTGTGGGCGCCGTGGCGCATCAAATACATTCAGGGACTGAGCGGCCAAAGCGATTGCTTTTTATGCGATTATCTGGCGACGCCGGACAAAGACGCCGACAATTACGTCCTGTGGCGCACCGCCCATGCCATCGTCGTTTTCAACAAGTTCCCCTATAACAATGGTCATCTGCTGATTGCCCCGACGCGCCATGTCCCGGATCTGGATCAGGCGACGGACGAAGAACTGCTGGCGCTGATGCGGCTGGTGCGCGACAGCCAGCGGGTGTTAAAGACGGCCCTCGGTCCGCACGGATTCAATGTGGGGATGAATTTCGGCCGCTGCGCCGGGGCGGGACTGCCCGGCCATGTGCATATCCACGTCGTGCCGCGATGGAACGGCGATACGAATTATATGCACGTGTGCAGCGATACAGACGTCATCAGTCAGGGGCTGGACGAACTGTATCGCCAACTTGTTGACATCAGCAAAACCCATTCCATTGGCGGCGCGCCGGGAGGATAAGGCCGTTATGCAGGATGCGCCCTTTGCCGTTCGCGAATCCAACAGCCGAGGCCGACGGCATAACGAGCCGGTTCATCCGTACCGCAGCGCGTTTGAACGCGACCGCGATCGCATCATTCATTGTGCGGCGTTTCGCAGGCTGGAGGGCAAAACGCAGGTCTTTACCACCGGACTGAACGACCATTACCGGACGCGGCTGACTCACAGTATCGAAGTGGCCCAGATCGGGCGAACGCTGGCGCGCAATCTGGGGGTCAACGAAATCCTGACCGAAGCGATTTGTCTGGCGCACGATCTGGGACATCCGCCGTTCGGACACAGCGGCGAGGCGGCGCTCAATGAGCTGACGGCTGCGTGCGGCGGATTTGAGCATAACCGCCATGCGCTGCGAATCGTGGATTTCCTCGAACACCCCTATCCGGACTTTGCAGGGCTGAATCTGATGTTTGAAACCCGGCTGGGATTGATGAAACACAGCTCGCCGTATGACCGTCCCGCCGAACAGGGGGATTGGCCGTACCGTCCGACAATTGAAGGACAGATCGCTGATTTAGCCGACCGCATCGCGTATAACTGCCACGATCTGGAAGACGGCATCCGGGCGCGCCTGATTGAGTACGAGCAGCTTATCGGACTGGATTTGGTAACGCAGGTGGCCGAGCGACAGCGGCTGGACCGCATCGAGGATTTCGTAGTGCGCCGCACGCGCCTGGCCAAGGGGATGCTGGATTGGCTGGCGATTGACGCCATTGAAACCAGCCGAACCGCCCTGGCACAAGCGTCCATTGAGACGTGGCAGCAGGCGGCCGATTATCCGGACGCATTGGTGCGGCTCAGTCCTTCAGCGGAGGCCGGACTGTGCCGGCTTGAGGCGTTTTTGATGGAGCGTATGTATCTGCATCCTGACCTTCAGGCTTCGGCCGCACAGGCCGGCCGCTGGCTGCGAACCCTATTTACCTCGCTGTGCCGCCGGCCGGAGGCGATGCCGCGCTACTATCGCGTCCTGATTGACACCGAAGGGCTGGAGCGAACGGTCTGCGACTACATCGCCGGAATGACCGACCGCTACTGCGCCGCCCGAGCTAAGGCCTGCCGAGAATAAAAGGTTATCGGACACACGACAGAGACGTCAGCCTGTGGAAGGACAACTTTTTTATCCTGACCAAACCGTCGTACTTCATCATTACCGGCGACCTGAAAATCGCGATAAGACCGTTCCTTTCGGGGTTTGACGGTCCAGCCATACGAACATCCGCCCTTATCACCCCCGACACCTTGCTTGTTATCGGTCCCCAGTGGAACCGGCCGGCCGCTCGCGGCGGTTTTGCCCGATGCAAAATATTACGTACATTATACAAGGTCAAAGACGGCCGTGAATTTGCAGACGGATACCATCTCCGTCCTAATGCTCAGGGCAAATCGAGACGACAAGAAGACAGCCGAAAACGTGTGAAAGCAAATTGCCCGCCGCGGCGCCGGAGCCGCGGGCGATGTCTGAAAGAAAGCGTAACGGATGATGTTCAACTTCGGAAAAAAACGTGTTTGTCCGATAGGCGTGGATTTAGGCAGCACCTATTTACGGATGGCGCAGTTGGGGATGAACGGGCAGGGACCGTTCCTGGTCTCGGCCGGGCTCCGCGCCAAACCGGAGTCCATTGAAGCGCGCACGCCCGCCTGGCAGCATTGGGCCATCGAAGCGATCAAGGACATCTGGCATGAGGCCAAATTCAAAGGCAAAGATGTCGTGACCGCCCTGCCGTCGGACGATTTGTTCATCGATCCGATCAAAGTGCCCCGCTCGACGCTGGATCGCCTGGCGGAAACAGCCCTGCCGAAGGTGCAAAAACGCCTGCCGTTTCCGTCCGACAAGGCGCTGCTTCAGTATATCGTCATCGAACAGCCGGAGGCCAAGGCATCAGACGCCGATGTACTGGTGATCGCCGCCGAACGGGAGACCGTCAATCGATATTTGGCGATCTATGAAAAAACCGGCCTGAACGTCGTGGGTATTAACATCTGGCCGACAGCGCTGATACAGAGTTATTCGGGCTTTTTCTGCCGCCGAGGAAATGAGCGGGAGCGGATCGCCATTTTACTGGATGTCGGAACGCGCCATACCAACGTCGTGATTTGTCGGGCGGACAATCTGCTTTTTGCACGTGTAATCTCGATCGGTTATGCGGATCTGGACAGCGAACCGATGCGGCAGCGGCTCCTGGCCGAGATTGACGCCTGTGTTCGCTATTATGAATCGCTTCCGGGCAGCGGAGTGATTGAGCGGATGGTGTTTTTGGCCGGCAGCGGCGCTTCCAGCGATCTGTGCGACAAAATCGCCGAACTGGCCCGACAGATGCAGGTCGCCGCACAGGTCGGCGATGTGCTGTGCGCGGTGGAAATGAATCACGGCCCGGCCTGCATGGTGGATCGCCGCAACAGCCGCGTGGACTGGGCCACGGCGTTCGGGCTGAGTTTGAACCAAACCCGCGAATAAACGGTCGCAATATAAATCGAAATGGTATTGATTTTTAACCGAGGTTCTTATGGGAACGATCAATTTTGTTCCGAATGATTACATTCAGCAGCGCCAATCCAGTCGCGCCAATCTGATGTATCTGATGCTGTTGATGGCGATGCTGGGCGCTATCGGCATTACATTCGGCTTTATTAAAATGCGTCAGCGGGCCGTGAATATGGAAATGATCACGCTCAATGCGCGAATGGCCAAAGCCAAAGAACAGATTGCCCAGCTTGAAGAACTCAAGGCCAAAGGCCAGACCATGCTCAAAACGATGGTGATGACGGCTGAACTGCTTGAACCGGCGCCCCGCAGCGTCATCCTGGCCGCGCTGACCAATAATCTGCCGACGGGCGTTTCGCTGCTGGACCTGGGTCTGGAGGAAAAAGAGCTGCGCGTCGCTTCCGCTTCGACAAAACCGGCAAGCAAGCCCGCCAATCAATATCAGGCCAAAACCGCCAAAACCCAGGCCCCTGAAGAACCGCAGCGTCGGATCGAGACCAACCTCGAATTGATGGGCATCGCCCCCAGTGATATCGAAGTGGCCGCCTACATCGCCCGGCTGAATGGTTCCATTTTGCTGGGGCGCGTCGAGCTGGTGGAATCCAAAGAACGGATCATCGACGAGGTGAAGTTTCGTGAATTCAAGCTGCGCGCCATGCTCAAACCCAATCTGACACTGACCAAAGAAGACATTGACTCCATACGGCGTAAACGCGACGAAGCCCTGTTATAAGTCGTCTGCAAGAAAGGACCCGTCCTATGACAAGCGGAATTCGACATTTGATTTTCTTTGTTCTGATCATCGGGCTGGCTTATGCGGCCTATGCCTATATGATCAAACCGGCCAACACTCACCTGGATCAGGAACGCACGGCCATGGAGCAAAAACGCGCCAAGCTCGACGAGCTGGAGCGGGCCACCGCCGCAGCCGATGATCTGACCGCGCAGCTTCACAAAGTGGAAGAGGCCATTGCCGTCTTTGAAAGCAAACTGCCGCCCAGCAGCGAAATCCACACCGTTCTTGAAAACGTAACGCTGATCGCACAACGCCACGGCCTGACGCCCAAAACCATTCGAACGATGAAGGCCGTTGAAAATCGAGGGTACATCGAACAGCCGCTCCGCATGGAACTGCACGGCGATTTTCACGCCTATTATGCTTTTCTGCTGGAGTTGGAAAAACTGGATCGCATCACCAAAATCCGCGAACTCAAACTCAAAAAGAAATCACAAACCGAAGGCCAGACCGAATCGGAATTCGTTATGAGTATCTTCTTCCAAAAATCCCCGGCCTGAGCACAACTGTTACTTTTCCTCTTTTACGGAGTTCGGTTATGTTGTCATACTTAAAAGAAGGCCAAAGCAAGATACCCGCTGTCGAGGCCTCATCTCAGGAAAACGGCGCAGAAGCGCCCAGTCTTCAGAACGATTTTCTGACCGTCTCGGGGCATACCCGGAAGCTGCGGCAAAGCACGATGATGCTGATGGCGATGTTTGCCGTCGGAGCGCTGGGGGTATGGTTTATGATTAAAAAAACCACGCCGGCATCGGTCGCCGCCGCAACCGCCGAAGACCAGACCCAGTTGGAAGCGGCCATCGCCCAGTTGAGCGGAATGCAGACGGAAATGAACAGCCAAATGGATTCGGTCGTGGGACGCTTCTATGAGTTCTCCAATATCGGACAAATCCACGTCGATGAACTTCAGAAAAATCCGTTCAAGCGGGAAATTGCTTCCGGCCAGCCAGGCAGCGATGAAGACCGACAGCGACAGGAACAGCTTCGGCTGATGCAAGACAAGATCAGCGGGGCGGCGCAGAATCTGCAGCTCTGGTCGATTACCTCCACCCCGCGCGGCGTTTGCTGTATGATCAACGATAAAATACTGTATGTCGGCGATGAAATCAACGACCTGACCGTCAGTCATATCGGTGCAAACACCGTGGATTTGACTTATGAAGGTCTCAGCATTCAATTGAAGATGGACGAATGAAACGGATATTCAGCAAAAAAAATCCGTCGGCGGCGCCCGCGGATTACAGCGCGATCCTGGACGACCCGGACACCGGCCAGACCGAATTGGCGCCGGGGCTGCGCAATCTGTACAGCCCGCAGATGACCGCATCCAAGACGCGATTCAGGGATGTGGTCGATATTCTGGCCAGTCAGTCGCTGCTTGATGACGAACAGGTCGCTCAAATTCGCGACGAACGGCGGCGCAGCGGCTGCCCGGTCGAGAAAATCCTGGACCGCTACAGCATCAGCCAGGAACAGATTCTGATCGCCAAGGCCGAATTGTACGGGTATGCGTTTCGCCGCATCGACCCGGACGATGTGGACAAAAAGGCATTCGGCATGCTCGATCTTAAATACATCGGCGCCAACCACCTGCTGCCGATTGCCGTGCAGGACAATGTGCTAACCATCGGCACGTCCGATCCGGCCAATGTGTTTGCGATTGACGATGTCAAGCGACAAACGGGAATGACGGTTGATGTGATCGTCTGTCCGGCCGAGGACATCGACAAGGTCTGCGAAGCCTTTGATGACAGTAAGTTCAACTACAATGTGGATGACTTTGTCAGCGACCTGGACGATATTGAACTGGTGCAGGACAGCGAAGAGGACATCGAAGACCTTGAAAAAAGCGCCGGCGAATCGCCCGTCATCAAATTCGTCAATTATGTCCTGAGCAACGCGCTGCACGAAGGCGCCAGCGACATTCATATCGAGCCGAAGGAAAAACAAACCAAAATCCGCTACCGTATCGACGGCGTGCTGTTTGACTCGATGCAGGCGCCGGCCAAAATGCACGCGGCGATTGTCTCGCGTCTGAAGATTATGTCCAATCTGGACATTTCCGAGCGGCGCATTCCGCAGGACGGCAAAATCGCCGTGATTATGGGCGGTCGCGGCGTTGATCTGCGTGTATCGGTGCTGCCGACCAGCCACGGCGAAAAGGTGGTCGTCCGCCTGCTGGACAGCAAGAGCATTATGATCGGGCTGGACAAAATGGGAATGGAGCCGCGGCTGCTGGAGGCCTTTCGCGAGCAAATCGCCCGCCCCCACGGCATCCTGCTGGTCACCGGGCCGACCGGCAGCGGTAAAAGCACCACCCTGTATTCGGCGCTGGCCCAGATGGACAGCAAGACGTTGAATGTGTCCACCGTGGAAGATCCGGTCGAATACAACCTTGAATTCTGCAATCAGGTGCAGGTCAACGAGAAGGCCGGCCTGACCTTTTCGGCGGCCTTGCGGTCGCTGCTGCGGCAGGACCCGGACATCATTATGATCGGTGAAATCCGCGACTCGGAAACCGCGCGAATCGCGGTGCAGGCGGCTCTGACCGGCCATTTGGTGCTCAGCACGCTGCACACCAACGACGCGCCCAGCAGTGTGTCGCGTCTGGTCAATATCGGGCTGGAACCGTATCTGATCGCCGCGTCGCTGAACGGTATTCTGGCCCAGCGTCTGGTGCGTCGGCTGTGCAATAACTGCAAAGAGCCGTTTGACCCGCCGGACAATCTGCGAAAATATCTTGAGATTGGCCGGATCGAGCCGCATGAGCTGCTGATGGGCAAAGGCTGCGATCAGTGCCGCAACAGCGGGTATGCCGGACGCTGCGGCATCCACGAACTGCTGATCGTGGACGACGCCTTTCGCGAAATGATCAACTCCGACTCGTCGGTCAACAATATGCGCCGGGCGTTTCGCAACAGCGGCTGGCCCAGCCTGTTTGAAGACGGCCTGACCAAGGTCAAGCACGGCATCACCAGCATCGAAGAAGTTCTGCGGGTAACCGAGGCCGAAGGTCTTGATCCGGCGGCCTTCAGCCGAAACGCCAGTGGATAAACGACAAAAGACAGAAGACAGAGATCAGAAATCAGACTAAGGACGATGCGATGATTGATATTAAACAAATGCTTGCGACCGCCATTGAACGCGGCGCTTCGGACGTGCATATCAATGTTGGTATGCCGCCGGTGATGCGGATTAACACAGAACTGATTTTGATGGATCTGCCGGTGGTCTCCGAAGAAGACGCCGGCAAGATGGTGTTGGCGATGGTCGGCGAGGCGAAATTCAAGGTGTTTATGGAAAAACGCGACCTGGATTTCTCGACCATGATCGACGACGGAAGCCGGTTCCGCGTCAACGCCCATTTCCAGAAGGCCGGCATCGCTATCTCGTTTCGCGCCATTTCCAATGAAGTACCCGACATCGACGACCTGCATCTGCCTGAAGTCGTCAAAGAACTGACCGACCTGCCCCGCGGGCTGGTCATTGTCACCGGCCACACCGGATCGGGCAAGAGCACCTCGCTGGCGGCGATGATCGGCGTGATTAACCGCAAATACAAAAAACGCATCATCACGCTGGAAGATCCTGTCGAATATCTGCTCGACAATAAATCGTGTATGATTGAGCAGCGTGAAATCGGGTCGGACTGCACGTCGTTTGCCTCCGGCCTGCGGCACGCCCTGCGTCAGGACCCGGATATCATTCTTGTCGGCGAAATGCGCGACCTTGAAACGACCAGTTCGACCATCACCGCCGCCGAAACGGGACACCTGGTCTTCAGCACGCTGCACACCGTCAACGCCTCGCAGACCGTCGAACGTATCATCGACATTTACCCGGCCAGTCAGCAGAACCAGATTCGCGCGATGCTGTCCAACACGCTTCAGGCGGTCATCTCGCAGACGCTGTTTCGCCGCGTGGATAAGCCGGGGATGGTGCCGTGTGTCGAAATCCTGCTGTGTACCTCGGCGGTTCGCAACTGCATCCGTGAAAACCGCGTCTATGAAATTCCCAACATCATCGAAACATCGCGGCGGCTGGGAATGCAGAGCATGGACCACAGCATTCAGAATATGTATATGCAGGGCTTTCTTGACCGCGACGAGGCGATTATGCGATCCAGCAATCCCGGCAAGATGGAAAAACTGCTGCCGGCGCGGCCCGAACCGGCCATGCAGAACGCATAAGAAATTTATAAATTCTGAATTCTGAATTCTGAACTTGTGGAGTTTGAATCGTTTTCAAATGAGTGCTTGCATTCAAGCACACAACAATGGGGAATACCATCATGTCTTTTATGGAACAACTGACGGCCAGGAAGCAGAAATCCGCCGCGCCGTCCCGCCAGACCCGCGGCGCATCCGAACCGGCCTCGCGTCCGGCCAAAAGCGGATTTCGTATGGAATTCGGCCCCAGTCGAAAAGATATACTGAACTTCAGCAACCAATTGGCGGTCATGGTTCGCGCCGGCATCAGCCTGCAGGACGCGCTGGAGTCCATCGGCTCGCAAATTGAAAAAGAAAAATTTCGCGCCGTCGTCTTTGACCTGAAAAACCGCATCGAGGGCGGACAGAGTTTTTCGCAGGCGCTGGCCGAACATCCCGACGTGTTCAGCAATCTGTATATCAATATGATCGCCGCGGCGGAAATCTCCGGCTCGATGAGTTCGATGCTTCAGCAACTGGTCGAATACCTCGATCAGGAGGCCGAAACCCGCAGCCAGGTCGTCAGCGCAATGGTTTATCCGATCATCATTGCCGTGATGGCCGTTTCCACGACGACGTTTTTGCTGACCTTTGTGCTGCCGCGGTTTTTGACGGTCTTTGCCGGTCGAGAGCACCTGCTGCCGACGCCGACGCGCATCATTATGGTCATCAGCGGCGTAATGAGCAGTTATTGGTTTCTGATCTTTCCCGGCCTCGGCGCAGCGCTGATGGGGTTCTGGTATGTCACCAATAAAACCGCCGGAGGCAAATACTGGTGGGACAAAACCAAACTGCGGATTCCGCTGCTCAAGACGCTGTGCCGCAGCCTGTATATTACCCGGAGTATGCACACGATGGGCGTATTGACCAACGCGGGCGTGCCGATTCTGGACTCGCTTTCCATCACCGCGCACATCTCCGGCAACATGCTGTATGAGCATATGTGGAAAGGCGTGCACGAGGCGGTGCGTCAGGGACGCAAGATCGCCGGCAGTCTCGGCGATTATGCGCTGATGCCCGGCAATGTCGTGCAGATGATCCAGAGCGGCGAAGAGTCCGGCACGCTCGGCGAAGTGCTCGGCGACATCTCCGAGTTCTACGCCCGCGAACTGAAAACCGTGATCAAAACCGTCACCAGTATGATCGAGCCGATTATGATCGTCGTGATGGGTGTGCTGGTCGGCTTTATCGCAATGAGTATTATTCTGCCCATCTTCAAGATGTCCAGTCTGGCGACGGGATAAGTATTGACGATGGACGAAGGACGATTTTCAATTGAGATTCTTTATTCGTCAATCGTCCATCGACAATCGTCAATTGAAAAGTTCAGTGTCTTTGGCTAAAAAATGGAGTTCACGATGAACGGAAAACTTCATAACAGAAGCGATGGCTTTACGCTGCTGGAATCGCTGTTTGCCGCGATGCTGATCGGACTGGTGATCGCGGCGCTGATTGCCTCGAACACGGCCTTTACCATGGCCAACGCCGCCGGCGTCGATCTGTCAACCGCCGAGTTTCTCATCGAAGAAATCCGCGAATACTATGCGATTATGGCATTCAATAAATTTACGCCAACATCGGATTGGATTGTATATCCGACACCGATTGATATGGAAGGCAATACGCTGGACGACTTTGCCGCATTCACACAAAAAGTCTATATAAAACCTGTTTCAGGTGTGGATTTTGAGACTCCCGCTAACCCTACCACCGACTTTCGAAAAATTACCGTTCGTATTTACAAAAATGATCAATTCATCAGTGAAGCGAGCTGGATTCGGGCCAATCTGGATTAAACAGCGCGGCAGCGCGAGCTGCCCGATAAAGACGATGCCGTCAGGGTGTCGTTAACCGGCCGCTCGCGCGGCCTGGCTTTTGCTGAAAACGGAGCGATGATTATGCATAAGAAACATCAAAAAGCGTTTACACTGGTGGAGCTGCTGCTGTCGCTGGCGATTTTCGGGATGCTGATGGCGGCGGTGGCGGTAGCCTTTGACGCCTCGATCAAAAATTATCAGGACAACCAGGGCATTTACCGCACTGTCAACGCCGCCCGCCAGACCCTGCTGCGTCTGACCAACGACATACGAACGGCCAACAATGTTGCGATTGAAAGCGATGAGGACAACGACTATCTGAGCTTAACCACGCCCGATATTCCGCCCGTTTCAATGACGTATCGGTTCCACCGCCCGTCCGGAATCCTCTATCTTAAGACAGATGCGGATGCGGATGAATATGTGCTCTGCCGGCATATTTCAGCAATGACATTCACCCGTCCGCCGGTGGAGGGCAATCCCGATCAGACACGCAATGTGCGCATCGTCATGACCGTGACCGATCCCGACAGCGGCGTCAGCCAGAAACTGGCCGCCGCAGCGGTCGTCCGGCGAAACCTGTAGGACCGATTCTTCATAAAGGACGGATGCAGTTTCTTCTGATTGAGCGAATTCAACTCATAAGTGCGGGTGAGCAAAAGTCGATAGGGTTT
>OMKS01000993.1_pt1 | contig 26075 bp, 18 predicted proteins | sample 1674721 | NCBI WGS metagenome assembly OMKS01 (sample SAMN06264996, study PRJEB25208) | sediment metagenome | isolation source: hot spring sediment | place: USA: California | collected 2014-09-02 | reverse complement strand
AGTCCGGAGATATCCTGTGTGGAGGCGGTGAACCCGCCGGGTCCTGTCCAGGCATAAGCATAAGGCGGAGTTCCTCCTGATACGTCCACATCGATGGCCCCGTCGCCGGCACCGTTGCAGGAGACGTAGGTAACGGAAACTTCAGTGATGCTGATGGCCGGTGGCTGGCTGAGGGTGATGGGTCCGTGAGCCTGTGTGCACCCGTTATCGTCGGTCACGGTAAGGGAATAATCGCCGGCTTCCAGAGAGGAAATATCCTGTGTGGAAGCGGCAAACCCTCCGGGTCCTGTCCAGGCATAGGAGTAAGGCGGTGTCCCCCCGGAAACCGAGACCTGGATTTCCCCGTCGTTCCCGCCGAAACAGGTGATATCCACTGTAAGGTCGGTAGTTACGGAAATGGGGGTGGGCTGGGTGACGGTTACCGGCCCGAGTGATTCTGTACATCCGTTGGCGTCGGTCAGGGACAGGGAGTAATCGCCGGCTTCCAGAGAGGAAATATCCTGTGTGGAGGCGGTAAACCCTCCGGGCCCGGTCCATGCATAGGAATACGGTGTGGTACCTCCTGTAACGGAAATGCTGATGGCCCCGTCGTTTCCTCCGAAGCAACTCACATGGGTCAGGTTGTCGGTGGTGATGGTCAGGGGATCGGGCTGGGTGATGGTAACCGGCCCGTAGGTTTCGATGCACCCGTTATCGTCGGTCACGGTAAGGGAATAATCTCCGGGCTGCAGTCCGGAGATATCCTGTGTGGAGGCGGTGAACCCGCCGGGTCCTGTCCAGGCATAAGCATAAGGCGGAGTTCCTCCGGAGACGTCCACATCGATGGCTCCGTCGCCGGCACCGTTGCAGGATACGTGGGCGATGGATAACGGAGTGATGCTGATTTCAGGCGGTTCCTGTACGGTCACGGGCCCCAGGCTGCCTCCGCAGCCTTTGGTGTCGGTGAGGGTGAGGGAATAGGATCCGGGAGCCAGGTTATCCGGGTCCTCACTAACCGAAGTATATCCGTCGGGGCCGGTCCAGTTACAGGTATAGGGCGGATTTCCTCCCGTAACGGTGATATGGATGGAACCGTCGTTTGATCCGTTACAGGTAAGATCCTGTACATTGTCCAGGGTGATATCAAGGGGATCGGGCTGGCCGATCTGTATGTTAAATTCTGAGGCGGTTTCACCGTCTCCCGAACCGTCAACAATCACCCAGAAAGAATTGGTGGCTGCCAGTCCGGTGATGGTATATATGGTGTCGGAAGTGGTATCAAAATTCGTACCTTTCCAGGTGATGGTATATGGGGCTGTACCCCCTGTAAAAGCCACGGTCACTTTTCCGTCGGACATTCCGTAGCAACTGACACTGTCAACTGTAGTGGAAAGTATGGTAATGGGTTCAGCCTGAACGGGTTTGAACAGGAAGAGAAAGAAAATGAGCCAGGCACCGCTGAAGATTTTTTTTGTGTTCATGCCGGATTAGGTCCCTGTTTCATTGTTTTTTGTTGATACGAGGCTGTGCCTGCTTTCGTTACAACAAAATATTTACCTGTTATTTTAGAAATTTTACAAAAACTTTAATAAAATTAATAAAGATGTAAAATTTTAAAAAATAAATTTAAGAAAAAGTAAAATAAGAATTAAATATTATAACCTGAATCACCGTTATTAAATGATAAATATCATCAATCGTGCTTTCCGTCCTGGGTTGTTCAGCAGGGTTTATTCACTGGCGTGAAGGTACCGGCGGGTAATATATCTTACCGGATACCATGCTGCAAAAAAGCCGATCAGCAGAACGGTGAGGAATACGAAAATAAAATCGGTCCAGAGCATATCCACCGGATAGGTGTCGACCACGAAGGACCCGCTACCTTTCAGGCGGATCAATCCGAAGGTTTGCTGGATCCAGCAGATGATCCCGCCAAGGATCAAACCAACCGTGGCTCCACCGGCTGAAATGAGCCAGCCTTCGATAAAGAAAATTTTTCTGATCCGGCTCATTTCGGTTCCCAGGCTTTGCAGAATGGCAATATCTTTTTTCTTATCAAGTATCAGCATGGTCAGGGAGCCGATGATATTGAAGGAGGCTACCAGCAAGATAAAGGCCAGGATCATAAAAATGGCCCATTTTTCCGAGCGCATGATCCTGTAAAGCAGTTCCTGCTGCTGGAACCGGTTCTGCACTTTGTATTTTTCTCCGGCCAGGGCGGCCAGTTCATTCTGTACCGAGGTTTCACTGAATGCAGGATTGACCTTCAGTTCCAGGGAGGTGATCTCGTTGTCGTATTCCAGCAGGTTCCGGATAAATTCAATGGGAACAATGATATACTTTGAATCAAAATCCTGCTGGATAGCAAAAATTCCCGAGGGGAAAATATAATTCCGGTTGAATGCCTGTTCGGGGTTCAGCGTTACGTTTCCGGTGCGTTTGGGTACGTATACCTGAATTGGGGTGATAAAATTCAGTCCCACCGACAGATAGATCCCGATACCCTGGCCGATCACTGCACAGGGCATGTTTCGGTCCCACAGGATGAATTTCCCGTCGATGATCATGGAGTCGATGCCGCTCATTTTCAGGAATTCATCGCTAACTCCCTTCACGGTTGCTATGTACTGTTTTTCCCCGTATTTCAGCAGGGCGTTTTCTTCCAGCACATCGGCGGCATAAAGCACTCCCGGATGTTCCCTTATCTTTTCCAGTCGGGGATCATCGGCCGGGAATGTTTTCCCCTCTGTAAGTGTAATGCGAATATCCGGGTCGAAAGCATTAAACAGGGACCTGACCAGGTTGTCGAATCCGTTGAATACCGACAGGACCACAATGAGGGCCATGGTACCCACCGTAACTCCCACCAGGGATATCCCGGAAATAACATTGATCACATTCCGTGACTTTTTTGCAAAAAGGTATCGCCTGGCTATGAAAAACGGCAGATTCAAGGGCTTGGAAATAAAAAGGTTTAAACGGCCGCTACCCTGTGAAAAAAATGAAAAAGGCCTCTGGCAGGGACTTTAACCCGCACTTTTCCGCATCGTTGTGATGAGAACGTTCTGTCAATTAAACCACAGAGGCCTTTTTTCGGTTAAAACAAATGAAATTTTTACAAAAGTAGCATTATTTCCAGGCACGCACGATGAGGCCCGTACCGTGGGAATGGTTAATATGTACATCTAAAATATTCAGTATCAATATAAATGGATATGTTAATAAATAATAAAAAGGAATCAGAAAAAGGAAGAAACGGTGGCGGCCGATCAGGGTAAGCGGGTATTTCATTCCCAGTTTCCATGAGATGTTGCCGGGGATTCCGTAGGTGTATCCGGTTTCCACCTGACCGAACCCGGCGCGGGTCAGTTTTCCGGTAATTTCTTCCACGGAGTAACCGTCACGGACATGTTCTTCAATAAACGAATGCTCTCCTTCTTCATGGACATCCGAGCCTCCCCGGTCGGAAGGGGTGGTAACCAGGAGCATCCCTCCCGGGCGCAGGGAGCGGTAAAAATTGGAAAAAACGATTTCATCGTCGGCAATATGTTCCATCACATCCACGGAAAGGATCAGGTCGTATGTTTCAGGTTCCAAGAATCGGGTAAGGTCGGCTTTTCTGAAAGTTACCCTTTGTTTGAGCGGGGTATGGTCTATAAAACGGCGGCAATCGTTTACCTGTTCTTCGTTTATATCGACGGCTTCCACCCGGTGCGTATCGGATAAGCGGGCCAGGAAATAGGTATACTGGCCGAAACCCGATCCGGCATCCAGAATAACTGCACCGTTCCAGCGGTTTTTATGCCACGCTTTCAGATATTTTTTTACATGCCAGGTGCGCAACAGGTGTATGTCGAGCAACCGGTACAGCCATATTCTCATCCGGGGTTTCCGGCCGACGAGTTTTCCGAGGGTATTTTTCAGCGGTTCGTATTGCATGAAATGGATCAGGATTTCAGCAGCCGGTCGATATTGTCAATATAATCCAGGGAATCGTCCAGGTAGAAATACAGGGCCGGAATGATCCTTACCTGGTTCCTGATGATATTTCCCAGCAAACCCCTGACAGCCGGCGTTTTTTCCCGGATCTTTTCCAGGACCTCCTCTTTGTTTTTTCCCGGGAAGATACTGAGATATACCTTTGCCACCGAAAGATCGGGGCTGATTCTCACCACGGTAACGGTAATCATGTTCCCCCCGAACTCGGGGGCCATTTGCTGAAAGATGGGTCCGAGTTCCTTCTGCAATAGCCTGGATATTTTTTGTTGCCGGGTGGAAGTCATTTTCAGGTATTTAACGGAAGCCATCAGCCTTTCAACGGGGGAATCCTTCTTTTTATTGGTTCCTGCAAGGGCTTCAGGGCACAAAAGTACTATTTTTTCCCCAACAATTTTATAGCTTTGCACTGGATTGACACAGAAACAACGACGGAAGCATGGATATTGTTGTGAGCGGAATCCGTTCCACCGGGAACCTGCACCTGGGAAACTATTTCGGAGCGATCAGAAATTTTGTCAGGATGCAGCACGAGCATCATTGTTATTTTTTCATTGCCGATTATCATTCTCTGACTACGCATCCCACCCCGTCGGATCTGCATGGAAATGTGAAACAGGTGCTTTCGGAATACCTGGCCTGCGGCATTGATCCGGAGAAAGCCACGGTGTTCCTGCAAAGTGATGTGCCCGAGGTGCCGGAGCTGTACTTGTTACTGAACATGAACGCCTATGTGGGAGAGCTGGAGCGTACGGCTTCTTTCAAGGAAAAAGTCAGAAAACAGCCTGAGAATGTCAATGCTGGTTTGCTGACCTATCCGGTGCTAATGGCTGCCGATATCATCATTCACCGGGCCAACAAGGTGCCGGTGGGGAAAGATCAGGAGCAGCATCTGGAGATGACCCGCCGTTTTGCCCGCCGTTTCAATAACCTTTACAAAGTGGATTATTTTCCCGAGCCCGAGCCTTATAATTTTGGGGAGGCCCTGATCAGAATCCCCGGTCTGGATGGTACAGGAAAGATGGGAAAATCGGAAGGGAACGGGATTTTTCTTTCCGATGAGCCCTCAGAGATCAGAAAGAAGGTTATGCGGGCGGTTACCGATAGCGGGCCGGAACATCCGGGGCAGGAGAAAAGCGAGCCGGTTCAGAATCTGTTTACCCTGATGCAGGTGGTTTCGGAAAAAGAAACCCTTGATTATTTTGAGGACCATTACAACCGGTGTACAATCCGGTACGGGGAAATGAAAAAACAGCTGGCCGAGGACATGATCCGGCTGACGGGTCCCATAAGGGAAAGGATCAAGGAGATCAAAGCAGACGACGCCTATCTGCGTAAGGTGGTGATGGCGGGGGCTGCCAGAGCCCGGGAAAGCGCTTCCGCAACTCTGCGCGATGTGCGTGAGATCATTGGCTTCAAACCGTTCTGATAAAAAAAGCCGGGTAATGGAACCCGGCTGCCCTGAAAATCATTTCAAGTATATATTGGATTGTTGACGTTACCAGCAAAGGAGCAAAAATGGTGCCAGATTCACGGCGCCATTTTTTCCTTGTCAGGTTTTTCTTGCTGTAAAAGGTAAAATCAGTTTCTTACGTTGACCCTTTTCATGCGGGTGAAGGGTTTGTTCCTGTCGAACAGGTACCGGTAAGTAACATGGGTTTTGATAATGGTGCCTCCTATCTGTTCAGCCACCCGCATCATGCTAGGATTGAAATCCCCTATCCAGTTCATTTCCAGATCGGTGTAGTGGAAATCGGGTTTTTTTGCCTCCTGTGCGAAAGCCATTACCAGGGCGCCTTCCACACCGCGGGCCTGGTGTTTGGGAGCCACTCCGAAAATGACTCCGAAAACCTTGGTATTGGTTTTCAGGATTTTCTGGTGAAGGAGAAATTTGATTTTCCCGATCAAATTCATTTTTCCGTTCAGGCGCTTGATGATCTGGTTGATTTCGGGAAGCATGATAAAGAATGCGATAGGTTCGTTACGGTAATAACCGAACCACATCAGGCGCTCATCCAGAATGGCCTTCATGCTTTTCAGCAGCGACTGGGCATGTATTTTGCTGATGGGCTTCACACCGGGGAAATTTGCCCAGGCTTTGTTGTAGATAGCACGAAAATCATCCACCACCTTTTCCATATTCCTTTTGTCGATATGGGTAAAGGTATAATCGGAATTCCGGGCCACCCGTTCGGCTTTTTCACGGATGGTTTCCTGCAGTCCTTTTTCCGTGGTCAGGGTGCGGTAATAGGTGTACTGATTAAAGTAATTTTTGAACCCGTATGCTTCAAACAGATGGCGGTAATAGGGGAAATTATAAGGCATGCAGTAATTGGGTTCGGTAAAGCCGTCCACCAGCAATCCCCACCATCGGTCGCGTTCGCCGAAGTTTACGGGTCCGTCCATGGCTTCCATGCCCTTTCCCGCCAGCCACTGCTTACAGGCGTCAAACAAACGGAAGGCTGCTTCCCGGTCGTTAATGCATTCAAAAAATCCCAACCCTCCGGTAGGCTGTTCATTCTTTGCAGCCGTGGCTTTGTCGTAGAATGCAGCTACCCTGCCCACAATTTTGCCTGACGAATCCGCCAGAAGCCATCGGATGGCTTCACCGGTCCTGAACATTTTGTTTTTTCTGGGATCAAACACCCTTTCCACATCTTTATCCAGTGGCCTGATCCAGTTTCTGTCGTTCCGGTAGAGCCTGACAGGCAGCATCAGAAACTCTTTCCTGGTTTTCCTGTCATTGACTTCCAGCAGCGAATAATGTGGCATACCAGTCGGGATCGGTTGAGTCATCATGCGGGTAAAAATAATTTAATGTGCATGGAATTCCAAAACAGGTTGGGAAGGCCGGTTATTCCCCGGTTTTCCGGTGGAGTTTTCTTATATAAAAAACTGATCCCCCGTATTCGGTTTGGATGAGTTCTCCGTTTTCGACCATATGATCGACCAGTTCCCAGTTGCTTCCGGCTTTTTTCAGGAGTTGCTCCACAGCTTCCTGTCTCAGAGGGTGGACTGCCGTGATGCTGAGAATATCGTCGTATGCGTTTCCTGTAAAAGCAAAGGCATTTCCTTCATAACCTATCAGCAATTCCACCGGGTCCATGTGTTGTTTGAAGATATGAAATGCGGCATTCAGAAAAGTTTCGTCGGGGGGGTTGACCGATTTTACTGCCGGAGGGCGGGTGGGGATGCTCAGGTAGGATTTGTACGGATTCAGGGGTGCAATAAACCGGGCGATTTTTTCCATTTCCTCCAGGCTGTCATTGTACCCCCTGGCCAGCATGGTTTCAGTAGTGAAGATGCCTTTGTACTTTTTTCTGAAATCCACTATTCCTTTCAGAATACCAGGCAATTCAAGTGATTTGTAGGGTCTGTCGATCTTTTTCCACACGCCCTCGGTTATTGCATCCACCTTAACACTGATCCAGTTGGCCGGGAGCAGCTCGTTCTGCACGTCGGTGCGCCACAGGAGCGTACTGTTGCTGATCACGGCCACGGGATACCCCAGTGTTTTCAGACCGGCAATGATCTCTCCCAGGTTGATATCCAGGGTAGGTTCTCCGTCGGGCACCAGGCTGAGGTAATCAATCTTCTCCCCCTTTTTTTTCGCCTGCCTGATTTTTTCCCGGGTTTGTTCCAGTATGTATTCCGGAGTATAAAAATGGTCCCGGTGGATATCCATCTTCATGGCTTTGCCTACCTGGCAGTAAACACAGGAGTAAGAACAGTATTTCGGAGGGATGTTATTGATACCCAGGCTGCGGCCCAGGCGGCGGGATGGAATGGGTCCGAATGCTATCATGAGAAGGAAAATATGCACGCAAAGGTAATAAAATTCAAAGAACGTATCGGATATCCGTTACCCTTTCCATTTTTCAGATACGCAGGCGGGCGGCGATGATCAGGTTCCTTCCGGGAGCCACAATGCCGGAAGAATACGGACGGTATCGGTGGTTCAGGATGTTTTCGATACCCAGATCAATTTCCAGGTATTCCCTGAGTGAAAAAGATGTTTTGATATTCAGGGTGTACCAGCCGGGGGAATATGGATTTCCGTCAGAGTCTTTTGCATAGAGGTATGCCTTGTCGGTTTCCGACGGTGACATGGCGGTGTAAGGTTTGGTTATATTAAACCGTACATACATATCCGATGTAAACCGTTCCTGTTGATATACGATATGCATGTTCCCGAAAGGCGGGGCTACATGTCTTACTGGTTCACCTGTTGAGGTTTCTCCTTTTATCCAGGTAAAACCGCTTTTAAGCGACAGATGGGGTGCAACGCCTGCGAGAACCGAAAGGGTGGTTCCGGCAATGGTGGCGCTTTCGGCATTGACCAGCGCATTGACCCTGGCCGGATCACCGAAATACATGATGGTATCCTGTCCGTTGAACAGAAAATCGCGCCTTACCATCAGGCCATCCACAATGCTGAAAAAACCTGTCAGGTCGATTCTGGTTTTTTCTCCGAAAAAGCGGAGAATACCCAGATCTGCACTGTAGACATATTCGGGTTTCAATTCGGGATTAGGGACCACCACCACACCGTCGCCCGATTCAAATACTTTTCCCACATCGTCAAGGTTGGGTGCACGGAAGCCGGTGGCTGCATTCAGGTTGAACTGCCAGCCGGCTTCGGGCCGGAAAACCAGGCCGGCCGATCCGTTCATTGCTCCGCTGGCCAGCCTGATGTGGGTAAACGGAAGGTGATAGAACGATGTGTCGTTGATGAAGGAATGGAGGCCTGTGCGGTTAACCCTGAGGCCGGCCAGCAGGGTGAATCTTTCGGAAAAGTTCTTTTTATAGCTGAAATAAGCCGCTAAGGTATGGTAATGGTTGTATCCGTCGGGGTAGCGTGTGGGGGCCGGAACGGTTTCTCCCGTGAGGATATTTCTGGCAGATGCCCGGGAGTCTATGTGGTTGTATACAGCTTCCATACCGTAAAAAAAGGTGTTGCCCTGCCCGGACGCCTTTTCCATATCGAGGTTTAGACTGTATACATCAACATGTTCAACCTGGCTGTTCAGATCGGTATCGTGCAGTTTCCGGTTATTCCGGCTTTCTTCCACTCCCTGGTGGGCCACAACCACCCGGGCCCGGTCGAACCAGCGAGTGGAACGGTCATATTCTGCCTGGAAGTGATTCATGATCCATTTTTGCGGGCCATAGTACCATTCCCCGAACCTCAGTTTTCCTTCGCGGTACTGGATCAATCTGTCGTACCGGGGTACGTCCGACAGCCTGGAATAATGGAATCCGTATTCCAGGTTCAGGTGATCGCCTGCCCGGTATCTTATCTTTTGGGTAATATTCAATTGACCATATCCTGAAAACTTCTGAATGTTCGGATTTTCGTTTTTCACGATGCTATCGGTTCCGTTTATCCGCACCACGTATTCTTCCCGGCGGTATTCTTCATGGCCGATATTGCCCATACGCAGGTCGTTGAAACGGTGGTATGAGATCCCGGTAAGGAATCCCCATTTTTCGAAACCTGCATTGAGTGAAAGATGTCCCGTTTTTTCCCTGTTGGCAGTAGAATAGCGTGTCATGGCTCTTACCGATAAGCGGCCCTTCTTTCCGGTTGACAGGTTCACATTCCGGGTATGGAAATCCATGACTCCGCCCAGGGCGTCGCTACCATATATTACCGATCCGGGGCCGAAAATCACTTCCGAGATTTCAATCATATTGGGATCAAGTGAAATAACATTCTGCAGGTTCCCGCTGCGGTAGATGGCATTGTTCATGCGTACACCGTCTACCACCAGCAGCACCGAATTGGCGGCAAATCCTCTGATCATGGGACTGCCTCCTCCGAGCTGACTTTTCTGAATGAATACTTCTCCGGTGGTGCCCAGTAAATCGGCGGTAGTTTGCGGATTCATAAGTTTTACCTCGGCTTCCTTCACGGAGGTGATTTTCCGGGGCACCTCCCTTCTGTCCTGCTGCCAGCGGTATACCGATATTACGAATTCATCCAGTGTTCTAACCCTTCGGTCAAGATACAGCCTGTACCCGAGCGCCGCGAGCTCATTTTTCGTAAAGGCAACGGGAGAAAAAGAAGTGTGCTGGAAATAAATGGTATCCGTTTCGTGAAATGCTTCCAGGCTGGCTTTCCCCTCTGCATCGGTCAGAGCCGATGTTGAGAAATTGTGGGTATAGAGGTAAACGTTTTCAATGGGTTTCCCCGTTGCTTTGCTGAAAACCTGCAGGGTCTGGGCATGCACGATGGGAAAAAGCAACAGGAAAACGGTACCGGTAATCAAACGCATGGATAAATCAATTTGAAAAAAAATCAGAAAAAGCAAAGATAAAGTCTTTTTCATTTCCATCATACCTCTGACAGAAGCCGTTCATATGTTTGTTAAAAGGTTGGGGACCGATCGTTCCCGGCAATGGAATTAATTTCTTAATTTAGCAAGGCAATAAAAACCGGCTTGTTATGTGGAGAAAGTACCTCTGGATCCCTTTGGTTGCGATTGTTCTTGCTGTTATCCTGGTTCTGTGGGTCAGAATGCCTGTGCATTCCGTTCAGGGGGATGATTTGTTGAAAGCTATGCCCGAAGATGCCGCACTGCTGGTGAAAGGGGAAAGTATAGCAGATGTTTTCGGATCGGTCAGGAGAGGCAATCCCATCTGGAACGAACTGGATGCTCTCCCGGTTATTGACAGGTTCGAGCAGCAATTGAACCAACTTGATTCACTGACGCGTTCCTATCCCGGGTTGTTCTCTTTGTACAGGGAACAGGAATGCCTGATAGGGATTTTTCCCATTATTTCGGGGAAAGCCGAATTTCTACTGGTAACCGGGGTTCCGGAAAAAAGCAGAAGAAGATCCCTGCCGGATTTGCTGGGCAATCTGGCCGACAGCATTCAGATAGAGTCCAGGCCTTATGAAAACACCCGTATTTGCCAGGTGGTGCTTCCGGAAAGCGAAGGCCCTGTGGATTATCATTTTTCTTTATTGAACGGGTATTTTTTGATGAGCCGTTCGGCCGTGATGGTGGAAAAAGCCATCCGCCAGCTGGATCTCCCGGAAGGTATTGGGGAAACGGCAGGTTTTCGTGAGGTATGGAATACAGCCGGGAAAAATGTGGATGCCAATGTATTTATTCATCTGAACCGTTTTATATCACTGGCTTCGGCCCTGCTGAATCAGGAATATTCGAAAAAGACCGGTACCCTGGGTTCCATTGGAAACTGGGCCGAACTGGATGTGAACGTGAAGGAAGAAGCGCTGTTATTCAATGGTTTTTCCCATACCGATGATTCATCGGCTCACTTACTGAACCTGTTCAGGGGACAATCGCCCCGCGAACGTGAAATAGAACAGGTACTGCCTGCCAATACCGTGTGGTTTGCCTCCATGGCGCTGGATGATCTGAAGCAGTATTATTCGCGGGTAGATGCATATCTGAAGCACAAAGGCGAATACCGTTCAATGGAGAACCGCTGGCAACAGGTACGGGTGAAAACCGGTATGGATATCCGGGCCCTTCTGTCGGGAATATTTAACGGAGAAGCAGCGCTGGTGGTTACCGACAGCCGGAACCTGGGTCTACGGGGGAACCGGTTTGTGGCCATTTCGGCCAAAAGTGAACAAATGGCAAGGGGGCAGGTGGAAGAATTTGTTGAGTCGTATGGAAAAAAGACGGGTGCACGGGGGGGTCAGTTCCGGCACCGGATCCGGATCGACCCGGAAACCGCATTTGATGCCTGGGAACTGCCTTTCAGCGATATACCATTTCTGCTGCTGGGTGATCTTTTTTCAGGAGAGGAATACCGGTTTGTTACGGTAGTAAAGAATCACCTGGTCTTTGGTCAGTCAAAGGAAGCATTATCGGTATTCGTTCATCAGAATATACTGGGACGAACCCTGCAGAATGATCTGATGTATGCCGATTTTACAGAATACCTCTCTTCCCGTTCGCATTTTCATTTTTTTGTCAACCTGCCCCGGGTCATTGAAACGCTTCCCGTCTTTTTTTCTCCGGGTGTTTGTCGTACACTGGAGGAAAACCGGGAGATTTTTCAGAAACTTCAGGGTTTGGCTTTTCAGTTCAGTGCCGGAGGAAGCATGGTATACAACAACCTGTTCCTGAAATACAGCCCGGTTTACCGGGAAATTACCGGTACGGTATGGGAAAGTTTGCTCGATACCGCCGTCAGGATGAAACCCCAGCTGGTATTGAATCATTACACCGCCAACCGTGAGATCCTGGTGCAGGATGTGAGCCACAACCTGTACCTGCTGAATGAAGCCGGACGTATCCTGTGGAAACTGCCCATGCGGGAGCCAATCATGGGGGAAGTGTATCAGATTGATTATTACGGAAACGGGAAACTGCAGTATCTGTTTAATACACGGCATCAGTTGCATCTGATTGACAGGAACGGGAATTACGTGGAACGTTATCCTGTTCATCTTCGTTCTCCCGCCACGGCTCCCATGGCCCTGTTTGATTATGAAAAAAATGGGAACTACCGCATTTTTGTGGCTTCGGAAGAAAGGAATATCTATGTGTATTCAAAGGAAGGGAATCTGGTAAGTGGCTGGGAAGCGGAAAAAACTGAACATGTTGTTCAGGTGCCTCCCCAGCATTTCAGGCTGGGGTCACGTGATTATATTGTATTTCATGATACTTACCGTACCTACATTCTCGATCGCCGGGGGAAACCCAGGGTAGTTCCCGGCGAGCAGTTTCCCCATTCGCCGTTGAATCATTTCAAGCTGGATGCAGGAGGGAACAGACCTGCAAGTTTTGTTACCACGGGAGTAAACGGACGTGTGTACCGTCTTTATTTTGACGGGAAAGTGGAATCCCTGCAGCCTGACACCTTCAGTCAGGACCATTATTTTGAATATGCCGACCTGGACGGGAACGGGAGGAAAGAATATGTTTTTCTTGACGGGAAACGGCTCAGGGTGTTCAATGCCGATCAGTCACTACGTTTCCAGATGGATTTCGAAGCGCCTGCATTTCCCGTAGTTCATATTTATGAATTTTCCAGAAAGGACAAAAAGATCGGGGTGGTTGTTCCTTCCCTGAACCGTATCTATCTGATCAATCAGGACGGAAACCTTTACCAGGGTTTCCCACTTCCGGGAAGTTCCCCTTTTACCATTGGGAAACTTCGGGAAAGCAGTTCCCGGTTCAATTTGATTGTGGGAGGCCGGGATAACTTTTTAATGAATTATTCCGTACAATGATACATTGAAAAACCTCATCGGATCATGAAAGCACGTATAAGCCCATTCATTTTTGTTGTTACAGCCGGTATTTTGTTTTCCGGTCTGGATTCCTGTGTGAAAGACACGTGGGATATGGACACCTTTTCGAATCAGGGAGAACTGAATCCCAAAGTAGCCCTGAAAATGGCCAAAGGGCGCCTTGATCTCGGGAATGCCATTGAAGCCGATGATACCACGGTACGTTTCAACCCGGATCAGTCCATTTCCATTCTTTTTAAGGAAGACAGCGTTATCTCGTTCGATGTGAACGAACTGATAGAGATCCCGTTATCCATCCCCGAGTCGGGACCGGAAACCAAAACATTTACTGCAGGAGAACTTTCCATAGATGATTTTTCAACAGTAAGAAATATCAGCCTGCAGGAAATAGCCAGTAACCTGCCGGAACCCTATCAATCTGAAATTATTGGGAATGACGGACAGAATGCCGTTTTTCCTGCCATCAGCCCCCCCGTTGATGCAGGTTCCTATACCACTCCATCTTTCGGCAACTATGCCATGGTAACCTTTTCCAGCGGCACCGTTTATGTTACCCTTACCAATGAACTGCCTGTGGAACTCGACCCGGTGGAAGTACGCGTGGTTGACGCCAACGGCACTGAAGTTGGAACCGTACTGTTCAACAATGTGGCCGCCAACGGGGGATCGCAGACCCGCCAGATCGATCTTGCCGGCCTTACCCTGATCAACAATGAATTTACCGCCCAGATCATCGGGTTCGGTACCCCTGGCAGTTCCGATCCTGTGTTGATTGATCTGACAGATCAGATCCGGTTCGATATCGGGGCGGAAAATGTAGTGATATCATCCGGTACGGCCATTCTGCCCGATCAGGTTTTTGCACAGGATGCAGGGAGTATGGACCTGGGGTTGAGCGGAGGAGAAGAAGTGCGGGAAATCATTATCAAAACGGCCGAGATCAATTATTCCGTTACTTCGAATATTCAGGAAGATATTCTGGTCAGGATCGTTTTGCCTTCGGCCACGGTAAACGGGTCTGTGCCGGAATATGAAATGATCATACCGTATAACGGAGGCAATCCCACGCCGGGAACCCTCCTGCTGGATGATGTGAAGGTGGATATGACCACCGATCCTGTCCAGCCCTATAATATATTCCCCTTTGAATATGAGATAGAGATCGTTTCTTCCAACAATATGGTTACTTTCGATCTTACCGACGACCTGGTTCTTGAATTCACTGTTGATAACATTTCGTTTGCTTATATGGAGGGCTATCTGGGACATATGGTAGAAACCTTCGACCAGGATACCGTAAAAATTGAGGATGAGGTGCTTGACCGAATTACCGGCACATTCCAGCTTGCCGATCCGAGGATTCAGTTTTTTTATACCAATTCGTTCGGTATTCCCATTGAGATGGCACTGGATGTGACAGGATATTTTAACGGAGGGTCTTCGGTTGACCTGGGGGCTCAACCCGAGGTGATCAGCTTCCCGGCCGATACCCTGGACCTTTTTATTACCGATACCCTGAGGTTCGACAATGCCAATACCAATCTGGAAGACCTTCTGGTACTTCCTCCACCGTTTGAAGTGGTATTTTCGGGGTCTGCCACTGTTAACCCCGAAGAAGATAATACCATCAGCAATTTCGTGACCGATAGAAGCCGTATTGATGTGGGTCTGGAAGCTGAAATCCCCCTGGATTTTTCGGCCAGCAACCTTTCTCTTGTCGATACAGTGGAAGTGGATATTGGTGAGGATTTTGACCCGACCAATATTGCCTATAGTAAGATTTACCTGGGAGTTACCGAGAACTGGTTCCCCATGGACCTGAATTTTCAGATAACTCCTTATGACTCGGTGAGCCATACCACCGGGACGCCCCTGAATGTTGAGCTGCTGGCCGCTGCCCCGGTCAATGCAGATGGGATTGTGGAAACCCCTTCGGAATATACCACGGTGATTGATCTGGAAAGCGATTTTTTCACAGACCTGTCTGAATCTACACAGCTCATTATTCGGGTTACATTGACCACTTCAGGTGGGGGCACCGATCCTGTGAAACTGATGACCTATTACAGCCTGGATTTTAACATTGGGCTGCTCACTGAATTCAGTTTTCCGTTTGAATTATAATTTGTAATATACGGTTTGAATCATTTCGGTATAAAGAAAAACAACAGATCCATGATCCACACAGTCAAAATAAAAAGATCTGCCACCTTGTTGCTCCTGGGATTTTTGTTGCTCGTACCTGTTACCGGCCAGCAAAACAACACCCTCTATTTTCTGAAAAACAACCCGGCCGCCAGGTATTTGAATCCGGCCAAGGTTTTCCGGTGCAATGTATTTCTCGGTATGCCCGGATTTTCTTCTACCTATGCCAGTTTTTCCAATACCCTTTTCAATGTGGAAGACGTGATTTTCCGGGGTACCGGTGAATATCGCGATTCGATGATCACCATATTTCACCCTTCCTATGATATGGGAGAATTTATAGCCGGTTTGAATAAAAGAAGCCTGCTTTCCCCAGAGGTGAATGTGAGCCTGCTAAGCATGGGCTTCCGGTCGAAAAACACCTATGTGTATCTGGATGTTACCGAAAGGGTGACTGCGAACGTTTCCCTGCCGCGCGACCTGTTTGCTATTGCCCTTCAGGGGAACGGTGATTTTCTGGGAGAAACGGCCGATTTCAGCGACCTGGGTATCAATGTAAATGCTTTCCATGAATTTGGCCTGGGGTTTGCCAGAGAAGTCACACCGAAGCTGAACATCGGATTCAAGCCCAAAGTGTTGCTGGGTGTTTTCAATATTCATACGGGAAGCCCTCTTCCGGATATTGGCCTGTATACCGATCCCGCCACTTTCGACCTGCGCTTTCATTCCAATCTCTCCCTGAATGTTTCTGCCCCGATTGAAATTACGAAGAATCAGGAAGGGGAAATTGATGATATCACATTCCAGGATATTCCCGATTCGGAAATTGCAGGGACGATCCTGAATACGAAGAACCTGGGTCTGGGGCTGGATCTGGGTATGGAATACCGTGTGCTCGACAGGCTGGTGGTATCGGCCAGTTTGATTGACCTGGGCTACATTCACTGGGGGGCCAACACCTATAATTTCAAACAGGATGGATCGTTTGAATTTACCGGGTTCGACCTGTCGGAAGGGCTGGTAGCCAATGCGGAGTTTGATCTGGACAAGGAAGCCGAGGCCCTGCTGGATTCCATCGCCGGATTGTTTCAGGTAACCGATCATGCTCAGGCATATACTACCTTTCTTTCACCCAAGCTCTATCTGGCGGGAGAATACCAGCTGGATGACATGCTTTCTTTCGGGGTGGTTTCGCGGAGCGAATTCATCGGAAAAAAAGTGAGGCAATCGGTTACCCTTTCTGCCAATGCCTTTCTGGCAAAATTTTTCAGCCTCAGCCTTAGCTATTCCATGATGAACCATACTTACGACAACCTGGGTGCAGGAGTGGTGATCAAGGGCGGTCCGTTTCATTTCTATCTGATAACCGACAGGATCCCCCTGAATTTCACTAAAATACAGGCTACTACGGAAGATTTCAGAGACCTGGATGGCTTCCTGCTACCAAACAACTTCAATTCGGTAAATGTTCGTTTCGGACTGAACCTGGTATTCGGATGCAGGAAAAGATGGCTAAACGATCAGCCGATTATCCTCGATTGAAACATTTCCTGCACCTCATACGGAATGGATCTGTCAGTGAAGTGATTTCCGCCACAGTTTCGCTGCTTTCTGAATAAATCAGTAACTTTGCATGCACTGAAAAGTGAGTTATGCTTGTCGGTTTGCTCAAAACCATACTGATCCTGGTGGCGGTGTATTATATCGTTACTTTACTGAACCGGTACTTCCTGCAAAGATACCTGTACAATCTGCACAGAAAACAGGAAAGGGATATCAGGAAGAACGAGGGTAAGGTAACCGTTAATGACCACCCGGAACGTAAAAAACGGATCAGTCCGGACGAGGGGGAATATGTAGATTACGAAGAAATAGACGACTGACATGCATGGGACTTCCTTAAACCGTTTTCCATGAAAAAGCTCAGCCTGAAATCAATGGTCCCGCATATTATCGCGGTACTGGTGTTTATTGTGATCAGTTTTGCATACTTTTCCCCGCTGCTGGAAGGGAAGAGAATTCTGCAAAGCGATATTGTGCAGTTTATCGGCATGTCGAAGGAGGTGGTCGATTTCAGAGAAGAAACAGGCGAAGAAGCCCTGTGGACCAACCGGATGTTCGGAGGGATGCCGGCTTATTTGATTTCTGTGGTATATCCGGGGAATCTGTTCCGTTTTGTCGACCGGGTCGTATCCCTGCGATTCCCGGTGCCCGCCAGGTTTCTGTTTCTCAGTTTGATCAGTTTTTATATCCTGCTTCTGGCTTTCAGGGTTGATCCCTGGCTGAGCATTGCCGGCGCCCTGGCGTTCGGCTTTTCCACCTATTTTTTCATCATCGGGGGTGTCGGTCACAATTCAAAAGCCCATGCCATGGCTTATATGCCGGGTATTGTGGCAGGGATTATCCTTGCCTTCAGAGGGAAACGCTGGTGGGGGGCTGCGGTTGCCGGTGTATTTCTGGCTCTGCAGCTTTATGCCGGGCATCTGCAAATCACTTATTACACGGCCATGGTCGTTCTGTTGATGGGACTTGCCTATCTGGTGGTAGCTGTCAGGGAGAAAACCTTTGCACGTTTTCTAAAAACTGCCGGGGCATTGCTGTTTGCAGCCCTTCTGGCGGCAGGAGCCAATATTACTTCCGTGCTGGTTACGGCAGAGTATGGGAAGTATTCTACCAGGGGAGAATCGGAACTTACACTGGATGCTGAAAATAAAACCCGGGGACTGGATAAAGATTATATTCTGAATGATTACAGTTACGGCATCAAGGAAAGTATGAATCTGCTGATCCCCAATTTTCTGGGGGGAAAATCTGTGGGGGAACTGGATGAAAGTTCTTCCACTTACAAAGTACTCAGAAGGCAGAACCCGCAAGCGGCACGGCAATTCATCCGGAACATGCCTCTCTACTGGGGCGAACAGCGGTATACGGCCGGACCGGTATACCTCGGAGCGGTGGTGGTTTTTTTGTTTGTTCTGGGTATGTTTCTGGTTAAAGGTCCGGTACGCTGGTGGGTGGCTGCAGCGGCTCTGTTATCACTGATGCTGGCCTGGGGAAAACATTTCCATTTTCTATCAGACCTTTTCATTGATTATTTTCCCGGGTATAGTAAGTTCAGGACCGTGTCCATGATCCTGGTGATCATGGAACTGGTAGTGCCCCTGCTGGGTTTTCTGGCTGTAAAACAGATTGTGGAAGGGAAAACGGGGAAAGATGATTTCTGGAAGGCCATGAAATGGTCGGCAGGCATTGTCGGGGGCATCACCCTCTTTTTTGCCCTGTTTCCGGGCTGGATGCTGAATTTTCAGGGTCCCGTCGACCAGCAGCTCCAATCGGCCGGATGGCCCAACGCTCTGATGGAAGCCCTGCGCGACGACCGGAAAATGCTGCTGAGGGAAGATGCCCTGCGTTCTTTTATTTTCGTGGTTTTTACATTCTCCCTGTTGCTGGGGTATCATTACAAAAAGATAAGTCCTGCTTTTTTCTATGTTACCCTGGCCGGCCTGGTTTTAATTGATCTGTGGCCGGTCAACAAAAGATATCTGAATAACGATTTTTTTACCAGCGCCAGGGAAGTGAGAGAGCCGTTCAGGCCTACCCGTGCTGACCAGCAGATTCTGCAGGATACAACCTTGAATTTCCGGGTAATGAATTTGACGGTAAGTACTTTTAATGATGCCAGTACCTCCTATTTTCACAATTCCATAGGTGGATACCACGGTGCGAAAATGAAGCAGTATCAGGAACTGATCGATCGCCACATTAGCCGCAATAATCCTCAGGTTTTGAATATGCTCAATACCCGTTATTATATTGTTCCCGGTGAAAACAATCAACCTCAGGCCCGGTTTAACCCCGGGGCCCTGGGGAATGTTTGGTTTGTGGATTCCTTGCGCTGGGTGGAGAATGCTGATGAAGAGATCGAAGCCCTGTCTGATTTCGATCCCGCCACAGAAGCCATCGTTGACCGGCGATTTTCCGAGATGCTTGAAGGCTATTCGCCCGGCAATGACACCGCCTCGTTCATTCGACTGGAATCATACCGGCCCAATAAACTGGAGTATGTATACAGGAGCAGGAAAGAACAGGTAGCTGTATTTTCTGAGATTTATTATGAAAAGGGATGGATTTCGGCTGTTGACGGAGAACACACATCCCATTTCAGAGTAAATTATGTGCTGAGGGGAATGTTGCTGCCTGCCGGCGAACATCGGATTACCTTTGAATTCAAGCCCCGCAGTTATTTTGTGGGCGAAAAAATATCTCTGGCCAGTTCCGTGTTGCTGCTATTGTTTTTCCTGGGAATGGCGGTGAAGGAGTTGCGTAAGTACACAACAGATAACCTGACCCAATCAACCTGACCCGTTTGTTTTTATATTCCTGATCTCTTCCAGCCATCTCTCGGCTTCATTCAACAGGCTGATCAGGGAAGCGCCCGGGCGTGTGATCATCCGTCGCGGACCTGTTATTTTTCTGGCTACATGAGGCAGGACCATAAATGCCAGGCTGAGGGAAACATACAGGTTTTCGAGTCCCCGCCGGGTAAGGATGCGGGTTACCACCGGATTCCGCAGTTCATTGCTGATGGCCGAAAAACCGAAATACACGATCAGAGCCCGAAGGCACATCCTGATCCCTTCCTGCAGTCCGTTTACTGACCAGCCGGGATCCTGCCGGTCGATATTCCCGAGAAAAAATGACGCTGAAATAATCACAACGAAAAACTGCACCCAGAACATGGGTTTCCTTATTTTCCTCACCGACCCGGGATAAAGCAGGGCAACAAGCAGGGTAAGGCACAGGGCTAACAGAACGGCCACCCACAGACCAGCCCGGGAGGTCACGATCAGGCCGGCCGGAATCAGAAGCACATACGCGGCAAGGAGCCATACGGAATATTTCCGGTCGGCAGGGGTTTCACTGAGAAAATGCTGGTCGTGGGAGTTCTTCAGAGTGCCTGATGATACGGTGTTCATATTCAAACGGTTACCGGTACGATAGCCTATCCATCCTCCGGCTATGCCTCCTGCAAGGTAAAACAGGGCAATGAATGCCAGGAGTATCCAGAGAGTATACCGGTCGGTTCCTATCTGCTTGATGGAGAAATAATACAGGTTTTCAGCAATGCGAACCAGGTTCATTCCGTACAGGATCAGCAGGGTGATGATTTTATGGATCAGGGTACTGAACATGGCCAGAACGCCTCCTGTGATGTAAGCCGGAAGCCGGTTGCCCATAAAACGTAATGCCAGGTCCATAATCACCGCCTCGGTCAGTATTCCGATCATCGGTCCCAGGATGATGGCACTGGGAGAGACCGATTTCATTAGGGCACATATAACTCCGGCCCGCCAGAGCAATCCGTTTTCCGGCCAGATCCGGTAAAATGAAGCGGTAATAACCACGCCCAGAAATGTGAGAAACGATCCGGCAAAAGGCAGGTGCATATTGTGAAGAAAACTTCCGATAATGATCTCGATGGCTGCCCAGAATCCTCCGGCCACAGCGGCTTTCATCCATATGTCCTGCCCGGTGGTTCTACCCGGTCTCCGGTGCGGGTATTTTTTATTCAGGCCGGTACTTTTCATATGTCTCAGGGTGATTCATATTGATGAAAGTATCGGGTGTAAAGATATCGGGATAATCCTGAACAGGTAAAGAAAAACATTCAGGATGGCGGATCAGGGGGCGCAGGCTGTTTGCCCCCTGCTGCATCATTTGTTCCATCAGTGGAAGCAGCTTTCTGTGATAGCAGGCACAGGTGGGTTGGGGCATGCCGTTGCTGTTTACGGGAATAACCAGGCTGTACGATTTCCGGAACGAAAGGATATGTTTCAGAATGGCGGAAGTAACCAATGGCAGGTCAACCGACAATACCAGAAAATATTCTTCATTCCGGCGTTTCATAACCGACAGGATCCCACCCAGGGGACCTATTCCCGGCTCCGTATCGGGAATCAGCGCAAACCCGGGAATCTGGTGTTTCCTGTCGTTGCTGCTGATCACTACCTCATGGCAGAGTGGTTTCAACCGGTTTGCAGCATGTTCCAGCATACTGGTTTTTCCCCAGGGGAGCAACGCCTTATCGGTTCCCATCCGGGAGCTTTTCCCTCCGGCCAGAACCATTCCGGTGACAGATGGATGAAAGGTCATGGATAAAAAAATCCCCGTAAAGATACGGGGAAAATTTACTCTGTAAAGCGAAACCTTATTAACTGTGATTTTTCATTTCATTCAGGAAGAATGGTCTTTTTTGAAAAGACTGCAGTTTTTCCGGATGCAACAAATGGAGGCAATAATACCGCATGCCAGACCCACTGCCAGGGCAATGTAAAAATACCGGGGTGGCAGGTCTGCTATGCAGGTGATGCATCCGAACACGATAATGGCAAAAATACCCAGGATCCCAAGCAATACGCAATGAAACCCGACATTGAACAAAAAGTCCCTTATTTTTTTCATGACCAGGTATTTGTATATATACAAATATAAATAGAACTGGCCGCATGTGTCAAGCGAATAGTGTGATTTGGTTAATTTATAAATGTGATATATATCACAGTCCTGTAATATTTTTTATCTTTGACAGATAATAGCATTTTTCAGATATGCTCCGCTTGAAATAATCTGCTGGAGCAGTATCGCGAGCCGGAAAATTGATCCTATGGACCTCAGAAGTGAATCTTCCTGTGCCCGTTGCCGGTTTAAATCGAAAGCTGCCGCTGTTCTGTCGGAAGAAGAACTCCATATGCTTGGGAAGGCATGTGTGGAAGTCAGTGTAAACCGTGGCGACGCTTTTTTCCGCCAGGGAACCCCATCGGGTCATGTGGTGTATCTCAAGGAAGGACTGGCCCGGATCCATAAGAAAGGACCCAGGAACCGGGATCAGATTCTTAAGATTGCCTGTTCCGGTACGTATTTGGGAATACAGACCATTCTGGGAGATGTGGTCAACCAGTATTCGGCTTCCGCCCTCACCCGGGCCGTAGCCTGTTATATCAGGGTAGGTGAGTTCAGGTTGCTGATACAGAAGAACGGGGACTTTGCCAATGAACTGATTGATTACATCTGCCGTGAAGAACTGAGTCATTTCAACCGGCTGGTAAGTCACTGGCAAAAACAGTTGACCGGTCGATTGGCCGAGACATTGCTATATTTTGCCGAAGAAATTTTCCGGGCCCAGGAATATCCCATGCTGCTTACCCGTCAGGAACTGGCCTCTATGGTAGGCGGAACACGTGAGAGTGTATCCCGTGCGATGAAGGAATTTGTTGATTCCGGTATTATAGGGATGAACAAAAAGGAGATCCGTATCCTGAAACCCGAATTAATAAAAAAGCTGGCTGACAGCGGATAAACACTCTCGGGGGCAGGATGCTAAAAACTGCCGGCGGGAAGGATGCACGACCTGCTTCTTTCATCCAGGACTTTCCGGAAGGATATCAGTGATTCATTCATCACATCGGAATCTTCATCGTGGCATTCCAGGCAGGCACCAACCAGTAGCACAGACTGTTGTTCTTCCCTGCTGAACGGGCGGAACCATTCCCGGGTGGAAAAAGGAGGAATGGCGTTGCCCGGAAAAGCCGTCCAGGCATCCTCGGGCAAACCGTCATTCTGATGGGGGGCATATTTTGAAGTAAATATCCAGCGGCCCGTATTTCCTTCTACCCGGTACTCAAGGTTTCCCTCTCCGTATCCCAGGGCTACGGGATCAAGGTGACAGGAACGGCATGAACGGCCTTCGGGGGAGGTGGTATGTGCTTCCATGGGGGCAAAGAGTCGCCTGAAGAGGACCGTTTCGTTTTTTCCTGTGTAACTGCTCCGGTCGATGGTAAGAATCATTCCCGGTGTAGCGGGGATAATGGTTTTTTCATTATTTCCTTTTTCTTCTTTTACACCGAGGGTTGGGGGTCCGGCCAGGTGCAAGCCTACCCATTCGGCCCAGGTTCCCCTTGTTTCGGAATTTCTCAGGTGATCGTAGCCGGGGCCTGAGGGATCATAGCTGTTGTGGCAGCCCAGACACCGGGGGGTCCAGCCGGTGTGGCAGGCGCTGCAATGGAGATTGCTGTGCGACGATCCTTCCACACAGATTTTGGCCGGGGGATTCAGGGGATGCCATGTACCTGACTTCTTGCCTTCAAGCATCCATTGCCCGTTCTTAAGGGTGGCGTTGAGTATGATTTCTCCCGATTCCATGCCCAGCATGTATTTTCTACCGGGTTCATTCATATTCCTCAGCTCGATGATCTTGCGGGTTTCTCCGTCAACCTGATCCAGGGGAATGGCACCGGGTGGTTCCGTAAAATGACAATCCCTGCAGCGGATCTTTACCTGTTCTTCCTTGTGGAGGTATAAATTCCCGTCGCCCATGATTTCATAGGATGTATGGCAGTCGATGCATTCCATTCCTGCCGTGTGGTGGACGTCTTCCTGTATGTACCGGTACACCCGCTGGTCGTCCATCATCTGATAATTGCCCGTTTGAGGTATGTCTTCCGGTTTCAGGAGGGTTTCGTGCCAGCCCGTGTAACTGGTGGATATTCTACCCGACCGGCTGTGGCACCCGAAGCAATGATCAGATGTGATATTTACTGAAAGGGAGGGATGAACCCGTGGCAGTGTGGTATCGGCCGCCTGGCCGGATTGCCGTTGTTGAAGGTCGGCCAGGGCCTCCGGCGAATAGTTCAGGTGACAGGCATTGCATCCGCCTCCCCTCGAAAGCTGATTTATGGGCCCTGCCTGGGTTTTTTCATTGGAAAGGTGGCAGGCGGCACACAGATTCCTCAAATGGGTATCGGCAGCGCTGTGCCTGATATCCCGGATATCGGAATGCACGGAAGGCGAATCAGATTCTCCGAACACAAACCGGTTGACACTTACCATCCCGCTGGCGGTGTTCATCAGCGACATTTCCACACGGGAAGGAATTTTGGGATGACAGTCGGCTGTGCCGCAACTCAGGGTTGCATCGGTTATATTGCCGGGTATCAGAATGATGTTCCGGTGGGCCCTGTTTTTATTGAGGCTGAAAGGATCGCCCCGGTGGCAGATAAAGCACCCTGTAGCACCGGGATCATGAGAAGGTGAAAACCCGGACATTTCTGCATGGCAGGCCATACAGGATTCCTTACGGGCTGAATTTTCAAGGGATGTAAGAAGAGCGCTGTCAATCCGGAAGGCGGGAATATCTGCCTGAAAGGGAAAATACACGGCCGTACGGTATCCGGTTTCCCAGGGCCATATCCATTGCCAGTTTTTACCCCGGAAGAAATATCCGGTGAGGGTAAATATTCCGTACAGGTAAAAAGACAACAACAGGAACCTGCGGCTGTTGATCTGCCGGGATCCTTTGAGGTAGGGGATGAAATACAGCACAACAAAAAGAATGAGGATTATGACCAGCGACCACGCCGGATTTTTCATTAGATGCAGTATTTCCTGCAGGCCGATGAGATACCAGGGTCCCTTGACCACGGGGTTCAGGTTATCGTGCAGGGGAGCCCGGAAAACCAGCGAAATAACGACCAGAAGTATGGTCAGACGTACGAACGAACGGGTATTGACCCATACCGTACGGGCATGTTCGAAAATAACGATCAGAAGGAAAATGGTAGCTGTGGCAATATGGTGTACGTATATTAACTGGAATGAACCTTCTTTTCCCAGCAGAAACCCGGAAAGAAAATTTCCACCGGCGGGGAATGTCTTTATTAGCGAATCCATGATCCGGCGGGCCTGCAGGCTGTCGGCATCTCCCTTCAGGAGGAAACCCGTAAGCATAACCAGAACTGTCACGGCCAGGGAAACAACCAGCCGGAACCAGACCCCGCGTTTTTCCGGGATCTTTTCGGTACGGTAAAGATAATCCCAGGTATGGAGAACGGTGAAAATGAGAAAAAGCTGGCCGCTCCAGTAATGCAGGTTCCTGAAAAATACCGCATAACCGTTTACCAGTATCATATTTCTTACCGACTCATAGGGAGAATCCACATTATAGGGGACCACCAGGAATACTCCCGACAGCAATGCCAGCAGAAATGACCCCAGTGCAAGAACACCAAAGCCGTCTTTCAGAAATGAGGAGGTATATGTCAGAAATTTTCTCATGAATCACGAGGAAAGATGAACAATGTATTCATCTTTTTCACGGTGGTATGAAAAAGTAAGTTCCCTGAGGGGTTTTCCGGCAGGTCCTTTCAATATCTCCCCGTCCGTGCTGAATTCCGACCCATGGCAGGGACACACGAGCTTACGGTTGTTTTCTTCTGTAATCTGGCAACCAAGATGTGTACAGGAAGAAGAAAAGAAACGGATATGACTGCCGTTTTTCTGCAGTATCACCGGTCCGTAAAAACTGATCCCTTCGGCAAGATGGCCGGTTATCCTGTATTGGGTTGCCTTTTCGGTACTCATGGTCCGATGGGAGGTTCTGTACCCCGCATATCCCAGAAAGGCCAGTATTATCCATTTCATTTTCCGAAATACATTCCGCCGGGATATCATATCGGTTGCTTCAGAATACTTGTTTCTCTTCAAAAATACATGAATCCTCTTTGAATTAGCGAATTAAACAGCGCCCCGGAGCTTAAATAAAACGATTCTATATTATCGAGATAATTTATTAAAAATCAATTTATGATAGTGTTTCATAAAGTGTGTCCGGTATATTAAAAAAAGGTCTTCTTAAATTAGTTTTGCATTAGCCATAAAATAA
>OMKS01000991.1_pt1 | contig 26112 bp, 31 predicted proteins | sample 1674721 | NCBI WGS metagenome assembly OMKS01 (sample SAMN06264996, study PRJEB25208) | sediment metagenome | isolation source: hot spring sediment | place: USA: California | collected 2014-09-02 | reverse complement strand
TGATACGGCGACCACCGAGATCTACACTATCCTCTTCGTCGGCAGCGTCAGATGTGTATAAGAGACAGACATTATATATTGTAGGTGTTTGACTTTTCGCATCCATAACAAAATTCCACTTTTGCAATAACTCCAAAGCAGTTTTCAAATTTTCATCGTCAACTTTCGCGTTTTTAAAAGCATTTAAGATATAAGGCACAATCTTCATTGAATAGTGTGATGTAAAATCCATTTGCAGTTCTTTAAAATCTTCTTCGCTAAAAATTTCCTTTGAACGGAGAAATTCATTAATTCTTTCAATTCGCGAAGAAGGCTCCCATAAATTTGAGATGTGATATTTATAGTTGCTTATTGTTTTATTATTTGCAGATGCAATGTAATTTTGCGAAGGATTAAATAGTTTCGGCATTTCTTCAAAAGGAACAAAACCTTTCCAGTCTGAAGCCGATGTTGTGCCGTCATAAACTAATGTCGGACTCACACTTTGTCTTATAGGAAGCCTTGCTGCGCATACATAACCAATATTCCCGTCATCATCAGCATATATAAAATTTTGACCGGGAACAGTAAACTCTTTAACTCCATCTAAAAATTCGTTCCAGTTTTTCGCTTTGTTAATTTTTAAAATTCCTTTTACTTCATCGCTGAATTCATGGGCAGTCCAACGCATACTTATATTTGCTTTATTCTGTAATTCATTCGGGAATAACTCGTTGAATGCATGAGCTTCAGATACAACCGGTCCGCGATGTGTTAACTTAATTTCAATTTCGACATTGAGTGAATCTTTAACAAATATTGTATCTATTTCAATTTGTAAGTCTCTCCAATTCCCGTCCAATAAATATTTTGTATTAGATGAATCAAATTTTTCGATATAGTAATCCGAATCATCTGCCATAACGTTTGTAAGTGCCCAGGATATATTTTTGTTTTTTCCAATTACAATTGCTGGCAAGCCGGGTATTGTAAATCCCTCAACATTCAAATTATCACTTCTGATTACAACAATATACCATTTGCCGGGAACTTGAAATGCTAAGTGCGGATCATTAGCAATAATCGGTTTACCCGAAGAAGATTTATTACTATTAACAACCCAACTATTTGAGCCGATATGTGTTCCGGTTAAGCCCATAAAATTTCTAAAATCACGATCGGTTCTTATCAAATCTAATGTTATACTCGGAGCCGTGCTTAAATTCGAAGGAATTATTGTCGGTGCATTTTCGGGATAATCCGGAATTATTTCTTTTACTTTTTCTTCATCAAAAATCTGCAGCAAATGTGAAATTGCAATATCGCTCCACCAACTCAGGTTAAGTTCAAAAGCCATCAACTTTGCAATCATAAATGAATGTTCAGGTTGCCATTTTTCGGGGCGATAGCCGAGCAAATCAAATTCAACAGAATATTTTCCTTCATACTCGTCTAAATAAAAATTAACTCCGTCGGCATATGCATTAAGAATATTTTTACCGTGCGCATCAATTAATGGGAAAAATTCATCAACAACTTTTTTTATTCGGAGAATTCTAAACATTTTATCGAACGGAACTGTTTTACTGCCGAAGACTTCACTTAGTCTTCCCTCCCCTGCTCTGCGAGCAACATCCATTTGAAACAAACGTTCTTGTGCATGAAGAAAACCAAGAGCAAATACCGCGTCAAATTCATTTTGAGAAATAACAAACGGAACTCCCAATGAATCACGGTAAATAACAACTGCATCATCAATTAATTCCGTTTCGGTTTTACCATTATAGTTGGGAACGTAGCTTTTTAATAAATAATATGAGGAAATATAAAAAGCAGTAATTAGCACAACTATTGTGGATATAATTCCAATAATAATTTTTGTGGATTTTTTCATTTGTCACCTACAATTTATTCATCGGCACTTTCTAATAAATTATTATCAAGTGATTTTGACGCTTTCGCGCCAAGTTCTTTAATTGATTGAATACTTCTTAAAATATTTCCTCTTCCATCGGATAATTTATTCTTCGCATCACGGTATGCACTGTCTGCCTGACTAATTCTTTCACCAACTTTGTCCAAATCTTCAATAAAGCCAACAAACTTATCATATAATGCACCGCTTCTTCTAGCAATTTCAAGTGCGTTTTTATTTTGACTTTCTCTTCTCCAAATATTTTCAATTGTTCGTAATGTTGCAAGCAAAGTAGACGGACTTACAATTACAATATTATTTTCAAATGCATCATTAAAAATTGTGGGATCTTTTTGAACGGCTAAACTGAATGCAGGTTCTATCGGGACAAACATTAAAACAAAATCCGGTGGATTTAACCCGGCAATATTTTGATACTCTTTAGCACTCAATCCTTTTATATGATTTCGTAATGAAATTATATGTTCTTTAACCGCCCTTTCTCTGGTAATTTCATCTTCCGCCGAAGAATATTTTTCATAAGCTACAAGTGAAACTTTTGAATCTATTATAATACTTTTTTGATCCGGAAGTTTAATAACAATATCAGGTCGTAATCTTTTTCCATTTTTATCGGTAAAACTCTCCTGAATAGAGTAATGATCATCTTTAACTAAACCGGATTTTTCTAAAATTGATTCAAGCACATACTCACCCCAAGAACCCATTACTTTTGTATCGCCTTTTAGTGCTTTAGTAAGGTTCTCGGCTTCATCCGACATTCGTAGATTTAACTCTTGCAGATTTTTTAAGTGTGTTGTTAATTCAGTGTAACTTTTTGTATCGGATGCGTGGATTTCATCAACTCGTTTTCTGAACTCGGAAATGTTTTCACGTAATGGGTCTAAAATATTTTTTAGATTCTGCTGGTTTTGTTCGGTAAAACGTCTGCTCTTATCTTCTAAAATTTCATTTGCAATATTTTTGAATTCTGTACTGAATTTTTCCTGCATCCGTTCAATTTCTTTTTTCTGATTTTCGAGTTTCTCTTCAAGATTTATGTTTTGTGTTGTAATCTTATGATAATCTGAATTCAACTCAAGATATTTACTACGCTGAGCTTCCAAAGAAGTTTTCAATTCATCTACTTCACTTTGAAACAGATTTACTTTTTCTTCAGCTCTCGTCTTTTGTGATTTCAAATCATCAAGCTCGACAGGTGTAATTGCAACACCGGAAGAATATTTATACTTAGCAATTATATATGCTGCAACCGCACCAATGATTAACCCAATAACTAAATAAATAATTTCCATAAAACACCCGTCTTTTTTACAAATTCTAATTTTTTTGATATACAAGAAGATTAACTTAAAGCAAAGTTAATCATATTCTTACTTTCATTCACCGATTTTTATCGGCAGTTTACCGATATGAACTTTTTATAGCAAATCTTAACAAATATATTTCGCTCGAAATTAATTCAAAAGGAGTATTAAATGGGACAGAAAGTAAACTTTAATTTGATAATCGGACTTGCGCTGGTTGTTATCGGTATACTTTTCTTATTAGATAACTTCGATGTTATCTATTTTGATTTACCTTACTGGATGTTCAAATGGCAAAGTATATTGATAATTATCGGTTTAATTCTACTTGCAAATTCCAAGAACAACACCGCTTACAAAAACCGGATTTGATTTTTCTCGATATTCAGATACCGAAATTAAACGGATTTGAAATGCTGGAACTACTCGAAGAAAAACCGAAAATTATTTTTACAACTGCATTTGATCAATATGCACTAAAAGCTTTTGATGTGAATGCAATTGATTACTTACTTAAACCCTTCTCTCAAGAAAGATTTGAAGAAGCCGTTAACAAAGTAATTAAAGAAAAAACTACTGTTGTTGATAAGAAAATAAACAACTTAAAATCTCATATAGACGATGCACTTGAATATATTGACAGAGTAATTGTAAAGAATAATCAAAAAATTAACATTATACCCATTGAAAAAATAATTTACTTTGAAGCACAGGATGATTACGTTATGATTTATAGCGATGAAGGAAAATTTCTAAAACAAAAAACAATGAAATATTTCGAAGATCATCTTGATCACAAAGATTTTATTCGTATTCATCGCTCTTATATTGCAAACATAACCCGTATTAAAGAAATTGAATTGTACGACAAAGATACCTACAAGGTTGTACTAAAAGACACAACCAAATTACCCGTCAGCAGAACCGGTTATAATAAGCTAAAGCAGATTTTTGAGTGAGCTCACACCAAATGTAACCGCAGACTTTATGTCTGCGGGGCTTATTTTTATTGTAGAAATTAGCCAAACTCAAGACCGCAGACTTCATGTCTGCGGGAATATTAACGTTGATATCTATAATCCATTGGATTATATTTATATATGTTAATCACCATTGTTGAATTACCTGAATTTCAAAAAAACTCTAAAAATGTTCTTACGTAAAATGAAAGAGATGAATTGTTTTACTACTTGTCTCAAAACCCAACAGCCGGTGATTTAATTAAGGGTACGGGTGGCATCAGAAAATTAAGATGGTCTTCAAAAGGTAAAGGTAAAAGCGGTGGAAGTCGAATTATATACTTTTTCTATAATGAGAAGATTCCTCTTTTTTTATTAACACTTTTCAGTAAGAATCAAAAAATTAACCTAAATAAATCAGAACAAGAAGAGTTAACTAAATTGACAAAAACACTAGTAAAAAATTATTTGAGTAAAAAATGAGCAAAGTTTACAAAACCATAAAGCAAGGTTTAGAGGAAGCTGTTGATTATTCAAACGGCAGAAGAGCCAAAGCACGTGTGTTTAAACCGAGTGACATCGATGTAAAAGAAATCAGACAAAAAATCGGGATGAGTCAAACTAATTTTGCTGCTTCAATGGGAATAAGTGTTGCAACGCTTAGACATTGGGAACAGGGGGACAGATATCCTCAAGGACTGGCATTAGTTTTATTAAATTTGGTTGCAAAAGAACCGAGGACTGTGTTTGAGATATTAGGTAAATAAATCGGTCGCTGCTCCACAAAATTGAACTTTACCCCCTCTATCACTATATTTTGACACTTAAAAAGTTTTGAGGATATCAATGCAAGTCGATAAAGACCTTCAGTCAATTCAGGAAGCCAGAGACCTCGCCCGAAAAGCAAAAGAAGCACAACTCGAATTCAAACATTACAATCAAGAACAGGTAGATAAAATTGTAAAAGCAATGGCAGATGCCGGATTCAAAGCATCGGAAAAACTTGCTCGTATGGCTCACGAGGAAACCGGGTTTGGTATAATTGAACATAAAGTTATTAAAAATCAATTCGGCACAAAGAATGTTTATGAATCGATAAAAGACCTTAAAACCGTTGGTGTGATTGAAGTTCGCAATAACGGCAAAATAGTTAAGATTGCCGAACCGATGGGAGTTGTAGCGGCATTGATTCCTTCGACAAATCCTACTTCCACAGCAATGTTCAAAACTTTGATCTCACTTAAATGTAGAAATGCAATTGTAAATTCACCACATCCTAAAGCAGTTAATTGTATTACCGAAGCAGCAAATATTTTAAACGAAGCGGCAGAAAAAGCCGGCGCGCCGCAAGGTTTAATTCATACAATGAGTATACCTTCACTTGCCGGAACAGATGCATTAATGAAAGATGAGAACGTTGGAGTAATACTTGCAACCGGAAGTACACCAATGGTTAAAGCTGCTTATTCTACCGGCACACCAGCGCTCGGTGTTGGTTCCGGTAACGTCCCGGCATTCATTGAACGAACCGCGAATTATCAAAAGGCGGTTGCAGATATTGTTTATGGAACAACTTTCGATAACGGTACATTATGTTCATCCGAACAAGCTATGATTGTAGATAGACCGCTTAAAGACAAAGTTATTGCCGAAGCAAAAAAACAAGGGTGTTACTTCGTTAACAAAGATGAAAAAATAAAATTAGAAAATGCCGTTGCTAAAGGTGGAAGAATTAATCCGGATGTTGTCGGAAAGCCAGCAACTTTTATTGCAAATTATGCCGGAATTTCTGTTCCCGAGAACACAAAAGTTTTGTTAGCTGAGTGCAGTGGTGTCGGCAAAAACGAACCACTTTCAATGGAAAAACTTTCCCCGGTTTTGGCTTTCTATATTGTGGATGGTTGGCTTGAAGGTTGTCATAAATGCATAGAGCTTCTTGAATTCGGCGGTATTGGTCACACTATGGCAATCCACTCAAATGATAAAGAAATAATTATGAAATTCGCCCTTGAGAAACCGGCATTCAGAATTGTTGTAAATACACCAAGCTCTGTCGGTGCCGTAGGTTATTCAACTGATTTAATACCTTCGATGACTTTGGGTCCGGGAACATGGGGCGGCTCAATAATTTCGGAAAATGTTAGTGCAAAGCACTTAATGAATATAAAAACATTAGCGTTTGAAACCCACCCGGTTAATCAAGGCAATTGTGTTACTTCATTCGGAAGTGATAGCAATATTTCTTTCAGAAGTGAATCTACACCCGGTTCATTTATGCAGCAAATTGAAGAACGGCTTCGTGCCCGTGCCGGAAATGTAAATGTAACTCCGTTTCAAAACAAGAAAATTGAAAATAACAACGGGGGTAAATCAAAATTCGGTACCGGAATTTCGGAGAGTGAAATTCAGAAGATTATAAAAGAGTTTAATCAAAAGTAGTTTCATCATTTTAATAATGAGCATTTGGGGATTGTTTTCATTTTTTCATAAAACTACATTCAACTAATCCACTCTTTCTTACTTTTCTCACTTAGAAACTCAATATGATAATTTGTATATTAGCAGATATATTTATGCTATTTACATAAAAAATCGGAGATAAAAATGAAGGAAAAGAGCATTGAATTATTAAACAAAGCAGTAGCCGATGAAATGCACGCTGTGCATCAGTATATGTATTTTCATTTTCATTGTGATGATCAAGGGTATGATTTATTAGCAAGTATGTTCAAAAGAACTGCAGTTGAAGAAATGATTCACGTCGAAAAATTAGCTGAAAGAATTTTATTCTTAAAAGGGGATGTTGAACTTAAAGCTAAACAAGATGTTGCGAAGTTACATGATGTTAAAAAGATGCTGCAAATGGCTGCCGACATGGAAAAAGAAAGCGCAGAAGAATACAACATCTGGGCAAATGAATCTGCCAAAAACAACGATAACGCGACAAAGAAAATTTTCGAAGAATTAGTAGATGACGAAGAACGTCATTTTGATCAATTTGATAATGAAATAGAACAACTTGCTAAGTTCGGCGATAATTATCTTGCGCTTCAATCAATTGAAAGAAGCAGAAGCAGAGAAAGCGGCGGTACTACTGAATAGTTCTATTTTTAATTACAATATAAACCCGCAATCATTAGGTTTGCGGGTTTTTTTTACTCTTTTTGAAAAACCTCTATTACAATGAACACAAACACATCTGAATATTACGAATCCGATAAAACTAAGTACGAAAGAAAATCTGTTTACTCGGGACTTGGTTGGTTTCTTGTTACAATAATAGGAATGAGCGCTTTGCCGATTAAAATCGAATTCTATGAAAAAGATACCGGCAAACTTGCTGCAGTTTTTACAGATGAAGTGACAAGAAAAAAATATGTTGGAAGATTTTGACACATAATATTTTGAGAGTTTTGTTTTATTTCCGATCTAGGTAGGATTTTAATCCGTAACCACTGCCAACTCCTCCCCCAAAAGCTACTAAGATCTTAACAAGATCCAGAAACATCTCTTTATCGGTAGGTAATAAAAAGACAACCAAAAACAAAAAAACTGCGATAACTAATAATGTATAAACTAATACAAACCATCTATTGCTACTTTTCAACTTGAATAAGTTATCATCATCTCTTTGAGTATAATCCAAAAATTTATCAATATGATTTTCATTAAATTTATCAAAAAGTGGATGTGTTGGCTTGTTCATCATTGATGAAGAATGTATTAACGCACGGAAAGTTTTTCTATGCTCAGGTGGTAACTCTTCTATAACCTCATTAATTTCACTATCTTGAACACTCCGTTTTTCTTTATTTGTAGAATCATCGGTGTTTTCATTCTCACCTTTTTTTATCTTAGTTTTTTCTATAGAAGAATCTTTTGACCCAGAAGACTTTGAAGAGTTTTTATCTACCTCAGCATTCATCTAATATCCTCCTTGGATGATAAAAATGAAAAAAACTATTAGTATTAAAAACATCTTTTTTAGTTACCTTTTCAGAAAATTTAATATCGATATAAGTAGATAAAAGGATATAAAGTGCATCCTCCAATGCTTTTTGTGAAAGATTACCCTTTTTGTAGGATTTAGTAATTTGCTTGGCTAGGTTCTTAACTTCCTCAATACCAACTTGTTCCAAGTTTTGGTTAAATTTACGAACCTCAGTATGTATATTTTTATAATTATCTAAAAGCAATGTCATAATTTGTTTCCATCAGTTATTAAAAACTATTATAGTCTTACGTTACGTTGTAAATTTAAGTATCAGTACGATCAATAACAAAACAAACGATTTATTATTTTCGCTTTCAATATGTTGAAAATAACACATAATTTCAATGTATTTTCTTATATAATATATCTATCTAACTTAAACTTTTCACCAAGATAAAGTTTGCGTACTTCTTCATCTTCGGCAAGATCTTGTGCACTCCCCTCTTTGAAAATCTTACCATTAATTAAAATGTAAGCGCGGTCGACAATGCTGAGTGTTTCGTGAACATTATGGTCAGTGATCAGTATACCGATGTTTTTATGTTTAAGGTTATGAACTATTGTCATTATATCCTCAACCGCAATTGGATCAACTCCGGCAAACGGCTCATCAAGTAAAATAAATCTTGGTTTTGTTGCAAGCGCACGAGCAATTTCGGTTCTTCTTCTTTCCCCGCCGCTTAATTGGAATCCTAAACTTTTTCGGATTTGCGTGATACTTAATTCTTCTAATAGTTCTTCCATTCTTTCTTTTCGCTCTTGCTTGGAAACTTTCAACATTTCAAGCACAGCCATAATGTTATCCTCTACGCTGAGTCTTCTAAAAACTGATGCTTCTTGAGGCAGATAACCTATTCCCATTTTTGCGCGTTTATACATCGGTTCGGTTGTTATTTCATTTTCTTCCAAAAAAACATGTCCGTCATTAGGTTTTATCATCCCGACAATCATATAAAAAGTTGTTGTTTTACCGGCACCGTTTGGACCAAGCAGACCGACAACTTCTCCTTGTTCAACATTGACAGAGACATTATCAACAACTGTTCTCTTTTTATAATTTTTTACTAACCCTTCACTTCTTAGTTTCAGATGTTCAGCCATATTATTTCCGTATCATTTTTAAGAGTTCTTGTTTTGACGGTCTGTTTCCATAAATAATAAATTGCGGCAGAGTAAATTCTCTTTCTTTTCCAACAACCAAATTCTCCGGGTGATACTCACTAATAACACTTTGATAAAGTCTTACATCAACTGCTTGTCCTTCATCAAAAAATATTTTTGCGGTTTGAGAACTTGATTTAATTAATCCGCTCGGTTCCCCTTCTTCAAACATATAATAAATACTTAAGACATTTTCATACACCTCGGTTCTAACAATATCCCCGTCTTCGAAGTACATATTAATTTGTTTACCTGAGATTTGATCGTAACGCCAATCATAGTTTTCCTTTTTCGAAATTATTACACTGCTCCCCCGCACATCAATCCAATCCAAATCCCTTTCTTTAAGATGAATGAAAATCGAATCACCGACAAGCTGTGTTTCTTCATTCCAAATAATGGGACGATTTGAATCAAAGTTTAACTTGTGAGTTTCAATACGTTCTTCGGCATTATACAAAATCGATTTATCATTTAATGATGCAAAATCACCTCGAACAATTTTTACCGAATCGGTTGCAATGAATTTTTTTGTCGAATCATTAAATGATTCCATTACTTTAGAGGATATGAGCAAAGTATCAATTTTTCCCGAACTGCTTGTGTCTATCTGCATAAATAATAGTGAACCGGTTACACGCGAATATTGTTTTTTATTATCATTGTAAAGTGAATCACCATAAATGATAAGATCGTTCGCAAAATTATCAACTCTTACATTTCCGAATGCATAAGAAATATTTTCTTCTCTATAATGCCTGAGACTATCGGCAAAGATTATCGATGATGTATCCATAACTTGAACATTAGTTTTAGCAATAATCTTCTCCTCTTCACTAAAATAAAAAAGTTCTTGGGATGTTAAAGTAAATGATGAATCAACTAAAACAACATCACCGGTAAAATGAGCAAGGTCTTGATTATAATAATACCTTCCTCTTTTAGCATTTAAGTCAAAACCCGGCTCACTAAGAAATACAGTTGTATCGCTTCTGGCAGTTCTTGAATCACCGAAATAATATGCTCTTTCAGTTTTAATAACAATTGAATCTTGAGTTGCTACAACATTTCCGATTAATTCGAATTCATTTTTTACTAAATACTGAATAGCTTTTTTGCATGTAATAACAACATCACCTTGAGTAATAACGACATTGCCTATTACTTCTCTAACATTTTGTCCGTTTATTGTTTTACCAATCAAACTATCGCCAACAACAATCACTTGCTCAGTTTCCTGAGCGAAAGCAAAGCAAGACGACATAAATATTAATAGAACAATTTTTTTCATTTATTCTCGTTAGCTAATCTGGTTGAATAGGTAATGTTATAAATAGTATAATTCTGCAAACCTTGATCGGATACAAAACCGTATCCTTCTATGCGTTCTTCTTCAGTAGTTATTGTCACAAATTTATCTGTTGTTATCTTTTGAGTTTTGTTGTCCCATTTTAATTCATCAGTTTCGAGAATAGTACCGGTATCATTTTTAGCAACTACCGAATCAATAGCGAACATATCTTGTGTTCTGTCGTCAACTCTGCCTCTCTTGGATGTTAATCTCGAAGCGATAACTTCTTCCTCATCAAAAAAATTAATTTTAACACCTTCTAAAAATGTTTCTTTTCGGTCATCATAAACGCGGATATGATCAGCATAAATGATCGCCTTCAAATTACCGTAATCGGTAATCATTATTCTTGAATCCCAACTTTCTTGAGAAGGTATTTCTTCACCGGTGAAAGCATCGAACTTAATCGGCTTTACATCCTCTTGACAGGCAAAAGATATTATAACAAGGCTAATTAATGTTACAAACTTTTTCATCTTCTTTGTAACCCGATTTCAATTAAATCATGAAGGTGAATAATACCGATAGGTTTAATGTCGTCATCAACCACAACGAGAGAAGTTATCTTAAAATTTTCCATCTGCTGTAATGCAAACGATGCAAGAAATTCTGCTTTAATTGTTTTAGGATTTTTACTCATTGCATCTTTTGCAACGAGATTCTTTATATCGCTTTGCTTTTCAAGTAATCTTCTAAGATCCCCGTCCGTTAAAACACCGGTTAAGTTACCGTTATTGTCAACAACAGAAGTAACACCGAGACGTTTTGATGTCATCTCCAAGATCGCATCTTTAAGTGAGGTTTCTTCTTTAACAATTGGAACATTTTTTCCTTTGTACATTATCTCGGAAATTTTTAAAGAAAGACGTTTACCTAAACTTCCACCGGGATGAAGAAATGCAAAGTCATCGGTAGTAAATCCTTTCAATTCAAGTAAAGTAATTGCAAGCGCATCGCCCATAACAAGTGCCGCTGTTGATGATGAAGTCGGTGCAAGATCATGCGGACATGCTTCTTCCTTCACATAGACATTTAAAAATATATCACACTCTCTTCCAATTTTTGAATTTTTCTCGCCTAACATTCCGATTAAAGTTACATTCATTCGCTTCAGCATCAGCATTAGATTCACAAGTTCTTCTGTGTTGCCGCTTTTGGAAATTAATATTAGTACATCTTCACTTCGAACCATACCAAGATCACCGTGAAGTGCATCTGTAGGATGTAAATAGACTGCGGCTGTTCCGGTTGAGTTAAATGTTGCTACAATTTTACGGGCAATCAAACCGGATTTACCAAGTCCTGTAATGATAACTCTTCCTTTCGTTTCCGAAATAGTTTTAACAGCTTTTATAAATTCTTCATCCAAAAAATTATATAAATCTGCTACGGCTTCACTTTCAAGTTTAATAACTTGTTTGCCTTTATCTAAAATTTCTTTATCCGTCAATTCTTTTTCCTCCAAAAATTTTCAAAGAATGATTTTTTCTCGATTTTCTCCTGATTTAAGAATAAGGAATAATCAATTTTAATTTTGTTAAGATATTTATTGTATGATAAAAATCCTTGAATTATTTCCTGATCGGTTAATTCATCAAGATTCGTAAACAATCTTTTCACTTCCAATGCAATTTTAGGATTACGTTCATTCTTAACTCGCATAATTTCGTTATAAAAATTTGTTACAGGTATTAAATGATTTACTCCAGTTTCAGATTCATAAACCCAAACACGTTTAGAGTAAGCTGCAATTGCAATAACAATTTTATTTTTCTCAAGATGAACTTCACGTATTTCTGTATTATCCGGTGGCGATTTCATACCGGGAAGCCATTCGGAATATGTCCAACAATCCATAATATCTTCATTGAATTCATCAGCACCGTTGACAGCAAAATCAAGTTCAATTTTATCTTCAAACTCTTCGTGAATTGAAATTTCCACTTTATGTGAAGAGGTAATTATTGTACCTACCGCAAACATCGGTGATGCAGGTGCAGTAAAATCCGGTTTATCATTTTGACTGCCTAATACATAGTCATCTTTTTGAAATCTTCCTTTCCCGATTATAAAGAGTTCATCGAGCTTTTCGTTATAATATTTATAACCAATTCTGTCTATAGGTAGAACCTTTCTAAGATATTTTTTTTCAGTCTCCGTTAGTCTGCGTGGGTATTTATCTGATGTTTTATCAGGAAGCATGAAATTTCATTTTTGTAAAACAATTAACTTGATTTCATTAAGCATAAATTCCACATCCTCAGCAGGTATAATTTTCATTACTACACGCTTAACTTCACGTCTCGCGTTTTTAGGTGCGGCGCTAAATCCTACTTTTTGCAATAGCGGAATATCTAAAATATCATCCCCCATAAAAAATACTTCATCAAAATTGATTCCTATTTCTTTAATTAGTTTTTCTGCATCATTGACTTTATTAAGAGAAGAATTAATTAACGGGATATTACATTCATTAACAAAATCAGTAACCTCATCTTTTCTTCTTCCGCTTATTATTGCAAACCGAATTCCATGTTCGGATAATTCCTCAACAAATTTTTTAAGCGGTACTAATATTTGTTCTAAAGTATAATCACGATGTTCTTGAATCAACACACCATCTAAGTCGAATAATACAAGCTTTGTACTTTTCATTGCATTTTTTAATAACCTTTTACTACTCTATCAATTTTTTGCAAGGGGATTAATAATTCCTTCAATTCACTTAACTTAAATTGACTCGAAGCATCGCTTAGCGCTTTGCTTGGCTCGGGATGAACTTCCAAAAATAATGCATCGATACCTACGGCAACTGCAGCTTTAGCTAATGGAAAAATATATTGAGGATTACCCCCGGTATATCCACCGCTGCCGGGAGATTGAACAGAATGAGTTGCGTCCATTACAATAGGATAACCAATTTCTTTCATCATAACCAACGAACGCATATCAACTACTAAATCTCTATACCCAAAAGATGTGCCCCGTTCGGTTAGTAATATTTTTTTATTGCCTGTTGACTCAACTTTTTCGGCGGCATGTTTCATATCGGGTGGATACATGAACTGACCTTTTTTAATATTGACTACTTTCCCGGATTTGCCAGCAGCAAGCAGCAATTCTGTTTGTCGGCAAAGAAAAGCCGGAATTTGTAATATATCTACTATCTCTGCCGCTTGATAGACTTCTTCGGTATTATGAACATCTGTAATTATCGGCAAGTTTAGTTCGCTCGAAACTTTATTCAATATGGATAATGCTTCATCAATTTCTAATCCGGAGAATGAATTCAAACTTGTTCGGTTTGCTTTTTTATAACTTGATTTGAAGACAAACGGAATTTCTAATTCATTTGTAATTTTCTTAATCTCATTTGCAGTAGAGAGAATCATTTCTTCATTTTCAATTACACATGGTCCGGCTATTAAAACAAAAGGTCTGTCATTCCCGAACTTAATATTTTTTACATCTACCATAATTATTTATCGAATAGATTATTCTGTTCATATTTAGTACGCTTAGTGCGATTAAATTTTTTATAAGCCAATTGTGTTGCTTCTCTTCCGCGCGGAGTTCTTTGTATAAATCCTTGCTGAATTAAAAAAGGTTCGTACACTTCTTCAATTGTACCGGGGTCTTCATTTACAGCAGTGCCGATTGTATTAATCCCGACAGGCCCGCCGTTGAACTTATCAATTATTGTAAGAATAATATCTTTATCCATTTCATCGAGACCGTCTTCATCAACTTCTAAGGCGAGTAAAGCTTTTTTGGCAATATTCATATCGATCGATTTTTTGTTATCAAAATCTGCAAAGTCCCTTGTTCTTCTTAAAAGTCTGTTAGCAATACGAGGCGTACCACGTGATCGTTTAGCAATTTCAAATGCGGCATCTTCTTCGATTTTTATTTTTAGAATTGATGACGAACGTTTAATAATTTTTGTTACTAAGTCTGCATCATAATAATCCAAACGTGATTTAATACCGAATCTATCACGTAATGGTGCAGTAAGTAATCCTGCTCTGGTTGTTGCACCGATCAAAGTATAACTTGGAAGTTTTATTTGTACCGTGCGCGCATTAGGTCCGGCATCAATCATAATATCAATTTTGTAATCTTCCATTGCTGAATAAAGATACTCTTCAACAACAGGACTTAGCCTGTGAATTTCATCAATAAAGAGAACTGATTTTTCTTCAAGATTAGTTAAAATACCGGCAAGATCACCGGGTTTTTCCAAAACGGGTCCCGAAGTTGTTTTGATAGTAACATTCATTTCATTGGCGATAATGTGCGCTAAAGTGGTTTTACCAAGTCCCGGTGGTCCTGTCAGTAAAACATGATCGAGTGCTTCGCTTCGTTTATTAGCCGCACCAATGAATACTTTCAAGTTGTCTGTAATTTTTTTTTGACCGACGAATTCATCAAAGCCGGAGGGACGCAAAACATTTTCTGCCTGTTTCTCTTCGGCTCGTAATTTGGGGTCTATCTCACCTGAATTTCTCATATTCTAATTTAATTATAATAATTATATCTATCAGTATTAAGTGGCAAAATTATCTTTTCTGTATTTTTTAATTTTTTCCAGTGCGAAAACCATCCCACCCATTAAAAGATACATCAAAAGAACAGATAAAAGAGTATAAGTAATACTGAAACTTTGTCCGTATGATTTATAAAGCCCCGGAACCCATGCACTGCCGTACAATATTACAAGATGTACAACATAAATTAGAAGTGTATGTCTGCCTATAATTTTTATAATTTGCGGAATGTCTTCTATCTTAATTACCAGCAAAGCAATAGCACCGTTTAATGCAATAACAAAACCGATTCTTAAGAAAAATATTGAAACACCATAGGTAATACTTAGCTTTTCTCCTAATACCCAGCAATTAATTTCTGAACTTGCAAAATGAACTAACACCAAACTAAGACCAATTATAATTAATAATGAACCGAAACGTTTTTTCTTGAAAACATGATTTTTATGAGCAAGAAATACACCGAGAATTGAACCTCCCAAAACATATCCAGCCCAAGGGAAAAGCGGAAAAATCGAGCCTGTTTTATTATAAAAATATGCTGCAATAGGTGCAGGTAATATTTCATTCCATTCAACCGAAGAGGTAAATGGATATAAAAACACAAAAAATAATGTACCGATTGAAAGAGTCCAGTATGGAGAAATTTTAATTTTTTCGGCTATTAGCGAAAGTAAGATAATAAACAATAAACCAAACCCGATTAGATGAAGAGCATCAACAGCAAAGAAAATGCGCCATTGACTTTCAGATACATTTGAAAAATTAAAAATTGTGTAAGTTGGATACCTCAACATATAACCTAAAAAAACAAGGAGTAGAAATCTTTTCAATCCCTTGATCACTCGTTCCTTGTTATGATTTTTACTTTTGTAGAATAATAGATATGTAAAAACTACACCCGCAGTAAACATAAATATTGGTGCAGTAAAACCACGCAAAGTGTACCAAACCGTATAAAATAATGATTCGGTAGTACGAAGATCACCATCCAAAAAAGTATGAACAGTATGTCCTTGTACCATCATTAATACGGCAATAGCGCGCATTAAATCGAGGAAGATAATTCTGGATGTTCCACTTACGGCAGTCAATTTTTTATTAATCTTATCAATTAAATTATGTTAAAATACGCAAAGAAAAGTTTCGGATAAATAGATTAAGCAATTTGGTGAAACGAAAAGTCGATTCTGTGTATGAAATTATTATAATCGGGGATGAATAGAATAAAATTCCGGGAAACACGGGTGAAATTTTTACAAAAAAAATACACCCAACCGGTTGAGTATATCTCAAACAAGCTGGGTGTATTATTCTTCATGAAAAAGAAAAACTACCTTCCCATTGCATCAAGCTTTTCTTTTTTGGCAAGAAGTTCTTCTTTGCTTTCAACATGATTCGGATCCGGTAGACAGCAATCAACCGGACAAACAGCCGCACATTGAGGTTCGTCATGAAATCCTACACATTCTGTACATTTATCGGGAACAATGTAGAAGAATTCATCGGAAAAGAAACCAGTAGCACCGGAGGGTGCTGCATCATCCGCTCCAAAATGTTTACCTTCCAATTCCCACTCTGCTCCGCCTTCATAAATTGCAGTATTCGGGCATTCCGGTTCGCATGCGCCGCAATTAATACACTCGTCTGTTATGTAAATTGCCATAATTAATCTCCTTTCAGTAAGTTTTGAATTTTTTCCACCTTAGGGAATTCCGCTATCTTAATTTCAACATTTTTATCCAAAAAGTAAAACTCTAGTTTAGAGATTATTTTCTCAATTTTTTGGATCAAAAACTTAAGTTCTACCCCTTTATATGCAGGAACATAATTCTTCAGTTTAGTTGTTCCTTTAGAAAATTGACTGTGGGCACCTCGATAATTTTCATTCAATAAATGATATCCACCGACTGAAATTTGTACTATGCCTTGATAAAACAGTCTGTCACTATTATCTGCATTAATCCACAAATTTTCAAAGAAATCATGTGCAGCGAAAAAATCTTGTTCATTGAAGAGGTTTACCCCTTCTTCAATTTCTTTATACATTAGCAAAAATATAGAAAAATGGATTTAATAAAAAGACAAAAAATTCTGAATTACCACCCACCACTGGCACCGCCACCTCCGAAGGAACCACCGCCACCGCTAAAACCGCCAAAGCTACCACCGCCAAAACCGCCACTGCTGCTTCGCCCTTTTCCGCCGGTCATTCCGCCAAGTAAAATTAGTCCTGCCAAACCGCCTCCTCTTCCACCCCGCATACTCGATAAAATAGAGATTGCAATGAACATAATAAAATAAATAATCGGGAAACCAGTTCCTTCATCGTCATCTAAAATTTTATCTCGTTTATATTCACCCATTGTTGCAAGTTTGATTGCATTAAGCCCTGCCTGAATTCCGCTATAATAATCATCGCGTCTAAAATGAGGAGCTATTTCATTTCTAATAATAGAACTTGCTAAAGCATCAGGCAGTGCACCTTCTAAACCGTAACCGACTTCAATTCTTATTTTTCTATCATTCTTTGCGACTAACAATAAAACACCATTGTTGTTTTCTTTGGTTCCAATGTTATTCTTTGTTGCAACTTCATAAGCAAACATCTCAATCGGATAATTATTTAATGAGGCTAACATAAGAAAGACAAGTTGATTTGATGTTGTGTCGTCAAATGTTTTTAAGTCCCGGTTAAGATAATCTAATTGATTTGATGAAATGGTATTTGTTAAATCTGTAGCGTATCTATTTAGTTTGGGGAATTGCTCTTGAGCAGATGATATTGATAGGAACAACAATGTTATGACTAGTGAAACTAGTAACCTTCGAGGATATAGTCCGCTTACGAGACAACGCTTACCTCGAAGGTTTAGTTTGATATATATTTTACAGAGTTTGTGATTCATAATTAAAATTCAACTCTCGGAACTTCATCAGCACCTTCTGCTGCTTGGAAATATTGTTTTTGATTAAATCCTGTTATTCCGGCTATAAAATTAGCCGGGAATCTTCTGATTCTTGTATTGTAACCCTGCACAGCTTGATTGAATTTCATTCTTTCCACTGCAATTCGATTTTCCGTTCCTTCCAATTGAGCTTGTAGCTGTAAGAAGTTTTCGTTTGCTTTTAACTGCGGATAATTTTCAACCGTAACGAGCAAACGGGATAATGCACTGCTAAGTTCACCTTGAGCGCTTTGAAATTGTTGAAATGCATTTTGGTTCTCTAACATTTCGGGCGTAAAATTAATTTGATTTACTCTTGCGCGTGCTTCGGTTACAGCAGTAAAGGTTTCTCTTTCAAATTCCGCTACACCTTTTACCGTGTTTACTAAATTGGGAACTAAGTCAGCTCTTCTCTGATATTGACTTTCAACTTGTGCCCAACTTTGATTTACACCTTCTTCAAGAGTAATAAGACTATTGTAAATACTAACACCCCACAAAACAAAACCGATAATGATAACTACCAAAACGGCTCCAATACCGCAGCCTATCATTAGTCCTTTATTCTTCACAATATTCTCCGTTGTTTAGTTTGTTAAACTTCTTGTTGGAGCGGGAATTCTACCGCCTCTATTTACAAATTTTGCCCCGCTAATTTTTCTAACTTCCATAATTGGTGCTCTCCCAAGTAAACCGCCGTAATCAACATAATCGCCAACCGATTTACCATAAGCCGGAATAATTCGTACTGCTGTTGTTTTATCATTTATAACGCCGATTGCACATTCATCGGCTATAATTCCGGCAATATTTTCGGTTGAAGTATCGCCCGGCACGGCAACCATATCTAATCCAACAGAACAGACGGCTGTCATTGCTTCCAATTTTTCCAAAGATAGATTTCCTCTTTCAACTGCCCGGATCATTGCTTGATCTTCGCTAACAGGAATAAAAGCGCCGCTCAAACCTCCGACTGCAGTACTTGCCATTAATCCGGCTTTCTTAACCGAATCATTCAACATAGCAAGAGCAGCTGTTGTTCCGGGTGCACCCACATCTTCAACACCCATTGCAATTAAAATATCACCAATGCTATCGCCTTCGGCAGGAGTAGGTGCTAATGATACATCAACAATTCCAAAAGGAATACCGTGAAGTTTAGCAACACCGCGACCAATTAATTCACCGGCACGAGTGATTTTGAAAACTGTTTTCTTAATGACTTCTGCAAGTTCGCTTAAATCAACATGTCCTGCACTTTTAATAGCATCCAAAACAACACCGGGTCCGCTGATTCCAACGTTTAAGACAACTTCGGGTTCGGTAATTCCATGAAATGCACCGGCAACGAATGGATTATCTTCAGCAGCATTTGCAAACACGACAAATTTTGCACAGCCGATAGAATCGTTATCTTTTGTCAGTTCAGCAGTTTTTTTTATTGACTCGGCAACCATATTAACTGCATCCATATTAATACCTGCTTTTGTAGAAGCAGTATTAACACTTGAACAAACACGTTTAGTTTGTGAAAGTGCATAAGGAATTGATTTTATTAATTCTCTTTCACCGTTAGTCATACCTTTTTGAACAAGGGCAGTGTAACCTGCGATGTAATCAATACCAATATCTTCAGCGGCTTTATCTAATATTTTAGCAATTTCAACAAACTCTTCCGCATTTAGATAATCAAACGGTATTGATATAGGCGTAATTGAAACTCTTTTATTTGCAATAGCAATTCCGTATCGAGATTCAATTTCGTTAGCATACTTAACATGGTTTCTGCCGTATTTAAGAATCTTATCATAAATTTTTTGTTTTGTTATTTCAAGATTTCTATCGGCACAATCTCGCAAACTAATTCCCAAAGTAACTGTACGAATATCGAAATGTTCGATCTCCGTCATTTTGATTGTTTCTAATATTTCATCGAATTCGTAGTTCATTTTTACCGGTAAATAGTGAATAAAAGAATAATTTTAGTGCAAAATGGATTTTTATATTATGGTCTCGTTATCACACACATCGTCATTCCCGCATGTTTTAAGCGGGAATCTAAGAATAGATGCCCGATAGAATCATTCGGGCATGACGGATGTAATTTTATTAGCTTCAACACTGAGACAATTTTTTTATAATGAATTTTATATTGTTAATTAAAGTCGATGCATCATTCTAAAAACATCTTCATGCTGAAGATAGATTTTTATATTCAGTTTTTCTGCTACTTCTTTTAATTCTTGCTGAAGCTCTTTAAAATCTTTTGGAGAGTTTGTTATATCAACAATCATAATCATTGTGAAAAATTCTTCCATTAATTTTTGGCTGATATCTTGAATATCGCATTTTGCTTCACTCAAACTTTTTGTGATTGCAGCAACTATTCCCGGTTCATTTAATCCGAATGAAGTAATAATTACTCTACCCTCAGCTAACTCATTACTTGCCGGAGTTGAATCATCTGCCGGAAATTTTTCAATTGCTTTAGTTACTATCGCTTTAACTTTTTGGGGCGTTGCATCTTCTCCTAATTCATTGATAGCTTCAATTGTTAATTTTCTGATTTGTTCTTCGGTAAGTTTCACGGTTTTTCACCTCTATAATTTTCCATTAAGTATAGTAGTGCAGTATTTGCAATTTCAATATTTTTTTGTACAGCAAGTTTTTCTGCATTTTGAATATTCCCCCTATAAAATCTTAACCAAAGCAAAGAACCAATTGCAACACCGTCAAAAGCACGATTTTCGATAAATGAGTTTATAGTTAAATAACCCCATAAAACATTCCATGCGAGTGACATTAACCCGGAGAGATAATTACCGGTATAAAATTGTCCCGCACCGGGCAAAATATAAGAAATTACACGTGCAAAAGTAACCGAATATTTATCATTAGAAACTTGTTCGGATAATATCTTTAGTTCATGATCATCCGAAATATTTGCAAAAGATTCTGCGGCTGAATCCCATCGATCGGAAATCATATAACTCCAGCCCTTCCAATAATGAATTTCATTTTGATGATTTGAGTAAACAGAATCTTTTTCCATCTGTGAAAGTAATTGCAATGCTCTATCAGTAGTTTTGCGGAGAATGTTACATCTTACAATTTGAAACTCTGCTTGAATTCTTTCATCAATATTTTCGGTTGTTCTTATAGCATGTGATAAATAAAAAACAGAATTATCATAAAATCCGCCATATTTATAAGCAATACCGATTTTGTAATTTGATTCGTATGCATAAACATTTTTTTCATCAAAGAAAGATAAGCGTTTAAATTCCGTAATTGCTTCAAAGTAATTTTGGTCATTGAAAAGTTTGTCTGCATATTCATATTGCCGTGCAAGTTCATCATTAGAAAATGAAACTGAACAAAAAAATAAGATTAATATGTAAATATATTTTTTCATTTATTATAAACGGCAGACTTATTATCTGCACTTACTTGCAAAACAAATTACTATTTGATGAAAAATGATTATTCTTATTTAAGAACAAAGTTAAATCGCTATCAAAATTCATTCTAACATTAGCATTAAATAAAACAGCCGAGGCTGCCGAGCCATAAATATTTCCAGCATAAAAATATGCTGCTAAGGTGGTAAACAACCAACCTCTAAAATTATGGTCGGCATTAAAATTATCTATTGCTAAAAATGTAAGTACTCCGGTTAATAAGAAAGCTGTTATTCCATCTCCATAATTTTCTGTATAAACTTTTCCTAATCCCGGGATAATTGCGCTTAGAACTGCAGCCAAAGCCGGACTCTTATTATCAAGATTTTGTTTTCTTACATAGAACTTCAGTAGTTCGATACTCTCGTTTTGATTGAAAGGTTGAAAGAATTTTGAAGAATCTTCAATTGATTTTGACGAGTAAAGATGTTTTAAATTATACAATCTCTTTAATTTATCACTTATTGATGATTCAATAAAAGAATCATCCGCAATCCTTTTATGCATGGTTTCGAATTTATCAGAAAGATAAAGTGTTTTGAAGTATTCAAACTTTGCTTCACTTCCAAATTGTTGACTTGTAAATAATTCTTTGAATGAATTTTCCGATTCATCATATCTTTCCAATTTTTGATAAGCCAATGCGATTTTGAATTTCAGCGTATCGTTGTTTTGCTTTGTTAAGACAAAATTGTATTCATCAATTGCTCGAATATAATCCCCTTGACAAAAAAGAAAGTTGCCGAATTTCAAACGGTTTTCTAAACTGAAGTAACCATTTTTATCTTGAGCATTAATCAATGAAAGAAAAACGAAAAGAAAAATAAACCGAGTGATTAACGGGCTATTCATTTTCGGACTTTTTTAACTCGACCAAGTTTTTTGTCGGCAGAAGCTCGTAATTATAAACGGGATCAAAAAATTTGCCGGTTGAATGTATCGAATAGCTGTGATAGCCTTTAAAGAAATTCATATCACGAGTAAATCTGTCTGCGAACATTAAACTTCCTTGCAGAATATTTGTCCTCTCAACTGCTTCAACAAAAAAAGCTGAACATGAAGGATGAAACGGACAATTATCACCGTCATATTCCGAGAATAAACTATAATAAACAATTTGAGCTGAAGAGATCACCACTGTTGATAGATTTGCCGTGTTCAGAATGTATTCTTTTTTTTGCGGAACACTTAATTGATAATCAATTTTATGAGTTTGCCATTTGTTGGTTTCAACTTGCCCGAAAAGTAAGAGTGGAAACAAAAATATTATTACAATGACATTTTTATTAATCATTATCAATGTTAATTTTTAATCTGTTCATCAAAGAAAGAAGAGAAATTTGTCTATACAAAGCATTAGTACACATACGAACTCCGCACGACCAGCAGAGTTCGTCTGTGTTATTATCGTAAAATAATTTAGAGAACTCGTTAAAATCTTTTAATTCATCAAAAAAATTCCTTTCAATAGTTTTGGTTAAATCGACTTGTCCTTCAACTCCGTCATCATATTTTAGAAATATTTTAAGAGAATCACATGATTCAACAGAAACGAGTTTCGGCATATTAATCTCTCAACAATTCTCTAGCAATAATAATTTTTTGAATTTCAGAAGTGCCTTCGTAAATCTCGGTAATTTTTGCATCACGAAGATATCTTTCAACCAAGTATTCTCTAACGTACCCGTAACCGCCGTGAATTTGAATTGCTTCGAGCGCACACTCAACGGCAATTGTTGAAGAATACAATTTAGCCATTGCGGCTTCTTTAACATATTTTTTACCTGCGTCTCTCATCCCGGCAGCTTGTAATGTCAACAGTTTCGCTGCTTCAATTTTAGTTGCCATATCGGCTAACTTAAATTGTATTGCCTGATGATTGGCAATTTCGGTACCGAAAGCTTTTCTTTGTTTTGAATATTTTGTTGCTGCTTCTAAAGACGCTTCGGCAATACCGATAGCCTGCGATGCAATACCGTAACGCCCACCGTTAAGAATATTCATCGCAAAATTGAAACCTTTGCCGACTTCCCAAATAACATTTTCTTCCGGTACTTTTACATTCTCAAAAGTTAGCGAACAAGTATCAGAACTTTTAATACCGAGTTTATCTTCTTTCTGACCGTGCCCGAAACCTTCCCATCCTTTTTCAACAACAAACGCTGTAATTCCTTTATACCCTTTTTCCTTATCGGTTTGAGCCATAACAATATGGTAATCAGCCGATTGACCATTGGTGATCCAGTTTTTCATACCATTTAAAATCCAGTAGTTACCCTCCTTATCGGCAGTAGTTCTTTGTTGGGTAGCATCGCTTCCTGCTTCCGGTTCCGAAAGAGCGAATGCTCCAAGTTTGTCTCCTCTTGCAAGGGGTTTTAAGTATGTTTCTTTGATATGATCCGAACCGTATTTTTCCAGACCGGCGCAAACAAGAGAATTATTAACAGACATAATTACACCAACACTAGCATCGATTTTGGAGATTTCGATCATGGCAAGAACATAACAAATAGTATCCAACCCTGCACCATCGTATTCGGGCGAAACCATCATTCCCATAAATCCAAGTTCACCAAGCTTCTTAACAATTTCGGTAGGAAATTCTGCAGTCTTATCTCGTTCAACTGAAGAAGGTGCAATTTCATTCTGTGCAAATTCCCGTGCGGTTTGTCGTATCATTAGTTGTTCTTCGGTGAATTCAAAATTCATTATTTGCTCCGTACTTTTGTGAGATTTTATTTATTTATAATAGAAAAGAATTTTTATCCGAATTATCAATAATAACCGCTTTTCAAACTAATTAATGTTTATAGAAATTTCAATAAAAATACCTTAGCACTGTTTTGTTTCTTATATTTGCAGCGATGCTAAAACAGAAAGAAAAAATAGAATTAAAAGGAATGACTCTGCAGCAAATGGAAGATTATTTTTCATCAATCGGAGAAAAACCATTCCGCGGTGAGCAAGTTTTTAATTGGCTTTATAATCACCTCGAGTTTGATTATGACAATATGCTGAATCTTCCCAAAGAATTAAGAGAAAGGTTAAAAACAACAACATCGCTTGTAAGCTTGGATTTAATTGATTATCAAGATTCCCCTTCAACAAAAACAAAAAAATATTTGTTCAGAACTTATGACGACAAGGTTATCGAATCGGTTGTAATTCCGGAGAAAGAAAGAAATACACTTTGTATATCTACTCAAGTCGGTTGCCCGTTGGATTGCAAATTTTGTGCAACCGGGTTAATGGGTTATAAAAGAAATTTATCCGCGGGTGAAATCGTAGATCAATATTTACTTGCAGCTAAAGAATACGGCAAAAAATTTATTACCAACATTGTTTATATGGGAATGGGAGAACCTTTATTAAATTTTAAGAATACCCTCGACTCAATAAAAATATTTACAAATGAATTGAACACCGGACTAAGCCGAAACCGAATTACAATTTCAACGGCGGGTATTCCTCCAAAAATTAAAGAGTTAGCCGATAATGATATCAGAATCAAGTTGGCTCTATCGCTTCACTCATGTTTTGACGAAATAAGAAATAAAATAATGCCCATTAATATTAAATATCCGCTTAAAGATAATTTTGATGCACTTAGATATTACTCCAAGAAGACTAAAACAAGAATTACATTTGAATACACAATGTTGAAAAAAATTAACGATAGACCGGAGGATATAAAGGCATTGACACATTTATGTAAACAGATTCCTTCCAAAGTTAATTTGATTCCTTTTAACTCAATCAAACATATGGACCCGGACGGATTTTCCGGTCAACTTGAACCTACAGCAAATCATTTAATTGAAGAATTTGCAAATCAATTGAGAGAAAACGGAATAACTGTATTTGTTAGAAACACACAGGGTGACGACATTGCAGCAGCATGCGGGCAACTTGCAGTTAAAGCTTCATAGAAATTTTTCAATTTATTTCTTGAACAATTTTAAAAAGGAAAACAAATGAAATATATCCTCGCATTACTAATAATTTATTCAATTATAATTGGGCAAACTCAACCGGCAAAGAAAGATTCACTTCAAACATCAAAAAAAACTTCCCAAGAACTTAATGAAGATCTCAGAAACGAAATAAATGAATTAAAAAAATTAAGAGAATCGCTTCAACAAAAACTTCAAAATGAGTTAAGAGAATTATATGTCATTCGCTATGGTCAGGAAGACGGCGCAAAAGTAGCAATGGGACAGGTTTGGACGGGGATGACAGAAGAAATGATGCGCGACAGTTGGGGCGAACCGGATAGTATCACCGTCAATAATCAAAATTGGGGTAAATATTCACAATGGTACTATGGTGAAATAACTTATTTTTTCAAAGACGGGTATCTATTTGAATGGGAATCAGAAGAAAATTCAAACAAATAATTTTTTTTGTAAATTTTACTTGACTCTAATTTTTCACTGAATTATTATTGTAAAACATACTTTACAATCTGT
>OMKS01000990.1_pt1 | contig 26113 bp, 23 predicted proteins | sample 1674721 | NCBI WGS metagenome assembly OMKS01 (sample SAMN06264996, study PRJEB25208) | sediment metagenome | isolation source: hot spring sediment | place: USA: California | collected 2014-09-02 | reverse complement strand
TGTTGGCTTCGATAAACACGGCTGTACTGTTCTATCCCAAATCTACGAAGGCTGTTCGTATTCGGTGTTCCCTATCGAAAGAACAGGAAGTCTTACTGACTGCCCTCAACTGCCAAATCCCCCATAGTATGTAATCGCGTTTTTATCGCTGTATTGCGTATTAATACGTATAGTTACGCATGACGCCTCGGCGTATTGGCGAAAGTCGGGATGAAGAAACAAGGCGGCGGCAGTATTATTAATACTTCTTCAATCGGAGGACTTCGCGCAGGAGAGCTTGGATCCTATTGCGTCACCAAGGCGGGAGTAATCATGCTCACCGAGGTCATGGCAAAGGAATGGGGACAGTTCAATATCCGGGTCAACGCCGTCGCTCCGGGCATCATCAAGACACGCCTCAGCGAAGCCCTCTGGAAAAATCCGGAAGTGGGCGAAGCGGCGATTTCCCAGATTCCGCTCATGCGCCTGGGCGAACCGGAGGAAATCACGGGAGCCGTTCTTTTTCTCGCCTCCGACGCGGGCAGTTACACCACGGGCACCACCATCGTCGTCGACGGCGGCAGAGTTCACGGAGAACCGTCCTACCTGGAGAAGCATTGACAGTCCAGGGACTTTCCATTACGTCCGGCATCCCTCGAGCGACAGGGTGTAATTTCCAAAACCTGTCGCTCTTTTTTCATTCACCAGCGCTCGCTCTTGGCAGAAAATAATCAGCTCACGCATGGCAGGCCGCGACACTCTCCGGCTGGCCGTCACAACGGACAGGGTCATAAAGATATTCGGCGGCTGACCGATTTACTCCGTCACGCTCCCCACGGCACTATTACAGTGGATGTCATCGCGGGAAACATTCCCCCTTCCCGCCGCATTCACCGCCAGAACGCGCGGCAACCCGGCCTGTTTCCGGGGAAAAATGTATGGCACATATTCAGGGCATCATTCATCGGGTTGGCCAGTTCAAACATTCTTATTTAATTTTTTTTTTAAGAGCATCGCGTAATATTCCGGCCGCCGGTCGCGGAAAATATCGTTGTACTCGTTAATAGCCTTGTTATCGGCCCGGGCGGGATCGATCTCCACGACGAGGGCCCTCTCGTCTTCGCCGCCGCAGCGATGAATGATTGCTCCTTCCGGTCCCGTAATCTGGCTCATGCCGGTGTAGGACAAGACCTTGCCGCCCCGCTTTTCGACGCCGGTTCGATTTGCCGTAACAGCGAACACGCGGTTTTCGAGACACCGTGTCTTCATGGCGTCCTGGCAGAAAGGCAGCACCAGGTTTGCCGGGTGACATATAACCTGCGCGCCCTTCAGGGCCAGCGACCGCGTGGCCTCCGGAAAAATCCAGTCGAAGCAGATCATGATCCCCACCCGGGCCGTGCCCAGGTCAAAAACAGGCAGGTCGCCGTCACCGGGCGTGAACCACAATTTCTCTTCGAAGAAGAGATGCAGCTTTCGGTAATGCCCTATGTAGCCGTCGGGACCGACCAGAACCGCGGAATTATACAGATTGTCGCCCGATCGTTCGGCAAGGCCGGCCACGATGTGGCATGATCGTTCACGTGCCGTTCGGCACAGGGCCTCCGTGGTTTTCCCTCCGGGTATCTTTTCGGCGAGATCGGCAATTTCATCGCGCGAGGTTATAAGATACCCGGTCATGCACAGTTCCGGCAGCACCAGAAGATCAGCCCTGACCGACCCGATCAGATCGAGAACCGTCTCGATGTTGTGATCCACTTCCCCGAAACAGGGAGTATATTGCACGAAGCCTATTCTCACGAATTTCATCCTCCGGCGGTGACGCCATGCAAAAAGGAGCGGGGCATTCCGGCGAATACCCCGCTCCTTCACACTTAAGGTTTCAATCGAGATCCTTCATCATATGGTAAAGGATTCATCTATAATCTCCGTGGGTGTTTTGTCGCCTACCTTGAGGGCATTGCACCGCGCTTCAACCGTCGTCAGGATATTGGCGGCGAAGTATTTCGCCGATGCCACCTTGCCCATGTAAAAAGCGACATCGGTGTCGTTTTTCCCAAGTTCCTTCTGTTTTTCCGGCGTATCGGCACCGGCCTCCTTAAAGAGCTCGTCCAGTTTCCTTGACGCGATCACCGCGGCGTCCATCAGCCTCCAGCCGGTAACGACGTCGCCCATGATCATGAGGAAAACCCTGACGTTTGTCAGAGGAAGAACAAATTCACCGTCCTTCAGCCAGGTCCCGATCTGCATGAACATATCGCCAAGGGCGTTGACTGACTGCGCGTAAAACTCCGCCGATCCCTTCAGGGCGTCGATCGCCTTGCACTGCTCGACCGTCGCGTTCATCTCGCTGAAGAGGTTCATGGCGTCCTGGCCCTTGCGTTGTGCCAGTTTTCGGAAAACAAGGTCGAGCGCCTGAATGGTGTTTGTGCCTTCGTAAATAGTAGCGATCTTCGCGTCGCGCATGTACTGCTCCACAGGATATTCCTGGCAGTAACCGTATCCGCCGTAAACATCCATGGCAAGACCGCAAATCTCAACGCCCTTGTCGGAACAATACGCCTTGATAACGGGAGTGGTGATATCGACAAATCCCTTCCACCGTTCCCGTTCCTCTTCCGTTTCCGCGATTTCCGACATGTCGATGCAATAGCCCGCCCAGTAGTTCATGGAACGCATGCCTTCCACGTGGGATTTCATCCACATCAGCGAACGGCGGATATCAGGATGATTGATGATGGGAACACCCTCGGGGGAACCGGACAGCATGTTCCTGCTCTGAATACGTTCCCTGCTGTACTGAATGGAGTGTTCGAGCGCGGCGGAACCATGGTCGAGACCCTGCATGCCCGTACCGAGACGCGCCTCGTTCATCATCTTGAACATGATTTTCATGCCTTGGCGTTCTTCGCCGAGCAGTTCGCCTATACAATTGCCGTTCTCACCGAAGTTGAGCGTCGCCGTGGCGGAACCCTTGATACCCATCTTGTGTTCGAGGTTGCCCGTGACCACGTCGTTGAACTCGCCCAGGCTGCCGTCGTCGTTGACCCGGTACTTGGGAACAATAAAAATGGATATGCCCTTGGTTCCGGGAGGATCACCCTCGATCCGGGCCAGGACGGGATGAACGATATTTTCGGTCAAATCATGATCTCCCGAAGAAATGAAGCACTTCGTTCCCGTGATGCTGTAAGTGCCGTCCGGCAGTCTTTTTGCGGAAGCCCGCGATGCGCCGACATCACTTCCGGCGCCCGGCTCGGTGAGACACATGGTACCCGCCCAGATGCCTTCGCACATTTTGTACACGTACTTATTGATCTGTTCTTCCGTCCCGTATTCGAGGATAAGACCGGCTGCGCCCACCGTGAGACCCACGTACATCATGAATGCGTAGTTGGCCGCTCCGAACATCTCGCTGATGCTCGAGTGAAGCGTCCTGGGCATCCCCTGTCCGCCATACTCGACGGGGAAAGTGGGAGCGAACCATCCCGCTTCACGAATCTTTTTGAAGGGCTCGTGGAAACATTTCGGTGCGTGACCGTCGCCGTCCCTGAAAACAGCCGGGTCTTCCTTGTCGGCCGTTTCATAAGTCGGCATGATTTCTTCGACGGCGAACTTTTCCGCCTCGTTGAGCACCATGTCGACCATGTCTATGGAAAAATCGGCGTATTTCGGATACGCGAACAATTTCTCGACGCCGATCTGCTCGTAGAGCACAAAGCGTTGATCTCGAGTATTGACAAGCAAATTACTCATAACTATCCCTGCCTTTCCTGCCTGTATTGTAAACTGAAAAAGGCGCAGGGAGGAATCGCTTCCTCCCTGTCGTCCTTTTTATTCTGTTATTTTTCAACCTTCTCCCACAGCGATGCGTTGGCGTTTCCGAAACCGCCGCACAGCATGGCAACGCCGTACTTGGCGTCCTTGTAATCCGTTTTCATGATGTTGTTCAACGTCACAATAATACGGGCGCCCGACTCTCCCAGGGGATGACCCAGCGCGAGCGCGCCGCCCCAGACGTTGACGTTGTCAAAGGGCGCGTTTTCGGCGATGCCCAGCTCACGAAGAACGGCCAGCGACTGACTGCCGAAAGCCTCGTTGAGCTCCCACACGTCGATGTCTTTGACGGTCTTGCCGGTCAGTTTCAGAAGTTTCCGTGCGGCGAAAATGGGACCGATGCCCATGACCGTGGGGTCACAACCGGCCATGGCGCCGCCAGCGTACTTGATATGATAATCATAGCCAAGCTCATCGGCCTTTTCGCGGCTCATGAGCAACAGCGCGCATGCTCCTGCCGTCAGTGGCGAGGAAACGGCCGCCGACACCACGCCGTTTTCCTTGAAAGGCGATTTCATGGCAGCCATCTGCTCGAGCGAAATTTCTTCCCTGATCCACTGATCGCGGTCGACCATGAACGGCGTTCCGTCTTCCTTGTGGCCTTCGATGGGAATGATTTCATTCGCGAATTTACCAGAGTCCCGCGCGGCCGCTGCGTTCTTGTGACTCCAGTAGGCCATGAGTTCCATGTCTTCCCGTTTTACATTGTAAAGCTCGGCCACTTTTTCTGCGGTCGCACCCATGGGAATATCCTCGAACTTGTACCGTTCCATCAACCGGGGAGGAAAATCCATCCCGAAGGACATGGGTACTTTCTGCATGTCTTCCACGCCGGAAGCGATGAAGATGTCGCCTTCACCGCACATGATGGCCCTGGCCGCGTGTTCCGTGGCCGACATTCCCGAGGGGCACTGCTGGCCGACGCCGTTCGTCGGTACGGATTCCGGGAAACCGCCGGCAAGCCAGGCGAGCCTGGCTATATCGTTCTGCATGCCCGTCTGATTCGCCGTACCGCAGAAGACGGCATCCACCTGTTCGGGATCTATCTTGGAATTCCGCTTGAAGAGTTCTTCATAGATCTTGATCAGGTATTCATCGGGCCGCACATTCCTGAACCAGCCCTTCTCCTTGTGCGCACGTACATTAGCGGTTCTGATACCGTCAACAACAACGCATTCCTTCATAACCCTACCTCCGTTTTTTTATTTTTCGAGCACTTTTCTCTGTCGGCCAAGGAAATCAACCATGAACCGAGCCGGCGGCCGCCATCTATTCAACATCCTGCCCTGTTCCCCGCTCCGGAACGGTCACACTTCCTGTTTCGAATCTCTCCTTCCACCGAGATTGCCTGCTCCTAGCATGCAAAAGATTCATCATTTACGTCAAAAGCAGTTGTTTCTCCCTTTTTGATCACGGCGCAGCGCGACTTGACCGTGGGAAGAATTTCCGTGGCAAAAAACCTGGCCGTTGCGACTTTACCACGGTAGAAAGCCACGTCCGCGTTTTCTCCGGCAAGTTTTTTCTGCTTTTCTTCCGTGTCCGCCCCGGCTTCCGCGTACAGGGTCTCGAGTTTCTTCAAGGCGATGGCAGCTCCCTGAATCAGCAACCAGCCGCTCATCAGATCGCCCATGAGAGCCAGAAACGGCTCCGCGTTCTGAAGCATGACAATCGGGTTGCCGGCACTGGCAAATTCGACGAATACCCCGGGAATCTCCCCTATCGCCTCATGGGCTTCCCGCAGTTTACTCACCGATTCTTTAAGTTCATCTATCCCGTCGGCTTCATCCATGGTCACGACGATATCCGCCATAAGATTCATGAAGTTGGTTCCCTTGTTCTGTCCCAGTTTTCTGCCCACCAGGTCAAGGGACTGAATCTGGTTCGTTCCTTCGTATATCTGCGTGATCTTGCAATCCCGGAGATACTGCTCGACCGGGTATTCCTCGCAGAAACCGTAACCGCCGTACACATCCATCGCCTTACAGCAGATCTCGACCCCCTTATCCGATGAAAAGGCCTTGCAAACAGGAGTAAACAGCTCGATATAGCCCTGGTACCTTTTGCGGTCTTCCTCGGAATCAGACGCCTCGACCATGTCAATGCAGTAGCTGGTCAGGTAGTTGATTGCCCGTATTCCCTCAAGATAGGCCTTCATCCACATCAAGTTGCGGCGCACTGACGGATGATTGATAATGACCGTCGGCTCGGCGTCTTTCGCCGCCATCGGGGGTCTGCCCTGAACGCGTTCTTTCGCGTACTCTACGGCATGCTCATAGGCGGCCGAGGCGATACTCTCTCCCTGGCTGCCGACATCGAGCCGTGCCTCGTTCATCATCTTGAACATGATTTTCATGCCGGCCTTTTCTTCGCCAAGCAGTTCGCCGATACAGTTGCCGTTCTCGCCGAAGTTGAGCGTCGCCGTGGCGGAGGCCCTGATGCCCATCTTGTGCTCAAGGTTGCCGGTCACCACGTCGTTGGACTCACCCAGACTGCCGTCATCGTTGACCCGGTATTTGGGAACGATGAAGATCGAAATTCCCTTCGTACCCGGGGGATCACCCTCGACCCTGGCCAGAACGGGATGAATGATGTTTTCCGTCAGGTCGTGATCACCGGATGAAATGAAACATTTCGTTCCCGTAATGCTGTAGGTCCCGTCGGGAAGCCTCTTCGCCGTCGTCCTGAGAGCGCCAACGTCGCTTCCGGCGTTCGGCTCGGTGAGGCACATGGTGCCCGCCCATTCGCCGGTGTACATTTTGTACATATACTTGTTTTTCTGTTCTTCCGTTCCGTACTCCTCGATCAGGCCCGCGGCGCCCGTAGTCAGGGTGCCATACATGGTAAACGCCATGTGGGCAGCCGCGAAAAGCTCCCAGCAAGCCGTGTTAAGGAGTTTCGGCATATTCTGTCCTCCCACGTCCGGCCCCTTGGACGCGCAGATCCAGCCCGAATCGCAGAACGTCTTGTAGGGAGCGTGGAAGCATGAGGGCGCGTGCGCGATACCGTCCTTGAAAGTCGCGCCTTCTTTATCGCCTACATCCAGCGTCGGCGCGATCACTTCGACGGCCATTTTTTCCGCTTCCTTCAGGACCATATCCACCACGTCGGAAGAATAATCGGCGTATTTCTCGAAACCGAAAAGCTTTTCGATACCGATCTGTTCATAGATCAGAAACCGCTGATCCCGGGTATTCACCAACAAATTACTCATACATGCGCCTCCTTCTTTTTGCTCGTTTTCGTCAGTCCCGCTATGATAGTCTTCAACCCTTCGCGGACATTGGATCGAATCCGATCTTCCCGCATCGATTCGGCACCCACAAAGAGATGAAGCGAGATCACGCCGTTCAGGAGTCCCCACAGAGCGTTGCGCATTCTCCGCATGTCCTGCTTTTTGAGATTCAGTTCACCCGAATCAACACCGTACTGGAGGATTTTTTCAATAAGCGAAATAGTTTTGTTCATCTCCCTGATGATCTGCCTGCGGATACCGTTTGAAAGATTGAGGTGCTCCGCGCTGAGCATGAAGTTCATCAAAGTCCTGAACTGTTCCCGGGCATTGAGAAAGATATCGATATAGGCGTCGGAAAACTCGTATAATATCTGGGATGCTGTTTCCCCCCGGCTGAATATCTTCGACATCGTCTTGTGAAAAGCCTCGATGTCGGAAAGGAGAATCTGGGTATAAATTTCTTCCTTGCTGTTGAAATAGAGATAGATCGCCCCCTTGCTCAACTCAGCTTTCTTCGCGATGCTTGCCACGGTGACCGGCTTGAAGCCGCGTTCCGCGAAAAGCTTCCTGGCTGACTTGAGAATGGCCTTCTTGCGCTGTTCCCGCTCTCTTTTACGTCGCTTTTCAGGACCTGCCATTATTTTTCCAGAAAGGTTGTGCCGACGCGAACAAAAAAACGCCGGAGAAATAAATGAAGTGAATTAAAGTCAGAATCTGACCCCGAGTCAGACCACTTGTAGGAAAGAAGGAAATGAATGTCAAGCAAAAAATACATATCCCCCAAGATTAATGTATCACTGGACTATCGGCGGAAGTCTGCAGCACGAAAAGAATTGACATCATCCGTCCCCTGTGATAGCAGAAAGCCGTTTTTCAGCGTCGAATTTTATGGCGTTTCCATAGCCGGAACGGAAGGACGACGCCACTCGAGTAAAGGCTTCCGGTTCATGGCGCTTCAGCCTCACGATGGCCCGCTCGCAGGAAAGGAGTTTCTCTAGTGAAGCTTCACGACGTCGTTGAAATCCTTGATGCGAAGCTGTTGATCGGCGAAGACCGGCACCGGGAGCTCGAAGTAAAAACGGCATTCAGCGCTGATCTCATGAGTGACGTTCTTGCCTTTGCGAAATCCGGCAGCCTGATACTGACGGGACTGACAACTCCCCAGGTCGTTCGGACGGCAAGTATCCTTGATGCGGTTGCCCTGATCATCGTTCGCGGCAAAATACCCTCCGGCGAAACACTTCAGCTGGCCCGAGAGCTTGATATTCCTGTTCTTTCGACCCGTTACATTCTCTTTGAAACATCAGGGCGTCTTTACGCGAACGGTATCGTGGGGTGCGTTGAAAAGATCGGGGGAACCCGTGACGGGGAATCATGAACCGTGCCTATGAGAAAACTTTCTCCGTGGAAGGCGACAATTTCGACAACGCCGGGACGGCTTCGATCGAAATCAAGAAGATATTGAAAGATCTTCGCATAGATGAGGATGTTTTGAGAAAAACGGCTATAGCGGTGTACGAGTCCGAACTGAACATAATATCATACGCGAGAAGCGGTAACATCACCCTCTATGTGGACGATGACACGATCAATATCGACGTTGAAGACGAAGGGCCGGGCATCCAGGATATCGATCTGGCCATGCAACCGGGATACTCCACGGCGACCGAGCATATCAGGCAGATGGGATTCGGAGCAGGCATGGGTCTCTACAATATTAAAAGCTGCTCCGACCTGTTCGAGATATCCTCGACTCCGAACGTGGGAACGCATCTCAAGATAATAATAAAAAGGAACGGGCGATGAAGCTTCGGCACCTGGTTGAGCGGCTTGATCTCGGGGTTCTGTGCGGCGAGGACAAGCTGGAGAGTGAAGTGAACGGCGGTTACGTGGGCGACCTGCTGAGCGACGTCATGGCCAACAGCAGCAAGGGGAATATCTGGATAACCAGGCAGTCGCATCAAAATATCATCGCCGTGGCATCCCTGCGCGAACACGCCGCCATTATTCTCGCACTTGGAAAGAAACCGGATGACGATACCATCGAAAAGGCAACGCGCGAAGGTATTCCCGTCCTAGCGACGGACAGGCCGGGATTTGAAATCGCCGGACAGGTATACGCCCTGCTTTCAAACGACCGCTCCTTCCGCGCCGGCACAGAGTCGTAACATCCGCTTCACACAGCAAATACGCTGACGAAGCGAAGGAACCAATAAAGAGTCATGAGCCATGTCACTACGGCAATTCAGGTGCGATCTTCACATTCATTCATGCCTGTCGCCCTGCGCCGAACTGGACATGTACCCGCGGGCCATCGTCGCCCGCGCGCTGGAGGCGGGACTTGACATTATCGCCGTAAGCGACCATAACGCCTCCGAAAACACGGAGTACGTGATTAAGGCCGCCCGCGGCAGCCGGCTCACAGTATTTCCGGGTATGGAGATAACGAGCCGCGAAGAAGTCCATATTCTTACGCTCTTTGAAAAACCCGAACCCCTTGCCGCGTTGCAGGAAATCGTGTACCGGTCCCTGCCCGGCGTAAATGACGAGAACGCTTTCGGCTGCCAGGCAGTGGTAAATGAGCGGGACGAGGTTGAATTTCTCAGCGAAAGGCTGCTCATCGGTTCGACAACCCTTTCAATCGAGGAAATCGTCGAAACCGTGCACGGTCTCGGAGGCGCCGCGATCGCCGCTCATATCGACCGGGAAAGCTTCGGCATTATCGGACAGCTCGGGTTTATCCCCGCAACGGTCCGGTTCGACGCGCTCGAGATATCCCGCAAAACGGGCATCGCGGCCGCCCGGCGAATGTTTCCCGACCTGACAGGCCATACCTTTATTTCTTCATCGGACGCGCATCGCATCGAGGATATCGGGCTTGGATCGACAATTATGATGCTCGAAGAACCGACCCTTGCCGAATGCCTCATGGCCTTTGAAGGGCTTCGGGATCGGAGGATCTCGGAATAAAAGACAATGGAAGAGCTCTCCCTGCATATTCTCGATATCATCGAAAATTCAACACGCGCGGGCGCGGGGCTTATTGAGATCACTATCGTCGAGGCAACCGATCATGACACGCTCATGATAGAGATATCAGACAACGGTTCGGGCATGGATGAAGAAACACTCGGGCGGATCATGGATCCTTTTTACACAACGAGAACAGTCCGCAGGGTGGGACTGGGCATTCCCCTGCTGGCCCAGGCGGCACGGGCGACGGAAGGTTCCTGCACGGTGGAATCGCGCGTCGGAGACGGCACGCGGGTGACGGCCGAATTCCGGTTGAACCATATCGACCGCCAGCCACTGGGGAACATGGGTGAGACCATGGCGACGACTATCGCGGGAAATCCCGAGGTCGATTTCGTGTACACGCACCGCATCGACGACGAAAGCTACCGTCTCGACACAAGGGAGCTCCGGCTGGTACTCGACGACGTGCCGCTCAACAGCGCCCCGGTTATCACCTTTATCAGGAACGATATCGCCGAAGCTCTGGCGGAAATGAAAAACAGGTCCCGGACCGGAACTGAACATTAGCATATCGGGCAAGCCGCCTGATGACGATTCATATGAGGGAGGAACATGTATGAAATCAAACTACGACGAGCTCCTTGAAGAATTCACGGAGGAGCAGATCCGGCAACTGGATGACGCCATTGCATTATACAAGGGGCAACCGGGAGCCTTGATACCGGTTCTTGAAAAGGCCCAGGAACTGCTGGGATTCCTGTCGGCGTCCGCCCAGAAGCACGTCGGAGACGGCCTCAACATCCCGCTGAGCCAGGTCTACGGCGTTGTTACCTTTTATTCACTTTTCACCATGCAGCCCAGGGGCAAACATACAATACGGGTCTGCCTCGGGACGGCCTGTTATGTCCGGGGAGGCAAAAAGATCAGTGACAGCATCAAACAAATGTTCAACATAGAAGAAGGAGAAACCACCGAAGACCGCCGTTTCACTTTTGAAACGGTCAGGTGTCTCGGCGCCTGCGGACTCGGCCCGGTGATGGTGGTCGACGACGATGTACACGGACGCGTCAAACCCGACAAGATCAAATCCATCCTTGATCAATATCGTTGAGAGGAAAAACCATGGCAAAAATAAAAATAGAGGATCTGAAAAAAATCAAGGAGCGTGTCCAGGCTGAAAACGCCCTCAGGCACGGAGACCGGAGAGTCCGCGTGACGGTTCACATGGGAACCTGCGGAATAGCGGCCGGCGCGAGGGAAGTGATGACGACGCTCATGAAGGAAATCGAGGAGGCGCAGGTCTCCGATGTCGTCGTGACGACCTCGGGTTGCATGGGGCTTTGCAGCAGGGAACCGGAAATCACCGTAGAAATAGTCGGCGAGGAACCCATCGTGTACGAATACGTGAACGAAAACAAAATGCGCCAGATATTCAGGCGGCACATTCTTGAAGGTGAAATCCAGACACCCTTCGTGCTGGCGCGAGGCAAGGAGCAGCCCTGATGCCGACGGAAGTACACGACAATTATATACGGGAGGAGGTTTATAACCGATGAAGGTTTTTCGGTCTCATATACTGGTATGTGGAGGTACCGCCTGCCGCGCTTCGGGCGGCGCGGATGTCAAGCAGGCCCTGGCAGCCGAACTGGCAAAACAGAATCTTGCGGATGAAATTCGCATCGTGGAAACGGGATGCAACGGCTTCTGCGCCATGGGCCCCGTCATGGTGGTCTATCCCGAGGGAATCATGTACGTGGAGGTCAAGAAAGAAGACATCCCCGAGCTCGTTGAAGAACATTTCCTCAAGGGACGACCGCTTGAACGGCTTTTTTACAAGGAAGCGACTACGGAAACCCCTATTCCCGAAATAAAGGAAATCCCCTTCTTCGCCCACCAGGAACTCAGGGTGTTGAGAAACAAAGGATTGATCGACCCCGAGCTTATCGACGAATACATCGCCCGTGACGGTTACGCCGGCGCGGCAAAGGCCCTCACTGAAATGACGCCGGAACAGATTGTTCAGGAAGTGCTTGATTCCGGGTTGCGCGGCCGGGGCGGAGCGGGGTTCCCCACAGGACTCAAATGGCGGTTCGCCGCGCAGTCGAAAGGCGACATCAAGTACGTGCTGTGCAACGCCGACGAGGGCGACCCGGGCGCATTCATGGACCGGAGTGTTCTTGAAGCAGATCCTCATGCCGTACTCGAAGGCATGGTCATCGCCGCCAAGGCCATCGGATCAAACAAGGGATTCATCTACTGCCGGGCCGAGTATCCGCTCGCAATCAGGCGGCTCACCATCGCCATCGAGCAAGCCAAGGACTACGGACTGCTTGGAGACAATATTCTCGACACGGGATTCAACTTCGACATTGAAATCTACCGGGGCGCCGGCGCCTTCGTCTGCGGCGAGGAAACCGCCCTCATGACATCCATCGAAGGCAAGCGCGGGATGCCCCGTCCCCGGCCGCCCTTCCCCGCCGTCGCCGGTCTCTGGCAGAAACCGAGCATCCTCAACAACGTGGAGACGTTCGCCAATGTGGGTCAGGTGATCGACAAGGGAAGCGCCTGGTTCTCGTCGGTCGGGACTGAAAAAAGCAAGGGAACCAAGGTTTTCGCGCTCACCGGCGACGTGAATAACGTGGGTCTCGTTGAAGTTCCCATGGGAACGCCCCTGGGCACCATCGTTTTTGATATCGGCGGCGGTATTCCCAAAGGCAAGAAATTCAAGGCCGCCCAGCTGGGCGGCCCCTCGGGCGGCATGATCCCCGTTCAGCATCTCAACGCACCTGTTGATTTCGAAACGGTTGCCGAGCTGGGCGCCATCATGGGATCAGGCGGCATGATCGTCATGAACGAGGACATGTGTCCCGTGGACATGGCCCGTTTCTTCATGGACTTCTGCCAGGATGAATCCTGCGGAAAATGTGTTCCCTGCCGGGAAGGCACAAAGCGAATGCTGGAAATCCTGACCGACATCTGCGGAGGTCGCGGACGCGAGGGTGACATCGAGCTGCTCGAAGAAATGGCGGTCATCATCAAGGATACGGCCCTTTGCGGACTTGGGCAGACCGCACCTAATCCCGTACTCAGCACGATCCGTTATTTCAGGGATGAATACGAAGCCCATATCCGCGACAAGCGCTGTCCGGCGGGAGTTTGTACAGCGCTCTTCAAGTCCCCCTGCCAGAACGCCTGTCCCGTGGGAATGGACGTGCCCTCATACCTCGCACTCGTCAGGGCCGGCCGATTTGACGACGCGTACAAGATACTGCTCCGCACGAATCCCTTCCCCGCCGTCTGTGGCCGTGTCTGCGATCACCAATGCCAGTTCAAATGCCGCCGCGCGACGGCTGATGAGGCCCTGGCCATCAAGTTCGTCAAGCGTTTCATAACGGATAACGGCAACAGGCCGCCTGTCAAGGCGGTTCCCGTCACGCGAAAAGAAAAGATCGCCGTTGTCGGCGCCGGCCCGTCGGGACTCACGGCGGCGGGTGATCTCGCCGCCAGGGGCTACAAAGTAACCGTCTACGAAGAACTTCCCGAACCGGGAGGCATGATGCGCTACGGTATCCCGCCATATCGTCTCCCGCGCGACGTCATGGCCCATGAAATCGACGACATACGGGCGCTGGGTGTTGACATCGTCTGCAACACTCGAATCGGCCGCGACATTTCCTTCAACGAACTCGACGCATCCTTCGATTATATTTTTCTCGCGCCGGGAGCCCACAAGAGCCAGCCGCTGGGAGTGGACGGTGAAGACAGCGAGGGTGTGTACGGCAGCGTTGAATTCCTGCGGGACTTCAACCTTGACGAAGACGCGTGGATATCGAGGCGGAAATCCCTCGGCAGCCGTGTTGCCGTCATCGGCGGCGGTAATTCGGCCATAGACGCGGCCCGCGTGGCCGTTCGATTCGGTGCCGACGTTACCATACTGTACCGGAGAACCCGTGAAGACATGCCGGCCGCGGAAGAAGAAATCATCGCGGCCGAACACGAGGGCGTGAAAATTGAATACTTCGTGGCCCCTCTCTCGATCAAGACCGAAAACGGCAAGGTCGCCGGCATCATCTGCCAGCGCATGAAACCGGGTGATTTCGACCGAAGTGGTCGCAGGCGCCCGATTCCCGTGGAAGGTTCAGAGTTTACGCTGGACGTGGATTCTGTCATTTCCGCCATCGGTCAGCAACCCGACGTCGAATTTGTTCCGGAAGACAGCGGCGTCTCGATTAACAAGTGGTCCTGTTTCGATCTGGCCGAAAACAGAAAAACGGAAACCACCAGCGCGAAGGTCTATGCCGGCGGCGACGCCGTAACCGGCCCCTGGACGGTGATCGGGGCCATTCAGGCCGGACACCAGGCCGCGGCAGAAATGGACGAGGCTATCCGCGCGAAAAACGGGGAACCTGCCTGGCAGCCTCCGGAAGAAGAAAAAATCGACATCCCCTTCGAGATCGACGAGGAAACCGAGGAACAACCCCAGGCGGCCATGCCGGAACTTGAACCGTCCAGGAGGATTGCCGATTTCGCCGAGGTGGAACTGGGGTACTCCATCGAAACGGCCATAAAAGAAGCGTCCCGCTGCCTGCGCTGCGACGCCGAGGTGTAACAAACTCAAAGGGTTAACAGACAGGCCGGCCTCCGTCGGAAACGGCGGAGGCTGTTTTGATTAAGGATTGCAACATGACAGGCACAATCGTAAATACAGGCGCCGTCCTGGCGGGAAGTTTCATCGGCATTGCCGCCGGCAGGCACCTTCCCGAGCGGGTCAAAACCACCGCCGTACAGGCCCTGGGGCTGGCCGTTATTCTTATCGGCATACAGATGGCACTGTCGGGAGAAGACCTTATAGCCGTCATCGGCTGCCTGCTGCTCGGGGCCGTCGCCGGTGAATTCATGAAAATCGAACAGGGCATAGAAGCCTGCGGCAGGCGACTGAAACACTGGTCCGGTTCGAGCTCGGGCACCTTCGTGCAGGGATTTGTCAGTGCCTCGCTTATCTACGTCACCGGCGCCATGACCATCGTGGGATCCATACAGGACGGCACTGTCGGGGATTCGTCCATTCTCTACATAAAATCGCTTCTCGACGGAACGATTTCCGTAGCACTCGCCTCAACGTACGGCATCGGCGTCGCCTTTTCCGCCCTTTCCGTCCTGGTCGTCCAGGGAAGCATCACCCTGCTGGCTTCCAGGCTGCTCTTTCTCCAGGAGCCGGCGGTTCTCACCATGATCACGGCCACAGGCGGTCTTCTCATACTGGGCATCGGGATCAACCTGCTTAACCTCGCCGTCATCAGGGTGGGAAATCTTATACCCGGTCTCGTCTTTGCGACGCTCTGGGGTCTTCGATGAACGTCCGGAACCGTTCGAAGTCAAGACACTGAATTCCAACGCCCGCCATGTCGCGGATGTTCGCTTCCGCCACCTCGGCCGTCTCGGCCGACGTGGCGTCCGCGAGTACGATTGTATGATAATCACGGGAAAGTGCGTCGTAGGCTGTCGCCCGTATGCAATGGGGATACTGGGTACCGCAGATCACCACCGTTCCGACGAGAAGCCGCCTCAGGATAAAATCCAGTTTCGTCCCGAGAAAGGCCGAAAAGCGGGATTTTATGATCAGGTATTCCCCGTCCGCCGGCGTTAGTTCCGGCACAATTTCGGCGCCTGTCGTGCCGGCAACCACGTATGGAACACCGGCAGTAAACTCCCGCATTCTGGTGATTTCCGCGTCGCTTCCATCGCGACGATATTCACGGACCACGTGAAACACGGGCCACTCCCGCTCACGGAAAAACTCCAGTACCCTGACGACCGCGGGAACCGTCGCGAGCGCGCCTGAAACGCATGCCGGAGCGCCGGGTCGTACAAAATCATTCTGCATATCGATAACAAGCAGGGCGGTCGCACCGCCGGCCTTCCGCGCCGCGTGTTCCGACTGTGTCATGAGAAAAACTTCCTTTCCCCGTACGAGCGTACACCCGAAAAAACGGGTTCACTCAACGTCGCGGGAATACCGCTCCACGAGCTTGTATTTCTGCACCTTGCCGCTGGCCGTCATGGGAATGTCCGTGGTAAAGCGCCAGTATCTGGGGATCTTGTGACGGGATATCCTGCCCCGGCAAAACTCGACAAATTCTTCTTCCTCGACGGGCACACCGTTTTCGGGCACGACGACGGCGAGAACCTGCTCACCGTACTTGGCGTCGGAAACGCCGACCACATACACATCCTGCACCTTCGGATGCGTGTGCAGAAATTCCTCTATTTCCCGGGGATAAATATTTTCTCCCCCCCGAATAATCATGTCCTTGATACGACCGGTCACTCTGAAATACCCCTCCTCGTCCACCGTTCCCAAGTCTCCCGTGTGAAGCCACCCATCCCCGTCTATCGCGACGGCTGTTTCTTCGGGCATTTTGTAATACCCTTCCATGACGCACGGGCTTCGGGTGATGATTTCACCGTGCACTCCCGGAGGCACTTCTTCTCCCGTTTCTATATCGACAATTCTGGCCTCCACACCGTCAAAAAGACGCCCGACGGTCGACACTCTCGCCTCGACGGGATCATCCCGCCGGGTCATCGTCATAACCGGCGAACTCTCGGTAAGACCGTAGGCAATGACGATTTCCGGACAGTGCATGTCGCTCATGACCCGTTTCATGGACTCCGTCGGGCAGGTAGATCCCGCCATGATGCCCGTTCGCAGCGACGAAAGGTCGAATTTCCTGAACTCGGGCAGGCTCATGATGCCGATGAACATGGTCGGCACACCGTTTACGGCGGTACAGCGTTCATTTTCAATAGTCTGGAGCGCCTTCAGGGGATCGAAGTATTCGAGAACGATCATGGCCGCCCCGTAATAAACGCAGTTCAGAGTGCTCATGACGCAACCGAAACAATGAAATAATGGAACCTGTATCAGCAGCCGGTCCCGCTCGCTCATTCCCATAACCTCGCCCACCATGCGGGCGTTATTGATAATATTGTAATGCGACAGCATGACGCCTTTCGGAAATCCCGTGGTTCCCGAGGTATACTGCATGTTGACCACGTCCCGGCAATTCAGTGATTTCCCCCGTTCCGCAAGTTCGTCGTCGCCGATTTCCCCCGCCAGTGCGACAACCTCATCGAAACGTTTCATGCCGGGGATATCGGGATAATCGCCGATGTAAACCACGTTCCGCAGAAACGGCAGTTCATCGGACAGCAAGCCGCCGGTGTCCGCGCCGCCGAGTCCCGGCAGGACCGACCGCGTGATTTCGCGGTAATTGGTATCGCGGTATTGCTCCATGATGACCAGCGTCGTCGAATCCGACTGCCGCAGTATGTATTCAAGTTCGTGGGACTTGTAATTCGTGTTCACGGTCACGAGAACGGCGCCTATCATGCCGAGTCCGAACTGAAGATACACCCATTCCGGCAGGTTTGTCGTCCAGACGGACACCTTGTCCCCCGGGTTTACGCCGAGAGCCATGAATCCTTTCGCCACTTCCGTGCAGGACGCAAGAAATTCCTCGTAGGTCTGCCGTACCCCGAACTCGGGATGCACCAACGCCTCGCGGTCCGGAAATCTGCCGGCCGTTTCCCTCAGTAAATCGCCCATTGTAATCTCTCGAAATTTCGGCATTATACCCCCCTTGTGAATTCAGCATTCTGTTCCCGGTGATTGACGGGCGTTTAAATACGGACGAAGGCTCGCCTTCGCGGTGAAAAGAACATGTTACCCGGCAAACCACAATATCTTGTACCGGGACTTTTCTTTGCTACACTCTATAGTGTTTTCCCTTTACACGGGTGCCTTATTCTGATAAATTTTCGCGAAAGATTCAACAGGAATTCTGGCAGGTGCCCGGCAATGAGACTCAAGAAAATCGAAATACTCGGCTTCAAATCATTCAAAGACAGGACCAGGATTCTCTTTTCGCCCGGCATCAGCGCCATCGTCGGTCCGAACGGTTGCGGGAAGAGCAACATAGTCGACGCCATGCGCTGGGTCATGGGCGAGCAGCGCGTCACTCTGCTTCGCGGGAAAAAAATGGAAGACGTTATTTTCAACGGAAGCGACGATGCCCCGCCCGTCGGTATGGCCGAGGTTTCCATAACCCTGGAGAACAATGGTCAGCGGTTCAACAGCTCCTACGCCGAGTGCGCCGAGGTGACCGTTTCGCGGAAACTTTACCGCGACGGTGAAAGCGAGTACGCTATCAACAACGTCCCCTGCCGTCTTCTGGACGTGAGGGAATTTTTCATGGACGCCGGCGTCGGCGCGCGCACCTATTCCATTGTTGAACAGGAAAAAGTTTTTCGGCTTATCGAAGCGAAACCCGAGGAACGCCGTCTCTTTATCGAGGAAGCGGCGGGAATCGCCAAGTACCGGTTGCGCAAAGAATCGGCCGTGCGAAAAATGGAAGCAACGAAACAGAACCTGTTGCGTCTGAACGATATTGTGAGCGAGGTCAAGAGCCAGCTCAACTCCGTTTCACGGCAGGCGAAAAAAGCCGAGCGATTCAAAACATTGAAACAAACCATACGGGAATCCCAGCTCCTCCTGTCGCTCGATCTTCTTCTGGAGTTGAGCAACAGGAAGGAAGAGCTCGAGGAAAAGCATCACTCTCTCGAGAAACGCCGTCTCGAAGCAGAAACATCGGTGACATCGTTTGAGTCTTCGATTGAAGAAATCCAGTCGCGCATCGCCGAAAACGAGACCGAAGCCGATACCGTCCAGGAAGCTTTTTTCAACGTCAAGAACGATATCACCCTTAATGAACAGAAAATTGAATTTTCAAAGAAAACACTTGACGATCTTGCAACCCGGGAAGCCGCCGGAAACAGCACCGCTGAAGATCTGAAGCAACGGCGCGGTGAGGTGCTGGGAAACATCACGGCATTAAAGGAAGAACTGAAAACATCCGAAGCATCGCTTCTCGAACTGCGGGATCTTATCGCCAGCCGTCAGGAAGCGGTCAACCTGCTCAGGAAAGAAGAAGAAACAACGCGGGAAACACTGGATCGCGAAAAAAACCGGCACGTCGAAGCGGCGGCGGAGCATGCCCGCCTCAGGAATCTCGCAGCGTCACTTGAAAAAGAACTGGATACCCTGCGACGCAAACGGGAACAGGAACTCGTCGAGACAACGTCCAACCGCGAGCGTATAACCGCACTGAAACGACAGGCGGCCGAACTGAAAGCGTCGCTTGACGCCGAGACACAAGAACAGGAAAAACTCAGGGAACGTGGAGAGACCTGCAGGATTGAGCTGGAAAGCGAACGGCAAGATCTTGCCGCGGTCAACGACGACATTGAAGAAATCAAGGAAGAAATCGGCAGAAAATCATCCCGCCTCGCTTCACTGAAAGAGATTCAGGAAAATATGGACTGGTGCACCGAGGGAACCCGTCACATCATGAAGGAAGCCCGAGAACCGTCCTGGACCGGAGGGGCCGTGCGCGGAATCGCGGCCGACTATCTTGACGTCCCCGCCAAGTACGAGGCGGCCGTCGAAGCGGCACTCGGCGATAAAATCCAGTCCGTTCTCGTGGAACATCCCGAAGACGGTATTCTTGCCATCGACCACCTGAAGAGCAACAGTGCCGGCAGAAGCAGCTTTCTTCCGCTTGAATACGGCCGCAAAGAGGAGGGACCCGTTGCCGTACCGGCGCATCTTCCCCCGCAGGCCGTGCCGCTTACGCAGGTAGTGAACATCAGCAGCGACGAACAAAGGATTTTCGCAGAACGACTGCTGGGCGACGTCCTGCTCGTGCCGGATCTCCGCACCGCGTCGGAACTGCGAAAGCAGAACGGCTTCATCGGAACGTTCGTCACCCCCGAGGGAGATATTGTAAGTCCCAACGGTGTCATGACGGGAGGAAGCGGCAACAACGGCGGTTACTCACTCCTGCGCAACAAGCGTGAAATCAGCGGCCTGCAGGAAGAAATCAAAACCTTCGATGAACGCCTCGAAACGACCAGAAACGTGAAAACCGGAATATCTTCCCGAATCGAATCCCGGGAGGAAGAACTGGAAGGGCTGCGCACAACATTCCACGAGAAAGAACTGATTATCAGCGAAAAGAAGAAGGACATAGAGCGGATAGAAGGCGAAATATCCTGGATCGACCAGCGGATTACCGTACTTGCCTTTAACACGGAGACCATGGAACGGGAAGAAACCGAGGCCGAAACCCGCATCGCCGAATGCCGGAACGACATGGCCCGCGTCGAAACAAAGATCATCGAAGATCAAAACCGTATCACGGAACTGCAGGAACAGTGGAAAGACGTCGCCTTCCGGCTGAAAGAAGAAGAGCAGGCGCTGGTAGAGAAAAAAATCACCCTTTCGACGCTGGAAGAAAAAAGAGAATCGGGGACGCGATCCCTGAAAAACCTCGAAGATTCCGTCGTGGATATCGAGTCCCGTATCGCGGACGGGCTGCGCGACATGGAAATGTGCAGAAAAAATATCGGGACGACCCGGGACGATCTGAAAGCACTCGAAGAAAAACTCGTCCTGCTCTACGTCGATTACGAGCGAGCCGGAGAAAATCTCTCGAAAAAGAAGGAACAGCAGGAATCACTCGAAGCGATTCGCAGGGAACGGGAATCGCTCCTGCAGAATGAGCGCAAAACACTGGAAAGCCTGTCCCGTGAAGCTCATCAAATAAGCCTGGACATTCAGGAAGTGACCCTTCAGATAACGGGGCTCAAAACAAACGTCCAGGAACGCTATCACCAGGACCTGCAGGAACTGATTCCGACGTTCGAACCCCTCGGTGAAGAACGCAAAAAGGAACTGGAACGGAAGCTCGAGTCGGACCGGAAACGGCTGGAAGACTTTGGTGACGTTAATTTGCTCGCCCTCAACGAATACGAGGAACTGAAAGAACGACACGAGTTCCTGTCGTCCCAGACACAGGACCTGGAAACATCACTTGAAACACTGCAGAAAACGATATCACGGATCAACAGGATATCCCGCAAGCGGTTCACCGAAACCTTTGACGCGGTCAGTGACAACTTCAAGCAGGTATTCCCCCGGCTTTTCCCCGGCGGACGCGGAAAACTCCTGCTCACCGACGAATCGGACATTCTTGAAACGGGCGTTGATATCGAAATCCAGATTCCCGGCAAGAAACCACAGAATCTTTCTCTCCTGTCGGGAGGAGAAAAATCCCTTGCCGCCGTTTCACTTATATTGTCCATTCTCATGTTCCGCCCCACGCCGTTTCTCATTCTCGACGAAGCAGACTCTCCTCTTGACGATAGCAACGTGTCTCTTTTCACCGGCCTTATCGGCGAAGTCGCCAGTGATTCCCAGATAATTTTCATAACTCACAACAAGCACACCATGGAGACCGCCGACAACCTCATCGGTGTAACCATGCAGAAAAGCGGCGTTTCCACGATCGTCTCCGTGAACATGCAGTAACAGTCACTTCTCTCGCGCCACCCGTCAAACATGAATCTTTACATACGGCGTCAAACACGATAAAAACCTGACCTGCACGGATAAGTCAAGGTGACAGGAAAAGGAACGGCAATGGCTGACAACGGTGATACGGGTTTTTTCTCGCGGTTGCGGGAAGGCCTTTCAAAAACGCGCAGGGGTTTCGTAAAAAACCTGGAAGAAATGGTGGTCGGGGAACGTGTTATTTCCCGTGAATTTTACGATGAACTCGAGGAAACGCTTATCGCGGCGGACATGGGACCGGTTTTCGCGGCGAATGTCATAGAAGAAATGAAAAACCGGGCGAAGCGGAATGAACTGGATCGCCGCGACGCGCTCATGAACGTGCTGAATGACTACATGCTTTCCATACTGGAAGCAAGCGACAAGCCCCTTCGAATACCGAAAGACGATCTGTTCACGATCATGGTGGTCGGTGTCAACGGAACGGGGAAAACGACCACGGTCGGCAAGATAGCCTCACGCCTGAAACAGGAAGGAACAAGCGTCATGGCCGCGGCGGCAGATACTTTCCGCGCCGCCGCCGTCGAACAACTCGACGTCTGGTGCCGCCGGGCCGATATCCCGCTGATCAAGCATCCCACCGGCGGCGACCCTTCAGCGGTGGCCTATGACGCAATTCGGGCCGCCCGGTCCCGCGGGATCAATGTTCTCCTTGTCGATACGGCGGGACGGCTTCATACCAAGACCAACCTTATGGACGAGTTGAAAAAAATAAAGCGTATCATGGCACGGGAACTGCGGGGCGCGCCGCATGAAACGCTCCTGGTGCTGGACGCCGTAACCGGACAGAACGCACTCAACCAGGCGAGAATGTTCAACGACGAAATCGGCGTTACGGGTCTTGTTCTCACGAAACTGGACGGTACTTCCAGGGGAGGAATCATCATCAGGATAGCCGATGAGCTGAAACTCCCCATCCGGTTCATCGGGATCGGTGAACAGGCGGACGATCTCCGTCCGTTCGACGGCAGAGAATTCGTCGAGGCGCTCATGTCTGCCCGCTAAACCACGATCGCGAACAATGGAACGCATATTCGCCATAGGAGACATTCACGGTTGTTTCGACAAGCTTGAAAAACTCATGGGAATAATCCCCCTTGAGTACGGAAACGACCGGCTTGTGTTTATCGGCGACTATATCGACCGGGGACCGCGATCACGGGACGTGGTCGATTTTGTCATCGATATCAGAAAACGCTTCGAAAAGGTCACCTGTCTGCTGGGCAATCATGAAAGCATGCTTCTTCAGTATCTCGACCGCCCCGGCAGTGAAACCAGGTCCCTTTATTTTCTCAACGGCGGCGACGCCACCGCAACATCCTACGGATACTGCGAACCACCGGAAGAAGATATGATAGACATACCCACGGAACATCTCGATTTTTTCCGGAGTCTTCTCCCCTTTTATGAAACTCCGGATTACATTTTCGTCCACGCCGGGCTTCGCCCGGGCGTCCCCCTGTGTGAGCAGAATCTCGACGATCTCGTCTGGATACGCCACGAATTTATTTACTCGGACTTCGACTTCGGAAAAACCGTCGTTTTCGGTCATACGCCCTTCAGCAGTCCCCTGATAGAAGGCAACAAGATCGGCATCGACACGGGCGCTGTTTACGGCGGCAGCCTGACCTGTGTCGAACTGCCGTCGAAAACAATCTACGAGGTGTGAAAATGCCCGTTATCGAGTGCGTACCCAACTTCAGCGAAGGCAGAAAAAAAGAGCGGGTGATGGCGATCGTCGACGCCGCCAACTCCGTGCAAGGCGTGAAAGTGGCCGATTTCAGCATGGACGGGGATCACAACCGGAGCGTCCTCACGCTCATGGGGCCTCCCGAAGCAATCGTTTCTGCGGCGCTGGCCGCTTCCGAGCAAGCGGTGGCCCTTATCGACATGCGCGAACAGCGGGGCGCGCATCCCCGTATCGGAGCCGTGGACGTTGTTCCCTTTATTCCACTGAGAAACGCTTCCATGCAGGACGCCGTCGACGCCGCACACCGTTTCGGCCGGGAATTCGCAGAACGAACGGGAGTCCCCGTTTATTTTTACGGCGAAGCGGCCCTCGTGCCCGAAAGGAAAGTACTCGCCGACATCAGGCGGGGAGAATACGAAAACCTGGCCGGCCGCCTTTCCGATCCCGCCGGGTTTCCCGACGCGGGTCCTGTCCATTTCAACCCCCGGACGGGCGCGACTTCCGTGGGCGCGAGAAAACCTTTGGTGGCTTTCAATGTCAACCTCGACACGGACAGCGTGGAGGCGGCGCGGGCCATCGCCCGGGCCATACGGTACTCATCGGGAGGGCTCGATCACGTCCAGGCCATCGGAATACGGCTCGCAGACCGCGGCATCGTCCAGGTTTCCATGAACCTCACCAACTGCGAAGCGACACCGATCGCCGTTGTTTTCGACGCAATACAGAAACAGGCGAATGCCCTGGGCGTGGACATCCTCGAATCCGAACTTGTGGGGCTCATGCCGGAAGCGGCTCTGGCGGGAACTACGGCAGAACACTGTTGCATCCGCGACTTCAGCGACAACCGGCTGATAGAATACCACCTTCGGAACATGTAGGATGATTCAAAACCCGGCAAATACAAGCTTTTCGAAAACATGGTCTCATCGAGACCGCAAAATCCGGTTCATCACAACACGTGCAAAGGGGGCAACCGACAATGACGAACGATCAACGCGAAAAAGAAGGCGGTTCCGCGGGATCTGGCAGGGTTCCGACACGCGAAGAGGCCATGACGTTGCTGAAACAGTACAACAAGAGTGAAAGCCTTATCGCGCATGCCCTGTCGGTGGAGGCGGCTATGCGGCACTTTGCTCCCAGGTACGGAGGCGATCCCGATGAATGGGGCATTGTCGGGCTGGTTCACGACCTCGACTACGAATTATACCCGGAGCTTCACTGCGTCAAAACACGTGAAATACTGGAAGAACATGGATGGCCCGAGAAATACATTCGAGCCATCATGAGCCACGGCTGGGGAATCTGCACCGACGTGGCGCCGGAATCGGACCTGGAGAAAGTGCTGTACGCCGTTGACGAACTGACCGGCCTGATAACAGCTGCGGCACTTGTTCGGCCGTCCCGGAGCGTCATGGACCTGACCGCCAAATCCGTAAAAAAGAAATGGAAGGACAAGCGCTTTGCCGCGGGCGTCGACCGCGGCATCATCGAACGAGGCGCCGGCATGTTGAACATTGAAATCACCGACCTTATTACCGGAACCATCGAGGGAATGCGCGAGGTAGCCGGACAGATCGGCCTGGAACAGCACGGTGAATCGCAACCGGGTGTTACCCCGAAATCATGAAAAGACCCAGAAGCCCCATGACAATCAACATGACTCTGCGAAACGCCGACTCGCCGATTCGACCGTAGAGCAGCGATCCGGCCCAGGTCCCCACCAACAGCAGGGGAAGACCCGCCACGAAATAATACAGTACCGTTCCCGTAACCAGCCCCCCCACCGCCTGGCAGGTCACGACGATTATTCCCGAAGCGGCGAAAAACCCCTGGAGCGTGATCTTGATCTCGTCCTTCGTCCATGATTGAAGCGACGTGTAGACGATAACAGGCGGGCCGGCGGCGCTGACGGCGCCGCCCAGAAAACCGGCCGTAAAACCGAACGCATAGGCCCAGACCTTTCCCATGGTCACGACGACGGGCTTAAACAGGAGCCCGTACAAGGCGTAAATGATCAGAACAATCCCGATGATGATCTGCAGGAGCTGTCCGTCCGTTCGCGCCAGCAGCACCACGCCCACCGGAATACCGGGAATCGAACCGAGGAAAAGAGGATAAATTTTCCTCCAGTCCCAGTGCCGGCGCAATTGCACCAGCAAAAATATGGTCAGTGCCTCCCCGAAGAGAGCCACAAGGGGAATCACTGTCTTGATATCCAGAAAAAGCGCCAGCAGCGGCAGAGACAGCAGGACCGACCCGAATCCCGAGAGTCCCTGAATGAACCCCGCGCCAAAGGCTACGATACACAACAGAAGATATATTTCCATTTCGAATACGGGGAAAATCCCCCCTCCTTATGACCGCGGCAGGCGGGCCAGACTCAGTTTTCACCGTACCCGGTCGCACGCGGGTCCACACGGCGACGTCATTCCTTACGTTTCCCTGTCGGCACGACATGATGACAAACCGAACAAAACCCCCGCAATCACGGAATGTTCTTGCCGTATCGATCCGCCGCGACGGCACCCGATCGCGGGACCATAGACCAGGTTACCCCGTCAGGTCAATGCAAGATTCTGACGCCACACTTTCTCTCGTTCCATACGGACGCGCAGGTGCCGCAACGGCCGACACCGCCGGAGAAAAAAATTGACAAGGACCGCCCCTTCGAATAATCTACCGCAACCGAATCGTGGGAAACACAAAAAATCAGCCGCGGCATTGAGACTTCCATATTGTTCGAAAAACGGCGGCGGACCAACTATACATAACCACGTGATCACACAGTCAAGCCCCCGTAGCTCAGCAGGATAGAGCACCGGATTCCTAATCCGGGTGTCGCGCGTTCGAATCGCGCCGGGGGTACCAGTAATAACGGGGAGTTAGCGAAAACCGCTAGCCCCTTCTTTTTTGCGTGCTACCCTATAGC
>OMKS01000989.1_pt1 | contig 26114 bp, 22 predicted proteins | sample 1674721 | NCBI WGS metagenome assembly OMKS01 (sample SAMN06264996, study PRJEB25208) | sediment metagenome | isolation source: hot spring sediment | place: USA: California | collected 2014-09-02 | reverse complement strand
GTGCCCGCCAGGTTTATACTGGACTTGTTGCCGGATGTTCGCGCGCCAAAGCGGTCCAGGCAGCTTAGTCTCTTTGCAGGGGCATGAAGATGTCGTTATTTTCATCGTCTCTGAAGTGGAGGTTTCTATGGCTATTTGGTTGATACGTGCAGGTTCTCAGGGTGAATATGAATCGAAGTTCATTCAAGAGTGCCGTGTCTATGTGACCTGGGATGATTTAGACGTTGATCTTAGAAAGCTTAAGGAAAGGAATGAGCTGACAGATGTGATGGCGGGGCGGTATCCGGAGGCCAAATCTAGGGCGATTAGTAATTGGGCGAGTCAAGTGTGGCCTTTTGCACATGAGATAAAAAAGTCTGACTTGGTCATCTTGCCGTTAAAGACTCAGCGGGCTATTCAAATCGGTGAGATTGTAGGTGAATACCACTTTGAGCCTAGTGGACCAAATCCTTTCTTTTCTTATTATAGAAGATACGGATTTGGAAGAGGTCGCTCAAGACCAGATCGCTCAACTGATCGCTGCACGTTTCAAAGGGCATGGACTAACACGTCTTGTGGAAGGTATTCTTAAGGCTCAGGGGTATGTCACTTATCGTAGCCCAGAAGGCGCCGACGGTGGCGCTGATATTCTTGCTGGTACAGGTCCGCTTGGCTTTGGCGAACCGCGGCTTTGTGTTGAAGTGAAGTCAGAGAGTACGCCGATTGACCGGCCAACTGTTGATAAACTGCTTGGAGCTGTCGCCAAGTTTGGAGCGCATGAAGGTCTGTTTGTTTCGTGGAGTGGCTTTAAAGCAAATGTACAGAAAGAACTTGCGATGAGCTTCTTCCGGGTGCGTTTATGGACACAGAAAGAGCTTCTTGAAGCACTTTTTGCATATTACGACCATCTGGATGACGATTTAAAGGTTGAGCTTCCTCTCAAGCGCATCTGGACTGTAGCTGCACAGGATGAAGAACAGTGAGTGCAAGATATGACTCAATCTAACGAATTCCCGCCACTCTCCGTCCAAAACCTCACTTTCTAATACCGGACACGCGAACTTTTCAGGAGGTACTATGAGCGTCGAATTGAAAGAACCCCGCTTGTTAGCGCGTGTCGAGCGATTGGCTGCCGACCGCACACAACCGGCAGAACGTATTGTGGAAATGGCCGTGCAACTGTATCTGGACAAGCTGGACGCGGATGCCATTCACGCTGAAACCGAAGCCTTCTGGGCGATGCACGCAGAATTGGTTGCAAAGTACGCCAATCACCACGTAGCGATTTATGAGGGTGAAGTCGTGGATCATGACCAGGATGCACGACGTTTGGAGGCATGTATCCGGGAACGGTTCGGCGCCGCGCCGGTTTTGATCGCGCCGGTGACTCCGCACGCGCGGCGTGACTTGCGGTGGCGCGGGGGACGGCTGGAGAAGTCGAGAGCAATGCTGTGAAAGTAAGAAAACTTGCGTTATACTTGTAAATGGAGGTGGGTTACATGACACTTCAAGAGATTCTTGCAGACGTTCACGCGTTGGAAGAAGAAATATTGGATTTTGAACGCAAGTATGGCTTACGTTCTGAGACATTTTACGCTGCCTATATGAGCGGTGAAGAACCTGAAGATGATAGTTGGGTGCTAGACTTTGGTGAATGGGCCAGCGTCTATCGGACCTGGTTAGCGCGTCAAGCCGAATATCGGAATGAAGTTCAGCGTCTGCAACGCAATACCCCTAGCTTGACAGGATTGGTGCGAGTTGCGGCATGAACAATCCATTGCGTACGCCTGAAGACTACGAGCTGTTCCTGTATACATTGTCGGAGCAATTTCCGGCAATTCGCCGTTCGACGATGCGGTTTATACGGCGGGGGAGTTCCCTGGCGCGAGTGGCAGGAGAGCTATACTTTGATCAGGACATCCGGTTGGTCGTACGTGAACGAGTTCTGTATCATCGTTTGCCGATGCTGATAGATTGGTATGGTTACGAAGTGTGGCGAGGTGCAGAGAAGTTGTATTGGTATGATTCGCAGCCACATCCTGATGAACCGCTTCTGCAAAGCACTCATCCTCATCACAACCATATTCCTCCCGACATCAAACACCATCGCGTTCCGGCAGCAGAGATGAGTTTTATTCGGCCAAATCTAACCGTGCTAATTCAGGAAATTGAGGGACTTATTGAAGGGACTGAACAATGAGTTCAGGAGGGTTTGTGGCCCGGTCCAGTGAATCTCCCCCTCTCTCCGTCCAAAACCTCACCTTCCAATACCGGACGCGAGAGCAACCGGCGATTGAGGATTTGACGTTCACGCTGCACGCGGGCGAGCTGCTGTTCGTAGCCGGGTCGAGCGGCTGCGATAGCCTTGATGTCATTCGAGGAGTCTACCGATGAAAAAATACCTACGGCGACTGCCCGCCGTGCTTTTCGTGAGCGCGCTGCTCCTGCTTGGCTGGCTATTCCTCTGCCAAAGCCCGATGGCGAGCAGCCCTCTGGTCACCTATCGCTACGTGGCGGCTGACGGCGATTGTGGCGCGCATACCCCTTGCCACACCCACCTGCAGGCCGCCGTCGATGCTGCCGTTGATGGCGATGAACTGCTCGTGGCGGCGGGGATTTATACCGGCGTCAACGATCTCAACGGGACAAGCCAGCTTGTGTACCTCGATAAGTCGCTTGCCATCCGCGGCGGATATCATCCGCAGACCTGGGAACGGGACCCCGCACTGAACCCCACGATCCTGGATGCCCAGGGGCAGGGCCGTGTCTTTTTCATTGCCGGCGCCATCACGCCCACGGTCGATGGGTTTCACCTGATCAACGGCTCGGCGGGAAACGGCGGCGGCGTGTACGTGGTCACTGCGACCGTCACATTGAGTCACAACGAAATCTATAGCAACGCGGCGGAAGGCCGGGGCGGCGGCGTCTATCTGGACAACAGCGCGGCGACCATCGCGAACAACCACATCTATACCAACACGACCGGCGCTGCGGGCCGTGGGGGCGGCCTGGCGCTCGCCGACAGTCCGGCCACGCTGGACGGCAACCTCATCGAAGACAATCGCGCCCACGTCGGCGGCGGCGTCGAGATGAATAACAACCTGGGGGTAAATGGCGCGTTGCTCACCGGCAATACCATCCGCAATAACGTGGCGTTTGACAATGATCCCTATGCCGGCGCCGGCGGCGGCATCGACACGCACAGCTACCTGACCGATACGCTGAGAGACAACGTCATCAGCGGCAATGTCGCCAAGTGGGGCGGCGGCGTGCATGCCTTTGGCGCTTCGGTCATCATCGCCGGTAACACGATCCAGGAGAACGAGGCGCCTATTCATGGAGGCGGGCTTTACGTTCAGGGCGGACAGCTCAGCCTCGCAGGCAACGACATCCTGTCCAACACGGCGGGAAGTTGGGGCGGCGGCTTGATGCTGTCGGTGAACGCGTCGACGATTCGCGGCAACACTTTCCGCGGAAACGCCGCCGGCTGGCGCGGCGGCGGCATGTATACCGGAAGCGCTGCACACTTCGACGGCAATCTTTTCCTGAACAATACGGCCACCGGGCAGGGAGGCGGCGCTTTTCTCATTCGAGATGGCGGCGCAATCTATCAAAACAGCGTCTTTGTGGGCAACCAGGCGGCTGAGGGTGGGGGACTCTACATCTGGTCGGCCAATGCCAGCTTGATCCATAGCACGATCGCCAACAACACCAGCGGCGACGGTTGCGCCGTGGTGATCGACAAGTATCCCGGCCTCGTCGATCCGGGTGCGCCGACCGTATCTACGGCAACCGTCGTCTTCACCAACACGATCGTCGCCGGCCAGCCCGTCGGCTTCTTCGTTACCCCTGATAACCGCCTCACGGTTGACGGCGTCCTGTGGTGGGCCACACCGGCCCACATTCAGGCGGATGGCGCTGATCTGACCGTGCTGAACGAGTATACCGGCGATCCCGTCTTCCAGGCGGATGGCTATCATCTGCGGGCGAACTCGGCGGCCCGAGACAAAGGCGCATCCGCTCTGGACCATGACGTCGATGGTCATCTCCGCGAAGTGGGCGATCAGAAGGACCTGGGCGCCGATGAGTACGTGCCTATGACCGTGATCGATCCCGAAACCGGCGGCGCTTTGATCTATATCGATGCTCAGGAAGGGATCACCATCACCCTGGACATACCGCCGGAGGCCATCTCTATAGCCATGGGCATGATGTTTTCTCCCTTTCCGCCGCTGCCGCCTGACGTGATGGAGACTCCATTGGGCAAATTTATCGCCTTCGGACCACCGTTTCGTCTGGACCCATTCACCCTCGATCCATCGACGCCGCTCCCTGATCCGCTCGATCCGCCGCTTGGCGACCCGTCAGAACCGCTTATCTTTGGCTTTCCCGCACACGTGGCACTGGAGTATGGCGTGGACAAGGCGCAAATGTTCCGCGAAGCTATGGACTCGTTAGAGCTGCAACTCCTGGCTTGGGTTGATGCTCTGTTGCTTGGCCCGCTGCAGAATCCGGCCTGCGGGTTTGTGGATCACGATCTTGACGCGCGTACCATAGATGTTCCGATATGCGATACGGGGATTCTTTCCGGGACTTTCCAGCGGGCTGCCGGGCTGCCCGTGCGGTTGATGGCGCTTGATCCTGAATCCCAGCCGGGCATCTTTGTCTTTGTGGTTGAGGTTGAGGATAAGAAGGTGTACCTGCCGTTGGTTATGCGTTGAGTTGAAGTAGGGGAGATCGTATCACATTACAGGGAGATACTATGTCACAATCTGGTGAATTCCCACCGCTCTCAATACAAGATTTGACCTTCCAATACCGGATCCGCGATCATCCGGCAATCGAAGACTTGACCTTCACCCTTCACGAAGGCGAGTTGCTCCTCGTGGCGGGCGCGAGTGGCTGCGGCAAGACGACGCTGATGCGCTGTATCAACGGCCTGATCCCGCGCAGCTATCGCGGTGAACTCAAGGGCAGCGTGACGCTCTTTGGGCAGGATGCGCACCGGATGTCGATGGCGGCGCTCTCCCAGATGGTCGGGACGCTGCTGCAAGACCCGGAACGGCAGATCGTCGGTAGCTTCGTGCTCAACGAGGTCGCCTTCGGGCCGGAAAATCTTGGCCTGTCACGGGGGGAGATCCTTTTCAGGATCGATGAGGCGCTGGATTATTTGGGCATCCTGCACCTGCGGGATCGGGAAACGTTCGGCCTTTCAGGCGGCGAGAAGCAAAAGGTGGCGCTGGCCGGCGTCCTGGCGATGCGCCCGCGTATCCTGCTGCTCGACGAACCCCTGGCGAGCCTCGATCCGGCCTCCGCGCAGGAGGCGCTGGCGCTCTTCCGCCGTCTGGCCGATGAAGGCATCTCCATTATGCTCGTGGAGCACCGCGTCGAAGATGCGCTCAATATCAAGCCGGATGCCGTGCTCTACATGGACGAAGGACGTCCGGTTTACTACGGCGACGCCGAGGGCTTGATGCAGGTCGTGGACTATCACAAAGTGAAACTCCCTGCGCCGGTGGTTTTGGAACGCGCCAAACAGGCCCCCGCGCCGATCTTCGAGCCGGCGGTCAAACCCAACGGCAAGCAACCCCTGGTGACGTTCCAGGACGTGACTTTCCGGTACGACAAGACGCTGCCCGACGTGCTGCACGACGTCAACTTCACCATCCACAAGGGTGACATCGTCGCCATCCTGGGGCCGAACGGTGCGGGCAAGACCACGCTGGTCAAGCACGCGCTCGGCCTGCTCAAACCGACGCAGGGCCAGGTATTGTTGGAGGGCCGGAACACGCGCGAGATCAGCGTCGCCCAGGCCGCGCAGACGATTGGCTACGTTTTCCAAAGCCCGTCGCAAATGCTCTTCGCGCCGACGGTGGAGGAGGAGCTATCGTTTGGCCCGCGCAATCTGCGTCACGACAAAGCGACGATCCAGCAGAACGTGGACTTAGCCCTGAACGTGGTCAACATGGCAGACTACCGGGATTCGCCGCCGCTGGCGCTCTCCTTTGGCCAGCAGAAGCGCATCAGCATCGCGGCCGTGTTGGCGATGCGTTCGCGGATCCTGATGATGGACGAGCCGACGGCGGGGCAGGACTACTGGAACTATATGGCGTTTATGGACGCAATCCTGCAAATGCCCGGTTTCGACGCTGTCATCTTTATCACTCACGATCTGGACCTGGCCGTCACCTACGCCAACCGCGTCGTGTTGATCCACGATGGGCGGATTGCCGAGGAAGGGCCGGCGGAGGGCGTGCTCAGCGACTTCGAGCTGCTGCGACGCTGCCGGGTTGTGCCGACCTCGTTGTTGGCGCTCAACCTGGAACATTTGCCCAACACAGGTCGCTTTATGCGCGCGGAGATGCTGGCGCACGTTGTACAGGCTTAGACCACAGAACGCATGGAAAGTTTAACCGGAATGGTTGGCTGCCGCTCGCCCGGTGATAAATCGCCGGGCAACAGGCCTACGCCCCGTAAACGGGGCTTCCGGAAGCCCGCTTCAGCGGGCGCGGCTCCGTAGCGTGGGCGTTGACGCCCGCGCGTGGACTGGGAGGAGGTGATGTGCATGTAAAAATTGACTGACAGGATTGACTTTCGCTTCTATCTATCAAAAACAATCATTTTATGGAGGGTTAATCATGGAAAAGAAATCGCTGTGGGTCTTTGGAACGCGGGAGGTCGTGTACGCGGCCATCGGTGCGGCGCTGTATGGCGTCTTCTCTTGGGTGACCAACTTTCTCGCCCTGCCCGCCGCCGGGAACATCTCGCTGCGGCCGGCCGTCGCCATTCCGATGTTCTTCGGCATTGCCTTTGGTCCCATCGTGGGGTTCCTCGCCGGCTTTGTGGGCAACCTTCTGGGAGACTTCCTCTCCGGGTGGGGCTTCTGGTGGGCCTGGTGTCTGGGGAACGGCATTATGGGCATGATTCCCGGTTTTATCGGTCTGCTTGGCGGGATCGTATCCTTCAAGGATAAGGGCACGCTGATCAAAGCCGAAGTGCTGGTCGTCATCGCCGCGCTCGTGGGGATGCTCGTCCCCTCGCTGCTGGAGATTCCCCTGAGCGGCATTGACTTCAATACGGCCATCGTTGGCTATTGGCTGCCTGCCGCATTGTCCAATATCATCAATGGGTTGATTCTGGTGCCTATCCTGATGGTGGCCTACGACGCCGTCGTCGCCCGTTCTGGACGCTGATGCGTGATACGTGATACGTGATACGTGATACGTGATGCGTGATCGGCGCGTGGCCTTTCACGCATCACGAATTACGTGTCATCTCTTTCCTAATCCGTTTCATCCGTTGAATCCGTTGAGGAGTGACTCATGCTCGTTACATGGAAATACCGCTTTCGCAACAGTTTTCTGGAGCGCTTCGATCCGCGCGCCCGGTGGTTTTTCTCATTTCTGGTCTTATTCTCGATCATTCAATTCTGGGATATTCGTTTCCTGCTCTTCTTCTTCGCCCTGGTGATGGTGCAGTATGCGCTGGGGCGGCTCACCTGGGCGGAAACGCGGCGCGTGTGGACGTTCGTGCTTATTCTGGTGGTGGGGATCGTGGCGCTGAACGCGCTTTTGACCGGGCGTGGCGGTCCCGGCGAAGTCTTGCGCGGCGGTCACGTCGTCTGGCGGGTGGAGTGGAAGGTGTTGGGCCTCGCCATTACCCCGACGATTACCGTGGAACGGATCTGGTTTGCGCTCTCGCAGATCGTGCGCATGTTGTCGATCTCCGTGCTATTCTTCATCATCCCCTACACGATGGATCCGAGCATGTACGGCGTCACCTTTCGTGGCATGGGTATACCCGACCGGTTCGCCTTCTCGATGGACTTGGCGTTCCGCTTTGTGCCGACGCTGGCCCGCGACTTTGGTACAACGTTGGACGCGCAGCGCGCGCGGGGCTATGAAGTGGAGAAGCTTAGCGGTGGAGTGATCGCGCAAATCCGCAAGATGGCGCCGTTGGTTGTCCCTGTGACGATGAACGCCATCTTGAGCGGCGAGGACATCACCAACGCGATGGACTTGCGCTGCTTTGGCCTTCAACCGCGCACCTGGGTTCACGAGTTGTATTATAACCGGCGGGACTACGTCCTGATCGGCGTCGGTGTGCTGATATTCATCGCATCCATTGTCATCACAGCGGGCTTCAAACTGGGGACGTTCTGGCTACCGGCCTGGGCGTTGGCTTGGGCGAAATGATGCTATGAGGCGCTAAATTCGTCAAAATTTTGTGCGGATGGCTTACCTTAACGATGCGGCGTTGTGGCAAGCCTCGCGTTCGACGTTGGCGACTGAACAACGAGAACGGTTGGCTGCGCTTCACGAAGCGCAGCAACGACGCACTTTATCCACTGAGGAGCAAATTGAAGAACAGGCATTACTTAAGTTGTATCGGGAAGTTGTCTTGGTACGCGCGCAGGCAGCCGTGTTGCTCAAACAACGGGGCTATGATGTTAGTGACCTGACCCAATTCGAGCCGCTCGAATGAGTCCGTGGAACGCCATATCGAGCTTGAGGCAGTGCGCGGTCAGGTCGAGACGCAGGGTGTTAGTGGCCTTCCAAGCGACGGTCTCGCTCAGGTAGGTCACGCCGAGTGTGACTGCCTGTCCCGCCACGGCGATGCCCAGGAAGAGCAACGCCATCCGCACTAGTGCGGCGATCTCGCGGCCCGCCACGACCGCATTGATAAAGCGTCGCAGGATTTGTGGATTGAGTAGCTGTAACCCGATGCTGCCCAAGAGCAGCACGGCCAATAATAGCACAGCGCCCCATTGCGGTTTGAGGTACTGTGTCAACAAGTTCCAATAGCGCTTCAGGGGGATGTTCAAAGTGTCTTCGGGGGGAGTATGAAGTACGGAGTATGGAGTACGGGGTTGTCTCTAGCCAACTTCTTACTTCTTACTTCTTACTTCTTACTTCTTACTCCTTACTCCAGCTTCGTTAGCATTTCTCTAACAAACGGCCATACGCCTGCCTTGTAATAGCGGTGACCACCCTCGCCGGTGTAAAGCTGGCAGTGTTCGGGCGGCGCGCCGGCGACTTCGTAGATGTGACGCAGGTGTTCGAAGGCCTCTGTGACGCCCTCGTAGGGGAAGATCGGGTCGTCGCGGCCTGCTACGGCGAGGAATGGCCGCGGGGCGATCAGTCCGGCGACGTCGTACATCTCTGCCGTCGCCATCATGCCAGGGATGTAGTTGCACTCGCAGTGGTCGACCGAGCCGATGGAGGCTTCGAAGGTGCAGAAGTAGCTCGCCGGCACGGTGACGTTGATGCGTGGATCGCAGGCGGCGGCGAACAGCGAGATCGTCCCACCGCCGGAGTTTCCGGTGATGGCGATGTGTTGCGTGTCCATCTCCGGGCGGGTCTCCGCATAGTCGATGAGCCGCATCACGTCCCACACGCGCTCGCCGATGAGTGTCCGCCCGAACAGCAGCGCGTGCATCTGCATCGTCCGGCACGACGACACGGCGTCGGTCTTGATCTCATTCCAGCGGCGCAGCCCGGCAAAGCCCCGCATGTCGGGCACGATGGCGATGTAACCTTGGCGCACCGCTTGCCGCGCTATATCGCGCTCGCCCTCGACGATGGACACCCGCTCTTCCTCGGTATCCCACAAGCCAGCATAGGTGCGCTTGCCCGCTTTGCCGTGCCCGTGCGGCGTGATGACAATGGGCAGCGGTCTGGCAGGTATTTCCAGAGGCCAAAGCAGATAGAACGGGATCTCGAAGCCCGGTTCGGTCTGGATGATCCACGCCTCGCGGACGTGATCCGACAGGGTCTCCTCGCTCATCTGGCGCGGGCGTAGGTCGCATATCCCCCGCCCGGCGATGGCGTCCAGACCAAGCATAGTTCGTAGGTGCGGACGAAACATGCGTTGCCACGCGTCGAACTCTGCTTTTGTGTGGGCGCGGAAGGCGAACTGCCGGTGTGTCTCCGTCGCCAATTGGTGTACGTAATTATCGGGTGTCAATGTCGATTTCATGATTCTCCTTCGAGCATAGTCTGGTAGTCGTCAGTCGCATAGTCGTTTGATAGCTGTACCAGGCTGAAGTTACCTGTGCTGACGAGTCCTATTTTAACACAAATCTGTTATTGGTGCATTTGCGCCTTGTGAGTACAATAGTGACAACCTGACTCAGCTAGGATCCCCAATCCCTGGCTAGACTTTCCCGGAGGCTTGAACCATGATGGTGCATCGTCGCTTTAATTGCTGTGTTATCGGTACACTTCTTCTGTTTGCCTTGTTTCTCGTTGCTTGTGGCACCCCCACACCTTCCGGTCCAGCGACGTTCAGCGGCGAGATGGCTTACCCGTGGGTGACGCGGCAGTGCGATTTGGGGTATCGCATCACCGGGACGGAGGCCAATCGCCAGGTGGGTGACATGATCATAGAAGAGCTGCGCGCGCTGGGATGGGACGTTTACGAGCAGACGTTCACCTACAAGGACACGCCCGTGCGCAATATCCTCGCGTGGAAGGGAGAATCCGTCGATGGCGCGGTCCTCATCGGCGCGCACTACGACACGCGCCGCTCTGCCGATCAAGAAGACCCATCGCAGCCCGTGATGGGCGCCAACGATGGCGCGAGTGGCGTCGCCGTGCTGCTGGAATTGGCGCGTGCGCTGGCGTGGGATACCGAGAATCAGCGCATCTACCTGGCCTTCTTCGATGCCGAAGACAACGGGCGGCTCGACGGCTGGGACTGGATTGTGGGATCATCGTATATGGCGGAGCATTGGGGGGAGGCCGGCGAGTCGCCGCTGGAGGCCATGATCCTCGTGGACATGATCGGCGACGCCGACCAGCAGGTGTACTACGAGCGCAACTCCGACCCCGCGCTCAGCCAGGCGTTGTGGGGTATCGCCGCAGAGTTGGGCTACGGTGACCGCATCATCACGCAGTACCGCCACGCCATGCTCGACGATCACATCCCCTTTTTGCAAATCGGCGTGCCTGCCGTGGATATGATCGACTTCGATTATCCGTACTGGCACACGATGCAGGATACGCCGGATAAGGTCTCGGCAGAGAGTTTGGAAGCGATTGGGCGCACCCTGGAGGTGTGGCTGGAATCACAGGTGGGGAGGTAATTATGTTAACAATTCCCAAAACGCATCACGACTTGCTGCAAACCGACGTGGCCATGCTGGCGACAGTCGGACGGAATGGCTATCCGCAGGTGACAGCACTTTGGTTTCTCTTTGACGATGATGGGATGATCAAACTATCCCTAAACACCGTACGTCAGAAGGTGAAGAACCTGCAAGCGCGTCCAGAGTGCACTCTCTTTATCCTCGATCGTGCGAATCCCGGGCGCACGTTGGAGGTGCGGGCGCGGGCTGAACTGACGCCCGATCCTGATTACATCTTCGCCGACAAGCTGGGACGTAAGTACGGCGCGAATGTGCGGATGATGGACCGGCCCGGCGAGTCCCGTGTGGTCGTCACGCTGCATACGGTCAAGGTCAACGCGATCGATTTGAGCCGACGGTAAAACTATAGCATCTCCTCCCAATTCGCCCCTACCTCCACATCAACCTTGAGCGGGACGATCAGCGCGAACGCCTGCCCCATCGCTTCGCGTAGCAAGGCGGTGGCGTGTTCCTGTTCGTCCTCCGGTGCTTCCAGCACCAGTTCATCGTGAACCTGGAGGATCATTCGCGCGCGCAATCCGCTTTCTTTGAGCATCCGGTGCGTGCGTAGCATCGCCAGCTTGATGATGTCCGCCGCGCTGCCCTGGATGGGTGTGTTGATCGCCATGCGCTGCGCGGCCTGGCGCCGTTGGACGGGGAGATTGCTGCCGGGCGCGAGTTCGGGGAAGAAGCGCCGCCGGTTGAGCAGCGTGTCCACGTAGCCTTGCTCGGCAACCTCGCGTTGGATGCGATCCATGTACTCGCGCACGCGGGGGAAGCGTTCGAAGTACCGTTTGATGAACATGTCTGCGTCTTCGACGCTGATCCCCAGTTGTTTCGAGAGGCCGTAGGCGCTCTGCCCGTAGATCAGCCCGAAGTTGACGGCTTTGGCGATGCGCCGCTGCTCGTAGCTGACCTCGTCCAGCGGCACGTCGTAGACTGCCGCTGCTGTGGTGGCGTGGATATCCTCATCGCGCTCGAAGGCGCCGATCAGGCTGGCATCGCCGGAGACGTGGGCCATCACCCGTAACTCCACCTGCGAATAGTCCGCGCCGATCAGTTGCCAGCCCTCTTTCGCCACAAAAGCCCGCCGTACACGTCGTCCTTCCGCGGAGCGAATGGGGATGTTCTGCAAGTTCGGGTTCGACGACGACAGCCGCCCTGTCACCGTGCCGGTCTGGTTGTACGATGTGTGCACGCGTCCGGTGTGCGGATTGACCAGTTGCGGTAGCGCGTCCACGTAGGTTGATTTGAGTTTGGACAACTCACGATGCTCCAAAATCGCATCCACGATGGGGTGTGCGCCCTGTAGATTTTCCAGAACTCCGGCGCGGGTGGAATAGTAGCCCGATTTGGTTTTGTTGACCCCGCGCGTGGATAACCTCAAGTCCTTGAAGAGGACATCCGAAAGCTGCTGCGTGGAGTTGATGTTGAATTCCGTTCCCGCGTGCCGGTAGATGTCGCGTTCCAGGTCGCTCAGACGCGCTGCCAATTCCTCGGAGAGTGTCTCCAGCCAGATTGTATCCAGTTTTATGCCGGCCATTTCCATATCGACCAGCACCGATAGCAGCGGCATCTCCAGATCGCGGAAGAGTGCGGTCTGTTCATGCGCTTCCAATTCCGGCCGCAGGATTTCGGCGAGACGGAAGGTCATATCGGCGTCGGCAGCGGCGTAGGGTGCGACCTGCGTGAGCGGGACCTGCGCCATCGTTTTCTGGTCGCGACCGGTTCCGATCAGCGTCGTGATTTCCGTCATCTGCACGCCCAGGCGCGCCCAGGCCTGGTTCTTGAGCCCCAGGTTCCCGGAATTAGGGTTGAGCACCCACTCGGCGATCATCGTGTCGAATAACGTTCCGGCGATGGTGAAGCCGTGCCGCTGTAGCACTTCGATGTCATACTTGAGGTTGTGGCCGATTTTGGCAATCTGTGGATTCGCCAGCACGGGACCGAGATGCTGACGCACGGTTTCCAACGGCAGCACCGGCTCACCTTCCGGCGCGAGCACGGGGACGTACCACGCTGTGCCCTCCTGGTCGGTGAAGGATACGCCTACCAGGTCCGCCAGCAGCGGATCCGTGCCGGTTGTCTCGGTGTCCACCGCGATGCTCGTTGCCTGGCTTAGTTCTTTTGCCACCTTCGCGAGTTCCGATGCGTCCACTATCGCTCGATAGTCGCCAAAACCGGCCTCGGTGACCTCTTCCGGTGTGGAGGTGGCTTCGCCAAAGAGCGAGAGCTGTTGCCCATCGGACGTGGTCGCCGTCGGTGCGGTCGTTTCCTCTGCGCCGGGCAAACGCCGGACCAGTGTGCGGAATTCCAGTTGTTGCAACAACGCCAGCGCGCGCTCGCGGTCGTAGCCCTTATCGGTGCGCGCTGCTTCGAGGTCGAGTTCGACCGGTGCATCGCGGACGATGCGTCCCAGGTGCTGGCTGAGATAAGCCATGTCGCGGTTTTCGCTGAGCGCGTTACGGTAGCGCGTCGTGAGTTCATCGAGGTGCGCATAAATGTTGTCCAGCGTCGCGTACTTTTGCAGTAGCGTCGTGCCGCCTTTCTCGCCGACCCCGCGCACGCCGGGGATATTGTCGGACTTATCGCCCATCAGCGCTTTGAGATCGATGAGTTGCTCCGGTTCCAGCCCGTACTTTTCGCGGACTGCGTCCGGCGTGTAGTGCAGGGTGTCGGAGAAGCGCCGTCCGGAGGTCAGCACAGTGACGTGCTCGTCCACCAATTGCAGCGCGTCGCGGTCGCCGGTGACGATGACGACGTCCAGCCCGGCATTCGCGGCCTTCCGAGACAGCGTGCCCAACACGTCGTCGGCTTCGTAGTCCGGCAGGATCACGATGGGGATGTTGAGCGCGTCCACGATCTCACGGACGCGCTCCATTTGACTGCGCATTTCAGGAGGCATTTTTTCGCGGTGGGCCTTGTATTCCGCGTACTCTCGCACGCGGAACGACGGTCCCTTGTCGAAGGTCACAATGACGTAGTCGGGCTGTTCGTCGTTCAGCACGGAGAGCAGCATCGATGCAAAACCGTAGGAGGCGTTCGTCAGTTCTCCCGTTGAGGTTTGCATATCGGCCGGCAGCGCGTGGTAAGCGCGATATGCCAGCGAATGGCCATCTACCAGGACTAATTTTTCCGCCATCGTTACCTCCAGGGGAATGAGGAATGAGGAATGAGAAATGAGTAAAGAGTAATCAGTAGTAGCTTGTCACTCTTTACTCTTTTCTCTTCACTCCTTACTACCTTTTTGCGATGATCAACCCCGAAGGTGTCCGCGTTTCGTCTTCTGCTGGCGTTTCTGGAGGGGTAGGGGGCTGTGGATCAGCAGACGACTCTTCGTCGGTAGCTACTTCGGGCTGTGGCGCGTATTGCTGCGCCAGCGCCCGGATGCGGGCCAGTTGCTCCGCTGTTTTCGCTTCGCCCTGTTCTCGTGAAGTGGCTTCGATGTTTTCCAAGAACTGGAAGAATGCTGGTTCAAGCAATTGTTGGTTGTTTTTTAGGATCGTCTGCATCTGTTCTTCGGATGGTGCCATCAACAGCCGGCGCGCTAGCACGATTTCCGGCGGCATATTCTCTTCCGTCACCTGGTTGAGTATTGTAGCGACACGCTGGAGTGCCTCGACGCCCGCTTTATCACCACGATTGCGTGCCGCCGTCAGCTCCGAACGGAGGACCAGGGCAAACGTGTCATCCAGTTCCGAGAGGTGGCTACGCGCCATCTTGAGTGGGTCGTCCGTGTTCAGCATCTTCTCCAAGAGCTGCGCGCGCTCGCGGGCGATGCCTTCGCCGGCTTCCATAACTTCGTCGCGGATTTCTAGAATTTGGCGGCGTAGTTGGGTGAGGTGCGCCTTCTCCTCGGAGTCTTCCGTGGCTTCCATCCGGTAAACCAACTGCTGGAAGAACGAATAATCCATCAAACCCATGCCTGATTGTACCAACACTGCAACAGTCTCCTCGTCCGGCGCGGCGATCAGTGCCTCCAGGAGGTTAGCCTGTGTGGGATCATCGGCAAACATACGTACCGCTTCTGTGCGCTTGCTGAGCTGTTGGCCGATAGCTGTGTTTTCAACGAGATAGGTGTAGCCTTTCTCTACTTTGCTGAAATCGCCGCCATTTGCACCAGACACCGCAATGACCTGCATGGTGTATTGTAGCAAGCCGAAGAAATTCTCGTCGAGTAAGTCTTCGTTGTCATTTACCAACTCAGGCCATTCTTCTTCTATGGCGGACAGGAATTTATCCAGGAACTCACGCTGTTTTTGGCTGCGTTCCATATCCTCGTCGGTTACGCCTTCCAATTCCAACACGCGCTTGACGACGTTTTCCAACGTGAGGAAGGTTTCTGGCTGGAACAGATAGCCCTTGCGTTCCTCTTGTGGCAACGAATCCATTAATTGACGGGTCAACTGCCCCGCCAGTTTTTGCCGTTCCACTTCATCGCTTCCGGCGCTAAAGGGAAGGAAGAGAAGCGCAACTTCTTTCTCCGGGTCGTGGTAGATGAAGGGGATGTTGAGCGGCCCGCCGTTGCCGCAGGATGGGCACATGGCGACGTTGACAGCCCCGCTGAGCATCCGGTTCTTCACTTCAGGATCGACGCGCACGTCGAGAATCTGTTCGACTGGCGTCTGAAAGCGCGTACCGCAGACCGGACACGCGACGGTGGCATAGTATCTTGGTGGCATTGTCATTACTCCTTATGTATTTTATACGTCTAAAACAATTGTATCATCCAATGGCGTTCGCGGTGTGACATCAACTTCTTCGCCACGCCATAACGCTAATCCAGTTTCCCGCGGCAGGGCTACGTAGAATGTCGCCCCCTGTCCTGGGATGCTGTCAACCCAGCACCGTCCCCCCTGTGCCTGCACGATCGCGCGGGTGAGGTACAGCCCCAATCCGGTCCCAGAAACGGCGCGCGTCTCCGGGCTTTCGACCCGGTGGAAGCGGGTGAAAATGCGTTCCTGCTCTTCCAGCGGGATGCCCACGCCCTCATCGCGCACCGAGATGACGATCTCGACGGTCGAGGCTTCACCCTTGATTTCCACCACACCGCCGCGTGGCGAGTATTTGATGGCATTGGAGACCAGGTTATCGAGCACCTGTTCCAATCTCTGCGGGTCGCCGCGTACGGTGGGGAAATCATCCTCTGGCGTGAAATCCAGGAGGAACCGGTGCTGTGACGTTTGTGGCGCGTAGCGTTCGACGACACGCCGGGCGATGAAGCGCAAGTCTACATCCTCCACATCGCGGAAGGGCAGGCCGCCGGCTTGCAGACGCGAAGCATCCAGTAGATCGTCCACCAGACGTGCCAGCCGGTCTGACTCCTCGGTGATGGAGGTCAGCATCTCTTCGACCAGCGCCGGGTTGCGGCGCGCTTCCGGGCGGCGCAACGTCTCGGCATAACCCTTGATGATGGAGACCGGCGTTTTTAGTTCGTGTGAGACGACGGAGATGAACGTGTCCTTGAGGACGTCGGCTTCACGGAAACGGGTGATGTCGCGCACGGTACCGATGATGTTGATCAGCCGCCCGTTGCGCCCCAGCAGAGGCGCATACGTGATGCCCACTGAAACCACGCTGCCGTTGCGCCGCCTGAGTTCGCCTTCCACGTAGAGCGCGCGGCCGGTAGCTGTACCGCGCCCCGCCGCGCTTTCGCGGGCGGGCCATCCCTGCTCAAGGGCTTGTTCTAGCGTCATATCGCCATTCTGGCGCGCCCACACGATGACATCATCGTGCGGACGGCCTATGGCCTCCTCGGCGGTCCAGCCGGTGAGTGAAGCCAGCGCACGGTTGAGACGTTCGATGCTCAGGTCGGAGCGCAAAACCATAATGCCGTCCCCGCTGGATTCGAGCAGGGCATCCAGACGTCCACGCTCGGTGACTGCTGCTTCGTACAATTGCGCGTTGTTCACCGCGATCGCGGCGTAATCGGCGAAGCTCTTGAGAATCTGGCGGTCGTCCGGTGAAAAACTCAGGCTGTGTGAGCGGAAGACGAAGAGAACCCCGAGAAAATCCTGGCGCGGTTCTCCTCCGCTCCGGCCATCGGCTGCATCGACCATCATCGGCAATGCGACGACCTGTCGCAGGAGCAATCCGGTCTCCTCGGCAATCCGGGCGAGTTTATCCGCGAGATTGGGGATCGCAAAATTCTCCGCTTTGTCGACGGTCGGTATATCCTCGACCAATGGTTGAAAGGCATCGACCAGTGCGGGTGGCAAGCCATAACTGGTCCAGAATGCGAATATCCCTTCCGTGTTGTACAATGCGATCAGGCCCGACTGGCCTTGCAGCATATCCACCGCGGCTTGCAGGATCAGGCGCAGCACCGCGCGCACGTTCAGGCGCGAGAGCATCGCTTGCGCGATGCTCAAGAGGTAATCACGCTGGCGGATGCGATAGTCCAACAGATTGAGTGACATCCCTGTAACCCCTAGAAGAAGGTAAAGCCCTCGGCCATTTGTAGCGCAATTTTGCTGACCGCACCCGGGAATATACCGAGGGCCAACGTGGCGCCAATCAAGACCATAATCAGAATAAGAATCACGGGATCCTCCCGGTTGCCGTTTTGGGCGGCAGGCTCCTGCGTTTCTGCGTGCTTTTGCGCAGCCGCGCGCTCTTGCACGGTCGCTTTCGGGAGCGGTGCGAACAACGTGCGCGCGACGTTGATCACGCCCATCATCACACCCGCACAGCCCAACAGAGCTAAGATAGCCTCGAACAGGCTTGTTTCGGATATGAGACGATAGAGTCCCCAGCGCGCAGCAAAGTTCAGTGAAAGCGGAAATCCTGCCAATGCGATACCGCCGACGACAAAAGCAACCGCACGCCAGGGTGCGCGCCATCCGGCGCCTTCCAGAGTTGTTGCGCTGCTGGGTGCACTGTCAGTGGTTGTGTTGTCACCACCGCTCAACCGTTTCAGCCCATCCAGCCCCATTGTCATCAGCCCCAGGGCCAAAGGACGTGCCAAGAGCATCATCACGAGAAGCGCCACGCCTGCGACTTGTCGTGTTCCTAACGCCATGAACATCGCGCCATTGTCCACCAGGGTCGCGTATCCAATCAAGCGCCCCAGGCGGCGCTGAGCAGCCGCCAACGATCCCCCGACAATCATCATTAACAGGCCAACCGTGGTGAAGAGAGGGCCGAACAAAGCCTGCTGCCCCAACCATACGTAGGATTCCAGGTACGCCAGCAGCATAAACCACACCGCGCCCATATTTACAGTGAAAAGGAAGGTGACTACTGGAGGGGAGCCATCGGTGGCTACCGTCGACAGCCACGCCTGGAAGGGGACTGCACCAAGCAAAATCGCAAAAGATAACCCAAGCAGCACCGTTGCGCTTTGTAGCAACGCGGTGTCGTTGGGGAAGATGGCGAAGAGTTCTAGCAGCAACTGGGTAATCATTAGGCCCGGCAGCGCCAGGGTGATATAGGCAATGTAACGTGCACCACCTTTGGTGCTTCCGCCACCGTAACGCCCGGCGACTGGCTCGTGCATCGGGAAAACGGCAAGCACAGCGGCGATCTCAACCAGTAAGGCCGTGTAGACCACTTGTTTGAGCATCATCGCCCCGGCCAGCATAGCAACCATCATCAATCCGTTGGGGAAGAAGTTGGAATGCGGTAGCAAACGCCAGGCGATGATAAACAGTCCGGCCGCCGTGAAGAAAATGAAGATCAGTGGTAAATGATCTACCGGTTCGACGACGATAACGCGCCCTAAAATGGTAAATGGCTCTTCGATGACGATGTTTACCCCGCTGAGCGGTAACAGATTGTCGAACAAGGCTGGAGATGCGATCAACAGCCCGCCAAAGAGCGCTGTGAGCGTTGCGAGCGCTGCCCTGATTGCCGTCCAACGACGCAATATCTGGAGCACAACGGACATCGCCAGCGGCAGGCCAATCAGTACAACAGGGCCGGGGAGTGTCATTCGGCCACCTCGACTACGGCAAGATAGGAGATTGCCAGCCCGACAAGCAGGTTGACCATTACCAACAATCCCGTCACCACCAGGCTGGGGTCTTGCGCGGAGTAGAAGATGTCCAGCGCCGCCAGCAGGTTGAGCACACCGACACCCACGATCATCACGTCATTTTCCTCTGTACCGATGAAGAGCACTGCCAGGATAATCAGGATAAAACAGGCCAGCGCCAAGTTTGTCGAGATAAACGGCAGGGGATATTTCTCCGCAGCCAAATACGCGACCACGGTCATAACGATAAGCGACAAGATGCGGAAAGGCAAATGCGATGCCCAAAGGAAAGGACGCTTAGTATTTATGCCGGCGTCGCCATCTGATGCCTCACTTTGTCTCTTTGCCTGGATACGAGCAATCGCGTTGGCGCGGACGCGCGCGCTGATCAGGAATGCACCGCAGATCAGCCACCCGACCAGAATCTTCAGCAACGCCATCTCCGGGCGCGTGTCGAAAATTCGTGCGAAAAGGATGCCAACGAAAAAGTATTGCGCGATCAAAATCAGGAACCGGATGCGCCATGCGTTGATCAAGTAAATACCCGCGCCAGCGAGGAAAATGGCCCAGGCTGCTGGTGCCGATAGCGATGCGGAGATCTGGTCTAGCCAGGCAATGAAAGGGTTCATTGATTTCCCACCACCAGCAAGATCAAGAGCAGGATCAGGAGCGACCAGAGTAGTGATGCGCTCCCTTCCAGCACATCGGCAGCGATGCGCAAGACGCTTAACAGGTGTTCGGCGCCATGCCATATGGAGCGGTAAAGCCACTGCAGGTCGATGAACTCCATCACCGGTTGCGCGTAGCGCGCGCGTTCGCGTATTCGGTTACCCCAGCGGGCCAAAGCTCCGGCGCCAAACACGCTCAGCACCCAGAATCCGAATCCTAGCCATGAAAACGGCAGTGGCGATCCACCGTGGAGTGGTTTGACGAGGAAAGCGGTGGCAATCAGCACTGCTGCAACGATGCCAAGACCGGCGACCATCGCGGTACGCTGCCACATGGTTGGCGGGGTTGTTGCACCATGTGCAAGCGGAGCGACGCGCTGGATGAAAACTGCGCCAATACACCATGTTCCGAGGAGCAATGCCGCTCGCAGCGTCCACGGTAGCGCTTCGACCAACTGCCCGTAGAGGCTGCCTGCAGGGGACGGCGGAGTGCCGAGGAAGAAGAGTATGGCCAGCCAAACTGGCCACGTCCACGCGATGGCGTTCAGGTCGCGCCCGCGCCCCAAGGCCAACAAGGCGCCGCCGGCTGCCCACAGCCCCGAGATGAGCAGGAGCAGCGCCCCCGATCCGATAATGCAGGCCCCGGTCACCAGCCCGATGAACAGGGCGTGGCAGGCTCCGGCAACGGTTGGTTGGCGGCGGCCGGTCCAGGCCATCACGCCGCGCCATAGCAGTGCGAGGACGCCCCATATTGCGACCCAGTGCGGTAGGCGCTCGACGCCCGGCAGCGATAGCAGGCGATAGAGCAGGGTGACGCCTGTCACCGGCCCCATAAAATACACCAGACTGAGCGAGCGCGTTAGACCGAGGCCTTCAGGGAACACGATCTGGAAGGGGTAGAAGCCTATCCGCATCAACGCAGCCATCAGGAGGAGGACCAGCATCGGCTCACTCGGCCACATCAGCCACCACAAATCGCTGACCCCACTTTGCAGTATATACAGCGAAGTCATCCACAGGATCAGGGAGGCGATGCCGTGCAGTGCCATGCCGAAAACGACGCGCTCGCCATCGGCGCCGGACATCAATGCCGCGATGCCCCACGCCAGATCGAAGACGGCCCACATTGCCAATATGGTGAGTAGTGAACCGCTCATCAGGGTCAACCACGTGAGCATCAGGACGATGAGGACGATCGTCTCTGCCAACCTGGGCGTATCTCGATGCTCGGCCACTTCAAACCAAGCCACGCCGCAGAAAACCAACGTCACAATCAAGCCCAGCCACCATACGGCAGGCGTCATATCCAACAGAATCTGCCCGCCCAGAACCGATCCCGGCGCCCACAGCGACGGCAGCCAGCGTCCTTCTTGAGGCAGGATCAACCAAAGGAAAGCGAGCAGCGTCAGCCAACCGGCGTTTACAGGTTTGCGCAGAAAGCGCAGTCGCGGTAGCGATGCCACGCCAAGCAGCAGCAACCCGCCGCCCAGGCCTGTGTACAGTAAAAGCTGAAGAGTATACGCCATATCTGTCAGAACTCCAACAGATGATTCTAACACACAAAACCCCGATGACAAGCTTTGGAGCTTTCAGTTTATGGTATAATAGCGATTCGCTTGTTAATCAAAGAAGGCTCCGTAAACACTCTGTTCACCTCTCTGCTGTGATTGACTCAGGCATCACTCAAGGAGCGTGTATATGAATATCCCGTTGAAAAATTACTGGGATTTGCTCGCCCGTCACATCAGACCGCAAATGGTGCACTTCATCATTCTGACGGTGTTGCTACTCGGCAGTATCGGCTTACAGGTCTTTAATCCCCAGATTATGCGCAGTTTTATTGACGCGGCACAGACAGGTGCGGAAACGCGCGTTTTGCTGATGTCGGCCCTGTTCTACATTGGCCTGGCGCTGACGCAACAAGGGGTGGCAATCGGCGCGTCGTATTTCGGCGAGAATGTGGCGTGGACGGCGACCAATGCGTTGCGCGCTGAGATGGCGCGTCACTGTATCTACCTGGACATGACGTTCCATAATGAGATGCCACCCGGCAAGCTCATCGAGCGCATCGATGGGGATGTGATGGAGCTTTCCAACTTCTTCTCACAGTTGGTCATCAGGATCATCGGCAACTTGCTGTTGTTGATTGGCATCCTCGTCGCGCTGGCGCTGGAGGACTGGCGGTTGGGCGTGGCGTTCGGCATCTTTTCAGTCCTGGCGCTCCTGGCGCTGAACGCTGTGCGCGGGCTGGCGGTGCCCTTCCAGAAAGCCTTCCGCGAGTCTACCTCAGAACTGTTTGGCTATCTGGAAGAGCGACTCTCCGGCACGGAGGATATTCGCTCAAGCGGCGCGGTGGACTTTGTGCTGCGCGGGTTGTACGAACTGGCGTACGTCAATATGGGTCACTGGAAGAAGACCTGGCGGATGTTCTTTGTGGTGCGTTCGATCGGCGGCGGGTTGATGTGGCTCGGCAATGCGATGGCGTTGGTCGGTAGCTATTTTCTCATCCGGGCCGATCTCGTCACCATCGGGACAGTTTTTCTGATCGTTTACTACGTCAACTTGCTAGGGCGTCCCATCCGCGAACTGACGCAGCAGGCCGAAAGCATCCAGAACATCGCGGCGGCTACGGAGCGCCTGGCGGAACTGCGCGCCATCTCCAGCAAGCTGAACGACGGCCCCGGCGCGGACATCGGCGGCGGCGCGCTCGCGCTGCACTTCGACCGGGTGTCGTTCGCCTACGCTGAAAATGAGCCGGTGTTGCAAGGGGTAGACTTTCGCCTGGAGCAGGGCAAGGTCCTGGGGGTGCTCGGGCGCACCGGCAGCGGCAAGACGACGCTGGCGCGGCTGATTTTCCGCCTGTACGACCCGCAGCAGGGCGCGATCCGGCTGGATGGCGTGGACATCCGCGAACCGGCGCTTAAGGCGCTGCGCCAGCGCGTGGCGATGGTGACGCAGGACGTGCAGCTTTTCCAGGCCACCGTGCGCGACAACCTGACGTTCTTCGATTCTGCCATCTCCGACGAGCAAATCCAGGCGGTCATCGCGCAACTTGAACTGGTCGACTGGTACAACAGTTTGCCGGAAGGGCTGGATACGAAGCTGGAGAGCGGCGGGCGCGGGCTTTCGGCAGGGGAAGCGCAACTGCTGGCGTTCACCCGCGTCTTCCTGCGCGATCCGGGGCTGGTGATCCTGGACGAAGCCTCGTCGCGGCTCGATCCTGCGACGGAACAACTTATCGAGCGCGCGGTCGAGAAGCTGTTGCAGAACCGCACGGCGATCATCATCGCGCACCGTCTCGGCACCGTCCATCGCGCCGACGAGGTGATGATTTTGCAGGAAGGCACCGTCGTCGAGCACGGTGACCGGGCGCAGTTGGCCGGTGATATGGGATCGCGATTTTACGGGCTGTTGCAGACGGGGTTGGAAGAGGTGCTGGCGTGAAAGTACGAATCATGAATCATGATTCATTCTCCGGTCAAGGATGGAGAATATGACGAACGAAAAACCAAACGGAACCGAACCGAAAGTCCCAACGCTGCCGACGTGGCGGGTCATCCTCGATATGATCCGCTACCGCTGGAAACTGTGGGCGTTGAACCTGGTGTGTATGCTCGTTCTGACCGCCGGATGGCAGATTCCGGGCTTTATCATGCGGGAGTTCTTCAATTTGTTGAGCGGCGATGCCGCGGCTGGTTGGAATATCTGGACGTTGCTCGCGGGACTGGTGGCGTGTGAAGTGGCCGTGCTGGGCGGCATTTTCGGCCTCATCAGCACCAACGTGCCGTTCTTCGCCAACACGATGACGCTGCTGCGCAAGAACCTGCTCACGCACATCCTGCGGCGACCCGGTGCGAGCGCGCTGCCCGATTCCCCCGGCGAGGCCATCAGCCGCTTCCGTGGCGATGTGTTCGAGATTTCCCTGTTCGCGCTGTGGGTGAACGACATCATCGGTATGATCGCTTTCGGCATCGTTGCCGTTGTGACGATGGTGATTATCAACCTGACCATCGCCGGACTGGCGATCATCCCCTTCATCATCGTGGGCATCCTCGCCAACACTGCCACCGAGCGCATCGAGCGTTACCGCCGTGCCAGTCGCAAAGCAGCCGGGGTTGTCACCGGCTTCATCGCCGAGCTTTTCGGCGCGGTGCAGGCCGTAAAGGTCGCTACGTCAGAGGAGAGCGTGCTGGCGCACTTCGACCAGATCAACGAAGACCGCAAGAAGATGAGTATCAAGGACCGGCTCTTCAACGCGATCCTGGGATCGTTGTTCCGCAATGCCGTCAACCTGGGCACGGGCGTCATCCTGATTCTGGCCGGGCAGTATATGCGCGCCGGGACGTTTACGGTAGGCGACTTCTCACTCTATGTCTTCCTGCTGAGCGGGATCAGCGAGCTGACGACGTTCACCGGCCTGCTCGTGGCGCGTTACCGGCAGATCGGCGTTTCGGTGGAGCGGATGGGCCGCCTGATGGAGGGCGCGCCGCCGGAGGCGCTCACAGCGTTTAGCCCGGTCTACCTCGACGGCGAGTTCCCCGACGTAGTCTACCCGGAGAAAATGCCGGAGGACACACTGCGTGCATTGGATGTGCGTGGACTGACCTACCGGTACCCTGACTCTGAAAACGGGATCGTGGACGTTGACTTGCATTTGGAGCCGGGCACGCTCACTGTCGTCACCGGGCGTGTGGGATCGGGCAAGACGACGCTGCTGCGCGTGCTGCTCGGCCTGCTGCCCCAGGACGCCGGCGAGACGCGCTGGAACGATACGGTGGTGACGAAGCCCGACGACTGGTTCACACCGCCGCGCTGCGCGTACACGGCGCAAGTCCCGCGCCTGTTCAGCGACGTGCTGCGCAACAACATCCTGATGGGCTTGAACCGCGACGATGCGGCGGTGATGCACGCCGTCCGCATGGCAGTGCTGGAGTACGACCTGGGCGAATTCGAGCAGGGGCTGGACACGAAAGTCGGGCCGAAGGGCGTCAAGCTCTCCGGGGGGCAGATTCAACGCACGGCGGCGGCGCGGATGTTCGTCCGTGAGCCGGAGCTGCTGGTCTTCGATGATCTTTCCAGCGCGCTAGACGTGGAGACTGAGCGCACCTTATGGGCGCGCATTTTCGAGCACCGCGATGGCGCGGACCCGCCGACGTGTCTCGCCGTCTCGCATCGTAAGGTTGCGCTGCGCCGCGCCGATCACATTATCGTGATGCAGGACGGGCGCATCGCCGCGCAGGGCACGCTCGATGAGCTGTTGGAGACGTGCGAGGAAATGCGGCAGTTGTGGCACGGAGGGGTCAGGATAAGCATAAACGGAGGTTTTTGTATGAAAGCGATGGTATTGTCCAAGCTCTGCGATTTTACCGAAGATCAAACGCCTTTGACGCTGGTGGAGCTACCCGACCCCGTCCCGGGGGTGGGGGAGGTTTTGTTGAGAGTTTCAGCCTGTGGGGTCTGCCACACCGAGCTAGACGAGATCGAGGGACGCACGCCGCCGCGTTTGCCCGTTGTGCTTGGGCATCAGGTGGTGGGGCGGGTCGAAGCGCGCGGTCCTGGGGCCGAGGCGTTCGAGGTCGGCGCGCGGGTTGGCGTGGGCTGGATCTACTCGGCGTGCGGGAAATGCAAATATTGCCGGTCCGGCAACGAGAATCTGTGCGCGGATTTCGAGGCGACAGGGCGGGATGTGGACGGCGGGTACGCGCAGTATATGACCGTGCCGGAGGGGTTCGCCTATCGCATCCCCTCGTTCTTCACCGACGTCGAGGCCGCGCCGCTGCTGTGCGCGGGGGCGATTGGCTATCGCTCATTGCGCCTGACGAACATCCAGGATGGGCAAAATCTCGGCCTGGTGGGGTTCGGCGCATCCGGACACCTTGTCCTGAAGATGGTGCGTTACCAGTATCCGAACGCCAAAGTCTTCATCTTTGCCAGGAGCGCGCGGGAACGCGCGTTCGGTAAAGAACTTGGCGCGGTTTGGGCCGGCGACATCGCTGAGGACCCGCCGGAGAAGCTGGATTGCGCCATCGACACCACGCCCGTCTGGAAGCCGGTCGTCGAGGCGCTGAAGCATCTCGCGCCTGGCGGGCGGTTGGTCATCAATGCCATTCGCAAAGAGGACGTGGATAAAGAGGCGCTGCTGCGCCTGGATTATCCCGTTCATCTGTGGATGGAGAAGGAGATCAAAAGCGTCGCCAACGTTGCCCGCAGGGACATCGCCGAATTCCTGGCCCTGGCGGCTGACATGCGCATCAAGCCGGAGGTTCAGACGTTTGCTTTAGAAGACGCGGCTCTTTGGTATTTCGTGTGGTCACCCCCACATATAGGAGTGGTATAATCAGCGAAAAACCCCGGAGGTTAGGTT
>OMKS01000986.1_pt1 | contig 26125 bp, 41 predicted proteins | sample 1674721 | NCBI WGS metagenome assembly OMKS01 (sample SAMN06264996, study PRJEB25208) | sediment metagenome | isolation source: hot spring sediment | place: USA: California | collected 2014-09-02 | reverse complement strand
ATGTATTAACCACGCGACAAAAAAGGATATACGAACTCTTAAAAGCAAAGCCAAGCACCTTGGAAGAAGTTAGCGATATAACGGGCTCCAGTACGGGTGTTATTAAAAAGCATATCTCGAATATGCGTAAGAGCGGGGTCGTAATCAAGAGTGGGCGGGTAACAGCCAATTCAAAGATAGCGACCTATTGGGTTAATACGACTGACCAGGAGGATGAGCCAAGATATAAGTCTGGGCTTGAGCCAGGTGAGCAGATTTTCAACAGCCTCTTGAGGCTTAACCGTGTCATTATTGACTCGAACCTATACGAGCCACTGAACTATGACTTTGAAAGAACAATCGCAATTATCGGTGTTGGTGATATACATTGTGCTCACCAACATAACGACCTCCAGATGGTTAAAACGTTGTTCCACGACATTATCGGCAAGGATTGCGACATATTCTGCTTTTTACTTGGAGATCTGTTCGATAACAGCAACGGCATCAAGTCGCCGGACGGCACACATAGCACCCTCGACATAGAGCAAGAAGCGGTACTTCTCAATTACCTCCTCAAGCCAGTGAGAGGGAAGGTTCTTGCAAGTTGCGGAGGGAACCACGAAAGAAGGGCACTACGTGGTGCGGGGTTCAGGATGGAGAAATACCTCTTAAAAGATATCAGCCCCTTTTCGCCACATGGTCGACATATTAACTTAAATGTATCGGGCACAAATACAAAGATATATATCCGGCACCAGATGGACGGGCACTCACAATTTAACCCACTCCACCCAAACACGAGGGCAATCCTATTCAGGGAAGCCGGCGACTCGGACGTAATATGGCGTGCCCACACCCACGAGTCCGCTATCGGCAACTATAAGGTCGAAGGTAAGTATAGAACGATGCTCGTTTCAGGGACCACCGTTACCTACGACGAATACGCTGACTCACTTGGAATGTCGCCAACAATCTCTGCGTACCCCATGCTTATTTTAACGAAAGATGGTCGGCGTATCCCGTTCAGGCGGACTTCTGACGGTCTTCTCGTTTTAAACGCACTCCGAGGCGGAAAGGCATAGCCTTGTAATCAAAATCTATAAGGCCACCCCTCATAAGAAACGCCACATCCTCCTCTTCAAGATACACCATTATCCGCTTCATCTCAAAGAATGAGTATAGTGCCCGTTCCTCATAAATGTTATTATAACTGTTGGTGTCTTCGGTCTTTCAACTCTCCCTGCTTTCCGGGGTTCCATCCTCTTACCTTTGAAAAGTATCCGGTCACTCTCGTCACGTGTTCTATATTTTTTCCACACCAGGAAAAGCGTATAAACTCTTCAAATGTCTTAAACTGCTTCCAGGGCTCTTTTTGGAGTTCCAGGACGAGTTCCGTACCGAACTCAGTATTCTTAATAATAAGCGTTTTGCCTTCCTCACCCTCCGGAATACACCACTCAAAGAGGGGGTAGTCAGCGATATTATCTATGAATGTATCAAAGTCCATGACGGGTCCAACCTACTAACCGAACAGTATCTCGTAGATACTCGGGCCGTACTCAAAGATTGCGTATAGTAACCCTAACGCAGTCCCGCTACCAACACCGGTAGTGGCGAGTTTTTCTTTGATAGTCATGTCTTTAAACCTGAGATGTATCAGTTTCTCGATATATGGCCGGGCTTCCTCGAAGGATTTGGGAATATCCGCATTGTTCATACGTGCCTCATGTACCGCCACCCTTTTATCAGTTTCGTTAAACAGCTGCCATAATCTGTTTCTATCCATTTGCAATTCTGTGATACATTTAGAGTGAAAGTCTAATTGCGCCATACTGGTTCCACGTAGCTCGGCAACCTCTTTTTTGACAGTAGTAATGTTGTCGTTAACCTTATCAATTTTATTAGAAAGTGATTCTTTCATCTCAGAAAGTTCCTTTACCATAAATCTGAAATCGTCACCATCACTCATAACTCTTTCCCTCCTTTCTTCCTTTCATCACCATATAGGGGGCAATGATACTTACAGAAAGGCACACCCCCGAACCACGCAACAGCGCCTTCTTTACAGTTCGGAAACGAGCACTCAAGATACTCAAGGATTTCATGCTTGCAGATAATGCAATACTCATCAGTAACGAGCTCACGCCACATCCTACACCCTTCACAGCGCCTATAACTGACTGGCACATTTATCAGCCCTCCTCTTAACCATAACTGGTTCGGCCCCCACTATAAACTCACCAAAGTTGTTTTTTACATCACAGGGGGTTATGGAAGAATAAACACTTCCATGGTCTGTATTAGAAACTTTATCATTTAAAGATGAATCTTTTCTTATAACAAGAATTTCCTTTACTAAATCACTCATTTATTAACCTCCCCTCTTTCGCTCTTAATTTAATAAATATAGTGTGTTCACCGGCACTAAAAGAAATGTAATCTGATATATGCTTTACGTTATGAATTTTATGTATTTTAGAATCTAATTCTGTATTCTCTTCTAAATGTATATTTAATGCACCAGCAAGAATTTCTTGTTTTGTAGGTAATCTATGGAGATAAATTACATATTCACTCATGGTCCACCACCTCCTGCATACCAAAATGGATAAGCAGTTGGGGTTATGACACTTCCATGGTTAACAACCAACTTCGACATTAACGGCGATTCTAATTCGTTCCCTGCCAACGTCAAAGCGACCTTATAATCCACACCAAGTGTTCCGCTAAAGCCGTTATCAAATAAATCTCCTTCAATATTTAAATGACTACCAGAAATAATTGGATTTTTCAAACTTGATAACACATTATCTGAACTGTCAAGAATTTTGATATTCTCAACATATTTGTCAGCAGACAACGATTCAAGAAATGTTAAATCTATATAATCCAACTGCTCACCACTTGGAGCTGTTATAATTGGTGTAACCCACGTCCCAGAAGGAGGATACCTATAACTACCGCCAGTCAGTTTTTGAGCCGTAGCGAATAAATAAAAGTTAGTAAATTTCGTATATGATGAATTAAGCGTTGTTTTAGATTCAGCACTTAACTGAGCATACCCCCGCCTTGTTGAATAGAAACCAATCGGAACAGTTGTCAATCCAAGTACCCATCCGGAGCCCACGTCGTAATATGCATAAAGGTTAGTTCCATCGTAAGACATTTGTAGTCTTCCTGATAACGGAACACCAGCAACGTAGATAAAAGACGATTTTGTCGAGGTACCGTCACGTAACGTTATTCTTATCTGCACCCACTGATTACCCGATACAATTAATTGCCTTACATCAATGTATCCTGCGGTCGGGCCACCCGCATTAGCGACTAATAACTTTAACCATTTTTCTTGCTCAAATTGTGACTGTTCCCAATCCACGTATACGTCCCACGGGTCAGTCAAATCAAAGTCTGCATTATTTTGGCAACCTCCGTAAATAGACCCTGTAGTCACTGGATTAAACTCTAATACCAAGCCATTATCTATTTTGACTGACACGTAATTAGTCCATGACGAGGTAGTAACCCACTTGTTACTAAGAGCAGTATTTTTTGTAGACACAGTTGGAGCGGGTATGGTGAAAAGGTCACCTGCTCTATCCATTAAAGAAAGCGCATTAGATGGAACTGTAAACGTATCATCCCTTGTATCCGCCTCTTTATTATATAAAACAACGGGCGTGGTACCGGTCAAGTAAGCAGCAGTAGTATTAAATGTGCGTGGTGCGGACATTACGACACCTCTACCGTTATAACTTTTCCACCCTCTTTAATAACCCACGCACTCCCATCTAATACCAATTCTTTCAACGTAGTAGACAGATATATTTCATTATCTACGAAGGTCATTTCATAGGCTTCTAATCCCTCATCTTCAAGAACTTGGTCAAGGAAAGACCAATCTGGAAAGTTATCATCATATACCTTTTCTTTCCAGTTCGGAACTGATAAGGTATAGTCTGCCATTTTTTTCTAACTCCTTATTAGTTATTCCTCTCGCATTTCAAGCAACGTTGAACCGCATCTCGAGCATTCAGTAGGCTTGTCTTCTTGCTTGAACATCAAGCTACAAGTTAGGCATATTCCACACCACATCAGACCACCTCCGATTTAAGTTTAAGCTGGATACCATAAATCGTGAAGTTTACTCCGCTCGTATAAGCAAGGGAAATTAAATCACCATCAGCAAAATCTATTTCTCCCGTGATATCAAATCGTCCAACAGAGTTTACCGTACCTGTCAAAGCGGTATCTGTACCGTTCTTGCGGAGAGTGAAAGTCCCACTCCCATTTGAACAATATCCCTCAATGGAAACTATTTTAGAATTTATGGCTTTCAGTTGCGCAAATGCTTCTGTGGAAGTAATTGCTCCACCACCGCCAAGATGACAAAATCCACTGTCGTTGTTTGGGAAAGCAACACCAGCTGTTCTAAATACGGTAATAAAAGACGTAGCATACCGGAGCCCCATCGTGAGGCCACCAGTGCCATCAGAAACCGCTATTTCGTTCAAGACCACCGAACCAGTCCCGAGATTTTCGATGAATATTTCATCTGCCCCATCCTCAGAGTGTCTCGAAGCATGGTCTTCGCTGTGGTGTTGGTCTTTGGTGACATTCGTAAGTTCTGCGTGGTCTGTGACACCACCGGAACTCTCCTGCCATGATGCACCGTTTTCGCCATCAGAGGTTAGAACCATACCACTATCCTGATTGGTGGACTTTATGGCGGTTCCTTCGATGGGGGTATTTTCGCTAATTACCTCCTTTACTAATTTTCCCTCACTATCAAGCACAGGCGTAATATTATCAGCCATCTTATTCACCCCCTACAATTATAGTAATATCAACATCGTTATCCGCACACTCACTGAAGTAAATTCCAGGAGGGCCAGTTCCATAATAGGTCTTGTTGCACCTAACTACTGCAACCCACTTCGCTCCATCATGAGTAAGAGAAGTAACTACTGGCGTGACCTGGACACGACTATCGTATGCAAGGCCATTCAACTCAATGCCAAAGACAACCTTTGGCTTTACAGAAGCATTTGTGAAGGAGGGAAGATTAATCGTGTTCCCGCCGTTTGTATAAGCAAACGTGTGTTGAACCAATTTTTTGTTCGAGGTCTGTTTTGTGTCGCCATCATCATAAACTTCCAAAGCAACGTGGTGTTGGTCTGACGACACGTTTGAAAGACTGTCATGGTCAACCGTTCCAGAACCATCCACGCCATCGTGACTATGAGATTTGTCATGATGTGCGTTGTCATCACCAGCATGGGCAGAAATATCAACGTTACCGGAGCTATCGAGTTCCGCTACTCCAAATTCCCCTATATTTGCAGGGTCTATTACATCATCTCCACCGTATTCGTGGCTCCCTGCATGGAGTTTGGGGTCGGAAACTACTCTCCCACTACTTACTGTTGGAATATCTTTTGCCATATTTACTCACCCCCTGCAATCATATGAATTGTAACATCGTTATCTGCACACTCCTCAATGGTAAATGTTCCAGTACCAGAATCGTATGTAAGTTTGTTACACCAGATAGTGGCGACCCAATGCGTCCCGTTATATGAAACAAGGGATACAATCGGCATAATAATTTGTTCATCACTATAAGAAAGCATATTGTTATGAGCAGTCAAATTGATAGTTGGTGTCTTTGCAAGGTTTGTGAAATTTGTGAGGTTTACCGTGTATCCTCCTTTTTTATAAACTTTCGTTTCTTGTATAAGGGCAACAGAACCTGTTTCTTGCACACCGCCTGGGCTGAAAACTTCAAGGGGATTATGATGTGCGTCTGCATCAGATGCGTGTGTTGCGATTGATGTATCTACATCTCCTTGTTCTACTTTATCGGTATCGAGTTGGTCAAGTGCATCATCAACATAAGCACCAGTAACACCGCTATCGTTAGTGACTTCCGATGCTTTGTAATCTCCAGCCGTTGCAGTAACAACCCCTACCCGACCAAAAACGGATGATACTTGGTCCGTGTGGTCGGCCTTAATCCATCCAGAAACCGTATAGATTGCCCAATCACCCACTTCCCAATCAGTAATTCCATTCAGGGGTGTATTCCCTTCGATAGTAACAATGTAGTAATGCCCTATTACTTCTGCTGATGGGTCAGTGAGGTCGGGCGTATTGGCGTTTGCGTCCCATCCCCCCTGCAAGACCAATGCTCCTGCAATCGGTGCAATTTCGTCATCAACGTACTTCTTTGTGGCAACATCTTGATTTGCAGTTGGGTCAGCGACATTTATGATTTTTTCGTCATTGCCATCAAAGCCGTCAAGAGCAATGGTTCGCCAGTCAGCTATTATTAGCCCTTTACCCTTGCTTTTCAAAAACGTCGCAGCAGAAGCGAAACATAGTGGGCTATTGCAAACTATAACGAGATTACTACAGTCAGTGAATGTAATATAATAACCATCTTCAATGTATAGTTCAGAAACGTTATTTTGACCATCAACCTCATTAACAAAAAGATTATTTAATGCTACATAACAACCACTTCCGATTGTTATCTTACTCACTGCTTGATAAATCGGGCCCGAAATCGAAGTAATCCCGACCACCATGCTGTCGGGTATAGTGACTATGGAAGTCGGTGGACTGATACCTGAATAAATTATCTCCCCACTACCAATAGTGGAGTTCAGGTAATCAACTGCATGTTGGAGCGTGGCGAACGGTCGGAGAATGGAACCAGTACCGGTTGTGTCGCTTCCTGTAATCTCGTCAACCCATATCTGCATGGGGAAACCGTCACTTACCTGCTCATCCCGATGTTTCCAGCCATGAAATTTTTGACCCACACTATCACGCCCCGACAATCTCCACTACATCTCCTGCAGTCCCGATAACAGAAATCATATTTGTATCATCAATTCGTAATAGTAACGACTCGCCAGGCTGTAACTCCACACCATCTGTCGCACCTGTAACCGCCACGCCGTTAATTGTAAAATAGACAGGCGCACTGTTACCGGTTCTGGCTGCAACTGAAACATGTTTCCCTACCGAGAAAGACGCACCGGATAACGCAGAACCGGTCATCGTGATAATCTGAGTTGTGCCGGTAGAGGGCAGTACCTCTTCAACTAACCGGTGTTTCCACAAGTCAGCAACGTTGTCGTAACCTACTGGGCTTTGTGTCTGTTTGACAGGAACGGGGTTAAGGTCCGTAACATCAACATCACCAACTTGGAGGTTAGAGTTACAGTTCAAATCGTCATGAACACTCTGCTTAACCGTTACTTCATCAGCAACGGTAACGTCTATCATTAAGTGTCCTTGATCATCGCACTTTAACGGAATTGTAACATTAGAGGTATTCAGCGCATATAATGCAACGGAATCTACCTCGTTCCCAGGGTTAGTCGTACCATCTGTTGCGTGTATATCTACAACTACATCTATATCTTGATCGCCAATATCAACTCGCAGAGCAGCATCACCTAAACTGGTAGTTGATAATAGCCCCTCACCCACAACGGCATCATCTTTGCCAGTCATAGAGCGGAGGAAGTTTCTAATCATACGGAATGTTTCCATCGACATTCGGTCACCTACTACTGTAAGTTATCAAAAAGTATAAAAAGATTGGGGAAAGAAAAAAGAGAAAAATGAAAGGAAACAGTTATTCCAAAAGCGAGGATAGATAGTCTTTATCGGCCTTTACCTTGCCACTGGAAATTAGCATATCAATCATCTCGGACTTCCTCAGCCCGGAATCGAGTTTAACGCCAAGTCCCTCGCCTATCTTAACAAGTTCTGCTTTTGTGAAGTCGTTCAAGATAGAGTCGAGGGGCACAGTCAAAACCGGCTCTTCATTAACTACCTTTTTGGGAACGTTTTTATTTCCAAACAGCCTCTTGTTAGATAGATACACCTTTTTGGGTAATGGTATAGCCATTTATATCACCGCTTATACCTTTGTGTATGCGTTATTTTGTCCAGATAGAATAACCGCAATCAGGTTTGGTCTGCTGATAAAGGGGATTGATTTCTCCCATGTGGCAATCCAAAGGTCGCCATCAGTGTAGAGAATTTCCTCTTTCTTTGCTTGGAGTTTTCTTTTCCAAACGAGGTATCCAATCCTCTTTGACTGAACCACGACACCGACGTTCTCATAAAGAACGTGAGTCTGCAACACTTTGTTACCGGCGAGTTTCCCGACCTGTCCAGTCAGTAAAACCTCCGTCTTCAGCATATCCCTGTCAAGCAACCTGTCATCCCTGGCAACCTTTTCCATGCCGTAGGGGTCAACGATAAGAACGTCAGGAACACCGTAATTAGGTGCTTTCTCAATCTGGGTATTAGCTCTTCGGATATCATCGTAGCTCATTTCGGTATCGGTCAGTGTCCTAACAACAGTCCTTGTAGTGTAAACGTACCGGATATATGTCTGTCCGGGTGTCCCGACAAATTTAACGTAGCCCTGAACGTAATCGACAGTATAGGTTACGGGGTTAGCAGTGCTAACCTCCACTTCCAAAAGTCCTGTTGCGTCGGGGTCGTAAGCGGGGTTCGTGGGATCAAATACTTCCAGATACTCTTCAGGGTCAGGTCCGAGTACACCTCGGTCTTCCCAATCAGTAGCAGGTGCGCCTCCAGGTGTCCCAACTTCGGTAGCGTCGAGGATAGCGTTCCAAATCCTTTGGTCTCTAAACTCAGCCATACCGATAAGTAGACATTCCTGCTTATCAGCAACAACATCCCAATTTGCCATATCCAGCAAGTCGCTGGTGATTATATCTTTGTGACCAAACTTCGTGGGTGTGACGTCTTCAAAAGAGAAAGTAACTCCAGGGTTCGTGTTGGGTATCTGAGGCCAAATCGACTCAACACCGATTTCAACGATGGACTCAGAGGTTGACTCAGTATACATCGTTGGGTAAGTGTGCCCATCCCTAAACGGGATACGGATAGTTGCGCCAGGTTTACCAACAAGCTCAACGTGGGGAGTCAAAAGTTGTTCCCCGACGAGTATTGCTCGAAGTTCCTTCTCATAGATGGTAGACATCTCGGGAAGTTGACCACGTGCGGTAGCATCAGCCATTGTATTAATAAAATACTCAAAACCGTCCATGTTTTTATCCCTCCCGGGATTTTGCGAGGAGCTGGCCGAGTTCCCTGAGTCCGATATTGCTAAAGGCCTCTGAACCGGCGGTCTTCTGAGGGGCTTTGGCTTCAGCCTTTTCCTCCTCATCGGGTTCTTCTTTCTTTTCATCCTTTACTTTAGCCTTTTCTTCCTTGGGAGGCTCCTCTTCTTCCTCCTTCGGTTTCATAGACTTTGCAAAGTTCTCGAACATCGTTTTGAGTTCGGCCATCTCTGCTTTAAGGGATGAAATCTCATTCTCCACTATTGGATTTTTAGCAGTGGGTTCCTTCTTTTCATCATCTTCTTCTCCGCCTTCTTTCGAGGGTTCCATTTTGAGTTCAATGCCGTCTTTGTCAACGACTACCTCGGAAACCTCACTCCAGGTAAGTTTCGCAGATGTTTTATCGGAGCCCATGCCAAGCGCCTCAAGAACGTCCTTGGAGAGTTCTTTTTTTGTAACACTTTCATCAGACATGTGTACCAGTTTTCTAAAGGTTAGAAAGAGTATTTAAACTTTTTGGGGAATAACAGCACGACACTTTTCGTCTGTACAAATCTCTTTAATACATGCTTCTTTGACTGCGGGATCATCTGTAATCGCCATCCCGTTACATATCAAATTAACACAGAACGGGTTACCATCTTTATCGAACTGCCTATCAAACTTAATCTCAGCAGATACATGTGAAATATCGCCATTCTCAATCGCAGAGATAGCCGCTGGGTCGGTAATTACACCCTTAACCATATTCGCACCAGTATATTTCTTATTATCTTTTTCACAGACCCACTCTTCTTTAGCGTCCCACCACAGTTCTTTAAGAATACCGGTACGATAGGGCTCATCTTGTCCATGATAAAAATTAATGTATACTATCCGGTTACCTTTCTTTGGAGCAAGAACCATTTTTTCTAATTCCTCTCTTGTGTACCCGTTCCCCTTATGCCTTCCAGGAACAAATAACCTACTCGTAATCTCGAGCCATTTAGTTCCATCCTCATTTTTCGGCACTATATTCATATAATCCTTATCCAAATACAACGTTTCCGAGAATGAGCCGAAGCGACGAGAGATTAACAGGCGAGTATCGGAAACCGGAGTAAGATTGAAATCGCCAGATAGATAAGAGCCGTATAGCCGAAGTCGGAACCCGGACCCCTCGGGCTGGATATCGCAAAGGCCTTCATCAAGTTTACTCGCCTTTGACTTGGAGGTAGTCGGGTTCCAGTCTGTTCCAGCCTCGATAACACCTTCTTTAATTGTATCGGCACCACTTCCTGCGATTAGTGCTTCGGTCTCGTCTTCAAGAATATTCTTTGGCAGGAACAGGTGTAAATTCTTATCAAACGCATTTATAACAAGATGATACGCATTTTTTTCGCCGATAGTCTGTTTAAATGCAGTAAAAACACTCTTCTTCTTGAATGAAATACACTTCTGTAACTTCTCAACGACAGGGTCGCCTTTTTCGAGGGCATCAATTAAGACGGAACGGACGTATCGCCGTTTTTCTTCATTCTCCAGTGTCCAGTAACGGAACTGACCAGGCGTTGCCTCCTCTGCTTTAGAAGGGAGTGCCGACTGCATAAATGGCGGTATCCACTTATTACGTACCGCCTCCTCTGAAAGAACGAAGGGATTATTATAAGATGAGGCAAACTCCCACTTTGCGCTACCTTCGATTGTTTTCTTTGTTGAACCACGTATCCGCTCAACAAACTTGGTATCGGGTATCCTGCCGTACTTCGCATGGAAAAACAACTCGTGTTTATCTTTCAACAGAACGCCAGGCTCCCACCAGCCCTCATCGAACTTGACATAGTAACCATAGGGGTCCTCGTCGGGCTTCATACTTTTATCAAATACGCCCTCAAAGTCGAGCCATTTCCTGAAAGAAAGCCCTTCTTTCTCGATGGAAAGAAACGATTTTTCTGGGTCCTTTAACGAGTTTTCAATATAAGGGAATATCTCTTTCTTGACGAGCATCTCCGCCTCTTCAAAGGTGTGTGGGCGTTTACTCAGCCGGACCGGAAGTACGTGTGTAAAGCCAATTACATGCTCTGAATCGATTTGCCTCCTATCATCGATATGCACGTTCTGGCCCCTAACATGCACATGCCAAGCAAACCGCATAATCTTTTCAGCGTTGGGGTACACTTGGAAGTGGTCAATCAACTTATTCAAAGACTCTTCCCATTCGTCAGGGAGCTCAAATTCTTGCTCACTAACGGAGATACCCATCTTCTTTGCTTTAGCTTTCAGACACCGAAACACCTTCTGTTTCTCGTCCCTCGTCAAGTTCGCTTGTGGGAGCCTTGCAAGGCCGTTCCTGACACGTGCCTCGTCATGAGCAGGGAACTTTCTAACCTTCTTGCCATTTATCACTTTAACGTAACAAAACGCAGAGTCGGGAAGTTCAGACCGTTCCTTATGTGTGAGTGGCTTGAACGACTCATCCTCCTCTGGTATAATATCACCCTTGAGCATCTCGATAATATTATCAACCGAATAAGTGGTATCAGGGATACTCCTCATTTCTTTCTGCTCGATAATACGAGGTAATTTCCATTTATAATAATATTCACCCGTATCCTCATTAATAACCTTACTCAACGAATTAAAAGCGACTCTTAATATATCCCCCTGCTTAAAATCCATATCGCTTGTTACGTGCCCTATCTTAACAGTATACCCCGAAGGTGTCCGTACAACGCAATCGTATCTCCTACCATTATCATCAGAATGGATACTCTGAACCTCAACACACAAATCAGCCTCGTTCCGGTACATCACCCAGTTATCGGCGCGTTCCTCGAACCGATACTCTGAGGAACACGATTTCAAAATTGCACCCATCGAGTTAGGTTTCCTTGCGAAGAAATCAACGGCATTGGGCAGTTTAGACATTTCGTCAACGGTAATACATTCCGACAACTTCACACCCATAATCGTAACTCTTTCAAAGATATGCTCCAAAACCATTCTCCGTTCAGAGAAGGGCTTATCGTGTATTGCACCCTCGAAATAAGAGCCGCTTACTTCGCCGGCATAATAAAGAATATCTGTAATATTGAACTGAACCTCACCTTCCGCATCCTCTAAAAAGCCTGTAACAACGCAATCGAATACTGCTTTTTCTATAGGAAGCGACGCAATCGCAGATAAACTCTTAGTAAACCGCTCAGTAACGTCATCACCTGCCCGCTTAAAAATTCCGATACGTTCTCCATCTTTATGTATTTGAACGCGCATACCGTTAAAGTATTGCTCCACCGTAACTGGTAACGAGGGGACATGGTTCAATAAGCCACTCATATTATACGCTTCTAACTCACCGCAGCCATGACTTGCGTTTGGCTGCTTAAAGAAAGTAAACGGCATGACCTCGTTCTCGAACTCATATTCCACAAACTCGTACCATTCATCTTCAAAGTAATTCTCGCCACCAACATGCTCAAAGTTACGAATAACGGGCCAGTGGAGGGTATTCTTTTCAGTTTTCGTATCACCACGCTTATGAGCAAATCTCTGAACCCGTCGTATCTTACTCAACAGCATGCCCCTCTTCTTAAACACTTGAAGTATCTTTGCGTCACGTGGAAGTGTAATAATGCATTTCCCTTTAAGACCGTTACAGATTTCTGCAAATTCTTCCATATCTATACCATCACCACAGTCCAGGACGTCCCTCTTATCCGTTTTCTCACCGTTGTCTCCTTTTTGATAATAGGGTGGGTCAAAAAAGAACAGCGTATCAGGTGAGTCATACTTTTTTACAATCTCACGATAATCTGACTGTACCACTTCCGTATTCGCTAACCGCTCTCGCCATTCCTTAAAACTCGTTTTAATAGTCCTACCCTCTGCAGTGTAATCAAAGGAAGTCCAGTTCCTGAAGAAACTTGCTTTGGAGAGGTACATAAGCAAATACAGTTTCTCTAACTTGGGCAATTCGTTATACTGCCCATCCTTCTTAAGTCCCTTAATCAGCTCAAAGTGTTTTTTATCTATTTTCCACTGTTTACTTTCAAGTTTCTTAATCTCGTCATCAGTAAGGTTTTTTATTGTATTGAACACAAACGGCCACAAATCGGAAAAGTCTGATATAATTTCTTGTTCAGACGGCTTCTTTCGCCAATACACCGCTGCACTCCCAGAGAACGGCTCGACATAAACTTTATGCTTCGGAAACAACTTAATGAGTGGAATAGCAAGTGCGGACTTCCCTGCTTGATGAAGTATCGGCCTCGGCACGAAAAACTCCATATCTGATACATCTTCTTTCTCGTGTTTGATAAAGGCGTTTGAAATCGCAATATATAACTTTCTTGACTCGGGTTGATACTGCGATGGTGATATATTCAAGCCACGTTCCCGTATTTCCACATATACCTCAATCGCCTCTTCTACAACAGCAGTAATATCTTCACCACTCTTGATATGCCTCGAATATGCAAGAAGGCACCCTTTCCACTTATTTAATAGGTCTTTGTCCGACATCTCCGACAGATTGGGCAAGGTATATCCCCTCCTCCTCACCAAGGTGTTTCCTAACGGCAGGTTCAGTTGGGTCAATCGCATTGACCTTGATAAGCCTCATTAACCGCATCGTTTCCTCTTTCATATGCCTTTCAGATATCGGTTTATACTTATATTGTACCGATACGTCATAGCCGTTCTGATAAAGTATATTTTCAAGGAAACCGCAAAGGCCCATCTCTTCTCTGAACCCAAAAAAGTTGGAATAGAATATATCCATCTGTTCGTCGGATATTTTATTTGTCTTATTGGGGAAGCCCATATCCCCTGGGAAGCCAAATAGTGTATAAATAAGTGAGGATGACTGGTGCAAAAAGTCTACATACTGAGAGGGGATTGGCTCACCCCACTTCGTATCTACATTAATAAAGTCGGGTCTACTAACGTACCGTGACTCGGTAGAGGGGTTAGAATAGAATTTCGCCCACGCCTTCGCAATCGTATCTGCAAGTTTTTTGCTTCCCTTGATAAAATTACCATCAATCGTAGTAAATGAAGAATCGATAATCGGTCTACTTAACCGTAGTGCTGAGTGCCCGATAGCTTGTTCAACATATTTCCTAATAACCAAATCAGTCATAAGTGGCTCGATTAAGCCTCTACCATAACAACCGATATCCGGCTGGTTAATCCCAAGATAGCTCATTTCAGTATAATTCTTGAACATAACCATCTTTTCAGGACAGTTAGGCTCCCACAAAAACCCCTCTAACTCACCATAATCATTCAAAACCGGCTCACCAATTGTAATCTTATTAGTGCCTTCTTCACGTATAAAATCCATTTTAGTAGGTGTCCTCAAGGCGAAGTTTTTAATGCGCTTCCGTTTCTTCTCATCTCTGGAGTCCCACAAATGCTCAATAAAGCACCCACCCCAAGTTATGGTCTGCCTTGTACATACCCCGTTCCATAGCCGGTACAACTTTGTTCTATCAACTATCCTATCAAGCTCTTTCTGCGCTTCTTCATTATTTTCAACTACATCAAACTTCTTCGGCCACGACCAATAAGAAAGACGAGAATACATATTGACAAGAGCGAAAAGGAGAGGGTCATGTTCGACACGATACAAGAGCGCATAATACCGAGGCGGCAGCGTGGAGATAGCGCTATCAACGATATTCTCCGTAATGGCCTCGCCACTTTCACGCTTCTTGACAACGTGTCCCTTTTCAAACATCTCCTCAAGGCCGAGGTCTATTTCTTTCCTCCGAGGAGGTTTAAATAAGTCAAGAATGGTCATATATATCCCCTAATGGAAAAGCAAAGTATTTAACCTTTTAGGTAATCCAGTCCGACACATCATCATCACCACCACTTTCTCCTGTGCCTGACCATATGTCAACGCTATCGTCACCATCATCCTGCATAAACATCTCCATAACGTCCATCGAATAAAACTTTAAGCCCCAACACGCAAGGGCGAGCGAGTCTGGGTAATCGTCGTGGAGCCCCTTTGGTGCCGAGGGATTAATGTTATTACCACCCCATTCCACAATTAAATTGAGCATCTGTTCCTCAAATTTGTAGCGTTGCATTATGTCGCTCCCTGGGTAATATAATTGGCGGTTATCGATTACCCTCTTTAAATTCTTATAGACCTGGGACTTATTCACGGGATTGAAAGGCTTCCTTATAATTATCGAGGTATCGATACCACCTTCCTCCATATATTCCATCAATATATCCGTAAAGCCTTCCCCTGCGCCAAACGTGTCAATGACTAAAGAGGTACAGGAAGGGTACCGTTTAAGAAGTGAAACAGTCTGTTTAGCTTGAAGGGTATACCTGCCATGAAACTCCTCCCAATTTATAGTATTCAACCGATTACCGACATTAGTAGGCTGAACAACCGTAGCAACAGATGTATCCATACGTTTTGCTATATCTAACCCGATTGAAACAGGGCCGTCCCACTCCCGTAACACATCCAAACGGTCATCACGCATCGTCTTCATCGTTGCCTCATCAACGAAACGGTTCTCGAAATCGACCCACTCAAGCATGAACTGCGTCCGATACTCGATACTGTCCTTGGAAAGTCGGCCACTCGCTAACTCAGCGTTGATAAACCGCCTAAATGTTGGTGAAAATTTCTTAACATAATCAGCATTGGCGTAAACAACGTCAGGGTGTTGATAGCCTAACGTCTTTAACCTCGATGCAAAGTAGCCTCTCCGCTCCGGCGTTGCAGTCCCAGATAAGCATCTCGGCCCGCCGGTATTAGCAGTCATCGGAAAGCACGACTTCTTAATCCTGATATCGTCAATATCCTGCACTTCCTCAAGGAATAGAGCGTGAGCGGTATCACCCTCGGGTTTGGCATTCGTATTAGCGGTACCGGTCTTAATATAGACACCGTTTGTAAACAACTTTTCATCCTTACTATCAATCTCAAGCCCAATTCCAAGAACATCTTTGAGAAACCCACAATCATAATACATCATAACCTCACGCATAACGCGCCGTGACTGCTCCTTCTTCGGTGCGAAGATTGGGATATTTAGATTTTCTTTATGAAAAAATGAAGTAATTGTGGGTATCGTGATAAGTACGCCTACCGTTTGACCAATCCCGACAGTCTTACCGGACTGCCTCGAAACGTAAGTATATAACTCTTTATTACTCCGTAAACATGTCGCCTCTACTGCGTTCCATAACGATAAAATCTGCCACGGATACAGCTCTAACGGCTTTCTGTAACGATACTTCCAGTTTCCCTTAACCAAATTCCAAGCTTCCAGCATCGAGAAACTATTTTTAATCGGTAGCCCATCGTCTGAAAAAGAATGTATCGGGTCAGGATTAACTATCTTCCGCTTCGCCATCTCAGATAATGGCAGAACGTCAGTAGTCTTCAGTAACCTCTTCTTCGATTTCGACATTATTCAAGGCCTCGCACTTACCAGTTGTTTCCAGTTCTGCTAACGCAACGAAATAACTTTCCCACAGCCGATCATGCGCCTTCGTAAAATCAGCTTTCATCATATGTTCAGTACTGACTTGGAGGGGCGTGAGCCGGTTCTTCGGGAAAACGATTGCTACATTCGGTTTATCAAGTCTCATCTTCATCGTCCTCATTTAAATCGAGTTTTATATACTTTGAGTTTATTGCTTTCTCTCTTTTAATCTCTGCCAAGGTTTTCTTGCCCTCCTTAGTCAGCACAATTTCGCTAACCTCTGCAACGTCCGCAAACGTTCTTTCATCAGGGTTCGCCTCTGTTTTCTCCTGGAGGTCGAACATCTTACCAAGCAACTTCAACTTCTCTTTCTGCGTACCCTCCGTCTTTATCTGCTGCCAGCCACAAAGCTCTGCTAACGATTTAAGATTCTTAACGAGGCTATCCTCAAGGCGGTGTATCTCAGAAACCATATCACCCTGGAACCTGCCATCACTATCAATAATATCAGTATGCCTCAAGACCAGCGCACGTAATAGCCGTTTATGCATTAATCGTTGCGCTTTAATCGTTTCACGCATAACCTTCCTCACTTTATCAAAATCGTCTAAATCGGAGGACTCGTCAAAAAACTCGTACCAACAATAGCCCTCTGGCCCTGCGCCTCGTTTCGGGCAGTCCGTAAATGAACAGGAACTGCACGTGAGGAGGTTCATGATCTCGATACTATCATACTGCTCTTTATGAAAATTGCAATACCCCGTAGGGTCAGCGGTTTGCCTCGTGCACCGAGCACCATCATGCGTTATCCCCTTACATTGACCCATCTACTGCGCCTCCAATAACTTGATAACTTCCTCCCACTCTCTATACCACTTATCCAAGTCCCCTAAAGCGTGACGGGGGTGCGTTATATGAATACACTTTATCCCCGAGTATGGCTCGTCACGGAAGTACCGTACCTCGCCAATACTTCCACCCTTCTTAAGATGGATTGCCTGATACGCCAAATCACCCATCGTAACCACAACCGTAGGACCAATCCAAGTCACTTCCCTGTGCAGGAAATAACGGCACTGATTAATGGCGAAGGCCATAACCGTACTCTTCATAGCGCCAGGCTGGACACACTTAACGGCATTTGTAAAGTACGTTGCATCAAGAATATCGTACTTATTAAGAACTGAATATAATGCCCCCCCTACCCTCCCAGCGAAAGGCGTTAACTCAGAGGCACACTCCTTATCACCATAATCACCAACAACAACCAACCTTGCATTAAGTGGCCCGTTTCCAAAAATAGAAGCGAAATGTGACAAACGACACCGAGCGCATGACCGACACTCTTTGGAGAGCCTGGAGAACAGACGAAGCCGAGTTTCAGAAACCACAGCGTTATGACGGTTGCGGGGTGGCACGTTTTCGGTACTTGACTTTTGCGTTGTAAAGGAGGGTAGCGCAGATGTCGCAGTGTAGAGCCCTGTTTGGTGATTTTTTGCGCTTACCACAGCAGGGGCAAATTCCTTGTGCTTTGTAGCGGTCATACGCACTTTTCCTCGGCATGGTTACGCTTTCTTCTTTTTCTTAATGTTGCTCGGCATAGGCTCCCAGCACTGGCCGTTGGAGGGGCGAATACCACTGAGAGGCGTCTTGTAACGGGTATTACACTTACACGTATAGGCACGTCTTTTACACATCGCAATAACTATCGAGGGGACTCGGGGCAGCTCCCTGTCACAAGAAACGCAACGCTGTGGAGAACACACGTTTTCAACGCTTATCACGATAGTATCGCGCTGGTACTGTATCATCTGTGTAGTAGTACTCATTCAATACCGCCTTCCTTTTCCTCGAGGGGATCAGGGATGGGCTCGACGAATGACTTGGCACGTTCAATGCTCATCTCAACCTTCTCAATGAGCTCCTTGAACGATATTAGCGCACTGTAAAAGCCTGGGGCCGACTCCTCGCCCATCATCCCCGCAGACGAGAATAAGTCGCAATCCTCATCATACGCCTTGAGGAGCGAGTCGACATCCACAAGACCTTGCCCAACTTCCTGCATCCCGTTCATAAGCGTACTCTCTCTTGAGATTTTCGTTCTCTTCAACATAGTCATCAAGAGTTTTTCCTGCAAATCTTTTTGTATTGCCATAAGCCGAGTAAGGGTATAGAACTATATAATACTTTGCTCAGTAGACTCGACCCAGAGCTTCCCACCCCACTTACGAATTGCTTCTACGAAATACTCTTTAGAAATACCGGCAGGTATAATCTTATTATCATTGCTTATACTAACAAGCCACGGTACCTGTCCTGCGTTTATCATCTCAACCGAGTAGGGGCTGTTCACAAAACGCTCATACGGCTCATACATATCAACCTCGAAGTATAAGGTGGAAGAAATGTACCTACTATAGGGCGGTTCGGCATTATACTCATAAGGGATATCATCCCAATCATCACCACACACTTCCGTGATGTCGTGATAAGTAAAATACGCTTTACCCTTATAGATGTAGCATAGCCTTTCAATATTATCGTTCATCATTATTTGTCATCCCTACGTCTTCTACTATTATCTATGGTTATTCGCTCCATGCGTTTAAAATCGCATGATAGCACCCATCCTTCCAAGTACAACTCGAAGTACGACGGGTCGTACCCTTTATCCGAAAGTGTTTTGTCAAAGCATTCTTCAGCAGCACGCATTGCTCCAATTAATAAGTCTTTAACGCATTCATCACTCATTCCTCGGCCTCCCCATCACGAAACATAATTTTTTCACTATAAGCCTCATTTATTCTGCCCCCCTTTTCCCCAATCGCCCGTGATCCTGCACTGTTTTATTGTGTTATCCCCAAGTATCGCAAAATTAAGTTGCGATGGCAGGTTTAACCCATTGCAAAACCATGCAGTAGCGAACCATGAGCCACTACCCTTTCCAGATGGTGTCTTAAAGTTTATCCGCTTGTCGAAAAACACGACCTCAATACCATATTGTTTGAATAAATCCTGTCGCTTTTTCGTTTCAAAAGTAGTAAGTGGAAGTAAAAGGGCGAAAGGCTTTCCAAGTTCGTAACACCGCTTTAGAAATTGCTGTTTTAAAGAGTACGGAGGGTTTGTTATAATCATGTCAAAGTGCTCCGGTTGGTACGTCAAAAAATCTTTCCCTTTGAGTATGTCCGTTCCAATTACATCGTACCCTCGTTTTTTAAGTGTTGCTGATAGGTTGCCGTCCCCCTCGGCACATTCCCATATCGTCCAGTCCTTTTTTATAAAGGGGTAAAGTGGTAACAGGGCTTCTGGCGGTGTTTGGAAATCGTTGCTACTTTTGGTTTTTTGGGGTGGCCTCATTTCTTCCCCTCCTTTAAGTATTGTGTTAGTTTGGGTATGTTCGCCATACTCCGTTCTCGGATTAGCGGTTCGTAATCGTGGTTGAGTTCGATGCCCAGACCCTGCCTGTTGCTGTGTCGGCATACTTCCAGCACGGTCCCGCTTCCTGCGAATGGGTCAAGGACTATGCACGGTGTTATTTGGTGATTGTTTTTACCGTTGCATTCACATGTCGGTTTCCAGCCGAGTGTTTTCGTTGTTGCTGGCGATACTTGTTTACCGCCTGTTTGTGTTGCTAAACCCATTTCACGTTTCATTTTGGCAGTTGTTGATAATTCCAATACTGCGTTCTGATGTTCGACCACCCGTTCCCACGGGCTACCGCAATCCGGGCAAGCACCCTTCTCCGATGTCCCTGCCTTGATGCAAAGCATTGGAAGTTCCGGCGGGAAAGTGGCGAAGTGTGCGCCCTTGAACGGCTTGGTCGTGATTGTCCAGACGGAACGCTTGTTGCGGAGATATTCGCCATTCGCCCCCCTTTGCCATCGCTCATGTCCACGTTCATGGAATGTTTGGCCGTTGTTCGACGGTAGATACGAAGCGTCGGCAAATTTCTTCGACCATTTCATCGTCGTATCCTTTCGTCCATCATAATTCGCATGTTCTTTAATTGCCTCGTGGTCGTAGAAATACCTGGCGTTCTTGGTCAATAGGAAAATATACTCATGGCTTTTGGTCGGCCTGTCGGTGCATGATTCGGGCATTGGGTTTGGTTTGTGCCAAATAATATCGCTTCGGAGATACCACCCGTCGGCTTGAAGCGCAAACGCCACACGCCACGGGATGCCTACGAGGTCTTTGGGTTTGAGTGTCGCACAATCCCTCCCTGGATACGTTGGTTGCCCCTCCTTTAGTCCACCTTTGGCGTAATCGCCACCAGCACCACCGCTTCCATTATAAGTATCACCCAAGTTTAGGAATAATGTGCCGTTGTCACGCAGGACGCGCCGGACTTCCCTGAACACTTCAACGAGGTTGGCGACATATTCCTCCGGCGTGGCTTCAAGGCCGAGTTGGGCATCAATGCGCTTTGCACCGCATTTTTTACAGTTCTCTCTCGCTTCGTCCCCCCCGCTTCCGATGTTGCTCGCTTGTATTGTGCTCAAACCGCCTCTTTCAAATCGCCCGTTCTTGTGGTCACACTTTGGGTCGCCACCTTCCCACTTTGCCGTTCCATAGTCCCTCAACCCCCAATAAGGTGGAGAAGTGACCACACATTGCACGACACCCTCCGGTAATTGCTTCAACCCCACCAGTACATCGCTGATGATATACGGCTTGTCTGACGGCCACCAGGCGGGGAGGGTCATCGGGATGCCTCCTTATCAAAAAGTATATACAATATTTCAAGCACATTATCGACTGAAATGCCTTCGGACGTGGGCAAAATCAAGTGTTCGATGTTTGTGTGTCGCTTTTTAATGTCGTCGTTATAATAGTTGCACCCAAGACCGCCAACCCATGCCATTTTCGCACCAGTTCGATAAATTAAATTAAGGATGTCAAGTCTGTCATTGACCAATCCATAATCAATTAGGACAGCGTCATAAATACCACCATCATAATTTGTTATTTTCTCTATGATTTTTAAATCGAATGATAGATAGTTGTACTCTTCGTGGAAGAAATAATCGCCAGAACTGATTTGCCGTATCATTTCATTTTTTGAATCATAGTCATCGGTTATGAACAGTACTTTCTTTGTTGTTTTATTCATCGTCTGCCTCCTCCTCATACAGCGGATTGTCGTGGATATTCCCAACGATAAAACGGTTAAGCGGTTCAATTACTTTCCATGCATTATCAACGTATTTTTCAGCCAAAAAACCTAAGAGATTGAGTAAAATCCAAGGAACCGCCACGATACAAAATCTTACTATTCTACCAATGGTTATCATTCGTCACTCTCCCATTCCGATTCCATATATTTCATCCTTGCGTGAATCCAACACACCGGTACGGTGACTTCGCCGGTGATGTGTTCTGTTTCGGCTTTTAGTTTTTTCCACATAATTTTATATTTCTCGTTCATTCTTCTGCCCCCTTCGGCTCATATACATCACGACAGTATTCTCGAAACGCCAACGCGTATTTCCGTGGAATGTTGTCGGCGTCAACGTCCAACGGGAACACCATTTTTCTATACTTTCGTAAAGAATGCCCGTTTCGAAACACAAGTTCCGTAACGAACCAATCAAACTCTCGTAGTGTTCGATGGAACAAGTCCGCTCCAATGCCTCTCATTCGTCCACATTCTAATAGAATATCACTTATCTCGTTCATCATCCGCCTCCTTTTTTTCAGGTTCCCCGACCAACATTTCACCTCCTTCCCAGCAAGGATATATCCTATCTCCTGGTTTCGGTCTACGGGTGAATACACACGGGTCACTGCATCCGGTGCAAATGTATATCACCACTTTTCCCTCGTATATTTCCACCATTTACTCGTCCTCCTTTGCCTCCTTGTTTATCCATCTCGCAGTTGACCACTTCTTAATCCATTTTGCCTCACCAATACTGACGAGGTAAGATATGGCCTCCTCATATACGCTAATGCACAATGTGTCAAGATAGTACTCGTTTTCATCACCGTTTTGGACGGAGCATGCCTGGTTTACCACATCTTTCAGTATCTCTAACATTTCATCGCTCATTCTATACCTCCTGTACGGGTATCAAATATGTTTTTTATTTCAGGGATTATTATGCCTTTTATATTGACTTTTTCGTACTCGATAAGACCCTCATCATTGGTACGAGGGTGTTGCGGGAAACGGAAGTAGTCGGTATCCGTACTCGGCGTAGTTATACTACATTTTGCGGGGTAGATATGGTTGTTTTCACCTTGTACGTAGAAAAACAGGGAGTGGTACAAAGAAATACTGCCGGTTTTTTTACTTTTAATAACCTCTTCTTTAATTACCAACTTCATGTTCAGACCCCTCCACTTCTTCTACCGGCAGGTATAACGGGTGGAACCGCCGGTACAGCTCCTCCACCTGGCTATCGCTGAGAACCTCCCAGCGTTTATTCGCTTTTTTAGTTGTGAGTTTACGGTAAAGTGCGTTGTCGAACTTCGCCATATCGGAGATGGTGTCGATATCGTCTAACAACTTCCATAACTCATATATGACTCTATCACGGTAATCGGGCAATATCGGCACTTAACATACCTCCGTAAGTGTCAGGTTTGGCGCAATTCTGTAAATGTTGTGCTTGAGGTATACATTGGTGTTCTGTTTCACTGCATCAACGAAGAATTGCAGGTCTCCTTCCGTGGGTTCGTCGATAACTGCGTTCCTTTTCGAATCTGCACCTATCGAAATGAAGTCCGGGTCAATCTCCTTAATCCAGCTATACATCACATCGGGGCAGAACTTCATCACCGGCTCGATAGATACCATCCTGTTCTTGAACCCCGCTGATTTTAATTCCAGCATACCCACAAAACGGTCACAAGGGTTAGGTGCTTTGGATAACACTTTCTGATTAGTTTCGATAGTCGTACCGAAAAGAGAGTTTGCAGGGAACAACCCCGAGTAATCTAACATACGGATAGGGTTTTTGGTCTGCCACAACCACCTAACAGGGTAATTGTGCGCCTTCGTTACCTTCAATATCTTGGTGATTACCTTGTTTGGGACAGCCTCCGCAAATAGGTCGTTCATTGAACATACGAATACCGTATCCTTCTTTGGTAGTTTCCTCGAGCTCAGCTCCCCCTGTTGTATCCGTAACTCGCCAGTATACTTATCGTCAATATGCTTGAACCGGTTTTTCAGGTTATTCACGTAGCAGTAATTACACTCATGAGGGCAATGGCCTCTCAAAGGGTTCCAAGTCGTCTGAACCCATGGATATATCTGCCCCTTTCCCATTACTTTCCCTCCTCCACGAAGACCAGCTTGTAAAAACTCGGCATTATCTCGTTTGTAACAATGTTAAGGTAATCCATCTGCGCTGAATGAGGCAAATCCTTGAAGGCCACAATGTATTTTTCAAGTCGCTCCCTTTCGGCCCCCTCGATAGCACCCGCCTCAATCTGCTTCGCCACATAGCCCCGCCACCGGTTATGTATCGCACTGGCGAACACAACCATCATCTCATTTATCGAAATGCCATCCCTGGGCATCCGGAAGCCCATTTCCATCCTCGGTGCGCTCTTTGTTGTCATAAACATGGGTAAGGAATGTATCTATATAAAGGTTGGGTATAGAACACTGAAAGTAATCAATGGAAAAGTCAAAGTGGCATTGTTTTGGGCATTTTTATCTCGACAATATTATTAATCTATTCGTTTACTATAAAGTTAACTTTGCAGTGTTCGAACTTAACATTTGAATATTATTCAAACTTAATTTTATCGAAATGTTACTTACGAAGGGTTATATAGCTATGTGGGGATATGGTGGTATCACATACTGAAAAGAGAATATGTGATGGAGAAGTGAAAAAATGCCAGAGATAATACATGAGCATAAGAAAAGCAGAGCAAAGAGCAAGCAACCGAAGGAATTTAACTTCGTGCTGAAAGTGCAAAATCCAGAAGGTGCCGCGTGCCTGGATGGGTTCGACCAGATACTTAAAAACCTCGGTCTTCAGACCGTATCTGGAGATGGCAGAAGGAACGGAAAGCTAAAGCAGGCCATAGTAGAACAGATACTTCGGAAAGAGTACCCAGAACAATACCGACATCTCGAGGATTTCAAGAGAGCTTTAAGCGAGATCATCGAGAAAATCGACACATACGACGCGCTCGCATTCGCGTATTTTTCCGACGAACCTTTTGTCTGGAGTGAAACCACTCCAAGCGAAACCGTCATAAGAATGAGCGAAGCTGGACTGGTGCCGGAACGCGGTCCAAAGCCTTCAGACTATGGTTTGGATTGGGATACCGAGTAAAAGAGTAGCCTAAAAGCTACTCTTATTTTTTTTTTCAATCCAACTCTGAAAATTTAGAATGAAAATAAAAGTAAAACATATACCAAAAGTGTATGAGTAGTCTGGGCGGTTAAATTCCCTCTACATGGGGGAGTGGTAACGCCGATTTTCATACACAGGTAAAAAAGAGGTGAAGAACATGAATAAAAAAGTAGTAGAAAAAACAAGAGCGGGAATGGCGCTTTCAGCAGGTGTAAAAAGTGTTGGAGAAGGTATGGGCAATAAAAGGGGTGAAAAGATATGCCAGTATTGACAGCAGGTATGCTGAGGGAGAGGAAGAAACGTGGAAGTAGAGAGAAAAGAACACTTACGAGGATTGGGCAAAGGGCGGAGTACGTCCTGACATGGGAGGAAACAATAACTGAACTACCTAATCCCGTAGACCCAACCTATAGAGTATATGGGTGGGGGCCATCGTATTCCTCGAGGTTGCTCAATGCCGAGGGAGAACGGCTGAAGGGTAAAACATATAAGTGGACTTACCGCACTTACGACAAGGAGGAAGTAGACAGCCTGATAAGCATGATAAGAACGTGTTACCCGTTCTCCTACAAAACAATCCAGCAAGAAGTAAAGTATGTTACATATAAGAAATATATTCAAGATAATAGGCCATAAGCCGAGTAGAGTTTATGGAAAAATTAGAATAATTCTTGGAAGCGCAAGGGAGGCAAACTTCCTAGTTTCAATGCCTCGTAGGCGGGCGGGAACGACCTTTAGTATCTGGTCGAACCCATCCAGTTTTTCGGGTTTCAATGCCTCGTAGGCGGGCGGGAACGACTCATTATCATTATTAGTATCTATTTCCATATTTTGTTTCAATGCCTCGTAGGCGGGCGGGAACGACTTTCCCATTATCAATGTATGCATTTTATTAATCCTGTTTCAATGCCTCGTAGGCGGGCGGGAACGACCCAAAGCCTTTAATTGTAAATTATGAATTAAAATGTTTCAATGCCTCGTAGGCGGGCGGGAACGACAAAGAGGTCGGTTTTTCCTTAATAAGCATTATCGTATGAGATCCAGTTTTGCGGGGATTTTTTACTATTTGATATAAAAATCCTTCTGTTGACACGTTTTGTGGGCTTATATGAAAATGGATTCCCGGTCATCCTGTTCACCAACATGAAACACCACGGGTTTTTTGTCTATTAACCATATTGTTATCCGTGCCTCAATGACTGTCTCTTATACACATCTCCGAGCCCACGAGACCGTACTAGATCTCGTATGCCGTCTTCTGCTTGAA